>Ga0070741_10000423_pt1 | contig 157021 bp, 125 predicted proteins | sample Coa_R1_4_FD_66440 | JGI IMG/M metagenome (GOLD analysis project Ga0070741, IMG submission 66440) | Surface soil microbial communities from Centralia Pennsylvania, which are recovering from an underground coalmine fire - Coalmine... | ecosystem: Environmental > Terrestrial > Soil >... | reverse complement strand
AAGGAGGTCACGCGCAGGCGGTGCGTTCCGGCCGCGAGCGGCGCGCGGAGTTCCAGCACCAGCGCCCTGTCGGAACTCATGGCGATGGCATCGGCAGCATCGCTGTCGTCGATCGCGATCGTTCCCGCATGGAGGCGGTCCGTTCGGGGCGGCTGGGACGTCCGTACCAGGACCGAGCGCGGCGCGCGCATCGCGGCGGCACTAAGGTGCGGCATGGGATGAACGCGGGCCGTATCGGGGAACGCGGCAAGGCTCGCAGGGATCGAAAAATCGGGCGCATACGCCGCAACGGAATAGAGCCAGACGTCCCCATTGGTGACGGTCGTATCGGAGTAGGATGTCGAGGCGGTCGAGTCGATCGTGGTGAACGTCTGATCGCCCGGCGCGGCCCGGAGGATATAGTATTCGGACGCCGTGGGAACCGGCGCCCAGGAAAGATCGACCCGGTCCGTATCGCGCGGAGTAACTTCGAAGCCCGCCGGCGCCGGCGTTTGCTCGACGTAACGGTCCGCATGCTCGAAAAAGTGAATAGAGTCGCCGGTAAAAAATCCGAACTCGCGCTTGCCGTTTTTATCGAAATCCCAGGCCAGCGCCCCACGCGGGCTCTGCGAGATTGGGAACCGCCAGACGGGGTGCATCCGCTGCGTGGCCGAATCGTACTCGATCAAATAAAAATTCGGGAAGAAGGAGACCGCAAGATCGTCCACCGCACGTCCTGTTACATTGGTGATGCGCCCGATGGAACCCGTGGCACTCGAAAGATAAAAATGGTCGTTCTGGCTGGCGCCGTAAAACCGGTCGATCGTGAGCGGGGTGAAGGTAAAATTCCCATTGTTGCGGAGCACGGTGAGCGTCCAGTAGGCCGGGTGGTAATCGTCGAGCGTGTCCTGCTCGAAGATGGGATGGTACGCGAACGCGATATCGGTGCGGCCATCGCCATCGAAATCGCCGGTCGTCAGCAGCGTGCCGCTCGAGACGGCATCGTTCGAGTCGATAAAGACGGCGCGGAACCCGCCGGGCGCGGTCGCGTCGCGGATAAAGATCGTGAGGTCGGCATCATCATCGAGCGTAATAAGTTCCTGCTGGCCGTTGCCCAGCAGGTCGGCCGCCCGGACGTTCGGCCACGAGTAATTATTGTTCGCGTTGTAATAATCGGGCGGGCTGGGATTGACTCCGGTTCCCAACAGCCCGTACCGCCCGCCGGCAACGTCATAGGCCATCCATTCGCTGTCGATCACGCCGACGATCGCCTGGCCCTTCGTCGTATCGAGCCGTGCGAAGGTGCTGGCGAACAACGTATCGTTCTGGAATGCGATCGTTCCCAGGACCGCATGGCCCGCGGAGGCCGTATAGATGCGCGTGACGCCGCAGAGCTGGCCGCCATGCCAGCCGCAGGAGTCGGCCGAAAGCACCAGGAGTTCCGGATGCCCGCCGCCCATCGAGTTCCCAATCGCCTGCGGCGTGGACCCGTCCAGGACCGAATCGGTGCGCCGAAAAAACGTTTTGCTCGGGTCGAGCGCGAACGTCGTGAGCAGGCCGGACGTATAATCGCTTTCGATCACGTCGTCGCCCGAAGGCGTGGAAAGGACGCTATCGAGCGCAAAACCGGCCGGGAGCGAATAGGGTTTTTCCACAAAGCCGTCCTCGCGAATGGCGTCGTTAAGGAGCGTCGCGGTCGTGTGGAGCGTGGTCGAATCGCCGTTCGGCGTTCGCAGCGTAACGTCGAGCGCAAGGGGTACCGCCGTGGGCGCCTGGTCGCGAGTCATTACAATCGCATGCTCGAATCCGATCTTATCGTCCGCGATAAAGGAGGGATTCATTCCCGGAGGGCCATATCGGACTTCGAGTTGTGCGGGAAGATCGCTGGTCGCCTGGAGGAGGAGCCCGCGCTTGGTATTCACCCAGATCGTGTCGACCGAAAAGCGCACAAAGTTCGGGGGCCGCTGCGCGAGTAAAATGGTACGCCGCTCGTCCGTGATGCGGTTGTCGCTCGAAGCGACCGCAAGCCGCAGAGTGTAGGTCCCGGTATCGAGGCCATGCGTATCGAGTTGGCCGAGCGGACCGTTCAATACCTGATCGGCGCTCGAATCGAACGTTCGGGTCACGACGCTGTCGTAGTAGAAAAGGGTTCGGTTCCCAAATGCATCGAAGCCGAGCGAGTCCTTGCGGTAATCTTTCGTCCAGGAGAGCGTGTATCCGGTAAAGAGCGTCGAAGCCGCGCTGCCGGTGAGCCGAATCGTGTCGCCCATGTGGAATTCGTCCAGCGTCTGTGGCGACGCGAGTTTAATGGCCGCGGTCCCCGGATAGGTGAGCGCCGCATAGGCATCGACCTCGCCATTGCCGCTATGGGAACGATCGCCCACCGGGTGCGTGGTCGATTCGAGGATGCTGCGAAGTTCGATCGGGGTGAGCGTCGGATTTTTCGAGAGCAGGAGCGCCGCGATCCCGGCCGCGATCGGGGAACTCGCGCTCGTGCCGTTCACCGAATCGTAGCCGCCGAAACGATTGCTCGAATAGACGTCCTGTCCCGGCGCGACGAGATCGAGTTCCGGCCCGTGCGTCGTATAGATATACAGCCCCTGCGGTGCCGTCCCGCCAACAGAAACGACTTCGTCGAAGTCGGAAGGATAATTCGGACCCGTGGAACCGTCGTTGCCGCTCGAAGCGAAGACCGTGACGCCGTTGGCGATCGCATAGCGAATCGCGTCGCGCTGCAGCAGCGAAGGAATAATATCGCCGAACGAGAGATTCAGGACCTGTACATGATTATCGGCAGCATAGACAATCGCCGAAGCAATATCGTCGTCTTCCCCGGTCCCGTTGGCATCGAAAGCGCGGAGCGCGACGAGTTTACACTTTGGGGCGATGCCGCTGATCCCGATATGATTGTCCTGCTGGGCCGCAAGAATGCCCGCAATATAGGTCCCATGGCCGTGTTCGTCCTGTGGAATGGGATCGCGTCCGGACCAATCGCCGGCGTTAGGCCATTCCTGATCGACGAAATCGTAACCGATGACGTCGTTCGCATAACCGTTCCCATCGTGGTCTTTGCCGTCCAAGTCTCCATAGACCGTATCGCCCCGCGCATCGACGCCGAGCGAGTCCGAAGGCCACGCGTCGAAGAGGCCGTTGTGGTTGAGGTCCTCGGCCGGATTGACGGCGAATTGGAACTTTAAATCGGGGATCAGCCAGTTGACGCCGGTATCGACGAAGCCGATGTGTACGGTGCTGTCGCCCTCGGTGATCTCCCAGGCCTGGGGTGCGTTCGCGCGCTGGAGCCACCACTCGGCTTCAAACAAAGGGTCGTTGGGAACGTGTTCGCCGGACTGGATCTGGTACCGATAATTCGGTTCCACATATTCGAGCGCCTGTACGGACGAAAGTGCGCGGACCGCATCTTTTGCAGCCAGCCCGGTTTGGAGCGGGATCTGGACGATGCGGTCGAGCCCGATCGGATCGGCCTGGATCCCCTGCGAGGAATTTTTTTCGGACGGGCGATGAAACAGCGGACGGATAACATCCTGCGTAGCGCTCACCGAACGGAGCGCTGCGAGTACGTTCGGATCGCTCATCGCCGAGCGCGTGCGGAATTTTACGACGATCGATCGGATCGAATCTTCGGAACGGGTAATCGATGACCCTGGACCCTGCGGAGTACTGTTTTGCGCGATCGCAAGGGAAGTCAACGAAAAGACTGCGAGAACGAAAATCAGCGACCGCCTGAGCATGGCTTTCCTTAACGGAAGCTATGGGGACGGGGTTCGAAGAAGAAAGGCAATTTTTTGTCCCCGGATCCTTTAATAATCATTTGTCCGGATCAGCCTTTTAATCCCGTTGTGCAGATCAGCCTTTTAATCCCGAGCGTGTAAGCGCGATCACGGCCGAAGCCTTTACTGCTTCCAGGACGGCCGGTTGGGAACTCGCCGGGAAGTCCACCATGCATGGCGGGGGTGGCGTTCGATTGCTCTGAATAAAAAAGTAAATTCCGACGATCGCCAACAGGGCCGCCACCGAAAGGGCGGCCATTTTTTTTACGTTGGTTCGAAATCACCATCGCTCCACACTCCTTTGTCTATTTAGCCAAAGCCAGTCCTTTTAGTTGTGGACGACGGGCAAATAAAAGGAATATTTATTCATCGCATACCAGCGGAATCTTTCAAAACTCTGCTTAGTTTCCGTCACGCGCGAAAAAGGGGGGAGCGAATTAAAACAGTATCCGTCCCCAAAGCGCAGCAGAGGTTATACGGACGATCGGTCATAAGGATGAGAATCCGCCATGGATCGGTTATCCCGGGCTTAAAGGCCGGGCCGCAAGGCCCAAACTGCCAAAAACCGTTTGTTTTGTCTGAATTCAGGCCGTGTTCGAAGTACGAATACCCAGCAGGAGTTCAGCGACAGACTAAACACGAACGACATTGATCCGACACATACCCCTCGGGACGGGCCGCGCTCGTCCATTCAACTCCTTTTCGCTCTTTTCCGCCGGCACCTATACGGCGACCCGTTCGCGAACGCCTCTGGTCCGAGGCAACCCCTATACTATAGTATCTCCTCCGGTCTTCTAAGATAGATTGCGGCGCCGGAAGGCACCCCGCAAAAGGCCATCGCTACTTGTCGCTGCGAATGGCTATGGCAATTATCGGCGCTTCCCCGTGGAAGTGCGGCGCTTCGAACAAGCGCTACGCCGGTCGTACTAAAACAGGTTTTGTAGGTTTTTTAGGAATTTGAAGTAATATCTATGGCACGAGCAACAAAGTCATCCAATGGGGCCCCGCTGCTTGGCGGCACGCATGTGACCGACAACGGGCGCATCTCTTTTTCTAAAATCCCCCGCGATTATGACCTGCCCGATCTTCTCGACGTGCAGATCAAATCGTTCGAGGAGTTTTTGCAGGAAGGTATTCCGATCTCCGAACGTCAGGCGACGGGACTCGAAGCGGTCTTCCAACTGAATTTCCCGATCATCGACAGCCGCGAGACCTTCGTACTCGAATATCTCGACTATCGCCTTGAAAAGCCACGCTATAGCGTCCAGGAGTGCCAGGAGCGCGGACTGACCTATAGCGTACCGCTCAAGACCCGCCTCCGGCTCTCTTCCAAAAACCAGGAAGAGAAGACCGAGGACTTCGTCGAAACGGTCGAGCAGGAGGTCTTCCTCGGAAACCTCCCGATGATGACCGAGCGCGGTACGTTCATTATCAATGGCGCCGAGCGCGTCGTCGTTTCGCAGTTGCACCGCTCGCCGGGCGTGTTTTTCGCCGAGAGCCTGCATCCGAACGGCACGACGATCTTTTCCGGCCGTGTGATCCCGTTCCGCGGGAGCTGGGTCGAATTCACGACGGACATCAATAACGTCCTCTGGGCCTATATCGACCGCAAGAAAAAATTTCCCGTGACGATGCTGCTCCGCGCGCTCGGATGGTCGAGCGATGAGGACATCCTCCAGTTGTTCGGTCTCGTGCAGGACGTCGACGTAAAGTCCGCCAATCTCGCCGAGCACGTCGGCAAGCTCGTGGCTTCGGACGTAATCGACATGAACACCGGCGAAATCTTTCTCTCGAAGGACTCGACCTTCCTCGAGGAGCACATCGAGCGCCTTCGTTCGAGCGGTGTCAAGAAGATCAAGTTCATGGACCTGGAAGATACCGGCGGTTCGGTGATCCTGAACACGATCACGAAGGATACGTCGCGTTCGACGGACGATGCGTTCGAAGCGATCTATCGCGTCATGCGCTCATCGGAAGCGCCGGATATGGAAGCCGCGCGGAGCCTGCTCGAAAAGCTCTTCTTCAATCAGAAGCGCTACGACCTGGGCCTCGTCGGCCGCATTCGGCTGAACCAAAAGCTCCATGAAGGCAAGCCCGGGATCCCGAACGAGATCACGACGCTCACCAAGGAAGATATCATCGAGATCTTAAAGTATATCATTCGGCTCCAGCTCGGCAAAGCGGCGGTCGACGATATCGATCATCTTGGGAACCGCCGTGTCCGCACCGTAGGGGAACAGCTCGCGCAGCAGTTCAATATCGGTCTGGCGCGTATGGCGCGTACCATTCGGGAGCGTATGTCGATCCACGATGAAAAAGTCGGCCCGGCCGACCTGGTCAATGCCCGGACCGTGACGAGCGTGGTCAATACGTTCTTCGGAACGAACCAGCTTTCGCAGTTCATGGACCAGACGAACCCGCTCGCGGAAATGACCCATAAGCGCCGGATGTCCGCACTCGGACCGGGCGGTCTTACGCGCGAGCGCGCCGGCTTCGAAGTCCGCGACGTTCACTATACGCACTATGGCCGCCTCTGCCCGATCGAAACGCCGGAAGGTCCGAACATCGGTCTCATCTCGTCGCTCGCGGTCTATTCGCGGGTGAACGAATTCGGATTTCTGGAGACGCCGTACCGTATCGTCAAGAACGGAAAAGTTACCAGTGAGATCACCTATCTCACCGCGGACGACGAAGAAGACAAGGTCGTCGCGCAGGCGAACCAGCCGCTCGATGGCAACAGCCATTTTGTCGGCGATCGCATCAGCGCCCGGCAGTTCGGCGATTTTATCGTCGTCACGCCGGACAAGGTACAATTTATGGACGTCGCACCGTCGCAGATCGTCTCGGCGGCAGCGGCGCTGGTGCCCTTCCTCGAGCATGACGACGCCAACCGCGCGCTCATGGGCTCGAACATGCAACGCCAGGCCGTGCCGCTGCTCCGGCCCGACGCTCCGCTCGTCGCCACCGGCTTCGAAGGAACGATCGCGCGCGACAGCCGCGCCCTCATCCTCGCCGAGCGCGACGGCGTCGTCGAGTTCGTCGATGCCGAGCGCATTGTGATGGTCTATGACGACGAGGGAACTCGCGACGAGATCCTTGCGAGCTTCGACGACCGCCGCCATCGCGAGTACAAGCTCACGAAGTTCTTTCGTACGAACCAGGACACGTCGATCACGCAGCGCCCGATCGTCCGGGAAGGTCAGCGCGTGAAGAAGGGACAGGTGCTCGCCGACTCGTCTTCGACCGAATTTGGCGAACTGGCGCTCGGGCGTAATGTGCTCGTGGCGTTCATGCCATGGCGCGGATACAATTTCGAGGATGCCATCGTCATTTCGGAGCGCGTTGTTTCCGAAGATATTTATACTTCGATCCACATCGAGGAGTTCGAACTCCACGTTCGCGATACGAAACGCGGCGAGGAGGAGCTCACGCGCGAAATCCCGAACGTCTCGGAAGAGGCGACCAAAGACCTGGACGAGACCGGGGTCATCCGCATCGGTGCGGAAGTAAAAGAGGGCGATATCCTGATCGGAAAGATCACGCCGAAGGGCGAGACCGATCCGACGCCGGAAGAAAAACTCCTGCGCGCGATCTTCGGCGATAAGGCCGGCGACGTGAAAGATGCATCGATGAAAGCGCCGCCCGGAATCAAAGGCGTCGTGGTCGATACCAAACTCTTTTCGCGCAAGGGCCTGAAAAAAGAGGGCGAAGAAAAACGCGAAGAAAAACGCCGGATCGACGCGATCGATAAACTGTATAAGGAGCAATTCGACGATGCCAACCGTAAGCTCGCCGACAAGCTGTTGAAAGTGCTCGATGGCGAAACGTCGGTGGGCGTCCGGGACCTGGACGGCGCGACCGTCATTCGTTCCGGCGTCACGTTCAAGCCGGAAACATTCCATAGCCGCCTGGACGACCTTGAAAAACTTTCGGTGGGAACCGATTGGCTCGAAGACCGCCGCAAAATGAACCAGATCCGCCGGATCTACGAAGGATACTGGGTCAAACGCGAGGACATCGATGCGGACGTTCGCCGCGAGCGTTCGAAAGTCGGCCTGGGCGACGAACTCCAGCCCGGCATTATGCAGATGGCAAAGGTCTATGTCGCCAAAAAGCGTAAGCTTTCAGTCGGCGATAAAATGGCCGGACGCCATGGTAATAAGGGTGTCGTGGCGAAGATCGTCCCCATGCAGGACATGCCGTTCCTCGCCGATGGGACTCCGGTCGATATCGTGCTCAACCCGCTCGGCGTACCGAGCCGTATGAATATCGGCCAGCTCTACGAGACGGCGCTCGGCTTTGCCGCCAAGAAACTCGGCGTCCGTTTCGAGACCCCGATCTTCGACGGCGCGCACTGGAACGATGTGCAGTCGTACCTTTCGGAAGCCGCCCTGGATACGGACGGACGGACGGAACTGTATGACGGCCGCTCGGGAGAAAAATTTGATCAGCGCGTCACCGTCGGCGAGATCTATATGATGAAGCTCTCGCACCTGGTCGACGATAAGATCCACGCGCGTTCGATCGGACCGTACTCGCTCATCACGCAGCAGCCCCTGGGCGGTAAAGCCCAGTTCGGCGGCCAGCGCTTCGGTGAGATGGAAGTCTGGGCGCTCGAAGCGTACGGCGCCGCGCATGCACTGCAGGAAATCCTGACCGTGAAGTCGGACGACGTGCCGGGCCGCTCGAAGGTCTATGAGGCGATCGTCAAGGGCGAGAACATGCCCGAGCCGAGCGTTCCGGAATCCTTCAGCGTGCTCGTCCGCGAACTCCAGGGCCTCGGCCTCGAAGTGCGCATCGACTAAGCAGGAACGAACGGTCCGGTCGATCGATCGGGCCGTTCGACGACCACAGAGTAAAGATTTTTTTAGAGATTAGTTTTTAGGAGAATAGATATGGCTTATATGCTGCCGCAGGAAATACCGCTTCGGAACTTCACGTCGATCTCGGTCGGACTTTCGAGCCCGGAATCGATCCTGAATCGTTCGCATGGCGAAGTGACGAAGCCGGAAACGATCAATTACCGCTCGTACCGCCCGGAAAAAGACGGACTCTTTTGCGAGAAGATCTTCGGACCGACCCGCGACTGGGAATGTTATTGCGGAAAATACAAGCGCATTCGTTATAAAGGCATCATTTGCGACCGGTGCGGCGTCGAAGTGACGACGAAATCGGTGCGCCGGGAACGCTTTGGGCATATCCAGCTCGCCGTGCCCGTGGTGCACATCTGGTATTTCCGTTCCCTTCCGAACAAGATCGGGCACCTGCTCGGCCTTCCGACGAAGGACCTGGAAAAGATCGTCTATTACGAATCGTACGCCGTCGTGAACCCCGGCCCCACCGGGCTCCCGGCGCGGCACCTGCTGTCGGAAGAAGAATATTTCAAAGTCCTCGATAATCTCCCGGCGGGGAACCAGGACCTTCCGAACGACGACCCGAATAAGTTCCTCGCGCTCATCGGCGGAGCGGCCGTGAAGGAACTCCTCCGCCGGATCGATGTCGATACGCTGTCGCTCGACCTTCGCCGCGCCGCGCGCGAGGAAACGTCGCAGCTCAAGCGTCAGGACGCGCTCAAGCGCCTCCGCTCGATCGAAGCGTTCCGCGAAGAAGAGAACAAGCCGGAGAACAAGCCCGAGTGGATGGTCATGGACGTCGTGCCGGTCATTCCGCCGGAGCTTCGTCCGCTCGTCCCGCTCGAAGGCGGCCGGTTTGCGACCAGCGATCTGAACGATCTCTATCGCCGCGTGATCATTCGCAACAATCGCCTGAAACGCCTGATGGACATCAAGGCGCCGGAAGTTATTCTCCGGAACGAAAAACGAATGTTGCAGGAAGCGGTCGATTCGCTCCTGGATAATTCCCGTCGTGTTTCGGCGGTCCGTTCGGATTCGAGCCGCGCGCTCAAGTCGCTTTCGGACACGCTCAAAGGCAAGCAGGGGCGCTTCCGCCAGAACCTGCTCGGCAAGCGCGTCGATTATTCCGGCCGTTCGGTCATTGTCGTCGGTCCGGAACTCAAACTTCACGAGTGCGGCCTGCCCAAGGAAATGGCGGTCGAGCTCTTCAAGCCGTTTATTATCCGCAAGCTGATCGAGCGCGGGATCACGAAGACCGTAAAGTCGGCGAAGAAAGTCGTCGAACGCAAGACGACCGAAGTCTGGGATATCCTCGAATCGATCATCGACGGACATCCGATCATGCTGAACCGTGCGCCAACGCTGCACCGGCTCGGTATCCAGGCCTTTCAACCGCGCTTGGTCGAAGGCCGCGCGCTCCAGATCCATCCGCTCGTTTGTACGGCGTTCAATGCCGACTTCGACGGTGACCAGATGGCGGTGCACGTACCGCTTTCGTACGAAGCGCAGCTCGAGTGCTCGATGCTCATGCTCTCGAGCCACAATATCATTTCTCCCCAGAACGGCGAGCCGATCGCGGTCCCCAGCCAGGACATGGTATTGGGTGCGTATTACCTGACCAAACACCGCAGCGGTGTTTTGGGCGAGGGACGTCGCTTCTCGTCGTCCAACGAAGTTATCGTGGCCTACAACGTCGGCCGGCTCGACCTTCATGCGAAGATCCATGTCCGTGTCGGCGGTGGCAACGGCGCTCCGAGCAAGATGATCGAGACCACGACGGGCCGCGTCATCTTCAACAAGATCGTTCCCGAAGAGCTCGGGTACCTCAACGAACTGCTGACGAAAAAGCGCTTACGCCAGATCATTGCCACGACCTTCCGCACGGTCGGCAACATGAAGACGGTCGAGTTCCTGGACAAGCTCAAGGACCTCGGCTTCGGCTACGCCATGAAAGGCGGACTTTCGGTCGCGCTCTCCGATATTGTCGTTCCCAAAGAGAAGGACGAGATCATCGCCAAAGCGCAGAAGCAGGTCGATGACGTGCAGGACAAATACCTGAACGGTTTTATTACCTCCGGCGAACGCTATAATAAGGTGATCGATATCTGGACGCGCGCGACGAACCGCACGGCGGACAAGCTCTTCGATACGCTCGCTCACGATCGCGACGGGTTCAACCCGCTCTATATGATGGTCGATTCGGGCGCTCGCGGTTCGAAAGAGCAGGTACGCCAGTTGGCCGGCATGCGCGGACTCATGGCGAAACCTCAAAAATCGCTTTCGGGCCAGACCGGCGAACTGATCGAAAACCCGATCATTTCGAACTTCCACGAAGGACTTTCGATCCTCGAATACTTTATTTCGACGCACGGCGCTCGTAAAGGTCTCGCCGACACCGCGCTCAAAACGGCGGACGCCGGTTACCTTACGCGCCGCCTCATCGATGCCGCGCAGGACGCGATCATTACCTCGTACGATTGCGGAACGATCCGCGGCATACCGGTGAGCGCGCTCAAAGAAGGCGAAGACGTAAAAGAGCCGCTCGCGGAACGAATTCTCGGCCGCGTTACGCTCGACCATATTATCGATCCGCTGACGCAGGAAGTGATCCTGGAAGCCGGCGGGACGGTCGATGAAGAAGTTGCGGCCCGCATTTCGTCCACGTCGATCGAGACGGTGCTCATCCGCTCGGTGCTCACGTGTGAAATGCGTCGCGGCGTTTGTGCGCTTTGTTACGGCCGTAACCTGACGACGCACAAGCTCGTCGAAATGGGGGAAGCGGTCGGAATTATTGCCGCGCAGTCCATTGGCGAGCCGGGTACGCAGCTCACGCTCCGTACGTTCCATACCGGCGGTGCGGCCTCGCTCATTGCCTCGCAATCGCAGGTGACCTCGAAGTTCGATGGCACCGTGCAGTACGAGGACATGAAGGTCATTACGAACGTCGAAGGCGAACTCATCGTCATGAGCCGCTCGGGCGTCGTCAATGTGCTCGATGACGATAACCGCGTCGTTGGGAAGTTCGACGTGCCGTACGGTTCGCGTATCCTCGTCCGCGACGCGCAAAAAGTTACCAAAGGCGAAATGCTCTACGAGTGGGACCCGTACAACGCGGTCATCATTTCGGAGCACGCCGGCGCGGTCCGGTTCAAGGACTTTATCGAGAACGTCACGTACCGCCAGGAAGCCGACGAACTCACGGGCAATTTGCAGACGCGCACGATCGACTCGCGCGACCGCACGAAATCGCCCACGATCGATATTGTCGCTCCCGATGGGCACATCATTATCAATTATATCATTCCGAGCAATGCGGTGCTGATGGTGCAAAACCATGAGGAGATCGCCGCCGGTACGGTGCTCGTCAAGATCGCACGCGAGTCGGGCAAACAGCGCGACATCACGGGCGGCCTTCCGCGCGTTACGGAACTCTTCGAAGCGCGCTCCCCGAGCGATCCGGCCACGGTCTCCGAAATCGACGGCACGGTCCACTTCGAGAAGCCCCGCCGCGGTTCCCGCGTCGTGGTCGTCACCTCGCACGATGGCACCGACCGGCGCGAGTACACCATTCCGTTCGGGAAGCACATTCTCGTGCAGGAAGGCGATACCGTCCGTTCGGGCGAGCGCCTTTCGGACGGCGCGATCGACCCGCACGATATTCTTGCGATCAAAGGCGTGGCCGAGGTACAGCAGTATCTCGTCAACGAGATCCAGGAAGTCTATCGAATGCAGGGTGTAAAGATCTCGGACAAGCACATCGAAGTGATCGTGCGCCAGATGCTCGGCAAAGTCCGCATCACGGCTTCGGGAGATTCGCTTCTGCTCGTCAACGATGAGGTCGATAAAGCGAAAGTGGCCGAAGAGAACGACATTCTGAAGAACTCCGTCTTCATCACGAAGCGGGGCGATTCGAAGTTCAAAGTCGGGCAGATGGTCGATAAAAAGCGCTTCAAGGAAGTCGCCTCCGAACTCAAGAAAAAGGAGAAGACCCCTCCCGAATCGCGTCCGGCCGAGCCCGTCTATGGCGAGCCCGTCCTGCTGGGTATCACCCAGGCAGCGCTCCAGACCGAGAGCTTCATTTCCGCCGCGAGTTTCCAGGAGACGACGAAAGTCCTCACGGAAGCATCGATCCAGGCGAAGATGGATACGCTGCTCGGGCTCAAGGAGAATGTCATTGTCGGCCATCTTATTCCGGCCGGCACGGGTCTGCCGAAGTTCCGCGAGCTCATTGTCATGCCGAAGGAGGAGTTCAAAACGAGCTTCGAGACCGACGGCTGGATGGGCGCGGAGGACATCGCACCGACCGTTTCTCCGGAGCGGACGTTCTCGCGCCGCGAACGCGTCGCCGTGTAAGCGCTTTCCGCACACTCTTTCAATCCCCGGCTTCGAAAGGAGCTGGGGATTTTTTATTTCATATGTTCGAAGGGCACTACAATTCCCGGCGGAAAGTTCAAAATGTATGGACCGAGACTACGAATCGATCGCTTCCGAGGCGGAGCAATTAAGCGAGCCGGAGCGTCGCTTACTTGCCGAGCGACTCATGCGAAGTGTCAAGCCCTCCAAGGCTCATATGGATGCCTGGGCAGTAGAATCGCAACGCCGGGCGGAGGCGTATGACCGCGGCGAAATGAAGGCTTACGATGCGGATGAAGTAATGAGAGAATTGCGAAAAATTACTCGTACGTGAAGGTAATCGTCTTGTCCCCAGCGAGGGAAGAATTGGTCGAATCCGCATATTTTTATCTCCAGGAAAGTCCTCCGGCTGCGCTAAATTTCGACAAGGAAATGAATGAGGCTTTCTCGATGATATCGAAGAATCCGTATCGATATCGTGTTTATAGTGATGATATACGGGTAAAAGAACTCGATCGTTTTCCATTCAGTATCTATTATAGGATCAAAAATACAGAGGTCCATATACTTTCGATCGCACACAATTCCCGCATGCCGGATTTTTGGAAGGAACGAGCGGAATAAGCTGCCTCACATAGGATTGGCGCGATTTCCCTTCAGCCAGCGTTGTATCTTCGATGACTTTGAACGAAATTTTTCTTGCGCGCGAGCGGCTCCTGGGCGAACTCGATACGATCGCGACCGCGCCCGAGCTCGAAGCCTTTAAACTTTCGCACCTTACGCGGAAGGGAACGATCGCGGCGATGTTCGACGATCTTCGCGCGGTCCCCAAAGAAGAGAAGCCCCAGGCCGGGAAAGAGCTGAACGTCTTACGCCAGCTCGTCGAAGAACGCTTTAAAGAAAAGGAGAGCGTTCTGGCCGCCGGGCCGGCCACGCCCCGTGGGAGCATCGACCTGACGATGCCGGCGAGAACGGTTCCCGTCCCGGAACCGGGTCACGAACACCCGCTCGCAAAAACGCTGAACGAAATGATCGCGATCTTCGAACGGCTCGGCTTCGCCGTCGAGTACGGCCCGGAGATCGAAGACGACGAGCATAATTTCAGCAAGCTTAATTTTCCGCCGGACCATCCTGCGCGCGATATGCAGGACACGTTCTTTGTAAAGCCTTCGGTGGACTGGACCCATGCCGACTCGCTCCCGCTCGTGCTGCGGACGCACACATCGCCGGTGCAAATCCGTTTGATGGAGCGGCAAAAGCCACCGATCCGCGCGATCATGCCGGGACGAGCGTTTCGCAATGAAGCATCGAGCGCGCGGAGTGCCGTGGCGTTTTTCCAGCTCGAAGGCCTTGTTGTCGATCGCGGTGTATCGATGGCCGATCTCAAGGGCGTGTTACTTTCCTTTGCGCGGCAATTTTTCGGGAGTGACGTAAAGATACGCCTCCGGCCCAGCTTTTTTCCCTTCACCGAGCCGAGCGCGGAAGTGGACATTAGCTGCTATATTTGCGGCGGCAAGGGCTGCCGCGTGTGCAAAAATTCGGGATGGCTCGAAATTCTGGGATCTGGGATGGTCCATCCGAACGTCCTTTCGGCCTGCGGGATCGATCCGGAAGTCTATACCGGGTATGCGTTCGGCATGGGCATCGACCGCACGGCGATGATGCGCTACGGCATCAGCGATATTCGCGACTTTTTCGAGAACGATCTCCGATTTTTGGAGCAGTTCTGACGGGAAACTTATCGCGCCGGTGACCGTTCATGATAAATCGGTCTCGAGTGTGTTTTATAGAAGATTGGAAGCAGACCACAGTTTATTGTACACTAAAGGTTTTAACATTTGTTACGTCCACTATGCGCCAATTCTCGTTTCGGTCATTTCTTTTTGTTACGCCGGTCATTTTCGCAGTCCTCGTCAATAGTTGCAGCACCTCGACTGCGCCGCAATCAGGCGGAACAGCGAGTGGCGGGGGGCTCGTCGTTCCTTCCACGGTAAACTTCGGCGCCGTGTCGCTCGGCCAGACGAAGGACACCCTGCTCAGTATTTTCAATGAGAATGCGGACACCGTGACGATCACCGGCGATGCGACGTCGACGGCGGCACTCGTCGATTCCAATTTCACACATTCGCTTTCGATCGCGGGCAATACGTACAAGAATATCGAGGTCGCGTTTACGCCGACCGCGCAGGCGCTCATGGCGACGGACTCGATCCAATATGAAAACAACGGGAAGCATTACGTCGCCGCGATGACCTTCGAATCGAACGGCAGCGGCACGACCGGCGGCGGGCCGAGCGCGATGCTCGTCGTTCCTGCGACCGTCGATTTCGGCTCGCTCCCGATCGGCCAGTGGAAAGATACTTCGATCATTCTCGTGAACACCGGCGCCCTTACGATCACCTCGAGTTCGCTCTCGGGCACCGAGGCGAGGGACACGAATTTCAATCTTCCGGTCGTCCTTGCTTCGGCCGGGTATATCACGGTGCATATTCAATTCAATCCGTCCGCGGTGGGTCCCCGGAGCGTGAACGATACGATCCATTATACGAGCGGTGGAACGAAAAATACGGCAGTGATCGCGCTCGTGGCAACGGGTTCCCAAACGGTGACGACGCCCGGGCCGGGAAGTACCTATACGTATAGCGTCGATACCAATGGGACGGCGCTGCCGCCCTCGACGTACACGGTCGTAAGCAACACTCTCTCCTTCCAGGGTAAGACCAACGTGGTGGAAATTCGCGACGATACGGGAGGCCTGCAATATTATCATGTCGAATCGAACGGCGACCTTTCAGTTTTTGTCGACTTCAATACGCTGGCGCCGTTGCCGCTCGGCCTGCCCACGGCATGGCTCACGATCCCGCTCGGAAGCCATCAGACGACGACCAATCTTTTGTACGACACGTCGATCACGTACAATAGTCTTCCGGTGACGATCCAGTTAGTCGATACGGGCCGCTATGTGGGTCCCTCGCAAGTCCCGGCGGCGAAGAAAGTGTTCCAGACAGACCAGGGATCGATTTCGGTCGCCCTCACCGCGTCCACCTTCGGCTTTGCAGTTGCCTCGGCCGAAACCGTCGTGAATATCTGGTATGCAAAGCAGATTGCGTTTTATCCGAAACGGAGGGATATCGCTGTGACCAATGCCGCGGCCCTGGGTATAGCGCCATCGAACGTGACCACGAACTATCTGCTGACCTCGTACACCGTCCATTAAGGGCCGACCATCCATTAATGGGTTAACTTCCATGGAGGGTTGAGGCCCATTAAAGAGCCGGGCTCAGCGCCTATCCATTCGTCGACCCTGCATTAACTGGTCGCGAGGACGGCGTGGCTGGAAGGATTTTTGGCATAGATCCCTTCCCGTACGATCTTATCGAGAATATGGGCGACGGTCTCGACCTCTTCGATCGTATTATAAAGATAAAAACTGACGCGGCAGCTTGCAGGGATCAGGAGTTCACCATGTGCAAGGTCGGCGCAATGGCATCCCGCGCGTGATTCGACGCCAAATTCATTCAGGGCATCGGCAAGCCCGTGCGGACTGCGGCCTTCGACGTTAAAGGCTACCAGCGAGGTCCGTTTTGCTGCATCGCGCGGGCCGTATATTTTAATTCCCGGGATTTCCGAGATCAATTCCAGTGCCCGGGCCGTCAGGGAACGGTTATATGCCGTGACGCGGTCCATGGCTTCTTTCACGGCGCTCGGCTCGATCTCTTTTTCGGTCATGAAGTAGCGCCCTTCCGAGGGAGACAGCGCAAGGTCGAGCAGCATGCGGAAAGCCTGCGCGCTCACGATGGCGCCAAGGATATTTGGGGTGCCGGCGCTGAATTTCCAGGGAAGTTCATTGTAACGGACGAGGGTCGGCGACACGCGCCCCGAGGCGACCATGTCCCCGCCATAGAGGAAAGGCCGCATCGAGCCGAGCAACGCTTCTTTGCCATAGAGTGCCCCGACCCCAAACGGGGCCAGCACTTTGTGGAACGAAAAAGAAAGGAAATCGACGTCCAGCGCCTGTACGTTGACGTAGGTGCTCGGAACGAGTTGGGCCGCATCGATCAACAGGTAGGAGCGGCGCTCGCCGGTCGGTTGTTCGTAGCCGCTCGCATGGGCGATCTCCCGAATTTTGGAGATCGGGTTTTTCGTTCCGAAGAAATTCGAAGCGCCGCTGGCCGCCACGAGTTTGGTCCGGTGGTCGACGAGCGATGCGAAACGATCGAGATCGAGTTCTCCGGTGTTGGGATCGAACGGGGCGATCCGGTACTCGACGTGGATCCCGAATTTCGGCAGGATTTCGCGCGAGAGGGCATACCAGGGAACGTAATTCGAGTTGTGCTCCATCATCGTGCAGACGATGTTGTCGCCGTCCCGGAATTCGGTCATGAGCGAGTACATAATCGCGTTGTGCGCCTCGGTCGTATTGCGAAAGAGTGCAATAGTCTTTGCCGAGGGCGCTCCGATAAACGCGGCGATCGTATCGTAGGAAGATTCGAACAACGTCGTCATGGCCTTCGAGGCATCGGACTGGCCGCGGTGGACATTCTCGTAATCGGGGGAAAGCTCGCGATAGAGCTCCGCTAACTCTTTCGGGGCCTGGGTGCTGGCGGCATTATTGGTGACGATCCGTCCCTTGGAAATCGAGGGAAAATGTTTTCTGATGGCCTGGACGTCCAGGGCGGGGGACTCGAACTCCGTTCTACATTCGGTTTCCAGCATGGCAACAGCGATAAAAATAATGAGTGCCGGCTATCAATATTGAGTGCAGAATTAAGTTTTCGGGGAGCGCAAACGTTCCGCTTCCCGTTTGGATAACTGAATTTATGCGTATTTCCCTCAACTGGCTTTCGGAATATATTTCAATTCCGTTTTCTCCCGAGGAGTTGGCTCACCGGCTGACGATGCTCGGCCTCGAAATCGAAGCGATCGAGCACGTGGGGGGGCGATGGGATAAGGTCCTCGTGGGCGAAGTCCTTGAAGTGACTCCGCACCCGAATGCCGATAAACTGCGGCTCGCGCGGGTCTCGATCGGCAATGGAGAACCGCTCGGTATTGTCTGCGGCGCCCCGAACGTGCGGCCCGGCCTGAAGGTCGCCGTGGCAACGGTGGGCGCCGATCTGGGCGAAGGGCTGGTCATCAAGCAAGCGAAAATCCGCGGGGCGTCGAGCGAGGGAATGATCTGTTCGGAACGGGAACTCGGTGTTTCGGAACGCCACGAAGGCATTTGGGAACTTCCGGGCACCGTGTCCGTCGGCGTCCCTCTTGCGGACGCGCTCCACCTGCGGGACACGGTCTTCGAGGTGGGCATCACGCCGAACCGCGCCGATTGCTTAAGCCATATCGGCGTTGCCCGCGAAGTGCGTGCCCTGACCGGAGAAAAAATTCGCTTCCCCGATATTTCGATTTCGAACACCGGCGGGGAAATTACACAGCACGTAAAGATTTCGCTCCCACAGCCGGACCTGTGCCCGCGCTATGTCGCGAAATTAGTGCGAAATGTGACCGTACGTCCTTCGCCCGACTGGCTCAGGAGAAAACTGGAAGCCGTCGGTCTGCGGCCGATTAACAATGTGGTCGATGTCACGAATTTCGTTCTGATGGAGTGCGGCCATCCGTTGCACGCCTTCGATTTCGATGTCGTGGAAGGTGGCGAGATCGTCGTCCGTACCGCCGGTGGCTTTGCCGAAGAGTACGTCACGCTCGACAGCAAGAAGCGAAAACTCCCGGCCGATGCGCTCCTGATTACCGACGGTAAAACGCCGCTCGGGATTGCCGGCATCATGGGCGGGGAAAATTCCGAGATTCGGGAGACGACCCGAAACGTCCTCATCGAATCGGCCTATTTCCTTCCCTCATCCATCCGGCGTACCGCAAAAACGCTTGCGCTCTCGACCGATGCTTCCTACCGTTTCGAGCGTGGAACGAATTTCGATGTGCTTCCCGGTGCGGCCACGCGCGCGGCGGAACTCATCGCGGACCTTGCCGGCGGGGAGATCGTGGACGGCATGATCGACGCCTACCCGGACCCCTTGCCGCATCTCGACGTCCGTTTTCGTCCACAACGCGTCCATGCCGTTCTCGGGATGGACATCCCGGCCTCGCGCATGGAGGAGATCATGAAGCGGCTCGATTTCGAAGTGGAACGAAACGATGCCGGAGCGATCGCCGTCCGCGTTCCGAGCTATCGCGTCGACATCGAACGCGAAGAGGACATTATCGAGGAGATCGCGCGCGTGATCGGATACGAGGAGATCCCGACGAGTCCGTTCGAGCGTGCGCCGCTCACCGGCCGCAGGGAAGCGCTTCGCCCGCGGGAGTTCGATCTGGCGCTCCGCACCACGCTCCTTTCGGTCGGGGCCACGGAGTGCATTTCGAATCCGCTGGTGAGTAAAAAACACGCGCACGCGTTCCGCCCGGACCCGGTGGAACTTATCAATCCATTGAACACCGAGCGCGACCGGATGCGCACGAGTGTCGCGATCAATCTCCTCGAAGCGGCGCGCGTGAACGAGCGCTTCGGAAGTCCCGGCCAGCGGTTGTTCGAACTGGGGAATGTGTTTCATTACACCGGCCATCCCGAGCAACTGGGCCATGTTCGGGAATCAACCGAACTCGGCATACTGCTTTCCGGGATTCAGGAACCAAAAACGGCGTATAACACCGAGGCGGTCAAAGCCGATATTTTTTTATTGCGGGGGATGGTCGAGTCGGTCCTTGGGCGTTTAGGCATTCGCGATGCGCAGGTCGAACAGGCGAGCGCCCCCCTGTTCCTCGACCCTTCGGAACAGCTTGCATCTTCCTCGAACGGACGAACGCTCGTTCGATTCGGACGCCTGGCGCACTCGATCCAAAAAGAATTCGACCTTCGTAATCCGGTCTGGATCGCGCTCTTCGATCATGGTGCGCTATACGATATCGCTCGTCATCTTACGGAACATCCAAAACCCGTCGCGCCATTGCCTAAATACCCGGCGGTCGAGCGGGACCTGGCGATTGTCCTCGCGAGCGATATTGCCGCCGCTACGGCAGAAAAAACGATTCGATCTGCGGCGTTGCGCAGCGGCCTGCTACAGGAGGTGCGTATTTTCGATCTGTTCCAACCGAAAGAAATGAAAGCTGCCGGCGAACGAAGTCTGGCATTCCACCTCGTTTTTCGGTCCGATTCGAAGACGCTGGAGGAGCAGGAAGTCGATATTCTCATGCAACGGATAATTAAGCATGTGGAAGGAGAACTTCATGCGCGGCTTCGCGCTTAAAAGAGACGGAGCAGTTTTCCCTTCATTCTTCATACTTTATTGACGTGACCCCGACCGAATCCCGTGAAGTAGTATTGGGCTTGAGCCGCGAACGGCTTGCTCGAGCCACGGCCCGTTTGGAGCGCGTAGCGCGCGATGCCGTTGAACGCATCCATCATTTCAAGCACGAAAAGCAAGCGCTCGAACGCCGGCTCGCCGACCTGGAAACGCTGTTTACACAGGAACGGCAGAATTTCGAGCAACGCGCGGCGCTGCTTTCGAGCATGACCAGCGAAACGACCGAGCGTTCGAAGGCTTTCGAGGACCTGACCGCTCGTTTGAACGAGCAGGAGCGCCTCGTTTCAGAACAAATGGAAACGATCGCCGCACTGAACTCCGAACTTGCGCAACAGACCGAAAAACTTCGCGAACAGGAATCGCAGGGCGCCGGGTCCAGGAACGAAATTACCGAGTGGCGGACCAAAGCAGAGGAACTCGAACGCCGGCTCCAGAAAGCGACCGGCGAGCGGGAAGCACTGAAATCGAAACTCTATGAAGACGAGCGGCAGGCCGCACAGTTTGTGTTGCACCTGACGGCTGACGATCGCGATCGTGCGGCGAAAGCGATCGACTCCCTCATCGACCAGCTATCCGCGATCGAAAACCGGACCTTTGCACTCGAAGAAAAATAATTCCTATGGCCCAGACCGTGAACGTTAGTATCCTTGGGATCGAGTATCCGCTCCGTTCGAACGACGAAGCGCTGACCCTGCAGCTTGCGCAGGAAGTCGATGCCCAGCTCCGCGAGCTTCAGGAAAAGTTACCGGCGCAATCGACAACGACGCTGGCCGTGCTCTCGGCCCTCAATTTCGCCGAGCAGGAAGCGCACACCAAAGAAAACGAACGCCGGGAATTGGACCGTATTGCGCTCGATCTCGAAACGCTAGCCGGTTCGCTCGAGCAGGCGATGGAATAATCCCGGTCCGGCCTTCTAACCGTTCACCACGCAAAGCCAAGTCCGGCTTCCACGGCAAACGCGCGTTCCGGCGACTGCCGCGGAGCGTAGAGCTGATCGCTCCTCGCTGCGAGATCGAATAAGAGTGGGGAAGAGACCGCATAACGAACGCCAATACTTTCGGAACTAAGCACGCGGGAAACGCTTCCGCCCATCAGCACTTCAACGAACGGGGAGAACGCCCTTTCGGCTGAGAAGTCGAACCGGTAACCGAAGTCAAGCGACAGAACGGAGGAAGTCGAAAGAGTGGTTGCGGGCGAAACCGTCCCGATCGCGTTATGAAGTGTTTGCCCATCGAGTGAGGTCGTCGTATCGACTATGGACGAAACAAGACCTGTTCGGTTCACAATAAAGGCGTTTCTTCGCAGCTCGAACACGAGAGAAGAAGCCGAATTCAATCGGTATTCGATTCCGGCTGACGCGCCAAAGGAAATACTCCGGGCGACAAGCGGCGAACCGGAAAGGAATGCCGTCCACGTTTTTGTCTCCGCCGCCGATCGAGTTTCAGTGACCAAACTTTTAAGACTGGACGGTATAATTTCAGCGGTAAGAGCTTGTGGATCGGAAGGAATTCTATCATTCCCAGCGTTTGCAGCGGCAGCAGGAGGATCGTTTTGTACAGCGGTGCCGGAATTCATACGCCGGACTTTATCCTGCAACGCGCCGCTTTGACGGTCCTCCGTTTTTCGGTGCGACACTCGGACCGCTTTCGGAATCGATGCCGATAAACGGTCGGGAACGGATGATATCATAGGACCTCTGATTCCCATACCGTGCGGGAATGGTTTGGTCGGGGGTGTCATGTGCCAGAGTGCGGCGATGGCGAGTAACGCCACGAGGGCGCTTTCGATCAGCGGTCGTGCAAAGAGCGCGAAGCGGCGCGCGGGGGGATCGTGCAGGAGCACGAGTTCTTCGATCGAGGCGAACGAAGGATAGATATCGTTCTCGCGAAGAACGTCTAAATAAGGTTCCGAATTTTCGTTAAAGCGCATAGCGTTCCTCACATTCCAACATCATTGTTTTCGGCTCGGCCCCTCGGAGCCGTATCGTTTCGATCCCCAGAATTCTGCGCAAGGTCTCGTGCCCGCGCCGGAGACGGCTCTTCACCCCCGAGAGCGTCCCGCCCTGAATCTCGCGGACCGCTTCGAGCGGAAGGTCCGCCACATCGAACAGAAGGACGGTCTCTTTGACTTTCAGCGGTAACTGTTCCAGTGCGGCCATAACCACGGCTATTTCAGCGGCACGATCGGGAGCGATTCCCGGGTCCTCGATCGCATTCGCTTTCGTTGCATTGAACGGGGACCTCTTCCGTTCGCGATATTGCCTATGCCGGTGCGTTCGCAGCACGATCCGAAATAGAAATCCGGCAAATCCCTCTTCGCTTCGGATCGTATCGAACCGTTCGAGCGCAATGAGCACGGCTTCGCTTACGAGGTCCTTCGCTTCCTCCCGATTTCGTGTGATGGCGAGCGCATACCGCGAAAGCCTCGGATAGACCGGCTCCAGCAATACCAAAAATCGTTGTTTGTGCTCGATATCCAACGGTGCTTACGGAACGACAAATTTAAATCTTACCGCCTGCGGCCCAAAGGGCGTCGTGGCGTAATGCTGGTACTCTCCGTTTGTCGAAGGAAGTCCCGTCGTGTTCGAATGTCCGACCACATAGACATAGACGACTTCACCCGGCGGCAGCGAATAGGGGACCAGCGTCCGCACGTCGCGGGCCAGTGTATCGTTGAACGCTCCGCCAATAAGTTTCGGCGTTTGAAACGCGAAATGATACGCCGTGTCTGAACGCTTCGTAGCAAGCCACGCATCTTCGCTTAGTCCGGGCGATTGCGGGCTCGGCACGGCGGGGAATAACGTGCTGTCGAGCGAACTATAGACAAAAAGGTTATCGGGGGGTAGATCGCCCAGCAGCCTTCCGCTCACAATGAGAGCATTGGCATTTTGTACGGTGTCGTAGGTGATGACCGTCGAGTCGTGCTGGAGCACCGTCGTATCGAGTTTTCCGCCAACGTTTGTAATTGTTGTATCGATCACAAGCACCAGTTTCGAAACGCTGACCGTGAAAACATAAGCCGGCGCGTTCAATTCGATCGAATCGGACGATTCCTGCACAATGTAGGCATCATTGATGATGTCGGTCCCGACGCCGATCACATGGTGCACCGGATAGACCATGGAATCGAAGCCGGGTTTAGAGAAGATAATGTTGTACACGCCGGCGGGAATGTTTTCTATCCTGAAATGGCCGCCGGTGTCCGTAACGGCCTCGAACGGTGTATTCTGGATCGTGACGTGAACGGCGGCGGCAGACATGGTGGCTCCGGACGTCGCCCCGAAGACCTGCACGGTCCCCAAGAGTGTTTCGCCTGTCGCTGTCGATGATGGAGGGTCCGTCGAATTCGAGCATCCATAGAGTGCACACGCGATGAGGCAAATGGTCAGAATTTTCATTTCTCAGTTTCGTCATTCTCCCGAACGTGGGAATCCAGGCAGTGATGCTGGATTCCCTTCGCACGATCGATCATGCCCGTTTCGCGGAATAACGCTAATCTCCGGCTATTCTTTAATTATCTTTTTCGTTATCACACTGCCATTGGAGGCAATCCGAATATAATAGGTCCCGGCGGCTTCCTTCGAAAGATCGAGCGTGAGGTTCGAAGTATTCACGGCTTTGATCTCTTCCACAGATAAACCCAAAACATTGACCTCGGTTACAGTCGCTTTTGCGGGGATATTATCCAGCGTGATTAAGCCGCTCGTCGGATTTGGCGAAACCTGGACCGGAGCCGAAATGTCCGCCGGCGCGACCGCTTCGTTATCGTTAATGTGCATGACCACATTCGGCGGAGCCGTCGTGTAATCGAAGGACAGGGACGAGCATTTAAAGGCTCCCGGTTGTTTTGGTACGTTTGCAGAATCGGCATAGATTATTATAGGGACGGTATTCATCTCGGAGCCAAAGTTGATAACGGAACCCTGCTTCGCATAAATAACAGTACCGTTTCCAGAGCCTGTCACGTTTGCGCCCGGCTCGACATAGATCGTATCGTAGTCGGCTTGCACGAACGTACAGGAGACGCCAGGATCTATCCAATAAGAGTGAGGCTCCATCAAGTACTCCGGTGGATTTGGAATATCGACAACGATCGCCGAATGGGGTATGGAGGGTGTCGTACAATCGAAGACGCGGAAGGTATCTCGATATACCGCGGCGCTCGGGCATCCGACCGCACGGCTCACGTTTATAGTCATGACCTTAACGCCGCCGGTTGCGTAGGTCACGGAGTCCACAAACCATCCAATGTGATGCGCTGTCGAAGGCGTGGCGTCGGCTCCAAAATCGACGTTGAGGGTATCTGCATTCGATGCCGGCTTGAATTGAATCGCCAAGGGTTCTTCGGCGAGGCCGGCGGCCGTCCCTGACATCGGCAAGCCGAATGCATCGGAGCCTTTTAGGTTCATTTGAACGTAGGGACCTGCAACGAGTGGACTAATGGAGATATCGGTGCCGTTATCCGAACTCGTCGAATAAGGGTTGGCTGCGATCACGCGAATACGATAATGCGTCGAAGTGGAGACGCTCGGAATGGACGTTTGAATCGTGAAGGTTCCGGCAATCGTATCTAACAACGAACCAAGATTGCTAAAACCAGTCTCGAAGCTTCCGCTCGCGTCCGATAATTGTACGGTGAAAGCATTTTTATGCCCCCAGACCCCGGTGGCCGTAAATGTGACAGATACCGGATCGCCGGTACAGAACGTGGACGCCGAGAGGGAATCGAGTGTGATCGTCTGCGACCGCGCCGCGGCGTAAAAAGTCAGAAGCAACACTGTCGCCGATAACGAGATGGTAGGTATTCGTTTCATCGAGTAGGAAAAAAAGTGGAATGATTAAAGTGAATGCAGCGCCACACAATCATAACGTGGGACGAGCGCGCCGGAAAGTTTCATCGTACGGGACAATATTCGAGTTTGCCGTTTTCGCGACGCGGCCTTGCGGATTTAGACTCGTCTAAAAAACGGGCGTTCGAAAAACACGCTCGATTTTTTATCCGACCTTCGCCGTCAGGGGACCACGCACGCCTTCGTACTTAACAAGTTTGGCTTCGATCTCGCCGATGAGGATCTTGGAGGACATTTTGACCGGAATGTGATTGTTGTCATCGGTCAGCCAGATTTTGATCGAGCCTTCGCTTTTGAAGAGTCCGCCCTGAACGACCATCGGCTCGATGACGGAGCACTCGAACGTTCCGGCATCGGTCTCGACCTGCTGGTGTCCCAGGACACGGACGTCGAGCGGATGGGTCTGGCCGTCGAAGAAATTTTCCAGGTGGATCACATCGCCACGCCGGGAATGAGTGAGGTCGAGCGTGCGTACGTAATAAAACGCGCTTACGATATCGTGGACATATTGCGGTGTTTTGTACTGGTGTCCATCGCTCGTTTCGGCGGTCTCGGTTTGGGGATCGAAAAACGCATCGTAATCGCGCGAGTAACTTCCTTCGCGTATATGCTGCTCGAAACGCCAGGGAAAGATTCCATCGGCGTCCATAAAGGTTTCATACCGGTCACGGACTTTAAAGACCCAGTCGAAGGTCGGGGTCGAGAGCGCCTCGACGCGCGTTTCCATCGTCTTCCGCCCGTTGACATAACGGTAGTCTGGAATCGACATGACCGCCTGCCCAGCGGTAACAAAACCGTAACTGATGTCGAACGTTAGCTTTTCGCCGACGGTAAACGCATTGTTATCGAGGTGACGAAACGAGGTTTGGTCGGGGTCCTGAGCAGTGGAAGTCGGCGCGTCCTTCCAAACGGCGCGAGATGAAACGGTGCTCGCTTCGTCCGTCCACTGCGGCGAGAGAAAAAAAGCCGCGATTGCCGCCAAAAAGTAACGTTTCATTTAGATAAAATACCTCGGGCGAAGTTTTTCAACATTTGAAATGCCACGGAGTGCCATGAAAACCATTTAAGAGATGGCTGGCGACCGCTCGGCAACATCCGCTGGAATGTGACGTACTACGGTTTCTACGGTCAAACGTTCCATGCACGTGCAATGCTCGCAATTTGGACAGGAGCGGAGTGGCTCGGGCGAAAGATTGGTTGCTCGCGGTCCACGAAAACCCCATCGCTCTTTGCTTAGGACCCTGCGGAGCGGAAAAAGCCCAATCGAAGGAGTCCCAAGTGCGGCTGCAAGGTGGCCCGGCCCGGTGCTCGAGGAGACAACGAGAGAAGCTTGTTTCAACAGCGCGGCCAGTTCGGGGAGCGGATGGTCTATAAAAAGATGGGCTCCCGGCAGTGACTTTTGAACGGCGTCGAGCCTCTCTCGTTCGACATTCATGCCCGTTAGTACGATTTCCAGCACTTTCGGAAGTCGTTTCGCCAGTTCAATAAAATGCGCCGCCGGCCATTCCATCGCCGAGCCGCCGCTGCCGATATGAAGGACGGCATACCGAGCATGCTCCTGTAACTCCCTTCGAAGCCAGGATCGAACGGCGGCTTCTTCAGAAGATAACAGCGTAAGCGATGGGAATGTTTTTAGGTCTGCCGCAAAGCCGATGTTCGAGAGCATCCTCATGTTGTATTCGGCTTCATGCCGTTCGGCCGTTTTCCGGTGATCCTTTATCCTCACGTTGAAAAGAAAAGAATACCATCGGTATGCCGTGCCCACGCGTTTGGGAACCCGCGCCAGGAACGCGGCAAGCGCCAATCGAAATCGCGGACTCGGGAAAAAGACGGCGTCCGCCCTGGCCCCTCGAAATAATCCTATTTGCTCCACAATACTTTTCGTTGCGTCGAGCGTCATAATGGAATCCACATCGGGACATCGTTCGACGATCGGGCGAGTATAGTTTCGGACCAGAAAGAGGACGTGAGCGGAGGGGAACTGCTCTTTAATAACGCGGGCCATCGGGAGCGTAAGGACCACATCTCCCAGGCGATCGGTACGAACGATGAGGAACCGGCTTCCTTCATCCTTCATCTGCATCCTTGTCACAGAGCGGGAGACGGGGATCGAACCCGCGACGTTCAGCTTGGGAAGCTGACATTCTACCGCTGAATTACTCCCGCAGCGTGCGCCGGTGCGATCTCAAGCCCATGGCGCGGCACTAAAAGCCAGCTATCAGGAGAATTGTTTCCAGCTATCAGGAGAATTGTTACCAGAATTCGAACAAGAGAGCAAGGCCCAGACGCGTGGCTCAACGAGCCACGCGATACGAAAAATGACCTGCGCCCGGGCCGCTTATTTTACTTTCGTAAGGGAGGCCTGAACCGTTCCCGAAGCGGTCGTGTCCTTTATCCCCAATGCGGTCCGTACGGCGACCATCCGGTGCTCGCCCAAATAACAGTGCAGATACGTTTTATCCCCCTGTGCGTCGTGCTCGAGTGAGTCGATCGTATGCGCGGCTCCCTGAACGTGCGCATCGTAATAAGACCCGAAGCGCTGCCCCATGATGCTCGCGACCGGAAAATCGAGGAATCGGATCCCGACTCGCTTTGCATTCGCTTCTTCGCGGTTGAGAAGGATCCGTTCATACGGGATCTTTGGATCGAGCAGACTGATGTCTGTGGTCACACCTTGTGCCTTAAGCTCATCGAAATTGGCAGCCGTGGGGTACGGCCCGGTGAGGATCCGTTCGTTTAATTGCTTGACCGGCGCCCGGTAGAGCTTCGTCAGCGGATTATCGGGTGTAATAAGCACCCATCCGATAAAGAATGTGAGAAATGCCCAGCCGGCGATACCGGCCCATAAGAATTTTTTGCGTCCCATAGCAAAGCCTATCGACAAGGACCGCACCAGTCGAGCTACATAAATTTTTCATAATGGCTTTCGATGGAAAAGACCCGGGAAAGGCTCTTCCTTACCCCAAAAACTTATTCTGTTCCTTTTGGAGCTCTTTGATGAGATATTTCAGGCGAGGATTATGGGAACCGCTGGCGAGGGGAAAGTAATGTTCCTGGGTCTCCATGATGTATTTGATGGGATTCTTTTTTACGTTGAATTCGAGGCAGCGGTACGTATCGAGCCGGTCGGCCAGCTTGAGCATGCGGGCGTCCTCGCTGGCGGCCTGGAGTTTTTCGATATATTCTTTTTCGACCCATTCTTTCATCGGGCCTTCGGCCTTGATGTCCTTCGTCAGTTTCTGGACCAGGTAACTGGTGTAGGAACCGAAATTCAGTTCCAGGATTTCGGGAGTGAGCACATGGGAATCTTCGAGCGTATCGTGGAGCAAGGCCGCGCAGAGGATATTCGGGTCGGTATGGTTCAATTCGATGAGCATGATCCTCGCCACGCGGCTCGGATGCCAGAAGTACGGGGTCCCATCGAGACGTTTTTGGAACTCATGAACCGACTCGGCCATATCGTACGCATCGAGCACGCGCCCCACTCCGACCGGATCGATATCCCGGTCGCGCAACAGCCGTTCGAGCTCGTTGCGGCTGAAATAGGTCTCGTTATATTTTGAGTGCGGTATCTCCATGATCGATTCCCACGACGTGAAGAGTCGGGGAAAATCCTGTACGTTAAAGTCTATACGTTAAAGCGAAAATGCATCACGTCCCCATCCTCAACAACATATTCTCGGCCTTCGCTTCGCAAAAGTCCGGCCTCGCGGACGGCAGCTTCGGATTTTAGCTGAATAAAATCGCGGAATTTCATCACTTCCGCGCGAATGAAGCCTTTTTCGAAATCGGTGTGGATCACACCGGCCGCCTCCGGAGCTTTTGCGCCTTTGCGCACGGTCCATGCCCGGACCTCCTTCGGTCCCGCGGTAAAGTATGTTTGAAGCCCGAGCAGGTCGTACGCGGCGCGAACGAGCGCGTGGAGTCCCGGCTCGTTCAAGCCAAGATCGCGAAGGAAGTGGGCGCGTTCTTCTTCGGGCAGTTCGATCAGTTCCATCTCGATCTTGGCGCAAATGGGAACCATGCGCGCGCCCTCTTTTTCAGCGATCGCGCGGACCGTGGCGATATACGCATTGCCATGAATGACGCCGTTCTCGTCCGAGTTCGCGACATAGAGCACCGGTTTTGCGGTGAGCAGGTGCATATCGCGGAGCCAGAGTTCTTCCTCTTCGTTCGTCCGCGGAAAATATCTCGCGAGGCGGCCCTGGGTCAGGTGTTCGCGCAGGTGGACGTAAAAATCGGCTTCGGCGCGCGCTTTGGCGTCGCCCGTCTTTCCTTTGCGCTGGGCCGCATCGAGCTTTTTATCGAGCGTTTCGAGGTCCTTTAATATAAGTTCCGTTTCGATCACTTCGATATCGCGCCTGGGATCGACCGTGCCGTCGACATGGATCACGTTCGGATCGTCGAAGCACCGCACGACATGGGCGATCGCATCGACGTCGCGAATGTGCGCAAGAAATTGGTTACCAAGTCCCTCGCCCTGCGCGGCGCCTTTGACCAGGCCCGCGATATCGACGAATTCGATCGTCGCCGGGACCTCGCGCGCCGGATTTACGATGGACGTTAGTTGTTTGACGCGCTCGTCCGGTACGGGGACGATGCCCGTGTTCGGTTCGATCGTACAAAAGGGATAATTTTCGGCCGCCGCCTGGCTGCTGGCCGTGATCGCATTAAAAAGCGTCGATTTGCCGACGTTTGGAAGTCCTACAATACCACACCGAATTCCCATATCGTTTTTATCTGCTCAGAATTGGCCCCGAAAGGGTAAGACAGGGCGATTCGTTCCTATTTTCCCGCTTTCGGCACTCGGACCGGGTCCGGACCCGGCGTTGACATAGGATGCGGTGCGGTAAGGTTGATACTGTAGAGCCGGCCGCGGTCGGTCGTCGTGAGCGTTAATTCTTCACTTCCGGAATCCCATGTAACGATGCGATAGACGTTGTGATACTGGTCGCTCGGTTTGCCAAGCAGCGTTGTAATGCTCGCAATCATTTTTTGGACGATGCGGTCATTCTCCTCCGGGGTTCGCTCCTCCGAGACAAAACTGATTTGCGTAACCGTATTCTGATTTACATTGACTTTGACCTGGCCGGAATCGGACAAATAGGCACCGCGAAACGCGATGATATTCGCTCCGTCTTCGCCATTCCAGAGCACGGTATCGAGCGGCGCGTGCGAATGGAGAATGATCTCTCGTGTAATCATTCCCGGTTGCAGTCCGTGAATATCCAGCGGTTTTTTTTGCTGAGCGTGCAGAGTCGGAACCATCGCTGCGACCAACGTCGCAATGAAAAAGCCCTTAAATAAAAATTTCAAACCTTTTATCATTCTATTTTATCGTCCTGTTCCTTAGGGTTCAGACAATTTAAAGCTTCTCGCGATGGCCTGATAATATTGGAATTGCAGTTGCTGGTTCGGTTCGTCGAGCGGAGCGAGCATGAGGAGGATGGCGCGGGGAGTGAGGAATGCCGCCACGTAATCGAGCGAGCTGTCCGCATTTTTCGAAACGAATTCATATCCCGCCCGGATATACCGGCGCGTCGACGTATCGGCCATCTGAAAATCGCCGATGCTCCGCGTCGCAATCCCATGGGAACCGAAGGCCATCTCCGCTTTCTGCTTAAAATTCTTCCAGGAGGCGGAGTCGATCACACCGACCATTGCTGGTCGCATCGTGAGCGACATTGCGAGCGTTCCGGGGTGCGAAGGATCGCGAAAGACAAGGGCATACGTCATGCTCGAGTCGAGCGTTTCCGTCGACGCCCAACCGGGGTTCGTTTCCAGGGAGAAGGGAAGGAGCGATGGGGAAAATCTCCGGCGTAAGGTCGGATTCGACATACCGGCGGTCGGGTCGTGGACGTACGTGAGTTTTGCCGGTTTGTAGCCAGCGACATTCATGTCGTAAGCGAGCGGTCGCGAATCGAGAAGCTTCCTGCCTTTTTTCGACCACACGTCGACGAACACGAAATACTCGGTCTTTGGGAACGTAAGCATGAAGAGCGGCTCCGGAGATTCGTATCCTAAGAGCGAATCGCCGGCCGAGAACGTCGGTCCGTCCACGGTATCTTCTTTAATTCCCAGCATGCCGAGTTCCGGAAATCGGACGACGATCCGGACGCGCGTGGTATCGCGGACCTGAAGGATCACGGTCGGATAGGGAAACGTGTTGGAGCTATCGCCTTCCGAACTGCCGAGCCCCGCGATGCGGTAATACGCGGTCGCCGCGAGCGCAGCCGTATCGGTCGTCGGCTTTTTTTTCGAATGCTTTGCGTGCGTTTGTGCGTGCGCCGCATAGGGAAAAACAAAGACGAAGGAAAGGAGGAGAAAAGCGCTCCAAAAAGCATTTTTCATGTGTGGCATGCCGGTTCTTGCAACGCGCGGCTCGGCGCGAGGTTCCTAAGGAAAGCAGGTGCTATGCCAGAAATGAACGATAGTTCATGCTGCCATGTAACGTTATCGAGCTATTTTATTTGTGAGGTTGCCGGTCCTGCGGCGTTTTATAGGTGCGCCACGATTCATTATGCGATTCCCCACCGCCAGGCAGAAGACTCTCGTTATAAGTACCATGGTGCTTGCGATGGCAACGTTGGCATCGCAGGCGATTGCAACCTGGAAGATCGTGTACACGCAGCCCTCTGGCCATGGGTTCCGAGCGTGCTTTTTCTTTAACGAATCGACCGGTTTTGCGGCAGGGGAACTTGCCGATGGCGTTTATAAGACCACCGATGGCGGGATGACCTGGACGCCGACAAAACTACCTCCGTATCCGGACGGTGTACAGCCCACAGAGCACATTACGCAAATCCTGATGACCGATGCCACGCATGGCTGGCTGACCTGCGAACCGCTCTATCATTCGATCAATGGAAAGCTCGCCAGTATTGCATTGTACCGAACGACCGATGCAGGCGCTTCCTGGCAACCGGTCCTGGCCGATAGTGGATTTGCAGACGTCTATCAATCGCCGACGGCTCTTATCCTGTCCAGCCGAGAACTAAATTCAACTGGCTTCGTCTCGTACGATAACGGTACAACATTTTCTCGCGCGATTCCCGTGACCAACGGACTCGATTTTTCCGATAACCTGCACGGTGTGGCGACCGGTTTTGTCGAGCAGGACTGGTATCGAACGGCAGACGGTGGCCAGACATGGCTGCCAGTGAACCCGCTTGAAACAGTGGAGGCCTGGAGCGTCTATGCGGTCAAAGGAACGGCAAACTTTTTCGCGGCCCCCGAAGGAGATTTTGTGAACCTGCCGCAGTCGGCCACGACCGTGTTGCGTTCTGCCGATTATGGGGCAACCTGGACACGAATATTGAACCTTCCTTTTATGACGACCGGCCATCTGGCGGGTTTTGGCACTACCCTCTACGTCCAGGTCAATGACGATCCCGCGGAAGCAAAGACGAACGCCGGATATACCGGAATGTACCGTTCGAAAGATGGCGGTCTTACCTGGGCAAAGATCGGAGGGCCTGCAAATTTATATGACACCCGCTTTGCCATCCTTGGGTGCCGGGGTGAAGTTATTTACGCATTCGATGATAACGGGCACATCTGGAAAACCACGGATGGCGGCGATGGCTCGCTGCCGCAATTTACGTTGCCGGCCGCCGTTCTAAATATTGATTCGATCGATATTTGCCGCCCGCGCGATACCGTCGTCCTGCTCAAGAACTTAGGATGCGATACGGTCCTCGTCGACAATGCGATCGTTCCCGTTTCGCCATCGCTCACGGTCGTGGATCCGGCGACCGGGGAGACTCCCGTCTATCCGATTACAATTCCGCCCGACTCGAACGGGAAGCTCGAGCTTATTCTTACATCGACACAGGCCGGGCCGTATGCGACGCATATCGTGCTGCAGGTCGAGCGCGAGGGAATTATAAGTTACGATACGATCGCGGTCAATTCCGCGCTCCGGCTTTATGATCCACTCCGAGCCGAATCGGGTTTGTCCTACGATTCGACGTCGCTGTGTGCCAGCCGCGATACGACGTTCACACTCGTGAACGATAGCTGTTTTACCGTGCAAATCGTGAGTTCTCAACTGAAGAGCGGCTCGAATTTTCTGATCGATACGCCCTGGAAGAACGATTCGATCCCGGCCTACGCGAAAAAATCGATCTCGATTCTTTTCGCTCCGAACCAGACGGGGAAGATCTCGGACTCGCTCGTGCTGAACGTCCTCATCCTGGGGGAACCGATGCGTCTGACGTTCCCGCTCAATGGCATCGGCCGGCCGGACAGCCCGCAGCTTGTGATGGCGGATCGGTTCGGAATGCCGCTGCCGAGCAAGATCGAGTTCGATACCATGACCCGCTGCCAGGACTCCATCTTCGCCTTTACCATCTTCGAACGCGGCTGCGATTCGCTCTATTCGGAATTCGAATGGCTCGATTCCACACAAAAGGCATTGCCTCCGACTTCCGAATTCAAATGGTTCACCCCGTTCACGCGATGGCTTACGCAAAATGCAACGCCGGTGGACGCCGGTATCGAAGTGATTCCCACCACCGCAGAAGGCGATTACACGGGATACCTTCGGATCAGCGACAGCGTAAAAGGAAGCATTGCGAAATTCGTGCGAATGATCCCGTATCACGTCTTCATCAAACCGGGCTCGAAACGGCTTTTGCTCGATTCGTCGCTCCGCAATTTCGATACGATTGCGTTTTGCGACGCTCGGGACACGATCATCGAACTGAAAAATCTGGGCTGCGATACACTCCATTTCTGGAATGCCAGTTTTTCCGGAACGAATTTTATATTCCCCAATGGGTTAAAATTGCCGTTTGTTATTACCCCGTACGATTCTGTTCCGATCGAGATTGAATATCTTCCCAACGTAAGCCGGGGCGTGTTCGATACGCTTACATTTTTCTCGGACGACGATTCCGAGCAGATCCGAACGGTCCCGCTCACGGGATATGCGACGCCGACCGATACGGTCCGTTTTCGCGTCGTCGCCTCCAATATTTCGGTGGCGCCCGGCGATACTTCGACGGTGATCATCTATTCGAGCGGGAGTTTTAACGCTCCGGGCCTGACATCGATCGGGATCGAACTGGCGTATAATGCGGACGTGATGGAACCTTTCAATATGACCGGTGCCCATTCTGGAATTGCGGGTGCGGCCGTCATTCCGGCGGCTGAAATTCCGACGGGAAGTAAAACACACTATTGGCCGCTCACCATCACGGGGGCCAATATGAACTTCGATTCCACGGTCGCATTGCTTTCGGCACAGTTTCGAATTATGCTGTCCGATTCGCTCTCGACCGATTTTAGGATCCAGAGCATTACGCTGAATAACAGTAATATTCAGTTCAATAAATGCCTATTGGGAGCCGTGTCGGACTCCGGGACGATCGGCCTGAAACTCTATTGCGGAGATTCGCTGATGTACGAGGTCATGCGGTTTGGAAAAGTGTTTTCACCTTCGGACGGCATTGCACCGGAACCCATTTCGGCCCATCCTAATCCGCTCATGAACGGCTCACCGCTCACGATCCCATTTCGCGCATTGCGTCCCGCCCAGATCGAACTCGACATCACGGACGTCACCGGTCGCACGGTCTATTCGAGCCTTCAGGAAGTGACCGAGGCAGGGGAGTCCGCTTTTTCTGTTCCCGCACCATCGCTGGCCAGCGGAGCGTATCATTATCGTATTTATACGGTCGATGGCGGGCGCGCTGCGATCGCCGGCAACTTCGTGGTGCTGAATTAGTGCACGGCAAATTTGGGGGCGGTGAATTAACGCGCCGCCGCTCGCGCATCGGTCAGGACCGCAGCTTCGTTCCCTTCGCCGACCGCCTCGTATTTGATGTATCCGTTCGGGGCAATAAAATAACTGACAGGAATTTCGAGCGGCTTCCAGAGCCAATATTGCTCATAGAGTCTCGAAAGAGAATCCACTGCGATTTGATAATTAATATTATTGTTCGAGATATAATTCTGAACGGTCGCAAAGGGGCTGCATTGGTCCACGGCCACTCCGATAACGAACAGTGAATCGCCCATTTGCTGCTGGGCAGCCTGGATCGCCGGCATTTCTGCTTTGCAGGGACCGCACCACGAAGCCCAGAAATTGAGCAGAATGACTTGGCCTTTATGTCCGCTCAGGGAATCGAGCGAACCATCGCTGCGGTGCCAGCGGAAATCGGGAGCGTAAGCATCGCTGTCGGATGCACGCGCCGCACCGACCGGCCACACGACGGTTGAGACATTCCCAGAAACCTGCTGGCTGTAGCTGAACGTGCAGGTATCGTTCGAATTACTGCATGCTTCGATCGAAACACCCACGATCGCGATAGCCGCGACAATGAGACCGAAAAAAGCGCCTTTCGATAACCCTGCTTTCATCCTACTTCAATAACCCCTCGTTTCAACATTCGTTACCGAAAGAAAGACATATTTCGGGCCCGCTTTTTCATACAACATTGCTTTAAAATTCATACACTGCGTCTCAAGAAAGGCATAGAATTCGTAAATACCTAAAGCCTTAAGCCTTCTCAGGAAAGGAATCGGTATGCGTCTTTCAATTCCACTTCGGCTCTCCATTCCAGTTCGAATTGCTATTGGTGCAAATATCTTTCTTCTGGCAGCCTGTGCTCCGGCCGGACACTTGCCGACGATTACCGGTGGGCCGCAGGTCGCCGTGCATTCCACCGATTGGAAAAACGCCGTTGCCGCTATTGCCGACTATAATTTTTCCAAAGGCCGCAAGCTGGACTACTTTCGCTCCGATGAGTTGGCGCTTTACGAAGCCGTCCCTTCGACGGGTGGCACCGAAGAGGTGACGAGCAAGACCGTCTATCATTACACGGTTTCAAACGACAGCCTCATTATCTGGAGCGAACGCTACAGGACCGACGATCTCGACGATGAGTCTGCCTCCGTAGCCGACGATCAGGCCACGCTCGATGCCGAACAGCAGGAACTCCACGAAATTGCTCTGAAAATCGACCGGGTATCGGCCGAAAATTTAGCTGCTCCCCAGCCGACCAGGTAAACCTCACGATTGCAGCCTCTTTTGCATTCCTGGTGTTAGGAATGCATGAGCTATCGTATCCACTACGATTATCCGGCCGAAGCGGTCCAATATTTTCGTTCTCTGAAAGGCAAAGGCGGACTTTCGGAACAAGGGCTCTTTATCGCGGAGGGTGAAAAGATCGCTCGGAAAGTTTTGGGACATCAACTCGAGATCGCCGCCGCCTACCTGACCGAGGAACGGTTCCAAATTTTAAAACCCCTGTTCGAGGATCGCTCGGGACCGACAGATATTTTTTTAGCGCCAAAAGAGGAAATGGAGCGGGTGGTTGGCTATCCGCTTCATCAGGGAATTATGCTGGCGGCCCGAATTCCGATCCGCCGCACGCTCGAAGAAGCGATGAGCGACTGGCGCTCGCCGTGGATGGCCGTGGCACTCGACTCGATTGCCGATGCGGAGAACATGGGTGGCATTATCCGCAATGCTGCGGCCTTCGGCGCAAAGGCCGTCATTGTGGACGACCAAAGTTGCGATCCCTGGCTCCGCCGTTCGGTCCGCGTTTCGATGGGAACGATCGTGGATGTGGAAATCATACGCGTGGACGATTTGCCATTAGCATTGGAAACCCTTGGTCGAACCGGATTCATCCGGAGGATCGGGGCCTCGTTGTCTGAAACGAGTGTGGCCCTGAATGAAGTGGACTGGGAAGGAGATGCGATCTTCGTCTTCGGCTCGGAAGGCTGGGGCCTTCGCCCCGCCGTTGCGGAAGCCTGCGACTGGCTTGCAAAAATTCCCATAGCCCCCCAGGTCGATTCGCTGAACGTCGGAGTTGCAAGCGGGATCTTTATGAACTGGTTTCGGAGACTGCATTGAATTCCCCGTGGTGTGGGGCGAAATGCTATTTCGCCCTTTTCTGTTATCAAAAGAGGGCGAAATACCATTTCGCTCCATACAGAGCACAGGTTGTTTTCATGGAGCGTAAAAAATGTTACAGACGCGATCTTCCACATTTGCTTCCCAACGACGAACCTTATTTCATTACGTTCCGTCTCGCCCACACACTTCCTCGTAAAATTCTCGAAGAGCGCGCGCGGAAAGTGCAGAAGGGAGTTGTTGGCATGAGCTTTACGCAATTAGATAGCTATCTCGATCAGGGATACGGCTCGCTTTGGCTGAAGGAACCGGCTATCGCCGAGGTCGTCAAAGAGGCATTGCACTATCGCGATGGGAAGGAATATGAGCTCCATGCCTATACCATCATGCCAAATCACGTCCACATGGTCATCACACTTGGTAATCAACTCAACCTGTTTGATGTTCTCCAATCGCTCAAACGACACACCGCACGGCAGTGTAATAAGATCCTGGCTCGGAGCGGCGCTTTCTGGCAGCACGAGAGCTACGATCACGTTATCCGAGATGGTGAATTTGGGCGAATTATTTTTTACATCCTCCGAAATCCCGTTAAGGCTGGTTTAGTGAGCACATTCAAGGAATGGCCTTATAGTTATGTAAGTCCTGAACTCGATGGGTTCGATGAAACGGAGTCTGAACAAACTCATTTCTCTCACCTCTAAAACAAAGGGGCGAAATAGCATTTCGCCCCACACCGACAAAATTCAGTATGCCTTTCGAACAGTTATCGATTATCCCGCCGATCCTTCGCGCGCTTCATGACGAAGGATACCGCACTCCCACGCCGATTCAGCAGCAAGCTATTCCTATTGTCCTCGAGGGAAAGGACCTGCTCGGTGTCGCACAAACGGGGACCGGAAAGACGGCCGCGTTCGCAGTCCCGATCCTCCAGATCCTGGAATCCCATAAAACACACGGGAAAAGAAAGCATATTCGCTGCCTGATCCTCACGCCGACGCGCGAGTTGGCGGTCCAGATCGAAGAAAGCTTCAAAGCATACGGGCGGTATTTGGGAATGAAAAGCGTGGTCATCTTCGGCGGCGTAAAACAGGGCGCGCAGACGCGATCGCTCCATCAGGGGGTCGATATTGTCGTTGCCACGCCGGGGCGTTTGCTCGATCTGATGGACCAGGGACACGTCGATCTGCAGCACATCGAAATTTTTGTGCTCGACGAAGCCGACCGTATGCTCGACATGGGTTTTGTCCGCGATGTGAAGGATATAATCACGGAATTGCCCGATCAGCGGCAATCGCTGTTCTTCTCTGCCACGATGCCGCCAGCGATCGTTTCGCTCGCGAACGATATTCTCGATCATCCTGTGAAGATCGCGGTCACGCCGCCGGCAACGACCGTCGATATGATTCGGCAGGAACTCTATTATGTCGATAAGTCACAGAAGCCCGATCTTCTGCTCGATATTTTGGAGGATACGCGCATCCGTCACGCATTAGTGTTCACTCGCACGAAACGTGGAGCGGACGTCGTAGCAAGGACACTGGAACGAAATCGTATCAGCGCCGAAGCGATCCACGGCAACAAAGCGCAAAATGCGCGTCAGCGCTCGCTCAATAATTTTAAGTCGCAGAAAATTCGCGTACTCGTCGCGACCGACATCGCCGCGCGCGGAATCGATGTGGACGATCTCGAATACGTTATCAATTATGAGATCCCGAACGTACCCGAGACCTACGTTCACCGCATTGGCCGCACCGGACGTGCGGGAGCGTCCGGTAATGCTATTTCCTTCTGCGCACCGGACGAGAAACCGTTCGTTCGTGACATCGAAAAGCTGATCGGCAAAAAAATTCCGGTCGCCCATGACCATGCTTTTGCACAAAGCGATCGGTCAAGCGCTCGTGAAACTCCGGCTCTTGTACGTAAGGAGGGGCCATCGAACAATCGTCCTGCCCATCGAAATGATCGCCCCGACAATAGGAATGATCGGTCGCCAAGGAAAAATGACCGTTCTCAATCCCGGAATGATCGCTCGCCATCTCGGAATGACCGTTCGCCAGCCAGGCACAGAGAACCTCAGCAGGAGCCGCGCCGGCAGGATGGGAAACCTTCCCAACATCCCCAAAAGCCCGCTTCCAACTCCGGCCAAAAGCCGAAAGCGCAACATGGAAGACGGAGAAAGCGATGGCCGGGGCAGCGGTGAGATTCAAGCTGCAACGCTTTCCATCTTATTCATTGCAAATTTTAAGTCTCGGTCCCAGTTGAAACCCGGAAGCATTACGCTCGTTTTAGCGTTTGAGGTGGGTTCAGTTGGATAAGGGACGGCCACTTGGCCTACGTCCCTTTTTCTTTCACTGAAATATTTCGAAAAAACAAAAATTTTCGGAACTCGCCGTTGCAGCAAAAAAATACCGTAAAGAACGGCGTATTCATGAATTATTAATGTAAGTTCATGAAATTGGAATGCGCACGCGCTTCAAACATTTTTGACATTTGCCGAAATTAGCTTAAAAAGGCGCTGTCAAGCAGAAACGTAATACATGCTAAAGCTTTTAGAAAATATTTTTGGCTCCAAGAAGGAAAAAGACGTCGAGGAGCTGCTTCCGGTCGTTGACGAGATCAACGAAATTTACGAGGGACTCGCGAGCCTGTCCGACGAAGAACTTCGTGGCAAGACCGTTGAATTTCGCGCGAGGATCCATGACGTGATCGGCGACCTCGAAGCCGAATCGAAAGAACTCAAAGAGCGGCTCAAAGAGGACGTTCCGCACGAGGAGCGCGAGCAGATTCTGGACCGCCTTACGGAGATCGGCAAGGAACTCGACGAGCAAACGAAGGCGGTCCTCGATGAATTGCTTCCCGAAGCGTTTGCGGTCGTCAAAGATGCCTGCCGAAGACTAGTCGGGCAAACATTTACCGTGGCCGGCCAGCAGACCAAGTGGGATATGATTCCCTTCGACGTGCAGTTGATCGGGGGAATCGTCCTGCATCAGGGAAAGATCGCCGAGATGGCAACGGGCGAAGGGAAGACGCTGGTCGCGACGATGCCGGTCTATCTCAATGCCCTTGCCGGGCGCGGAGTGCACCTGGTGACGGTCAACGATTACCTCGCCATGCGGGACTCGCAATGGATGGGGAAAGTGTATGAGTTCCTCGGTCTTACCGTCGGGGTGATCCTGCAGACGATGCAGCCGTGGGAACGGAAACCAGCGTACAACGCCGATATTACGTACGGAACGAATAATGAGTTCGGCTTCGATTATCTGCGCGACAACATGGTGCAGAATGCCGAAGAGATGGTCCAGCGCCCCCATTTTTATGCGGTCGTCGATGAAGTCGATTCGGTCCTGATCGACGAAGCACGCACACCGCTCATTATTTCCGGTCCGGTCGAAAGCACCGAGCATAAGTTCGATGAGATGAAGCCGATCGTCGACCGCGTGGTCAATGCCCAGAAGTCGCTTGCCGCGACGTTCATGACCGAGGCGGAGGAACTTCTGAAATCCGGCGACGAAGCAAAGAAAAAGCAGGCCGGAGAGCAATTAGTCCGGGTCCATCACGGCATGCCGAAGAACAAGCGTCTGCTCAAGCTGCTTGCCGATGGCGACATGCTAAAGCTCATGCAGCAAACCGAGATGGACTTTATGCGGGACCAGTCCCGCAATATGCACCTGATCGACGATCCCCTCTATTTTATTGTCGAGGAGAAGAACCACAATATCGACCTTACCGACAAAGGGCGGGAATTCTTGGCGGGCGGTGGAGATAAAGACCTCTTCATTTTACCCGATATTGCGACCGAGCTTTCGCAGCTGGAAGATCTCTCCGAGGAAGAGAAGCGCAAACGCAAAGATGAAATTCATCTTCTGTATGCGGACCGTTCCGACCGGCTGCACACGATCTCTCAGTTGCTCCGGGCGTACACCCTCTACGAGAAGGACGTCGATTATGTCGTGCAGGAGGGAAAAGTTCTCATCGTCGATGAGTTCACCGGCCGTATCCTTGCCGGGCGACGGTATTCGGAAGGACTGCACCAGGCGATCGAAGCGAAAGAGAATGTCACCGTCGAACGAGACACGCAGACGCTCGCGACGATCACGCTGCAGAACTACTTCCGGCTCTATAAGAAACTCGCCGGCATGACCGGAACGGCGGAGACCGAGGCCGGGGAGTTCTTCGAGATCTATAAGCTCGATGTGGTCGTGATCCCGACGAACGTTCCGGTGGTCCGCGACGATCGCGACGATATGGTCTATCGTACGAAGCGCGAGAAGTTGAATGCCGTGATCGAGGAAATTCAGGAACTTCGCAAACAGGGCCGCCCGGTGCTCGTGGGAACCACCAGCGTCGAAGTCTCGGAGACGATTTCGAAGTTGCTCAAGCGGGCCGGTGTTCCGCACAATGTTTTGAATGCCAAACAGCATGCCCGCGAGGCGGAGATCGTCTCGAATGCCGGACTGTCCGGAGCGGTCACGATCGCGACGAACATGGCCGGTCGTGGGACCGATATCAAGCTCGGTCCGGGCGTTCGGGAGTCCGGCGGACTCCATATTCTTGGAACGGAACGTCACGAATCGCGCCGCATCGACCGCCAGTTGCGCGGCCGCGCCGGTCGCCAGGGCGATCCGGGTTCCAGCCAGTTCTATCTTTCACTCGAGGACGACCTCATGCGGCTGTTCGGTTCCGATCGCATCGCCGGGATCATGCAGAAGCTGGGCCTGCAGGAAGGCGAGGTCATCAAGCACTCGATGATCACGAAGTCCGTCGAACGTGCACAGAAAAAGGTCGAGGAAAACAACTTCGCGACTCGTAAGCGGCTGCTCGAATACGACAACGTCATGAACGCCCAGCGCGAAGTCATCTACGAACGCCGGCGAGAAGCGTTGTTCGGGGAGCGATTGAAAGACGAGATCCTGGAATATCTTAGAGAAGCGGTTACGGAACTTACTTCGACCTATTACCACACGGGCGAAATGGAGAAGCTCCAGGATGAAGTCCGCACGCGCTTTATGGTCGATGCGCAAATGACGCGCGAGGAGTTCGCGCAGATCGGCGAGGACGGCGTTGCGCAAAAACTGATCGACGAAGCCTATGCCTTCTACCAGCGCAAAGAAGAGCAGTTGGGAACGGAAAATCTGGCGCAGCTCGAGCGCTTTGCTTCGCTGCGGGTCATCGACGATAAATGGCGCGATCATCTCCGCGAAATGGACGAGCTCAAAGAAGGGATCGGGCTCCGCGCCTACGGACAAAAGGACCCGCTGGTCGAATATAAGCAGGAAGGGTACCGGATGTTCCAGGAACTCCTTGTCCTCGTCCGGGACGGCGTCCTGGAACTCGCGTTCAAGCTGTATCCGATGGTACAGGACCCGCGCACGGGCCAAATGGTCCCCGCGCAACCCGGGGGCCGAAGAATGCTTCCTAATCAACCGGCACGGAGGAGCCAGGGTGTGGCGACCAAAGCGGCGGCCGGTTCGAGCTTCCAGGGCAATGGGCAGGCCGATCCGGAAGTTCCCGCCCCGCGGCCGGTCCCCCAGACCGTTCGTAGCGGCCCCAAAGTCGGCCGGAACGATCCGTGTCCCTGCGGTTCCGGAAAGAAGTATAAGAACTGCCACGGGGCCGGAGTTTAATCTCGTTTCGCCGTGAAGCTTTATTTTATCGGCATTTGCGGATCGGCCATGGGGAATGCCGCGCTGCTGATGCGCGCCTTAGGCCACGATGTTTCCGGCTCGGACGATAATATCTATCCTCCGATGTCGGTCCTGCTGGCCGAACGAGGCGTTCCGATTCTTCCGGGATACCGCAGTACAAATTTAGATCGTTTCGACGGTACGGTCGTGATCGGCAACGCGATGTCTCGAGGGAACGAAGAAGTAGAGACCGTGCTCGAGCGGCGTCTGCCGTTCGTTTCCATGGCGGAACTTCTCGAGCGGCAGGTGGTCCAGGGGAAAACATCGATCGTCGTCAGCGGTACGCATGGAAAATCGACCACGTCCTCGCTCATGGCGTGGACGCTCGAGTCGAGCGGCCGTGAACCATCGTTCCTCATAGGCGGTGTGCCGGAGAATTTCGGAGCGGGTTTTCAGGCCCGCCCGCAGAGCGAATTCGTGGTGCTGGAAGGCGATGAATACGATACCGCGTTTTTCGATAAGCGGTCGAAATTCCTCCATTACCTTCCTTCGACGCTCATTATCAACAATATCGAATTCGACCACGCCGATATTTTTTCTTCGATCGATGAGATCACTCTGGCTTTTAAACGGCTGACCTTACTGGTGCCGCGAAACGGCCTCATTGTTGCAAATGCCGACGATGCAAATGTTATGAACGTGACACGAGGATCGTTTGCACCTCTGACGACTTTTGGCATTTCGGAACAGTCCGATGTGCGCGCGGACGATATTCGTTACACCGAGCAGAGTACCAGTTTTTCCGTCCGCATGTCTGGCCGGTTGGAATCGGAACTTACGATCCCCCTCCTCGGAGAGTTCAATATTCGCAATGCACTGGCAGTAATCGCGGCTGCGCGTCACCACGGAATTTCCTACGAGGAAATTCAGCGAGCGTTCTCGTCGTTCAAAAGTATTAAACGACGGCTCGAATTCAAAGGCGATTTTTTCCCTTCCTCGTTTGCAAAAATGGGAAAAGTGGGTGGCGGAATAAAAGTATACGATGATTTTGCGCATCACCCCACGGCAATCCGCGAAACGCTGCGCGCGCTGAGGCAAAAGCATCCGACGGAACGAGTCATAGCGATCTTCGAGCCGCGCTCGAATACGACACGCCGCAATATCTTTCAAAAAGAGCTTGCCGAATGCTTCGATGCAGCCAACGTTGTATTTATTTCGCAAATTGCCCGACTGCATTTGCTCGATCCCCATGAGCGGTTGAATCCGGAACAAGTGATGGACGATCTGCGCGCGCGGGGCAAAGAAGCATATTATTTACCGGATGCCGAATCGATTTCGCAAAAAGTCGCCGATGTTGCAAAGCCGGGAGACGTCGTTATCGTGATGAGTAACGGCAGCTTCGGCGGAATACACGATCTCCTGAAAAAAGAACTTTCAAAATAAATGACCATTACGACTGAAATCCAGACCTTGAAATCCGGTGGAAGCGATATGAACATCTACATCGCGCGCCCGGAATCGGGGCGGACGCCGGCGCTCATTGTATTGCAGGAAGCCTTTGGCGTCACGGATCATATTAAGGACATCACGCAACGCTTTGCGGAACAAGGTTACCTTGCGATCGCGCCGGAACTCTTCCATCGGACGGCTCCCGCCGGGTTTACCGCTCCTTATGGAGGCGATTTTTCCGCGCTTGCGCCACACTTCCAGGCCGCCACTCCGGAGCACATTGCGGAGGATACGAAGGCCGTCTTCAACTGGGTCTCGAACGATAAGCAGTTCGATAAAACGCATATTGGCGCTATTGGATTTTGTTTGGGAGGCCGCGCGGCAGTAATCTCGAACGCGAAGCTGCCGCTCAAGGCTGCCGTCTCGTTTTATGGTGGCGCTCCGCCACAGGCGGAAGATGTCGCACGGGAGCAGCATGGCCCGGTCCTCTTCTTCTGGGGGGAACTCGATACGCATTTGGTCCCCGCGCAGCGCGATGCCATGATCGGTGCGATGCGCCAGGCGGGCAAACAATATATTACGGTCGATATCTCGAACGCGGGGCATGGATTTTTCCGAGATGTCGGCTCGACCTATAATCCCAATGCGGCACGTCAGGCGTGGGCCATGACGCTATCGTTCCTGGCGACCTATCTGAAGCCCTAAATGATCTCGACATTTTCGTTAGCCGACCTTCCGAGTGCGAGTCCTCGTACGCTTTCGGACACCCTCGAAAAAGGAACGATCGCCTTTTTTCCGGACGTACCGATCGGTTTGCCGGCGGCGGACGAACTCGAGTTCCTTCGGAACGAAATGCCGCGGCTCATCGAGAGCAAGAATGTCAGTTATCATCCCGAAACGAAGCACATCACGGGAATCGACGCCGCATCCAAAGCGGGGAAGCGCGCCGAGGGAATTTTACGCGCTCACAGCGAACGGGTCCAATCGTTCCTTCGGGCAGCGATGCCGGAACTGACCGAAGGTTGGACGGTCGGCACATCGAGCTTTCGACCGCTGGAAGAAAAGGGGAGGGGTTTGGGTCCGCATGCGTCCAACGAACTGGTGCATGTCGATGCCGGTGCTTACGGGGCGACGCACGGCGATCGGATCCTTCGATTTTTCATCAATATCAATCCGGATCGCGACCGGGTCTGGACGACCAAAGGAATATTCCCGGAACTCTACGAGCGATTTGGGCGGGCGGCCGGTATCGCAAGTGAAAAAAGCCGCTCTCTTGAGCGTGGACCCTGGAACGCCATGTATTCCGGTATCTTAAAGACATTTAAGAAGGGAAGGTTGATCGATACGTCACCCTACGATCGGCTCATGCGCCAATTCCATAACTACATGAAGGATACGCCGGAATTTCAAAATGATTCCCACGGACATCGGGAATTTCGGTTTCCTCCGTTTAGTGCCTGGATGGTCTTTACGGACATGGTGAGCCATGCCTGTATCGAGGGCCAGTATGCGCTCGTCGATACGTTCGTCATTCCCCTTCGGAATTGCCGCCTGCCGGAACTCGCTCCCTTTCACATCCTTCGCGGTTCCCACCGCGCGATCTCGCATTGAGTGCCGAGTTCGATCGCATTCTTATCGTCCGCTTAGGAGGCATCGGGGATGTCGTCTGTACGCTTCCGGCTCTCGAAGCCATTCGAGCCGGCCATCCGAAGGCCTTCATCGGCTATGCCGTCGAAGAACGGGCGTTCGACCTTGTCCATGGTCATCCGGCGATCGACCATGTCCATCGGTTCCCACGACGAGAGATTGTTCGAGACCTGAAAAACCCATTCCGTTGGAAGCACTCCATCGAAAAAACTCGGGATTATATTCGTTCGCTCAACGCCCGGCATTACAGTACGGTGTTGGACTTTCAACGAAATTTGAAGGGTGCCATCCATTCCAGGCTGAGCGGTGCGCGCCGATCGATCGGGTTTACTTCCCCGACGGCCCGCGAATTCAACCATTGGTTTCACCGGGAGCAGGTAGATCCCGGGCCCGAACCGATGCACTGGGTCGATAAATTTTTAGCCATGGCAAAGGTCATCGGTGGCGATCCCGCCGCTGCTCGATATCGATTGCCCGATGCTCCGAAGAGCAAACAGACCGTCGAGCACTTTTTGCAATCGAAGAACCTCTCTCGTTTTGTCGTGCTACATCCGGGGACGAGCGGCTTCGACATGGCCCGTCGATGGGAACCGGCACGGTTCGGAGAACTTTCGACGAGAATCAAAAAAAGAGCCGGTATCCCTTCGATCGTCACCTGGGGTCCTGGCGAACGGTCATTGGCCGAAGCGGTCGTGAGTTCGAGTAACGGGGCCGCGATACTTAGTTTTGAAAGTAGGTCCCTCCTCGATCTTGCTGAACTCTATCGACGGGCAGCGATCTACATCGGTGGCGATACCGGACCCATGCATATCGCTACGGCAGTCGGTCTTCCAAGCGTGGTCTTATTCGGCTCGGGAAATCCGGAAGCGTACGGTCCGAGAAGTACGGGAAGCCGAGTCGTCGCCCGAAGATCGAACGGCCGGCTCCTTCCCATCTCGGATCTTTCGGTCGAAGACGTCTTGGAAAATGCCGTAGAAACTCTGACAACGGTTTCTGAGCGGTGATGAAGGAATTCGTTCATCGGCGGTCGCTGTTGCCTTGAGTACATGAACACACCCGCTACCCTGGGCGAACTTCGCGCGATCGGATATTCGGTGCTTCCCGTGAAGGAAGAACTGCGTCGGAACCTTATTGAAAAATTACGGCGCAAGGAACCGATTTTTCCTGGAATTATCGGATATGAAGACACCGTCATCCCCCAGATCGTCAATGCGGTCCTCGCGAAGCACGATATTATTTTGCTGGGCCTTCGAGGCCAGGCCAAAACGCGCATTGCACGCGCGCTGATAGAACTCCTCGACGAATGGGTCCCAATCGTGAAAGGCAGTGAGATCAATGACGACCCGTTTCGTCCGATTTCCTATGCTGCCGTCCAGACCGTTCGAGAAATGGGCGATGCCACGCCGCTCGAGTGGGTGCATCGGTCCGAACGGTATGGAGAAAAACTCGCAACGCCGGACGTGACGATCGCGGATATCATTGGCGATATCGACCCCCTCAAAGCGGCGCACCAGCGGCTTCATTATTCCCACGAAGGCGCGATCCATTTTGGAATCGTTCCTCGCACGAACCGCGGCATTTTTACGATTAACGAATTACCCGATCTTCAGCCGCGGATTCAGGTGGGGCTGTTCAACTTGCTCGAAGAGCGCGACATTCAGATCCGCGGATTTAACATTCGCATTCCGCTCGATGTGATGATGGTCTTCACTGCGAATCCGGAAGACTACACGAACCGAGGCAATATCGTCACTCCGCTCAAGGACCGCATTGCGTCGCAGATCTTAACGCATTACCCGCTTACGATGGAGCACGCGATCGCCATCACAGAACAGGAAGCGTGGACCGGTCGCGGTTCCCAGCGTTTTGGCGAGGAGGGAATCGTTATTCCGCACTATTTCAAGGAAATCATCGAACAAATCGCGTTCGAAGCTCGCAAGTCCGAATTTATCGATCAGAAATCTGGGGTTTCCGCGCGGCTTTCGACGAGCGCCATGGAAGCGCTCATTTCGAATGCCGAACGCCGTTCGATCGTAAACGACGATGAGATCATTTTGCCTCGCATGACCGACCTTGTCTTTGTGACGACCGGAGTAACGGGTAAGGTAGAACTGGTCTTCGAAGGCGAGCAGGAGGGGATGGCGAAAGTCGCCCGCGCGCTGATCGGTCGGGCGGTAAAAGAAATTTTCAAGAAATATTTTCCCGATCCGCTGGCCCGAGAACGGATGAAATCGGCGCTCGACCGGTATGAAGATCGGTATAAAAAATCGGAAGCTCCGCAAGCGCCGCCGACCCCCAGGAAAGAAGGCGAGTACGACGGCCTCCTCGATTGGTTCGCGCAGGGAAACACGATCTCCCTCACGGATACGATGAAATTCAACGATTATTATCGAGAGCTTTCGCGAGTTCCGCGGCTGAGGGAACTCACATTGCGCCACATGAAGATCCAGGAAGCGAATCGGTTCGAGGTCGCGAGCGCGATGGAATTCGTGCTCGATGGCCTGCACCAGCATTCGAAACTGGCCAAGGAAGAAGAATTCGGCGCGCCGGAAGTGACCTATCGGGATATGGTCGGAAGTATTTTTTCGAGACCGAAAACCCTTCCGGAAGCAGAGGATGACGACGAATCCCTCCGGTTCTAAGTCATGCCGCGCCTTTTCTTTGCAATCGAAACGGCCCCGGAGCTCAAGAACATTTTAGTCGGCCTGCAGGATACGCTTGGCCGTGCATTTCGCTCGCTGCCCTCGGTCCCGGATTTAAAACCGGAACGCATAATGAATTCCCATTGCACGGTCCGGTTCCTGGGGAATGTCGAGACAAAAAAAATCGAACCGCTGGTAACCGAAACGAAGCGTGCGATCGATCGAGCCTCCCTCCCTAAATTCCACTGCCGTTTGGCAACCGTGGGAGTCTTTCCGGACCTTAAACAGGCACGAGTTCTTTGGATCGGACTCGTTCCGGAAGAGCCATTTCGGCGGATCCAGCATTCGATCGATGAAGCGCTCTCGGAAACCGGGATCACGATAGAAGACGGGCACCGTTTCCATCCACATTTAACCTTATTCCGATTTCGGCAATCGTTTCGATTCCCACCGGAATTCATATTTCCGGCCGTGGAACCTTCGGACGCGCTCGTTTCGGAAGTTACTTTGATGGAGAGTCAAACATTACCCGCAGGTCCGATTCACACGGTGCGTGCGCGATTCGAATTCGTTTGAACGGTCGTATTTTTGTACCAATGTCGCGAACCCTTTTTCTCGCATCGCAATCGCCGCGCAGGGCATCGCTCGTTCGATTGCTTGGGATCGAACGAATTGCTGTTTATCCGGCAAACCTGCCCGAGCAGATGGATCCCACGCTCAGCCCTGCGGAAAATGTGGAACGCCTGGCGCAGCATAAAGCTCGGCATATTTCTGAAGCGCTTGCCGGCAAGCACGGAATGGTGCTCGGTGCAGATACCACGGTAGCGATCGGCGGCGAAGTGTTAGAAAAACCGACAGATGCCATCGATGCGGAGCGAATGCTCGTTCGGCTCAGCGGAGAAACGCATACGGTCTATACGGGCGTTGCGGTGGTCGATCTTCAGTCGAAAAAAGAACGGTCGTTCGTGGAAGCGACCGACGTTACCTTTCGCCCGCTTTCCATACAAGAAATTCGGTCGTATATTGCGACCGGCTCGCCAATGGACAAAGCGGGGGCCTATGGCATTCAGGAGGATTTCGGCGCGGTCTTTGTCCGTCGCATCGAAGGAGATTATTATAATGTTGTGGGTTTGCCGGTTTCGAGGCTATATGTTTTGCTCAAGGAGTTTGCGCCAGACCTTTTTTGAACTTCGAGGACACGGATATTAACTTTTTCTGATCTCAACCAAACATGGCCAACGCTATGGTGAACGTTTCACATCGGAAAAATCAGCATAACGCCGGGACCTGGATCCTTCTTTCGCCGTGGATTCTTACACTCCTCTTGTTCTGGGCGTGGCCGCTGCTCTATGCGCTGTATCTCTCCTTTACCAAATATTATACGCTCACGAACCGCTCGGTCTGGATCGGGTTCGATAATTATGTAAAACTGTTTCACGATCCGGCGTTCTGGCAAGCGCTCTGGAACACCGTCGTTTTTGTGGTCGGAACGATCCCATTCACGATGTTCTTCGCGCTCTTTTTCGCTGCGGTGCTCGTCCGCGTCGAGCGGTTTCAGCACCTCTATCGTTCCGCACTATTTTTGCCAAGCGTTACCTCTCTGGTCGTGATCGCGCTCATTTATACCAATCTCTATGCTCCGGGCGGATACATTAATACCTTACTCCGGTTAGCGCACCTTTCCTTCCCAAAACAAGGATGGCTGCTCACGCCTTCGCTGGCACTTCCGGCGATCATGGCAATGGATATCTGGATCTCGATCGGATATTATGCCGTGCTTTTCCTTGCTGCAATGCAAAATGTCCCTCAGGATTATTATGAGGTCGCAGAGCTGGAAGGGACTTCGAAATGGAGCCAATTTTTTACCATCACCTTGCCGGTCATTAAGCCGACCTTGCTGTTCGCCCTCGTGCTCAATACGATCAAAAGCTTTCAGGTCTTTACCGAAATTTATGTGATGACGCGCGGAGGCCCCCTGGGTCACACGAGCACGCTGGTCTATCAGGTCTATTCGAATGCATTCGAATCGGCCGATACGATGGGATACGCTTGTGCGATCGCGTATGTGCTTTTTTTCATCATTGCCGTGTTCTCGGTCGTGGAAAGCAAATTGATCCGGGAAACATAGACCTAACATCCGAGAACGAGAATGGCTTTTGCTCCAATCGCAACCCGCGCTCCGCGCACGGTATCGCCACAGGCGGCGTCTCCCACGATGGGAAAAGAGATGATCGAACTGGGAGATATCGGGATGACCTTCGTCACTCCGAATGGCAAGCCGTTGCCGGTACTGGAGCACATCAATCTTACGGTTGCCGAAAACGAATTTCTCTGTATCCTGGGCGCCTCCGGTTCCGGGAAATCGACAATCCTGAGGATCATGACGGGTCTCCTCAAGCCGACGATCGGCACGGTGAACGTCGATGGTAAACCGCTTCGGGGAAATAACCCGTATACCGCGATCGTCTTTCAGTCCTTCGCGCTGTTGCCCTGGCTGACCGTCGAAGAAAATATCGGGTTGGGCCTCGACGCGCTCCACGCCCCGCACGAAGAAGTGAAAACCAAAGTCAAGCGCGCGATCGACAGCGTTGGCTTGGAAGGATTCGAGGAAGCGTATCCCAAGGAACTTTCCGGAGGCATGAAACAGCGTGTCGGAATTGCGCGCGCGCTGGTCGTCGAACCTCGGATCCTCTGTATGGACGAGCCCTTTAGCGCGCTCGATGCCCTCACGGCCGAGAACCTGCGTTCCGAAGTGCTCGATCTTTTTCACACCAACAGCAGCACGCTCCGATCGGTCGTCATGGTGACGCATTCGATCGATGAGGCCGTCGAAATGGCTTCTCGTATCGTCGTGCTCGATGCGCATCCGGGCCGCATCAAGGCGGAGTTTTCGAACCCGATGCCCTATCCGCGAGATATGCGCTCGCAGGAATATCTCGAGCTTTCGAACCGTATTCACGCCCTCATTACGAACACCGTCCTTCCCTTTGTCGAAGAACCAAAAGCGGTTTCAAAAACGGAGATCATTCCCGCGGCGAACATCGAAGAAATTCTCGGTCTGCTCGAGGTCCTGGCCACCGAAGGCCGGCAGGGGATCGGCGATCTCGCGGAAGCCGCCAGCCGCCGGTTCGACGAAACGCTCCAGATCGTCAAGGCGGCCGAACTTCTCGGATTTGCCGAAACGCCCGGACAGGACGTCCTCATTACGCCGCTTGGGAAGGAATTCGTCGAGGCGGATATTAACGACCAGAAGAAATTGCTCAATAAGCAACTCCGCGGTTTACGGACGTTCCAACTCCTCCTCGATACATTGCAGCAAAACGAGGGCGAAGTGCCGTATGAAGTACTCATCGAGGACTACGCCACTCGCATGCCCTACGAAGAGCCGGTCCAATTGCTCGATACGGTTATCGACTGGGGCCGGTTTGCGGAGCTTATTGGCTACCGCCCCAAAGAGGATGTCGTCTATCTCGATATTGGCGAGCCGACAAGCGAGTAAAGGTGAAAAAATTCGAATTTTACTCGTTCCCGCCAATATTTTTGTAAATTTAGATGCTGGCGTTCATTCCGCAGGTCTTCATTCGGGCGGAGTGCCAGGCTCGTAGTTCAATTTTTTCCAATCAAAAATGAGACAATCCTTTCAATGTGCTTTTTTCGTGCTGATGCTGGGAATTTCAGTCTTCTCCCCTGCCACGGCACAAACGACCATTCGCCGAACCGCGGTCGCCTTCGTTGAAGCCGATCGAAGCAATCTGTATATTAAGCAGCCCGATTCGGCGGTCCAAGTATTCGATCTTGCCGCAATTTTCAATCAAGCGGTTCAAAATGCATTCGAGATCGATTCAATACGGCATTTGTCGATTATTGGAATGACTCCTGACGGCAGCCATTTCGTTCTTGGCGGCTCGATTTATTTTATCGATCCGTCCAATACAACGGCGTCGAGCTTTACTGGTCTATTTCGAATTCCGTGGCCTCTCACCGCAGCAAACATTTTAGCGGATCCGTTTTTTTCTAATGGGAAATTTCCCTGGTTTTTGCTTCCATCAAGAAATGCTGTGCAACTTCGACCCCTTGGTGTCCTCTCTCCCGATGGAACAGAGTGGTGGGCTGTGCTGAAAAGCGTTTCGGATGGCATTGATTCGCTGGTTTTTTATCACGGCCGGACGGATGGTTCCGGGACAATCGATTCCAGCGTCGTCTCGGGAACTGTAACTGGAACGGTAGCCCTTCAGGACGGCTATCACATGTCGAATATTGCAATTGACAAAAGCAATAAAATTATGCTTGCGACATCCTTCGACGCGCTCAATTCCGATCAATTGCAAAGTGGTCGGTTCCTTTTTTATCGCTGGAACGCTGGACACGGAGATGTATCGGCTACGAATTTTACTGGCAGCGCAAAGACGTTGTATAAAGTCGCAAATGGCGACCAAATCGATAGCGTCTTCGGACTTACAGTGATTCCGGAAAATGATGGCACGAATGTTTTAATCGGTATGACCGGACAGTCCAATAATACGATAAGTCTTTACCAAGTCCCTTATAATTCGGGTAGTATAAGCCTCGGCTCGCCCGTTGCATCGATTCCGAGAAGTGCCATCCCATCTACACAAAACTTTTTTGCCGGCAGGAATTGTGGCCTATACAAAGAAGACGCATCCGGAGCGGAAAATGGGCAGCCTGGCAATGGTGGGGATGTGACCACAAATTATGCAGCGGATTCTGTTCTGTTTATTACTCATGAATCACCTTTCAATTGTACTGTGCGAGACCAGAATTCAGGCGTTTGGATTTATGATCGAAATTCCGGTACTGCGAGCTTAGTTTATAACGATCCCAATGGGCAGGAACTCCAGCCGGTCTTCATTACCACTCCTTATGTCGTTCCTGCACCGACGCAATATCCCGGCATTGCGTGGCAGACGAATTATTCCGGAAATTTTGGGACAGTGGATGCGGGCAAAACGTTATCCAGCACTTTCATAGTCATAGACACGGCCAAAGTTTCTACGGTCATTGATTCTGTGCGCATAACGGGACCGAATGCGAATCAATTTACAGTTGCACCGCTTTCGTACCCGATTACACTTTCGCCCGAGCAAACGCAGTCCTTCAATATTACTTTTAAGCCGATTGCCCCTAATGGCTCTCGGAGTGCTCAACTAACGGTCTTTTTTGAAGGACAAACTCCGATAATGCAACTGACACAATCGCTCTCGGGGACAGCGAATGTTCCTGTTAATTTAGTAGAAGACCCATCCCTTGCCCAGGCTGTTGCGATTGATCCAAATCCATTTAATTCGATTGCTCACATCCAACTAACGGCGCAAAACGCTGGCGCTCTTGGAATTATTGTGCACGATGCATTAGGTCACGAAGTTTATGCGTCGCCCATGCAGCATGTTGGGGCTGGAGCAAGCACAAATTTCGATTTTAATCCAATTGAGCTCTCGTTGCCGAATGGAATTTATTATGTAAGCGCGATATTCGGCAATCGCCAGGTTTCAAAGCAAATTATCTTCATTCGATAAAGCTATGAGTATAGGGACAAGCCTTTGCTTGTCCCTATACATTTATCGGCCTTCGGAGACTTTTGGTCTTCGAAGTTGAAAATGTCAATGCACTACAATGTAATTGAATACCGCGGATGTTTGGGCCGTAGTTGCGGTAAAATTGATAGTGAAGTTTGACGCGGTTGAAGTCACATAATACGTACCTGACGATACTGAAAGAGCATTTGCTGTTCCTGGAGCTATTACGACGATGGGAGCAGTGCCATAAGTTGTTCCAAACGCAATGGTAGCGGTGCCAGCGCCGCCGGTTGCTGCCGAGCTTAGAGTAACTGTTCCGGCGACATCGGAACCCGCTGCCGTGGCAGAAGTAATGTTCGTTCCATCGGCTGTGGCCGTGCCAATCGTGCTTTGTGTAACAAGGTGCCCGTACGTACTTATGGAGGTCACATTAGCATTCCCAAGCTCGATCGTATTGCTGAAACTCACTGTGGCACCGTTTCCGAAAGCAGAGGCATTAGAGGTGTTAGTACTTGCGTCGGCTTGGTAACCCACGAACGTGTTGTTTGAACCGGTCGTAATAGTCTGTCCGGCATCATAACCAAGTGCGGTATTATCACCTCCGGTGGTATTCCATCCGAGCGCCTGGGTACCGCTGGCGGTATTATTGCTTCCCGTTGTGTTCTGCGCAAGCGCCGAGTAGCCGTCTGCGATATTGTCAAATCCGGTCGATTCGTAGAGGGCATAGAAACCTGTGGCCGTGTTAGCGTTCCCGATTGTATTCCAATATAGTGCTTGATAGCCGCTTGCTACATTATTGTGTCCTGTTGTATTGCTATAAAGCGCGCCAGAGCCGCTGGCCATATTTTCGTATCCAGTCGTATTGCTATAGAGCGCTTGATTGCCGTCTGCGGTATTGTCATCTCCAGTGCTACTGAAAAGCGCCTCGAACCCGCTGGCGGTGTTATCGGATGCTGTGGTATTGCTATAGAGCGACTGATATCCGCTGGCCGTATTTGCTGTCCCAGTCGTATTTTCAGAGAGCGCTCCGTAACCGCTGGCGGTATTATCTGATGCCGTGGTGTTATTACCGAGCGCCACGAACCCGATTGCCGTATTATTCATCCCGGTAGTGTTGCTCCCGAGCGCATTGGTACCGATACCCGTATTATTGGATGCAGTGGTATTTTCATACATTGCGCCCCATCCGGTGGCAGTATTATTTTCTCCTGTGGAGTTGTAAAATAAGGCCTCATATCCGGTAGCGGTATTATAATATCCAGTCGTATTGCTTGGTAGTGCCAGATAGCCGACCGCAGTATTATTTGAACCGGTCGTGTTGCTATAAAGCGCCTCGTAACCGCTGGCGGTATTATAGGTTCCAGTCGTGTTGGTGTAGAGAGCCAGAGACCCACAAGCGGTATTTTCGCTTGCGATGTTGTTATAGAGTGCGTCGTATCCGCTGGCAGTATTATCATTTCCGGTCTGATTAAAATAGAGCGCTCGAAAGCCAGTGGCTGTATTATCGTATCCTGTCGTATTAACCTGGAGCGCGGACGCCCCATCAGCAGTATTTTCGCTTGCAGTGTTATCTGAGAGAGCGTCGACTCCAGTGGCGGTATTCCAATCTCCAGAAGAAGAGCCCAAAGTCCCACTCATTGTTCCCCAGCCAGTAGCAGTATTGCCCCTTCCCGTCGTACTGTACTCAAGCGCACAGGCGCCGGTGGCAGTATTTTTATTCCCGGTCGTATTCTTCCAGAGTGCCCAGTAGCCGGTACCGGTATTCATAAATGCATTGGCCGTGATAGAAGCGAGGGCTTGGTAGCCAATTCCAGTGTTTTGGACACTAGAGCTAGACATAGTCAAATTTCCTGCTTGGATACCGGCAAAAAAATTTGTCGGATCGTTGAAGCTGTGGATATATGTTTGGGTAGTGCTGCCTTGAAAAATTACCCCGATTCCAGACGCCGCAGATGCCGGGATAAGGAGACCACCGCTGATAGCTGGCGTGCCAACGGGATTACCGATCATCGTCATCTGAATGGTTGAATTTGTTTCCATAAGAACGTCTGTTTTATTGCAGGTACCGAACTCATTGTCGGGATTAGGCGAGTTTAGCAAAGTGACCCATGGATCGGATTGATAACATGCTGGAGAATTGCCTATTCCTTGTACCGTTGCACTACCTCCTTTACCTCCATCGGTATTGCCTTTCCCTCCATTAGAGAAGGAAAGACTATTCGTGGTTTCATCATAAAGCAAAGAGGTACCAGGCCCATCAATTAAGTTAAGGATTGTTCCTTTGCCTGTGATCTGTTTTCCGTTGACGCTAATTGCCCCTACGTAATCGACCGCCATTTTGTCTTGGGTCACGGAACTATCGGGGATCGAAATAGAGAACGGCGATCCAATAAGCTGCGTCAAAGGTTTTAACTCTTGGCCCCCGTCTATCTTAACTCCGATCCAGAGCGGCTTCGAAAAATCCTGAGTAGCCGGAAATGGATAAGCCCCACTGCCGAGAAGCACGTTAATGACGCCTCCTGTTATCGTCGTTTTGTACGTCCCGCTCCAGACGGCCAATGTGCCATGGGGATCCGAGTAGAGCGTTGTTATGATGAGATGATCTCCCGTTACCGGACTGCCGCTATTTGTTGTAATAGAGCCTTGATAGGAGATCACTCTTGTATTTGCTGTGCCGCCCATAGTCGCTGCCTGTTGTGCGCGCATTATGCTTGGAAGCATTAAAAGGAACATTGCTGCAAAAAAGATTGATGTCAGAAGACAGATGGATTTTAGAGCAATCAAGGAATCGGTGCGTTTTTTCATTGTCGTAATTGGTTTATAGGAAACAATGGTCGAAATCAATGAGCAAAAAGGGGCAAAGCACCCAATAGGGAAGCGCAAATATTGCCTTATTCATACTCATTAGAAGACTTCTGTAGCACGCAAGCTTGATTGGGATGCGTGCGTCAGGGCAAACATACAACTATTTTGGCTGACGACCTTAGAACGCTAAAGATTCTCTTTACACTGCTTTCAGCCCATTTACGCGATAATATATATATAGCACCGGCGGACCGATCACATAAAACCCTGCGGTCCAGAGCCATCGCTTTATGCGCGATGAGGTATTCGCCGCGCAATGCTGGCCGATCGGCCGGCCCGCGACAATAGCAAAAACGATCATAACGGCCGTAATCGCTAATTGTAGTCCGGCATAATGGCTCGAACGAGACCAGATGAGGGCAAATGTATTATAGGTCGAAAGCGGCGCAACAAGAACATAGAGCGCCAGGGAAATCCACATTGCTTTATAACCACGAGAGGGCATACCTATGAAGGACAGCGATTCGAGGGCCAGCGTTCCACGAACATTCGCTCATCCATCAATAAAAATTCATATTTTCCAGACAATGTCGCGGACAAGTCCCGGCCCGAACTCCAGGGCGATCTTTTCTAAAATTGCAGTTTTCTGCATGGTAAGTTCATAGCGCCAAACGGGATTTTTTACACGAACGGTTAAAATCCCTTTATCTAATTTCTCGGCGGTGGTCGCATTGGCAATTCGGTCGCCGACGGTTTCCGCCCAGCCGGTAATTACGGAATACGAGCGAGCTTTTTTATCGAGGCCGAATTCTTTCAGCACTTCGGGGATCATATGCTGCAGCGAGAGCGGATGCGCCATAGGTTATGCGACTAACCCGTTTTCGACCGTGAAAATTCTATGATCGCTTCCGAGATGGATTGCCTTAAAGCGCTCGCCTTCGGTCGAAGTAATAAAAGTTTGACCGAAGCTTCTTGAGGATGCCCGTTCCAGGAGTTGAACGGCTCGGCGTTCGTCCAGTTCGCTAAAGACGTCGTCCAATAAAAGGATCGGTGTCTCGCCGGAAGCGGTACGAAGGTATTCGAATTCGGCAAGCTTCATCGCAACTAACAGTGTTTTATGCTGCCCCTGCGAGGCATAGAGCCGTGCTTCCTGGCCGGGATTGATGCAGAGCAGGAGTTCATCCCGATGAGGCCCGAAGAGCGTCGTTCCGCGGCGGATTTCTTCCGAAAATGCATAGTTCGATTGCTCTTCAAGGAATGTCGCAAAATCCGCCGCCTGAAGTTTAGAACCCATCGGCTGATATTCGATAGAGGGTCGCTCGCGTCGCTCGGAGAGCAGCGCATAGGAGTCGGTGAGGCAGGGAAGGAATTCTTCGCAGAATGCCGCCCGGCGGCGCATGATGCGGCTGCCGTGTTTAATCAAAAGCACGGTCCACGGTTCGAGCATCGCCTGCAAGTTCCCTGACGATCGGCGTTCTTTTCGGGCGTCGCCCAGTACGGCATTACGTTGTTTAAGTGCGCGGCGATATTCAATCTCATCTTCGAGATACGCGCGGCTGGCCTGCGAGAGGACCATATTCAAAAACCGCCGGCGTTCACCCGGGGAACCGCCCGTGATAATTTTTTCGTCGGGTGTAATGATCACGACCGGCGCTCGCCCGATGAGATCGGCCGAGGAACGGACCCGCTCGCTGTTCGCGAATAACGTTTTTTTAAGCGGCGGGCCTATGTCGATCGTAACCAAAACACGGTGGGGAACTTCGAGATCGCTGAAAAAACGTGTTTCGACTTCGAGGGTCTGCTCGTCCGTTCGGATCAGGACGCTATCCGTCGAAGTTGTAAAACTTTTTGTGAGCGTTGTTAAGGAGAGAGCTTCCAGAATGGAAGTCTTACCGGCTCCATTCGGCCCGGTGAGGATGTTTATTTTCGGCGCGAGTTCGCGAACGAGCGTGTCCGAATGATTTCGGACATTCTTCAGATGGATCGAATCGGCGCGCACAGAACCTTGATTTTAGGAGATTTTTAAGATCAACTCGATAGGATGCGAAGCAGAATCTATCTGAATCTAAAATTCTCCTAAGATCAAGGGTTGGTTATGCATTGAGTCGGACGGGCATGACGAGCATCAGCAGGTCTTCCTCGTTGGTGCTGGCGGGCTCGATGATCGCTGCGCGCGTGGGGGTCGAAAATTTGAGAGAGATCTCCTCGGTATCCAAATGTCCGAGCGCATCTTCAATAAAGCGGCCATTGAACCCGATCGTAAGCTCGTCGGAGGAGTAATCGCAGGGAATATGCTCGCGTGCTTCGTTTCCGGCATCGTAATTCTCGGCGAGCACCGACATCTGGTCTTTCGCAAGCTGAAAGCGTAGCTGGCGTGTGTTTGCATTTGCGAAGATCGAAACGCGCTTTACCGAACGCAGCATGGCGTCCTTCGAAATAAGAAGGTGCTTATCGTTCTCACGGGGAATGACGGCCTCGTAGTTCGGGTATCGTTCGTCGATCAGGCGGGAAAGGATGGTGGTCTGGCCAGATTTGAACTGGACGTGCGTGGGGCTGAAACTGACCGCGATCGTGTCTGCATCGTCGAACGATTTTGCGACGAGGCCGAGCGCTTTGGAGGGAACGATAATATCGAGTTCGGAATCGGTCTTGAGCGTTGCATTCGTGAATCGCACAAGGCGGTGGCCATCGGTCGCGACGGCGCGCGTTCCATCCGGCGAGAACTGGAACAGGACCCCCATCATGCTGGGCCGCAGATCGTCCGTCGAAACGGCAAAAAGCGTTTTCGAGATCAGCCGTTTCAAGGTTGCGGCATCGGCGGAAATCGAGCCTTCGGGTTTGAAATCGGCTGCGGCATTCGGAAGTTGTGCGGTCTCATCGACCGAAAGCTGGTAATTACCCTGAGCCGTCTGTAACAGCGCGCGCCGTGTTGTTTTATCGAGCGTAAACGTCAGTTCACCCTCGGCCAGGGCGCGAACGATCTCATAGAACAATTTCGCCGGAATATTCGCCGAGCCATCCTTGACGCCGCTGACTTCAAGCGATGCCGTAACTGTTATTTCGAGATCGGTACCCGTAAACGTAAGAGAATCGCCCTTTAACTCGACGAGGATCGTTTCGAGCTGGGGAAGTGTCGATTTCGATGGAATGACAGCGATCACTTTTGCAAGGGTGTCCTGCAGGGGCTTGATTTGCGCAATGAATTTCATGTGGCCGAAAACAGACTAATAGGATGATTGGACATTTCAGACCGCCGTTCGATGCGGTCTGCTCTCTACAAACCACAAACGATTCAGTACTGCGCCCGAAATGTGTCAGAAATCTTAAGGAAAAAATCGAAACAGAAAATTATCGCTGTAATTCCCTCTCGATCGTTTTAGAGCGAGCGCTTCCGAAACCGCGAGCCGAATTTTCGAGCGTATTTTAAGAGCCAGTGTAATAAGATCGCCCAACTCCTGCTAAGCGAATGGTCCGCTTCGAGTAGAAACCGGAGATCGCGTACGTCCTCTTCGGACATCGGAAGTTGTGCCGGGGCGACGGCCGTTTCGACGGCCGCATTTGTCTCGACATGTTCGGAAGAGCCGAGAAATTGCCCGAGCAGGCTGCGCAGGTGAGCGTCGATCGTATTCAGCCGCTCTTTCAGCGATGAGTCCGTTTCATATTTTTGAAGGAATTGCACATGGTCGTGCAGGACGGCAAGTTTTTTTGTCAGTTCCGGAGTAAGAAATTCCTTTGCTTCTTCTTCGAGCGCGTGAGCCAGAACTTCCAGGTCGCCGATCGTTTCGGGATCGGCGCGGAACCGCTCGGCTTCCGTAAGGTCGTCGATATTGATATATACATTCGAAAGCTGCTGGAGCTCGTGCCCGAAGGGAACTTTGCGCTGGCCGATTTGAGTCCGGACGCCGGCGAGCATCTGTTCGAGCACATGGCGGCGGGCCGTGCCTTCGGTGACGCGAAGCTGATGTTCGATATCTGCCTTTTGGGCCTGCAAATCGAGTAGAATTCGGTCCTTGATTTGCCCTCGCGCGACCATATCGGCAATCTGAGCCTCGCTGGCATATACTTCGACATGCCCGATCTTGATCGCATTGATCGCAATGTTCTCGTCCATTTTCGATCGAATCAGGTCTTCCTCGAGAAGTACCGCTCCGTCCGTGATAATGAGGATCTCGGCACCGGACAAGTGTTCCATCTCCTGAATATCGTCGAGGGCCTGAAGGATCGCTTTTTGAAGGACCGTGCCTTCGCCCAAGTGCGTGATCCGGAGCACAAAACGCATCAATGCCTCATAGCTGGCCTGGTCGACCGCCGTATGAAGTTCCCCGACCTGATCGTCGAAGGTGCGCAGGCTGATATGCCCAAGCTCCGATTTGTTTTGTTTCAGGAAAATATAGAGGATCGCTTTGGCAAGATGGATCCGATGATGCGCCTGCATCGAGCGCGACGTATCGAACAGGATATAGACCTTCTGCTTGCGGCTGTCGAAGCCGAAGCCCTGATCGGTATCGTCAACGGGAAGGATGACGCCGCTCTTGACCACCGGCATCCAAAGTTCCCTCAGCGCGAGGCGCTGCAAAAAGATCTCTTCCGGGAGCAGGAACTGGGTGGGATAGACCCGAGGGGCATCATGATAACTTGTGATAAGGTCGGCCGCGTAGCGGTCGCCGGCCGGAGAATAGCGGTGCCGGTCTTCCGGCTCCGGGCCCGCAGCCTTTTTTGCGCCGCCGATCGAGGGCAACTCCAGTGCCGCTCCGACTTTCTGCGACAGCGGGCTTAACTCGTCCTCCAGGATCCGCGCGATCTCGAAGATCGCGGTAAAGTCCTCCGGCAGCTTCTCATAAATATGCGAGAAGAAACCGAATTCCTCCATGACGGAAAAAAACGATCGCTCGGAGGACATAGGAATTTAGGAAGTATGAATGATGGAACTCCGGACGTTCTGTTTCAGTGCAGGGGTGAGAACTCCAACGAGATGTCCATAATTTCCGGAGTGTTCCCAATGCGGATCGGCGGTCCCCAGGTCCCTGAGCCACAGGAGACATAGACGTGCGTATGGCCTTTTTTCTTATATCCCCAGCTTACTTCGTAGACGCGCTGCGTTATATAGTTCCACGGCCAGATCTGGGCGTGATGCGTATGGCCCGAGAGCTGAAGGTCGATGCCGTGTTCTTCTGCTTCTTCGAGGTGGAACGGGGTATGATCGAGCAAGATCAGGGGTTTCGATCGGTCGAGCGGAAGAAGAAGTTCCTGAAGCGACCGGCGTTCCAAGTTCGCGAACTGTTTGGCCGCCCGGTCTTCGCGACCCACAAGATACACGCCTGCTATTTCGATGGCTTCGTCCCTCAGCATGTGGATCCCGTGAGCTTCCAGATACGCACAGCTCGTTTCGGCATTGCCGATATACTCGTGGTTCCCGGTGATCGCGAAGACCCCGTAGGTACTTTCGATCCTGGTCAGTTCGCTTCCGAGATCGAGTTGCATGACGGGATGGGGGTTCCCATCGACCTGATCGCCGACCATGAGCACCAGATCGGGTTTTATCCGATTGATTTTGTTCACCATTTGCCGGACCATTCGCCGGCCGATGAGCGTGCCCATGTGCATATCGCTGATGGCCGCAACGCGCAGCGGCCTACCGGGTTTCGAAATAGAAATTCTCAGGGGTTTCACACGAATGTTTCTTGCGTTGATAAACCCGAGAAACATCGCAAGCAGTATGAACGAAGAAACGACAATGGCGATCGTGGCTTTTGTCGCCGGCTCCATCGGAGGGATAAACGCAAATAGGGCATTTGCCAGCCGAGCGAGATCCAATACGACGGCCGCCAGGAAAAACCACGTCATCGCCCCGAGCCAGAATGAACCGATCCAGGTCAGGATATCGCTCAGGAGGGTGCTCGATTTAGATTCCAGATATTGCCCGACGAGATAACAAGCGGCCAGGAACAAAAAAATGGGAAGGAAACCGGAATGGATCCAGGAATTTCGTGGGATCGCGGCCTCGAGCCGTGCAAAAATATACCAGTTGATCAGCGCGTAGATCGTGAAGACGATCGAAAAAAACGCAAGGAACGATCTTCGGCGTTCACGCCGGCGAAGGCGCACTTCCGCTGTAGCGTCCGTAGTCATACTCATTTGGGGGACAAGGCAAAAGAACGTGGTCGTTACCGCGTCATCTGGCGGCTCCGAAGGATATTCAGAAAAAAGATAATGATCGCGGCGATGAGGAGAACATGAACCCAATAGGCCGCCGCACCAAAGCTAATGAAACCGATAAGCCATAGAATAAGAAGAAGTGCGATCAAAAACCACATATTCGTAAGACGAAAAAATTGACGGGATTACGCTACCAATTCTTCCTTCATACCCACTTCCTGTGCCACTCCGTATTCCTTTAGCTTGCGCCATAACGTGGTGGTGGAAATGCCGAGCCGCTCGCAGGTCAATACTTTGTTGCCCTGCGTGGCACGAAGGGTCTCGAGAATATATCGTTTTTCCAACTCGTCCAGGGTCGGCTGATCGTCGACGATGTCGGAGATACGAACTCGAGCGTCATACAGGTCCTTCGGAAAATGCTCCGTACCGATCGACGGTCCTTCCGCAAGGATCACCGAGCGTTCGAGGACATTTTGCAGTTCACGAATATTCCCGGGCCACGAATAATTCATGAGTTCCTCGAGCGCCTTTTCCGAAAGCTGGCACTCCGGCCGGCCGAATTTTTCCGAAAATCGCTGGCAGAAGAACTGCGCCAGGATCGGAATATCGGACTTGCGCTCCCGGAGCGGAGGAAGGTGGAGCGAAATAACATTGACTCGATAATAGAGGTCTTCGCGGAACCGTTTTTCGGCGATGAGCCGCTTTAAATCTTTATTGGTGGCGCAGATGACCCGGACGTCCACGAGGATCGGCTTCGCATCGCCGATGCGGTAAATTTTCTGGTCCTGTAAGAATCGAAGCAGCTTGACCTGGAGGGGCAATTCCATTTCCCCGAGTTCATCGAGAAAGATCGTTCCGCCATTGGCTTCTTCGAACAACCCTTTTTTATTCGTCTGCGCCCCGGTAAAGGCTCCTTTCACGTAGCCGAATAGTTCCGACTCCTGCAGGTCCTTCGGTAAGGCTCCGCAATTGATCGGCACGAACGGCTTATTCTTGCGCGACGAATTAATATGCAGGGCTTCGGCAATGAGCTCCTTCCCGGTGCCCGACTCCCCGCCGATAAGGACGGTCGAATCGGTAGGCGCGACTTTTTTCACGACGCTTAAGACCTCGAGGAGCTGGGGGTCCTCGCCGATAATATTTTCGAACCCTTCACGGAGGCCCGCGATCCGCGTACGCAATGCGATCGCCGTTTGTAAGCTGCTTTTTTCGGCGGCTTTCTCGACAAGCAGTACGAGTTCGTCTGGAACGATATCGGATTTCCGAAGATAATCGTAGGCCCCGGCCTGCATCGCCTGGATACCGGTCCGTTCGGAACCGGCGCCCGTCATCACAATAATCTCGGTCCCGGGAGAACGCTGGCGGATTTGTTTAACGAGCTCGATGCCCGAGATTCCGGGCATATTCATATCGGTCACGATCACGTCCGCGCCTTCGGCCTCGAAGGCTTTGAGCGCATCTTCCGCCGTGGAAGCGGTTTCGACGCGGTGACCGCCTCGTTCAAGGATCGTCCGGTAGGTGAGCAGGATATTCTGCTCGTCATCGACTAATAGTACGTTTGCCATTTACGTGTGTGTAACATAAAAGCAAATAAGATTCATGCCGAGCCGTTTGCAGAGTGTGGAAGAAGGATGCGAATTTCCGTTTCCTGGCCGATTTGATCCGGAATTTCGAGCGTCCCGCCATGGAGTTCGATCATCCTCCGAGCGAGCGGAAGCTTTAATCCAAGTCCGGTTCGATTTGAATTCTTATCGAATGAAGGAGAAAAAGCTACTAGCAGAAATTCGGAGGAGGGATGCTTTGGCCGATTATCGCGGACGACGATCGTCGCTCGCGGGCCGTCAAAAACGGAAAAGGTAACGCGTGTTGCCCCCTCGCTCTGGGCAAACGCCGCCAGTTCTCGAAGCACAAAGCCAAGGCTTGCAGCGTCGGCGTCCGCAAATATTTTTTGATTCGTCAATTCCGAAACAACGGGCAGTTGATCCCGAGCGATATCGGAGGCACGGGCATGAATCAGTTCCGAAAGATCGATCCGGTTTTTCAGGACCGAATCCGTGCTTACGTATTTCGCGAATTCTTCGAGTATTGCCTTCAGGGTTTCGCACTCTTCCTGAATGCTTTCCACGAACGGCAGTATCTCTTTCGTAACCGGATCGTTCGAACTCCCTAAGATATCCTGGATGAGAAACGCTGAACTCGCGATAGCACTGATCGGATTATTCAGTTCATGCGTTAAATGCCGCCCTAATTTCGCGAGGAACGGCGAAAGTTCTTCCTTCGGAGGAAGTGTCAAGGACGTTTCGGCGTGATGATCGTGCGACATCATTTCTCAGAGGAAGGCTATGGAAAAATCGCACCAATTGAAAAGAAGTTGCGCCTGCGCGCAATTTCCGCTATTTTTTCCGGCCGCCGCCCGAAGCGTGGCTCGCCGCTTCTATATACTCGATCCCTTTTTTCGCGTCCTGATTATTCGGGTCGATCTTAAGGATCTTTTCATAGTACATTCGGGCCTTCGTGAGGTCCTGCTCCTGAATGAGCGCTCCTGCCAGAAGATTCTCGAATGTGACAAGATAGGGTGAATTGTCTTTTTCCAGCGTTTTTACCGCCGGTTCAAGATTCTCTACTGATTTTTTCCAGTCCTTATTTGCGATGTAATAATATCCAATAAACCCTTCGGCGATCGCAGCGGTATCTGCATTTCCGGACGTTTCGGCGCTGTTCTTCAAGTCTTCAAAGGCATGGAGCGCGGTATCGGAAGCCGCGTTCTGGCTCTGGGCCGCAATGGCAAGCTGCATTCGTACTTTAAGCGAATTCGGACTTAGGGCAAGTGCTTTCGAATAATATGATTGAGCAAGGTCCGGGCGCTTTGCGATCGAATAAATCTGTCCCGCCGAGAGATATGCATCGGCCGATGGATTTTCTTCGGCTAAATGAGCGAAGACTTCTGCCGATTCCTCATACCGCTTTTGTTGATAGAGCAGTTGACCGATCGCGCTTTCCGTCTGCCGTTTTTCTTCCGGTGTACGGATCGTATCGCCCACGAGCGATTTTTTCAACTGCTCGATTCCACCGGCCGTGTCGCCGGCAACGATCAATGCGTCCCCATAAAAACTGAGGTCCTCCGGCCCGAGCATGGGAGATCCTTTATAAATCTCGATGGCCTTGGGGTAATTTTTCGAATAAAAATAGGCTCGAGCGAGCATCCGTTGGGCCAGGGGACGAAGCGAATCGTTCGCAGAGACCGCTTCGAGCATCGGAAGGGCCTGCGTGTACGCGCCGCTCTGCGCGAGCGCCTGAGCATAGAGCCATTGGCCTTCGATATCGTCCGGCTTTAGTTCTGAATATTTTCTGGCGTAGGGAACCGCATTCGCAAATTGCTTCGCCATGACATACAGGGTCGCGATCTGGCGATAGGCATCGGCGTAGTTCGAATCGATCTGGATGACTTTCATCCATTCTTTCGCCGACTCATTGTACTTACGCGTGCGAAGATAGAGGCCGGCCAATTCCGCGTGGACGCGCTCATCGTTCGGATCGAGCTTCATCGCACTTTCGTACTGACCGATCGCAAGGTCCGGGATATGCTGGCGTTCATAAAGTTCTGCGAGTCCAAGGTAGGATCGGACGTCTTTATCGTTAAGCTGTTGGGCCTGATACAGCGTGATCTCGGCGGGCTTGAGCGAGTCGATCGAGATATAATACCGGCTTAACGCCACGAGCGCGCCGACGTCCTTATCGTTCAATTTGATCGCCTGGTGGAATTCGCTCAGCGCATCTTCCGTCCGCCCTTGTTTGCCATAGACCATGCCGCGTGCGAGCCGCACCAGGACGTCGCGCCGGTCGAGATCGAAGCCCTGCTGCGCTTCGGGCGCCGCTTCGGAGACGCGATTCAATTGAACGAGCGCGATGGCAAGCGCAGCATGCGCTTCCGCGTTTTTCGAGTCCTGCGCAATGAGTTGATGAAGGTCCGCGACCGCTTCGCGCGCGTTGCCAAGATCGACCAGTTTCATTGCGGCCGCAACGTGAGCATCGGTGGCCTGCGCCCGCACGAAGGGAACACGTACGAAGGGAACGCTTATGGTGAGCGCGAGAAGGATAAAGAAAAGACGTTTCATATCTCTAAACATTTTCAAAATCGGGATTTTACGAGTCGTATCGGCTGCGTGATCGGCAGCACCTCGAAGTTCTTGAATACGGTTTGCCCATGGGCCGTCGAAGCATACGCCAGGAACCCCCTGGGAACGGTATTCGGAACTTCGAACGAATATCCGTTCACCCGCGAAACGAGCGGATACAGCCCCTCGGCAACATAGGCCATGTGCAGGAGCACCGGCTCGGTGAGTCCTCGGGAACTGGAATCGGCGGGAATAACGGGCAGTACTTTGATGGAACTGTCGTTGTGCTCCTCCATCCAGTGTTTCCATGCCGACCCGATAAATCCGATGGATTTCGAATGATCGCGCACATATGCGATGATGCTGTCGGTCGTTGAAAACCGGCGAAGGTAATAAGCGTTCGTTTGCGCGCCGCTGCCCAACAGCGTGGAGTCGAGGATATATTCGGCGCTGGATGGATACTGTGGCAGGACGATGGTGATATCGCCCCAACCGGTCGCCTCGCCCCGGAACATCCGTGCAAGATCGCTTTTACGAACGGTCGTGTGTGTATTATCGGCCGATACGATACATCCAATGCCGTCCTCCGCAAGTTTATAGACCGGCAACGTCGTCGAATCTTTCTGTAAGGCCGCTTCTTCCATGGGGGTCAGCATGCGATCGATGACGATCGCTCGCGTATCGTGATTTAGAAGTTCTCTAACGGCTTCTGCCGCCGATGTGTATTTTACAGTGATATGGGCCTCGGGATTCTCTGTAGAGAATCCGGAAATAAGGCTATCGACCACCGGGCGGAGCGTCTCATCGGCGACCAATTGGAAGCTGCCGTACGTGGCCGTTTCGCCAGCAGGTTTTTGCTCGTTCTTTTCACAACCCGCGAAAACGAGTGAAGCGAAAAGCGCTGCTACGCACGCTGCGATCGGGAAACGCATCTTCATGGCATCGGTGGAGTGGGCTCCGAAGAATGTCCGTTCAGCACGACCGGTGCTTTCCATTTCCCGGCGCGGCGGATCATCGAAATGCCCGTAAAGATTCGGAACGCGCCATAGAGGGCAATCACGATCCCGAAGCCCGTTCGGAAATTCGTTACCGCACCGAGGGTGCCTTCAAAGAACATGACGAAGGCCGCGACACCGAGCGCAAAAATTCCGATCGCGACATAGATCACTCCTGCCACCCGGCTCGGGGGCCGCTCGATCGTTCGCCGGCGTGTGCCTGATACCATTGAGAGAGAAAAGGCGGCAAAATGCTTGCCGCCTTCTATAAGAATAGTACGATTAATGCAATCGGAAATGGATCGTCATGGTCTGCCAGACGGCAAGCGGAGTTCCATTCTGACGGGCGGGCGTGAAGGTCTCCTTCATCGCCGCATCGATGGCCGCTTGCTTGAAAAGATCGTAGTCCGATTTCAGGACATTGACCTTCTTGACTTTACCGTCCTTACCGACGAGTACGTCGATCTGAACGTTTCCTTCGAGTCCGCTACGGCGAGCCACTTCGGGATAGACGATCAGTTTTTCGATCGGTGTCACTTCCTGGGGCGGATCGGCATAATCGACGAACTCACCCTCTTTCGGTTCATCGTCCTGCTGGACCGGCTGATCGATATGAAGGTCCACCGGGGCATTGGTCGTAACCGGGCCGTTGCTGGAGACGGCCGCGGGGGCCGGCTGATTGAGGTCCGGCAAGGTCAACTGCGGCGCGATCGCGTCCGGTACCGGCACGGGCACGCCAAGGTTTGGCTTTACCACATTGCTCGGCGGCGGCGGCGCCACGGGTTGTGCTTCTTCCGGATGGTCTTCCGTCGATGGCGGCGGAGCCAGCTCTGCGATATTGTGGATACGAATATGCGGAACATGCTCGTCGTCGCTCGAAAACGCCGACCAGCCGATATAGAGGAGCATCACGAGTAAATGGATCCCAATCGAAATCCCGAGCGCGTTCGAAAAGAACTTTTGCTGGTTTTTCTTGAGATCGATGCCCCCGTATTGTTCGAGCCGTTCGGTAACTAAATTACTAAGGGCCATCTTAGAGTCCTCCTACTATTTTCTGATCGGTATCGTCCATGGCGACGAGGCTGAAGCGCTTTTCGCTCTGGCCGAGTTCGGCCTGCGTTTCGTTCAGGTCGTCGATCATGGAAACGAGGTTTTGGTATTTTGCCTGGCGATCGATCTTGATCAGCGTCGAAAGCTTCGGATTGATCTGAAGATGCTGTTTGAGGATCTTCGGAACGTCCGCTTCGGCAATCTTTTGCGGTGCTTCGGAACCCATATTCCAGAAGACCGACATGTCGCGCCGAACGCGCAGGGTAAGCAGGTTCGATTCCGCGATCTCGACCGGAACTTTCGAATCCGGCGGCATCGTGATCTCCATGACCTGCGGCGTCAGGAGCGTGGTCGTCAGCATAAAGAACGTGAGTAACAGAAAGGCGACGTCCACCATGGGCGTCATATCGAGCCGGACACCCAAGCGCGCGCGCTTTTTGCCCCTGCCCCGTTTACCTCCACTTTGAACAATTTCTGCCATGTCGTTACGATTTTTGTTTGTTCATGGTAACTAAGTTCATGCGCGTGGCGCCCCATTTCTGCAGCGCGTGCATGACGTCATCGATCGTACCGAAGTTGACGGCCGAGTCCGCATCGATCGCATAGCGCATGGAAGGATTTTGCAGGCGTGCCTGCTCGACGGCCGTTTCGAGCGTGGTCTTCGTTACGACGACGCCCGATTTCATTGCAAGCTGCGCATCGGAGAGCGGAGCGCCGGTTTTCGGGTCCGTCAGATTCAGCTGTTTGTAGATCGGAGCCCGATCTTTTTCATTCGAAACTCCGAATTCGATCACCGTATCGATCTCGCCGGTCGGCCGGGCCTTCAGGCCGACCTGGATCGTCGCAAGGTTCGCGTCCGGTAATTTCGTAGTATCGGCGGCTGCGACGGGCAGCATGATCTGCAGCGGTTCGTCCGACTGCGGCTTGAATTTGGCCGTCAGCATGAAGAACGTGAGCAGCAGAAAGCCAACGTCGACCATCGGCGTCATATCGAGCCGGAATCCGTGCCGTTTAAGTTTAACTTTTGCCATAGAATAATTTCGGTATGTGACCGGAAGCCGGGCTTCCGGAGTTTAGCGGGGAAGTAAGTCCCTGCACACCATACGTTATGCCGAGGCCTTTGCGAGGAACCGGTTGTTGAGCGTATCGACCAGGTTCAGCGCGGCTTCATCGATGGTGTAGATAAATCCATCGACCTTCGTCGTGAAGAAATTGTAGAACACGATCGCGATAATAGCGCCGAAGATACCGAAGGCCGTATTGACGAGCGCTTCGGAGATACCGATCGAGAGCTGCGTCGCGGAAGCCGCGCCTTGTTCGCCGAGCGCGCGGAACGAGCGGATCATACCGAGCACCGTCCCGAGGAGACCGACCATCGTCGAAATCGAGGCGATCGTCGAAAGGCCGATAAGGTTACGTTCCAGGAGGGGTGTTTCGATGCTCGTCGCTTCTTCGATCGTGCGCTTGACCTCCGCGAGTTTGAGTTCGGCTTCGAGGCGGTTTTCGTTCCGAACCTTCTTGAAGCTTTCGAGACCCGCGCGAATGATGTTCGCGACCGTTCCGCGCTGTTTCGAGCAAAGATCGATCGCGGCATCGACGTTGCCTTCGTTCAGGCGATTTTCGACGTTCGCCAGGAATTTATTGATATCGCCCGAACCCTTCGCTTTCGAAAGCGAGAAGAACCGCTCGATGATGAACGTAAAGACCATGATCGTGAGCATGAGCAGGAGCGGAACGATGATACCGCCGGTGTAGATGATGCCCATCACGTCCTTCGGATGCTCTTTCGTTGCATCGGTAAAGTGCGAGGCCGAACCGAAGATCAGGGTATAAATAAGGACCGCCGCAACGAAGGCTGCGGAAATGACGATCGTGACAAAAATGGAGTTTTTCTTCATTCTGGTTGTGGTCGAATTGATTTTGACTGCGATTCAAATAATGGAACTGTGATCCGCATGATCGCTCCGGTTGATCAGGAAATCAAAGGAGAAAATCACAGTGAATTAATCACAGTCGTTAAACACCATGTCATAAGAAATGCCACAGCCAAAAATCCGTTTTCCTGATCAAAAAAGGCGTTTTGCGGGCAATCCAGCTACTGAAAAATGCACGATGCAGGACACGGCCTCCTGCAAGATGCAAGAGAGAGAGAGAGAGAGGGGGGGGGCCGTGAGAGCCGTTACCTTGATCTTATTGCCGTCTTTTTATTTGGCTTTCACGACAGTCGTAAAGACTCGTTTTTTTGCATCGACGGCACTGGTCATCACAGCGTTCGGATATTCGACGGTCATTTCGAATGTGAGGACCTGGCCGCCATCGTTCGTGTGATTCAGGCTTTTGGGGGTGTAAATATTAAAATCCTCGTCCGTCCTATATTTATAGACGATTGTCAGTTCCTGCAGTCCCGAACTCGTGACGATCCCGTCGAACATTTCGGGCGTTTTGCCGTCCGAATAGCCGGCCGCCGACTCGGCATGCAAGTGAATTCCATCCGGCTGTTTCGTTTCGGTAACGGCCCCCGCTTTCTTAAAAAGTTCTTTTACGCTGTCCAGGCTCAGTCCGATGAACCGCAAATATGGATTGCCGGAACGATTATCCGTTCTATCATTATCGTTGAGGCGGAAATGAATGACCCGGGTCATCCAGACTTTTGTCGGCCGGCCATTGCTGATGGCCGGAGAATAGGTCTCCTGCATCATCGCGTCGATCGCCGCTTGTTTAAAAATGTCGTAGTCTGCTTGAGTGACCGTGACCTTAATTACTTTTCCGTCTTTTCCGATCAGCGCTTCGAGCGTCACGTTTCCTTCGAGTCCGCTACGCCGGGCTTCATCCGGATAGTGAACGAGAAGTTCGAGCGGTACCTGCTCCTGCGGCTCCTTCTGGATGTCGATAAAATCTCCCGGCGACGGATCGTCCGATTGCGCGCGTAGAGAAGTTCCGAGACCGAGGACAACAATGGCGAGGAGAACAGTTCGCATAAAAAAAGTGGGATGTTGGAACCGGCCAACATCCCATTTAGATAGAAAAATTCTTCGCGGTTTAGGGAAATGTCACGGCAAACGGCGCGATAACATTCGAATGGTCCGGAAGGGAGATCGAGAGATTCCCGCTGATCGTCCGGCCATGCAGGCTCGCGGCGTTCGGTAGTGAGACGTGCCACTTCGTTTGATAAAGCTGCGAGCCGCCCTGAATGATGCTCGGCAGGGCATGGAAATACGAGACCATTTGCTTGGCATCGTCGGCGTGCATAACGCCGCCGTTGGTCTGAATGGCCGCAGTGACAAGGGCCGTATCCAACCCTGTCTGCAGCGCGACCGCAAATACTTTCACATGCTGGGAGACCGCATGCTGGATTGTGGACCAGATCGTGGCGCCCGGATAGTAATAGCCCGATTCGTTATCTTCGCCATCGGTAAAAACGACAAGCACCTTGTTGGCATTGCTTGCCTGGAGTGCGAGAGAATCGATATCGTCATACATTGCATCGTAGAGCGGAGTCCCGCCGCCCACTCGATCGGCTAATGTTTCGACCGTATCTTCATATCCAGTGGTATTATGCATAAAAGGTCCATAAGAATGGAGCCATTCGCCGTCGATATGGAGGCTGTCCTGGAATGTCGAGAGCTGGACTTCATTCGACGCGTTGAGCAAGGGAGTGGCGTCGAGGAAGAGCTTGGCCGCGATAAGACGCAAGTTCAGAGGATCGGTCCAGCGAATGCTGCCGGTCTGGTCGAGTAAGAGTTCCGATGAATAGGCACCGAAGACGGACGACACGATCGAACTGACATTCGTCTGTGAAAAAACGGTGTCCAGCGTGGAAATCATTGAAATCGAATTTGCCGGAAGCGTCGTGATCGAGTGCCCACTCGAATCGACGACGAACAGATCGATCTCGAAGTCTCCGGAATTTCCGCTCGAGCCATCGCATCGAATCCCGACGATACCGGCCGAGGGAAGACTCGTTGGAGGTCCCGGAGGCGTCTGTGGCTGAGTAACCGTTCGGCAGCCTGCCCCAAATATCGTTGCAAGGCCAATAACAACAACGCTAAATCCTGCCCAAGACCGTGAGAGTGATTGTTTCATAGCTCGTTTGAATGAAAACACGAAAAAGGAATACACCGGAATAACCCCCGCCCAGGGCGAAAGTTACAGTTTCGAGCACAGAATTTTTAGGCTAAAAGCCATACGAACGCTACAACGGCCAAAATGGCGTGTGCGATCATGAGGCCGATGGGAAGTGCTTTTTGCCGCGTGTGATAGCCAAAAAGCATCAGGAAGCCTATTACGGCAGCGATACAAAACAAGATCATCGGGCCCGTCACGTGGCTGGTGCGGTTCGTATTGTCGATCGCAACGACGATGATCGCAATGAGCCCGGCCGCTGCAAAAATGCCGTGAAGAAGAACGAGCCCGGTGGAAGGCCGGGGCTTTCCGCGTAACCTGAGAAACGCCATCGCCGCACCGATGACGATCGCCGTGGCAAAAAGATAAAACATAGCACTCTATCTCAGAGCAAATTAAGTGCCGTTTGGAAAATTTGGGAAAGGGTGCCGTTTAGGCGATTTGGGTGCTATAGCCAATGACAAATTGCTTTTGCAGGTGTGGCCTATGGTAACTTTTCATTTGAACGATTGCCGAACCAACAAAAAAAGGTCTAAAGCTGGGAGAACCAAATGTATTTCCGATCTTTACTCCTCCAGCAGCGCTTCGCCTCGCAGTTTGCGAAGTTTCGGCGCGGCCGCCGCTACGATACCGACCGTAATCAGCGTCATCGCGCCGCCGAAAACGACGGAGGGAACCAGTCCCATCAGTTTTGCGGCGAGGCCGGACTCGAACGCGCCGATCTCGTTCGAGGTCGTGATGAACATGGAGTTGATCGCGGCGATGCGGCCGCGCATCGCGTCCGGCGTAAGGATCTGGATGACGGTGGAACGAATAATGACGCTCACACTGTCCGTCGCGCCATAAAGGACGAGCAGGGCGAGCGAGAGATAGATGTTCCGGCTCACGGCAAACAGCAGGATCGTTATTCCGAACATCGCGACGGTGAGCAGAATTTGTTTCCCAACGCCCCCGCGGAGCCGGTAATGCGCGAAGAGCACCGAGACGAGCACCGCGCCCACCGACGGGGCTGCCTGGAGAATTCCGAGGCCTTCGGCCCCGACATGAAACACGTCGCTGGCGTACACGGGCAGCATCGCGACCGCTCCGCCAAAGAGGACCGCGAAGAGATCGAGCGAGATCGCTCCCAGGATCGGCTGATTCCGGAACACGAATTTCCATCCCGCAACAATACTTTGCACGCTGGACTCTTCCCGCACCCGTTGTTCGAATGGCCGCGAAGGAATTAGAAAAACGAGCACGACCGAAAGCGCCGTCAGCACGGCATCCGTGGCATACGCGGCCGAAAGGCTGAAGAACCCGGCAATGAGGCCGCCCACCGTCGGGCCGACGATGGCGCCGGTCTGCCAAACGGAACCGTTCCACGCCGCGCCGTTCGCAAAGAGTTCCTTGGGCAATAGTTCTGCGTTGTACGCGAAGGAGGCCGGGCTTAAAAAGCCGCCGGCCGCGCCGGCGATAAAGATCATCGCGTAGATCGGCCAGATGCCGAAGGTCGGATAGAGCGTGGGCATCAGGAACGAAAGCGTGAAGAGGCCGCACGACGAGACGATCAGGGCCGAGCGCGAAAGAATCACGAGCCGTCGGCGCTGCATCGTGTCGGCGATATGGCCGGCGATCAGTGCGACCAGGAGCGATGGGATCGCTTCGACAAGGCCCGCAATGCCGATCGGGAGCGGATCGTGCGCAAGCCCATAGACCTGATAGCGGACAATGACGACTTCCATCTGACTCGCGATCGTGATCGCAAGCCGCGTCATCAGCAGGATCCGAAAATCCCGGACTCTCAGTGCGGCATACGGATCGTGCCGTACCTCAGGGACGGCGGGAGACGGACGATTCGAATCGGCGCTGGGACCTTTTTTTTGCGCCATCTATCTTCGCGACTGGTCCGTCCGCGATTGGTCTGCGATATATTGGCCGCACTGCGGCGTGTTCTTTTTGAGATAAAATTGTGCGAGGTTCAGTCCGTCTTTATCTTTCACGTTAATATCCGCGCCATGGACCAGAAGCAGGTGCGCGATGTACTGGAAATTTTCGGGCTGTAGATAAAAGAGCGCCGTGCGCCCTTCACGATCTTTGAGGTTCGGCTTGGCACCGTTGCGGAGCAGGGTATCGACGGTGGGATCGTAATTTCCCTGCACGGCAAGCATGAGCGCCGTCTGCCCTTCGCGATTCTGGAGATTGACGTTCGCATGGTGCTCCCCGGGGTTCCCATCGGCCGTGATCAGTTCCGCCACGAGCCCGGTCCGTCCGGCATGGGCCGCAAGGTGCAGCGGCGTATCTCCGGCGCTGTCGCCGATATTCGAATTCGCGCCGAGTTTGAGCAGCTTCGAGATCGTGAGCGGACGTGCTTCCCACGTCGCAAGGTGGAGCGGCGTCTGATGGTAATTATTTACGGCATTGACCGAAGCCCCATGAGCGACGAGAAAGGCGATCACCGTATCGGTGCCATGCCAGGTCGAGGACAGATGGATCGGTTGGTTCCCGTTCGCGGCGCGCGCGAGGACGTTCGCGCCATGGGCGACCAGCGTTTGGACGACGTCCAGGTGCCCGCCTTCGGCGGCAAAATGGAGCGGCGTGTAACCGTCCTGCGGATTATCGTCCGCATGGATCGCGCGCCGGACCTGCGCGCCGTGTTCGATGAGCAGCAGGACGATCGAGTCGCACCCGGATTGAGAGGCGACATCGAGCGCCGTCATATCGTCGGAACGGCGCGGGTGTTGAACGTCGGCATGGGCCGCGAGGAGCAGCTTCACACAATCGGTCTTTCCGTTTTCGGACGCCTGGAAGAGCGGCGTTTCGCCCGATTCGTTCGGCGTGCTCGGTTTTGCTCCGGCGGCCAGCAGCATGCGGACGATCTCGGCGTAACCATTGGCGGCGGCGAGGCTGAGCGGCCGCTCGCCATCGGGATCGGTAAGATCGGGGCTCGCGCCGTGTTCCAGCAGGACCTTCGCCGGTTTTGTTTTTCCGCTGAAGGCAGCCGTGTGAAGCGCCGTCCAGCCGTCCTCATTCGTGGCGTTGATCGCATCCGGATGCGCGCGCAGTGCTGCGAGTACGGCGTTCGTATCGTTCGAACGGACGGCGTCCTGCAGTGGCGACGGAATGCCGTCCGTTTGGGCAATGGCAGTAAGGCGGAAGATCGAGAGAAGGAGAGCGGCGAGAATAAACTGGTGTACTTTCATCGTAAAGATGGTTTTCTTACATCAGAAGATGGTTTTCTGACGTCCGAATTAAACACGGATCGTTCGCGGCGGTTTCCGCAGGTGGAAGAATCTATTTTCAGAGTCCCGCGTGTTAAGCGCGCACATGGACCGCAGAAAATTTTTAGAACGGATCGCCGCGGCTGTCGCCGTTACCGCACCGCTTGCAAACATTGTAAAAGTTCCGGAGACGAAAGCGGCGATAAAAAGCTCAATGGCGAAAAGCGCTGCGTTGAAAACGCCGAAAACCGCCCGGAGCGAGATTCGAGATATTCCGATCAATCTCACCGATAATCCCGACTTAAAGCCGGTCGGGGGAACGTATCATCTCGAACTGGACGATCTCGAGCGCGATATCCTCGTGGTCCACTACGCGCCGGAGAAATATACCGCGGTCGACATCAAATGTACACACCGCGCCTGCGACCTGAGTTACGATACGAACGCGAAAGACTTTTATTGTCCCTGCCATGGATCGAAGTTCGATCTCTACGGCCGCGTGACAAACGGCCCTGCGGACCGGCCCCTGAATTATTATCATGCAGAGCGTCAGGGCGATGAAGTCGTCGTGACGGTCTATCAATCGGGCGACGAACCGCCGGCCAATTCGATACCCCCGCCGGCAGACACGGTCCCATCTTCGGGCTTTATACAGAAGGATTCGACGGTACGCTCGGATACCACCGCTTCGCAGCCGGACACCGCCGGTTTTCATTAGGATCGATCCTCCAGAGGATCGGTCCTCTGGAGGATCGGTCCTCCGGTAAATTTGAAATTCGATTCAAACTAAAGTCTGTTCTCGGCGCTTGGGTACGTTGTGAAAGTCTCCTCCGACCAGTTGGACCGAATCCGGGAAGCGACCAATATCGTCGATCTCGTGGCCGAGCATGTCCGGCTGAAAAAGCGGGGAAGGAATTTCATCGGCCTCTGTCCTTTTCATAACGAGAAAACGCCCTCGTTTAACGTCCTGGAGGACCGCGGCATCTTCAAGTGCTTCGGCTGCGGCAAAGGCGGCGACGTCTTTTCCTTTGTCATGGAGATGGAAGCCCTGACCTTTCCGGAAGCGGTCCGAAAGCTTGCCGAGCGCGCGCATATCGAGATCGAAGGATCGCAGGCAGAAGCCGATGAGGCTGCGCGAAGCGAGCGAGAGACGCTCATGAACGTGCTCCGCGAGGCCGCGGCGTTCTATTATCGTGTGCTGCGCTCGGCTGCCGGTGCCGATGCCAAGAACTATCTTCGTTCCCGCGGACTGGACGAAGATATTCAGCGGACCTTCGGGCTCGGGTTCGCACCGCCGGCTTCGGGCGAACTCCTGCAACATTTTGTGCAGCAGGGAACTTCAGCTCAAAAATTGGAGCGCGTGGGACTGGTGGCCCGGCGCGACTCCGGTGAGTATTACGAGCGATTTCGCGCGCGCGTTATGTTCCCGGTATTTAACGCGACGGGCCGCATTGTCGGGTTCGGAGGAAGGGTCCTTCCGAACGCCTCCAAAGAGTTCGCCAAATATATCAATTCGCCCGACACCGAGATTTATCATAAGTCTCAAATCCTCTATGGGCTGTTTCAGGCGAAGGACGCGATCCGGCGCGCCGGCTATGCCATCCTCGTGGAGGGATATGCCGATGTGTTGGCCGTTGTTCAATCGGGGACCCAAAATGTGGTCGCGGCTTCGGGAACTTCGCTCACGGTCGAACAACTGCAGTTGCTCAAGCGCTACACGTCGAATATCGTGCTGCTCTTCGATGCGGATACGGCCGGAAAGAATGCGACGATGCGCGGGATCGAACTTGCGATCGAGGCGGGATTCGACGTTTCCACCGTCATTTTGCCGGCCGGCGACGATCCCGACAGCTTTATTCGAGCCAGGGGGAGCGATGCGTTCCGTTCCGCGGTGGACCATCGGCAGAGTTTTATCGAGACGAAAGCACAGATCTTCGAGGAGCAGGGCGCGTTTCGCGATCCGGCTGCGATGGCGGCGGCCGTCCGCTCGATCGTCGAAACGATCTCGAAAGTTCCAGACGCGATCAAGCGCGCGCTCTTCATCCAGAAACTGGGGGAACGGTTCCACTTGAGCGAGCAACTGCTCAGCACCGAACTTGCCAAACGCTCGAATGCGGCCGACGAACGACACTCCTTGCAGGAAGGGCCGCCTTCGATCTCCATGAGCGAGGCGGAAGGGCCGGGTACCACGGCGTTCCCATCGTCGGCACCGACCCCCGCGGAGGGCGCGCTCCTCGAGGCGCTCCTTGTCGAACCGATCCCGGTGGCACGGACGATCGAAGGTCAGGATTTCCGGCTCGATCTCATTCGGCAGCCGCACGCCCGAGAACTTATAAGCTATATCCTGCAGCGCGTGGAAGAAGGGGATCCCCCGGACCTGCACGGGCTCTTCGATGAATTTCGAGATCGGCCGGAATTCGAGTCCCTGATCACTACGTATGGCCTCTCGCGCACCCTGCTCAGCAACCACTGGGATGAACAACCGATGGAAGGGGCTGCCGTCGCTCTGGCGCAGCAGGCGATCGACTCCCTCGAACGGGCCGACATTGAACAGCAACGGACGAATACCAGGAATGCGATGAAGAGCGACCCGAACTCCGACGAGCATTTGCGGGAAGTATTATCGCTTATGGAACGGCCCGAAATGCGGAAAAAATTGTTCCAGGAAATCACCGACGTTCCCCCGGATGAATAACGCTCCCGCCGTTTCCGAATTTTTCGATACCGAAGCCGCACGCTGGAGCGACCGCTATACGAGCGATCCGCGTTTTGTCCGCCGGTTCGAAAAGATCACGCGCATGCTGGATCGTTTGGTCTCCGGCCGCGCGCTCGATGTCGGATGCGGTTCGGGTGTATTCAGCCACTATCTTTCGACAAAAGGATGGCAGGTGCTTGGGATCGATATTTCGCCCGAAATGATCGAGGCGGCAGGGCGGTATGCGAGCGGACCGAACGTCGAGTTCCGGGCCGTCGCCTTCGAAGCGTTGGGCGAACAACGCGACCGTTTCGATCTTATCCTTTCGCTTTCCATGCTCGAATATGTGGAGGACGACGAAGCGGCCATTCAAAAGTGTTCCCAATTGCTCCGCTCCGGAGGGTATCTTCTTGTCAGCGTCCCGAACCGAAAAGGATTGCTCCGCGTCCTCGAATCGTTCGTGTTTGGAATTCGAACGGTAACGAAAGGGAAGGTTTTTGGCGGCCGGGGCGAATACCTGAACTACCAGGCACGCCAATATTCACCGCTCGAACTCGACCTCATGATGCGCCTGCACGGCTTTCGCAAAAAGCGGGGAATGTTCCTGGGAGCCGGGATCTCCGGTCCTCGCGGCCTGCTGCCCGTTTTCGAACGCCGCTGGTGGGCCACAATGTATTGCGCTCTGTATGAAAAAAAGTGAGTGAAATTCGGGCGCTTCCGCAAACTGTGGCTGTTATTTAAGCACGACCATCGGCAGCGTTTCGATGTGCCCATTCACCCGCGCGATACATTCGTACGTCCCGTCGGATAAGCCGGCGGCCTTATTCCACTGGAACGAATGCTCGCCGGCGCTTAGCTCGCCCGAAAAGAGATGCGCAACTTCGACGCCGACAAGATTGACAATGGAAACTTCGGCATCGCTGCCTGTTTTGGGTGTAAAGGAAGTTGTGGTTCGTTACTGACTTGGCTTAGAATTAAAACGTCCCGATTTTTAAAATAAGCATTAAATAAATTCCACCATAATATATGGCAACCATTTTCCATGTCGATTGTATGCCACGCCGATTATCGCCCCACGCCATGAATAGCGCTGTAGGCAAGACCATAAGAAGTATTGCACCAAAAAACCAAGTCCAAATTCCAGGAGGATGCACTTCAGGAACTCCATGCTTGATCCATAGTTCAGGCGAATGATACGGGTGTCGCACCATATGGCGGAAGAAAAGGGCAAACCAAATGCATATCCAAATATAAAGTATCACGAGATGTTTCAATGCAATTTTGGCAGCTTCAATTTTGCCATAGTAATATGCAATGCGGCATGGAACTTCTACCTATCCAAATCTTTCAGTGCAGTGAAACGTGCCCGAATGGCATGCTTGGGCGCCTGTCCGGCACTCACTTACGTATGCGGGAAGATCTGGTAGAGCATAAAATAGATCACGACGCCAGTTATGCTGACGTACATCCACGCAGGATAGGTCCAGCGGGCGATTTTTTTGTGCTTTGCGTAGCGTGCTTTCAGGCCGCGGACGAGCGTGATCGTTGCGAGTACCGGGATGGTGGCCGCGAGGATGGTGTGGGTGGTGAGCAGTGTGAAATAAACGGGGCGGATCGCGCCCTGCCCGCCAAAATAAACGATCCCGGCGTTCGCATGATAATAGAGGTACGAGATAAGGAAGAGGACCGAGGTCGAGAACGCCGCGATCATCAGCGCGCGGTGTTGCTTAATAACTTCGGGGCGTTTGGCGCGCTGCTTAATGCGGTTTCGAGCTATCAGGAGGAGGACGGCGCTGGTGCCGTTCAGTGCCGCATTGATCGCCGGCAGGTCGGATACGCTCATTCCGATGCCTCGTTTTCGAGCGCATCGATATCGGAAAGGATCGCGGGCTGGGAACTCGGATCGGCGCCGTTATAGTACCCGCGCACGTGGCCCTTCGCATCGACCAGCGCAAAGCGCGGACTGTGAATGATCGGTACGTCCTGTTCGCCTCCTACCGAATCGAGCGGCAGGTGAAATCCATCTTTGACGAGCGTGTAGATCGCGTGCGTTTCCCCGGTGAGGAACGTCCAGCGCGAGGTATCGGCATGATGAGCGGCGGCATAATTCCGCAAGGTGTCCGGACGGTCGCCGCGGGGATCGACGCTGATCGAAGCAAAGCGGACCCGGGGATTATCCTTTAAAGAAGTTTCGAGCGCGAACATCTTCGACGTGAGCGTGGGGCAAATGCTCGAGCAGTGCGTGAAGATAAGATCGGCGACCCAGATGTGGCCATCGAAATTCCGGAGCGTGGCCGGATGCCCGTGCTGATCGACGAGCGAAAAATCGGGAAGTCTTCCGAAATCCTCGAGCCGCCGCGCATGCTCTTTGGTCCAGCGGGCGATCGCAATCCCTCCGATGAGGAGCAGGGAAACCGATAAAATACCCCAGAGCAGGCGTTGAGAAGTTCGAGGCGACATCATGAATATTGGCGTTATGGAATGTCTATAACACGATATTTTCCGAGAGCGTGCATTAGAAATAGATGACGGCGTAAATTCCCGTCCAGAGCACCAGCATGGCGCAGACGAAATAGGCGAGGTGCGCAATGCTTACGGCCGAGCGTGTATACCGGCGCCAGCGGAGCGTCCAGCGGTATTTGCTCAGGATATAGAGCATACAGCCGGCAATGTGAAGATGAAACGCACCGGTAATTACAAAATAAAGGCCTCCGAAAACGGTCCGGATCGGAAGTCCGTCTGCGAAAAGCGACTTCCACTCGAGGATATTCAGCGCAAGAAAAACGGCGAGAAAGCCAAGCGATAACACGAGCGTCGCTCGCATGAGCCGGAGTGCATTGCGGTTCTGGGCGCGGACGGTGAGGGTGAGCAAAAGTGCGGCGATTGCCAGCGCGCCCGAACTGATGCCGATCATCGCTCGATGCAAATGCGGCAGGTCCGCCGGCGGCCATGCGATGGCGCTGCCGCGCAATAGCAAAAATCCTCCCGTGAACGCGATGAAGAGCATCGCATCGATCGCGAGCGCGATGAAAAAAAGAAACCGGCTGTTATCGACGACTTCGAGCGCGTGCGGAAGCTCGCCGATCGAACCTTGTTCTTCGTATAGACTAATCGACATTGGCGGAGCAGATACCGATACCGATTGCAAAATTACGGCCAGTGCAAATTCTGTAACATGCGGCCAATCAGTCTTGTTTATCCTTCCAAATGGCAGTTACCTTTCAGGACTACTACGAAATTTTAGGGGTACCCCGGACCGCGAGCGAAGAGGATATTAAAAAAGCCTATCGCAAGCTCGCGCGTAAACACCATCCGGATGTCAACCCCGGGGATAAGTCCGCCGAAGAGCAATTTAAAAAGATCAACGAAGCCTACGAAGTCTTAAGCGATAAAGAGAAACGGCAGAAGTACGACCGCTTCGGCGAGAACTGGAAGACCGGCCAGCAATTTACGCCGCCCCCGGGATGGGGACCGCAGCCGGCCGGCGGAGGCTTCAGCTATACGACCGGCGACGAAGGCGATTTTTCGGAATTCTTCCAGCAATTTTTCGGGCCGGGCATGGGCTTCGGCGCGACGACCCAGCGGCGCCGGACCGGCTTCAATACGCGCGGGGCCGATATCGAAGCCGAACTTCCGATCACGATCGAAGAAGCGTTCCACGGCGGTTCCAAACAATTCACGATCCGCCGGGGCGACGGCACCACGAAGACCTATCGCGTAAAAATTCCCGAGCATTCGTATGCCGGCCGCCAGATCCGCCTCAGTGGCGAAGGTAGCTCCGGGACCGCCTCTTCGGGCGATCTACTGCTCACGCTGGTCTATCAAAACCACCCCTACTACGATATCGACAATTTCGACCTCTATCGCGAGATCGATGTCGCCCCGTGGGAAGCGGTCCTGGGCGCGAAAGTTCCGATGGAAACCCTCGACGGGAATGTGCGGCTGACCATTCCTGCCGGCGCGCAGAGCGGGCTCAAGCTCCGACTTGCCAAACGGGGCCTGTTCCGTTCCGATGGCGGCCGCGGCGATCTCTATGCCGTCGTCGATATCGCGGTCCCCGAACACCTCACCGCCGCCGAGCGGGAACTTTGGGAAAAACTGAGGGAGGAATCGAAGTTCGATCCGAGACTATAATCGTTCTTTTCTGGGCAAAAGCCGTGTGGAGTTTAGAATAAAAAGAAGCTCCGATGAAACGTGAATGAGTGCGGCGAGGAGCGGGCTTAGGAGGCCAAACGCGGCAAGACCGACGCCGATACCATCGACGGTCAGCGTACCCACAAAATTTTGTCGTATGATGCTCATGCACCACCGAGCGATTCTAACCGTTTCGACAAACTTTGCGAGATCGTTCCCGATGAGAACGATATCGGAACTTTCGCGCGCAACATCGGTCCCGGAACCCATGGCAATTCCCACGTTCGCTTCGATAAGCGCGGGCGCATCGTTAATCCCGTCGCCCAACATCGCTATGGTATGTCCCTCCTGACGGATTCGTTTAATTTCCGAGACTTTTTCAATTGGCAACAGATCGGCATGAACTTCATCGAGTTCCAATTCGGCATGAAGCTGTTTTGCAATTGTTTCGGAATCGCCGGTTAGCAGTACCGTGCGAAGCCCAAGCGATTTCAATTCCCGAACAGCGTGCTTCGCTTCGTGCCGGGCAATGTCCCGGACCTCGATCGCGCCTAAAAACGTTCCATTCTGTGCCACGAAAATCGACGACGGGCCGGCGGCGATTCCCTGCAGTTCTATGCCGTTCTCCGAGAGCCAGTTTTTGTTCCCCACCACGATCTGCTCCGTTCCGATGGCACAGGCGATGCCCCGGCCCGATTCATATTCGAACCGGTCGGGCGTGCGAACGGTAATATTCCATTCGGTTGCTTTATCGAGAACGGCTTTTGCAAGTGGATGCTCCGAATTCCTTTCGGCAATCGCAGCGATCGCGATCAGTTCCTGCGGCGTGGTTCCATTCGATGGGTGAAGGGCCGTCACTTTCGGAATACCGAACGTGAGCGTTCCCGTTTTATCGAAAACAATAGTATCGACACTGCCAAGCGATTCGAGATAGACACCGCCTTTGACGATCGAACCGTGTCGCGCAGCGCGCCCAATCGCGCCCAAGATCGCCAGCGGAGTTCCAGCCGCTATTCCACAGGCGCCGGCAACGATAATGACCGAAATTGTCGAGCGGGCATCTCGTGTGATAATAAAGGTCAGGAGCGCACAACCGAGTGCAAAATAAACAAGATATCCTGCGAATCGGTCGGCTGTTTTTTGAATAGGTGCGCGGACTTTCTCGGCATGTTCGACGGCCTGGACGATTTTGCCGAATGCGGTATCCGGACCAATGCTGACGGTCCTCACGGCCAGCACACCCGTCTGATTGATCGTGCCGGCAAAAACAGAAGCACCCTCCATTTTTTCCGCTGGGATCGATTCTCCCGTAATCGCCGATTGATCGACCGAAGAATTTCCCGAGATTACGGTTCCATCCACCGGAATTCCGCTGCCGGGTTTAATCAGGACGACGTCGCCTGCCTTCAGCGATCCGATCGGAACGGTAACATCGCCTTCGGCAGTGCGAAGGAGGGCTTCACGGGGCAGGAGATTTGTCAGGTCTTTAATTGCACGCCTGCCCCGGGCGACGGTAAGACCCTCCAACACTTCTGCCACAAGGACAAAGAACATGATGATGAGCGCGGTGAAGAACTGACCGATCACCAGCGCGGCCACGAGCGCGATCGTCATGGACAGCTCCATTGTCATCCGCCGTTCGCGCAGATTTTCGAAGGCTTCTTTCCAGATGGGCCAACCGCCGATCGCGGTAGCAAGAATTCCGATGAGACTGAAACTTTGGAACGGTTCCCACACTTTCAGCCAAACGGCAATGGCCGCCAGCGCGACAAAGGCGATCCGTGCAATGTCTGCCCGCTCCAAGACGTGATCTCCTTGCGGCTCTCCCTCCGCGGCGTTCTCGAGTTCTGTTTGAGATAACATGCGAAAATTTTGGAAGCGGACGGAATCCCCCGCGCACATTTGCTCGTGAGCGGGGGATAACGGTCCTTTCCTTAGTATGAGATTAAAGGTGGTAGTCCACTCTCAGGATGATGTTGCGCGGTTCTTCCCAGCTTGCGGCACTGAAGTAGGCGCCTTTGATGAGGTGCTCGTTATCGAGCACGTTGCCAACATACAGTGAAGGTGCGATCGTAGATCCTCCCTCGAGATGGAACGTATATCCAAACCCGATATTGAAGATCCAGGACGGGGTCGTGTGCTGGGCCTGATTGAAGTCGAACAATCCGGTTTGATATGCTAAACCATCTGGATTACCATTCGTCAGGCCGGAACCATAAATTCCAGTGATGTTCGCGTACCAATCGGCTGGTTGATAATTGAGTGACGTGACCACCGAAAGCCGCTGATCGTGATCGAGATCGGTAGCCGGGCCATCGTCTTGCGGAGTAAGATATCCACCGCTGACTAAACCCACGCCATAGGCATGAATGACAGAAGCATTCACATAGCCGGAAAAAGGCGTTAACGGTGAGCTATAGGATAGCCCGAGTTCGACGCCCTGAGTATGGACGGTCGCAATATTGACCGGCGTTTTTACCGCGCTGTTCCCGACGGTAAAATCGTCTACGCCGGGCGAAGCGTCCTTTTTGAAATAATCGGCTTTTGCTCGCAGACCGAAATCGAAGGAGTGGGTATAGACCGCTTCGTAAAAATTATCGCGCTCGGCCAGGGTTCCGACCGCTCCGGTATCGGCCTGACCTTCGATGGTGCGAAGCCCTTCGATGTTATTCGGCATAAAGATCTTCCCGTAGTAGAGGTATGCATAGTTGTTCTCATCGATCAGGAAGTTCCATTTGATGCGCGGGCTGACCTGCGATTCGTCCGGAATGCCGAATGCCGAATGCTGATCGTACCGAACACCGACGTCGAACCGGGTCCATTCCATGGGATGAATTTCCGTTTCGACAAACGCGCCAATATCATGGCCGGAGAATGGCGTGTTGACAGTCGGTCCCGCGGCGGCGGCGGAATCGGTCGACGTGAAATTTTCCGTTCCCGATGTTGTGCTCAGGTTGAACCCAACGGCATACATAAATTGATGCGACAACCGATTATCGTACTTCGTGCGAATCCCGAACGTGGTAAAACTTCGGTTCTCACTGAGGTTATACAGTGTCGAATCGTTCAGGAACTGAAAGGTGGGAACATCGATGGTCCCCGCATTGTATTTCAGACCGCCTTCGCGCGCAAAGCCGGCGATCATCAAATTGCTCTCATGATCGGCTTCCGAAGAGATCGTGCGAAAATAGGAGAGCGTTTGAAATGCATTCGTTGTGTTTTGATTATCGTCCTGTGGACCACCGGTCTCGATGGAGTCGAAGGGCAATTGATTTTGCGTCACACCGTAGTTCAGATTGAGCGTCAGATAGTCCACATCGGAAAGCAAATAATCGGCTTTCCCATAGAGGAAATAATCGAAGCCATGATCGTGGAAGATCGTCTGGACCGGAGGGTCGATACGCCGGTCCGTTTCCTGACGCGAGCCCGAAAGGAACCATCCGAACTTGCCTTCGTGATCGCTCATCGAGAGCGTCTGGCCGTTCATGTTTATCAATCGGTTATTGCCAGGCAGTAGTGAGTCCTTCGAGATTGCGCTCGGCATGTAGGTCCCTCCATAGGTGGAGGCATCGAGATGGAAAGCTCCGGTCGGTACCCGCGTTTGCAGATCGATGATTCCTGCAATTTGCCCGCCATACTCCGCCGGCCACCCGCCATCGATAAAGGTCGCTCGCTCAATGACCTGCGGATCGACTACTTCATTGAGTCCACCAAATACACCGAGCGGCACCGGAGCCCCATCGACGTAATAGGTAAATTCCCCGTGTTGTCCGCGAATATGTACTTCGCCGGTTGGCGCCCGTGCTGCGCCCATGAGGTTTTCCTGCACGAGTTGCGTCATGCGGGCGGTCGGAGGAGCATGATAGGTTTCAGATTCGAAGACCTGGTTGCCCGAGGAGGGATCGAAGGTCGTCACGGCAGGTTCCCGAAATCCGGAGACCGTAACTTCCGTGGACGTCTCGAATAGCGTGATCGAATCGAACGTATGATTTTCATCGATCGTCTTGTTCGAATCGATATAATCGTTATAGCCGACCGATCGCACCACGAGCCGATAGGCTCCCGGGACAACATCGGTAAAGACGGCACGACCTTCGGGATTCGTAACATGTCCGCGCACGAGCGATGCACCGCGATACAGTGCCACGCGTGCAAGCTCGAGCGGTTCCTGGTTCGCGCCATCATAGACGACGACGGTATATGTGATCCCCTGCGGTGGTGGATCGTTGCGGGTCTCACCGGAATCGATAGCAGTATGAGCGGTCGCGAGACGCGAAAAGCCGATCAGGAAAAAAAACACAAAAGATGCCCAGGCGTGGAGTCCTGGAATGGAGTACGTGCTCCGGATGGAACGAATCCTCGGAGTTGTCTGAATCAATGGATTGTAAAGCATGAACTAAAAAAATTCGATGTGAAGAATGCGAAATAGTGCCTCGAAGAGGTGACAGACCTCACTTCGGGCGCCGAATAGAATCGTGATGGGGGAGCCGCTTAGATCTTACTAATTAGATCTTATATTTATAATTAGATCTTATATATAGATAGCGGTCGTTCAGGCGCAGGGAGGTGCGCGGCCACGATGCGAAAGCGCGGGGGCGCTGAATGGCTGTGCTTCGGCAGGGACGAGGTCGAGATGTTCGGAAATCGTGAGCGGCGGAAGCGCGGGCGGCGGAGGCGCATGGATAATCCCGGTTGCCTCGAGATCGCAGGCATTACAGGGCGCCGAGATCGTCGGACGATCGGATGTAAATCCTTCGGTGTGAAAGAAATTACCGCTCGACCGTACAAGGACCGCCGCGAGCAACGCCAGGGCAAGCGCAGCCGGTGCGATGCCATTGCGGAGCATTTGTAAGGGGTTGCGTACGGACGCGGTCTTCATGGGAGTAGAAAAGCGACGCAGGGAAACATGTCGATGAAAAGAAATGAATCCCGCTCCCTCTGCCTGTTTTTAGAATTCTCCTTCTTTTACCTTATTGTTCCTTTGCTTTATCGTTCGAGTTCGTGCGAAAAAATCTTCATCCTGTTTTTTGCGCGGCTGGTCTTTGCTTTGCCATAGAAGATAGTATTCGTTATGCTTTCATTTACATTTCAATATGCCTCCTTTGGGCGGCGTGTGGCAGCGCTTGCGATCGATGTCGCACTACTCATGCTCGTGGCCGCACTCCTCTTCGAACCGGTCCTCGAAGTCCTCGGCCTTCGCGCAGCAAGCGAAGCGCTCCATCGGGTGCCGTTCTCGGTCGATATCGTCCGGGCGTACGGCGCCGAACTGGTGCTCCTGATCCTCGCGGCGTGGCTTTATTTTTCCAAAATGGAGTCGTCTCGTTTTCAGGCGACGGTCGGAAAGCGGATCATGGGGCTCATGGTCTTCACACGGGACGAATCGCGCCTTACCTTTCGCCAGGCTTCCCGGAGATTCTGGGCCAAAGTCCTCTCGGTAATGACCTGTTTCTTCGGATTTTTCCTCGCCATCGGGGACGTAAAACATCGCGCCCTGCATGACCGCATCGCCGCCTCCGTTGTTCTGCAGGCAAAGCCCGAAGCGTTTTATTCTGCAGAGAAGTTTTATTCTTCCCAGGAATCGAACATATAACGATAGATCCTTAGGGTTACCCGCTCCCACGCGCGAACCTTCGCCCCGAAAAAAGAATTATAAATTTATAATTTCGGGTGCGGTCGTGTGTCGCTCCGAATGTCCTACCGATGAAGGCTTCCCGCTCGCTGGGTCCGCTCGTTCTGGTTACGGCGCTTGTCTTTTCGGCGCTCCTTTTTACTGCGCGCCCTTCGTTCGCGCAATGGCAGCAACTTCACGCGTTTGGCTCGCAAATTCGCAGCCTCTATTTTCTCGACGGGCAGGGCACCGCTTCCACCGGTTTTGCGGGGCTTTCTAACTCGGAGATCTGGCGGACGACCGATAACGGAGTTACCTGGTCCCAAATGACGACACCCTCGGAGTCGGCCGCGAACCCGGTCGAGATTACCGACATTACGTTCCGGAATACCTCGCAGGGCTGGTGCTGCACGCGGACCTTTTCGAATACGAACGGGGAAGTGTGGGAGACGACGAACGGCGGCGCGAACTGGACCTCGATCTATTCCTCGAACGGCGGATTTGTTTCGATCCGCTACGCTGCCTCGAGCGGGGAACTTGTCAGCACGTGCTGGAATGCCAATGGCGTCTCCTCGAACGACTATGGCGTGACGTGGGCATCCTCCAGCAGTCCGCAGCAGAATGGCGTGACCTTCAGCGGTACCCTCGGCGTCACCGGCGTTTACGGTGCCCCGGCCACGAGCGCGCTCTATTCCGCCGACGGCGGCGTGACCTGGAATGCCACGACGTCGCTGACGGCCGAGACCTGGTCGCCATACGGCCTCGCAGGTACGACGACGTTCGTGGCCGCGGCGGAAAAAACCCGGCAGGTCTTTGTTTCCTCGGACGGCGGCCTCATCTGGAACACCCCGTATACGTTCCCATCGAACGAAACGCCGAACGGCTGCATCATGGGGACCGTCGCCGACCTGTTCGTCGAAACGAGCGGCGCCGGATTTTTTTGCTCGACCGATCTCGGCAATACCTGGTTCTCGATCTGCGGACCGAGCAGCCCGCTCGATACGCGATTCTATTCGATAGGAACGAAAATATTTGCCGGCGATTATGCCGGCAATCTCTGGTACACGGCCGACGGTCCCAATGCCGGCCAGACGACCGTCGCGCTCGACCGTCCCACGTTCCATTTTTCCGGCATCCGCTGCGCCACGTTCGACTCCGTGCTCCATATCACGGTTGGGAACGGTTGTTCGAATGTCACGCTCACCAAAGCGCAGATCGTGGCTGGCGGGCTGGCCTTTTCGATCAATATCAATGCGCTCCCGCAGACGATCACGAGCGCCGATAGCGTGAGCGTGACCTATTATCCCGGCCCCACGCTTTCGGATTCGGGAAAACTCCTGCTCGAATTCACCGTCGGCCCGAAGACCATCGATACGATCGTGCCGCTCTATGGCACCGCAAAAAACAGTTCACGCTATAGCCGCGATCCCGATCTTCTGCTCTCGGTCCCGTATGCGTGCATGACGAAGGACTCGATGGTCGTCATCCGGAATTTTTCGTGCGACACGCTGACGCTGCTTTCGGACTCGATCGCGGACACCGCGCATTTTGCGGTCGGGGCACTCACGCTGCCGCACGCGATCAAGCCGTTCGATTCGCTCGAGGTCCCCATCCTGGTCTATTCCTCGCACGACGGATATTATACCTCCTCGCTCGCGCTCCATTTCCTTGCGGGCGATTCGGGAAATTTTAACGATGCCGTTCCGCTTGCGCTCAACGTCTTCCAGGGTGCGGAAGCGGAGTTTGGCGCGCTCCAGCTTTCGCTGCTCAACCGCTGCGTGTCGCTCGATACCTCGTTTATGGTGTTCGATACGAAGTGCGACTCCATCACACTGCTCCAGGCGTATCTCTCCGATTCGTCCTCCTTCCGGCTTGGGAACCTCACGCTGCCCGCCGTCATCGAGGCCTCCGGCAGCATGGTGCTTCCGGTCCATGTCACGCCCGGCGCAAAAGGCAGTTATACCACGCTCCTGAACCTGGTTTACCAAAGCGGGAGCCGGACGGTCGATACGGCGATCACGCTCTCGCTGAAGGTGCTCTACGACCTTCCGCTAAAAGTGCAGATGGCGAGCCGGAACGTCAACATGGGGATCGTCGGGGTCCCCTGCGGGGAAGCCTCGCGGTGGATCGCGCTGACGAACACGCTCTGCCATGAACTCACGATCGAAAACATCCAGTGGGTGAATGCCGACACCCAATATTCCTTCGACCATCAATCCTTCCCGCTCGTACTGCCCGCCGACGGTGGAATGGACTCCCTCCTGCTCCACTATATTCCCGACTCCGCCTATTTCTCTTCCGACCAACTGCGCATCACGCTCGATATGGACGGCAGGGAACTCGATACGGTCCTCACCGTCTCGGGACTTGGCATTTCGACCTATCACGATACCGTGCTCACCCCGACGCTCGCCTTCGATACGGTCCTCGCATGCCAGAGCGCGGAGTTGACCGGCGAGATCGTGAACCTTTCGTGCGACAGCATCGTCGCGACCTCGGCATCGCTCCTGGGAACCGAAGGCTTTTCGATCGAAAGCCCCTCGTTCCCGGTCACGCTCCATAACGGTGATACCTTGCGCCTCCTCTTCAAGCTTCAGCCGCTCACCCCCGGCGCCGCGCAGGACTCCGCCGTTATCGTGCTCCACGACCATACGAACGATAGCGATTACACGCGGACGATCGCACTCTCCGCGTTCGTCCGCCCGCCGGACCACGCCATCGCCCTCTCCGGGTCGTCCTTCACCGCCGACGCGATGGCGCCGTGCGCTTCGCTCGATTCGTTTGTCACGATCACGAACAGCGGGAACTGCGATAACGTCGTGATCGCCGATACCGCGCTGGCGGGAGCGCCCGGAATTTCGTTCCTCGCGCCGCTAACGCTCCCGATCGTCCTGGCGCCCGATAGCAGCGTCCGCATTCCATTCCGCATCGCGACGGGCCTCGATACCGAACAGCGTACGACGCTCACGCTTTCGGGACAGCATATCGATACCACGATCTTGTTTTCCTACCGCGCCCGCTCGAGCGCCTACACTATGAGCGTCTCCGCGACCGATACCGTCTTCCAAACGCGGCCCTGCCTGCCGGCGTCGAAGACCTACCGGATCGCGAACACCGGCTGCGATTCGCTGACGGTCGATTCGCTCGCGCTGCTCGCCGGTTCCCAGTTCTCGGTCTCCGGCGTTCCAGCGGTCCCGTTCACGGTCCCGCCGGGCGATACCGCGCCGGTCACGATCACATTCGATCCCACTGCGAATGGCGGACCTTCCGGCGAGCTTACGATTCGCTCGAAACAAGCGAACGCCCTTCGCAGCATTGCGCTCGCGGGCACGACCGTCGGGACCGTTCCGACCGCGCGCGTCGCGCTCCAAGCGGCCGACGGGACGATGAGCTGCACCGCAAAGGCCGGCGATAAAGCCGCGGTGACCGCGGTGCTCCTCGATGCGATCGGGGACACGACCGCCCTGCGGACCGTGACCCTTACGCTCCGCGCCAACCGGGATTTGCTCACGCTCGCCGCTGTAAGCCCCGCGCCCGGATGGACGCTCGCCGATACGGCCTTTCAGCCCGATGGCTCGCTGTTCATTCGGTTGCAGTATCTCGGCGCGAACGGCATCCCCGCCGGGAGCGATCTCGTCTCCTGCTATTTTCGTTCCACCCTTTCGGACAGTGCCGGCTGCGATATCGCGCTCTCGAACGTCCGCTTTAACGACAGCCTCCCGAATTACGAAACGTGCGTGCTCGCCTCCATTCCGATGAGCGATCCCGTTCGTTTCACCACGGCCGATACCTGCGGCTCGCCCGATCTCCGGGAACTCCTGGAGGGCCGCCTCGCGCTCCGCATCGTCTCGATCGTTCCCAACCCGGCGGCCGTCCACGCCGGTACCGCCCAGTGTACACTGACGTTCGAACTGGCCGCGCGCGGTGCGGTGAGCGTTCGGCTCCGCGATATCCTCGGCCGCGAGTGCGCCCGCGCAGATGAAACGTTCCCGTCCGGCCCCAGCGCCATGGAGCTTTCATTTTCCCACGCCGCAGAAGGGACCTATTTCCTCGAAGTCTCCGCCAACGGCGCCCAAGAAGTGAGGAAGATGATATTGGAAAGTGGGCAATAGTTATTGCAAAGAAATTTGTTTTTTTGTTTTCGATGCTGTTGGCAGGAGACTTCTGTCAGCAGGTCTTCGAGTGAAAATAGCCTAGTTTCTTAAAGAAGTAGCCATGCGAAAAATAATAATTCCGTTATTATTGTTAATTGCGTCTATCGAATCCGCTGATAGTCAGTGGAAAAAAATTTACACATTTCACGATCGATATGGTGTCCCAGAGCATATTTCCTCTATTTATTTCCTCGATCTTCCGGGTCCTCCGAAAATTGGATTTGTTGGCACTGTTTCCGAGCTTTGGAAAACTACCGATGGCGGTCAATCGTGGAACGTTGTTTGGCCACAACCACCCTCAGCTTCCGTATTTGTTGCCGATATCTGCTTCAAAGATAGTTTAACTGGCTGGTTCGCGTATGACGGATTTTTTCAAGGTATCTATCGCACGAACGACGGTGGTGAGAATTGGTATTTACTCCCTAATTCCACTTGGAATAGTGGGGTTGATGGTCTCTATTTCAACAAGACAAATCAGCGACTTATTGCCAGCGGGAGTGATACCGGTATAATGGTTTCAATTGATTTAGGCGCGACATGGAATCAGATTAAAACGACAGGAACGGGGGGAATTTCTTTCTTTTCGGACACAATTGGAATTGTTACTACATTTACTGATACCAGCACAAGTTTCTTGCATTCTATCGATGGAGGCATAACTTGGTCCGGCACATCATGGTACGAGAAATCAGGAGCAATTATTCAGCCACTTGCAATACCGGGAACTTCCACTAGCTTTGGTTCTAGTCTTGGTGCTATCAAAGTATATCGAAGCGATGACTATGGCGCAACATGGAGGCTTGTGCATGATTTCGGTCCCTTTCAGGATTCTCAGTTTAATAGGATTGGACGATACGGCACAGGAACGGTTTATGGGAATCTTTCACGTTTATACATTCAAACGGATACAGGAATGTACATATCGACCGATTCAGGACAATCATGGGTCTTTGATGGTGGGCCTCCAATTTTTAGTTCAACTGAAAATCATCGGTTTTATAGCTCAAAGGGTGTTACTTTTGCAGCCTTGGATACTGGCTCAGCTGGACTTGGCTATGATGGTAGTCTTTGGCAAGAAATTTGGCCGCAATCGGGGCTAAAGAATTTCGCAATCAATCCAAATTCAATTTCGCTCGAATCCTATCCAAACCCCGCCACCTCCCGCACGACCTTCTCTTACACTCTCCCCGAACCCGGCGCCGCTATGCTGACGATCGTCGATGCAGCCGGGCGGGAGACGCCGCTCATCCGCTCCGCGTGGCAGTCCGCCGGCGCGCATGAAGCGACGTGGGATGCGAGCGCGTACCCGAGCGGCGTCTATCTCCTGCGCCTCGTAGCTGATGGCGAAGTGGTGACGAAACGGGTAGTGGTGATGCGGTAAAGGCAATCGTCTGAACTGGGATTTATGGGATGCATTGGAAGAGTGGGAATGAGGGTGGTGTAGCGCGGACTTCAGGCCGCAGCCTGAGCGCTGCCTCCACACGAAGCTCATTCCCGTATCGACATGGAGTGATCGCTCCGCGCCTGCTATAATTTGTCTTCCCCGCGAAGAGCCTGTCCTCGACCTGATCGGGGACGGGAATCCAGGTCCGGGTATTAATCGTACGGTGGCAGGATCGCTCCGCACCTGTATGGATATAAAACGTAATTTTCGATCTTCGTCAGGGCCTGGATTCCCGCATTCGCGGGAATGACAGAACGGGGGGAGGCGGCGAATGACAGACGATGGGGGCGGGAATGACAGCACGAAGGTCTTAGGAAGGAGACTTTGGCAATTCTAAAAAATTGTAAGAATATTGTAAATTCTCCGGTTTTCTGGAACTCGGTTTTTGTTGTTATTGCAGAAGTTGTTGAAACGAATAAAATGGCGAAATTTTGCTGAAAAACGAGGTGTTCATGAACTCGAATTCCCATCCCCAAATAAAGCAGGTATTTCCCTGGCAGAGTAAGGCATGTTCTCCAATAGAGCAAGGCATATTCTCCCAAATTTTAGGCTACGGTTTCTCGAAGAATGGCCGCCAATCTCCGCAAATCAGGTGTGTCTTCCGAAGAATAAGGGGCTTATTTCGGCGGAATTCGATTAATAATTAGTTTACGAACTAACGGGCTTAGCTTGCGGTTAACGCGGCTCCTAATCGGAAAATCGAAGAAAGAAGCCACAAATGCCAAGAAAACATCCATTAGATCGTACCCGCAATATCGGGATCATGGCGCATATCGACGCCGGTAAGACAACGACCACCGAGCGCATCCTTTTTTATACCGGCCGGGTGCACCGCATGGGCGAGGTCCACGAGGGCGGCGCGACCATGGACTGGATGGAGCAGGAGAAAGAGCGTGGCATTACGATCACGAGCGCGGCGACGGCCTGCGTGTGGCGCGATACGGCGATCAATATTATCGATACGCCCGGCCACGTCGATTTTACGGTGGAAGTGGAACGTTCCCTGCGCGTGCTCGATGGGGCCGTGGCGCTGTTCTGCGCGGTGGGCGGCGTCGAGCCGCAGTCCGAGACGGTCTGGCGTCAGGCGAATAAGTACGGAGTTCCCCGCATTGCGTTCGTCAATAAGATGGACCGTACGGGTGCGAACTTTTTCAATGTGATCGATATGATCCGCGAGCGGCTCGGGGCGAACCCGATCCCGATCAATCTTCCGATCGGCGAAGGCGAAATGTTCGCCGGCGTGATCGACCTCGTGACGAACAAGGCGATCATGTACAACGAGAATACGCTGGGAACCACGTTCGAGGTGACCGATATTCCCGAGAACTTAAAAGAGCATACCAAGGAATGGCGGACCCGGCTCTTCGAGTCGGTCGCCGAAGTGGACGATACGCTGCTCATGAAGTACCTGGAAGGCCAGGAGATCACGAGCGAAGAGGTGATGCGCGTGCTGCGCATGGCGGTGATCGATTCGAAGATCATTCCCGTCCTGTGCGGATCGGCGTTCAAGAATAAGGGCGTGCAGAATTTGCTCGATGCCGTCGTCGATTACCTTCCGAGCCCGATCGATGTCGGCGCGATCGAAGGGCATCACCTGAATTTGACGGACCATATCAAGCGGGAACCTTCCGACACCGAAAAATTTGCGGCGATCGCGTTCAAGATCATGACCGACCCCTACGTCGGCAAGCTGACGTTCTTCCGGGTCTATTCGGGGACGCTCAAATCGGGTTCCTACGTGCTGAACTCGGTGAGCGGGCGCAAGGAGCGGATCGGGCGCGTGCTGCGGATGCATGCGAACCATCGCGAAGATATCGAGGAAGCGTACACGGGAGATATTTGCGCGGCGGTCGGGCTGAAGCAGACGCGCACGGGCGATACGCTCTGCGACGAGGACGACCCGATCGTGTTGGAACGAATGATCTTTCCGGAACCGGTTATTTCGCTGGCGGTGGAACCGAAAACGAAAGCCGATTCGGAGAAGATGTCCGAGGCGCTGCAGAAGCTTGCCGATGAGGACCCGACCTTCAAGGTCAAGACCGATGAAGAGACGGGGCAGACCATCCTTTCCGGCATGGGCGAGCTGCATTTGGAAATCCTGGTCGATCGCATGAAGCGCGAGTTCCGCGTCGAAGCGAACGTCGGCAAGCCGCAGGTCGCGTACAAGGAGACGATCCGCAAAAAAGTTACCCAGGAAGGCCGCTTCGTGCGCCAGTCGGGCGGTCGCGGGCAGTTCGGTCATGTCTGGATCGATGTCGAGCCGAACGAGCCGGGAAAAGGGTACGAGTTCGAGAACGATATTGTGGGCGGCGTTATTCCGAAGGAATATATTCAGCCGGTGAGTGCCGGAATTGTCGAAGCGATGAAGAACGGGATCCTTGCCGGGTATCCGGTCGAGGACATCAAAGTCCGTTTGTTCGATGGTTCGTACCACGAAGTCGATTCGAGCGAAATGGCCTTTAAGATCGCGGGTTCCATGGCGTTCAAGGAAGCGGCGCGCAAGGCGAGTCCGGTCATCCTGGAACCGATCATGGACGTGGAAGTCGTGACACCGGAGGACTACATGGGCGATGTGATGGGCGATCTCACGAAGCGCCGCGGCAAGATCGAAAGCATGACGGCGCGAAGCGATGCGCAGGTCATTCGCGCTTCGGTCCCCTTGTCGGAGATGTTCGGCTATGCAACGGTGATGCGCTCGATGTCACAGGGCCGCGCGATCTATACGATGCAGTTCTCGCGCTACGAGGAAGCTCCGAAAGCGATCCAGGAGCAGATCGTCGAAGCGGCAAAGGGAAAATCGTCTGCGGTTGCGGCCTGATCGCCGCTGGGCGTAAGTAAATTTATCGTTCCCGCGGGGCGGCTTCGGCTGCCCCGTAGGGTTCCGGCTTCTGCCGGTAGCATCGTGTCTTCGTCCTTAGGTCTCCTAATAGTCTCCTCAGCTAATACGTCTCTTCTCCTAAATCGGCACGGGCAGGAAGGTCGATAAAGAAGGTCGTGCCATGGCCCGGCTGGCTTTCGACGCGGATCGTTCCGGACATGTCGGTGATGGTTTTTTTCACGATCGCAAGGCCGAGCCCCATTCCACTGGTCTTCGTCGAGAAGTTGGGATCGAATATTTTCTTTAAGGTCTCTTCCTGCATGCCGAATCCGGTGTCCCGAAGCCGGATATTGACCATTCCCTGATCGCTCCGCGCATGAATGACGATCACGCCCCAGCCCTCGATGGCCTGGACGGCATTGCGTAAAAGGTTTACGAAGGCCCGGCGGAGTTCCTCTTCGTCGGAGTGGACGCGGGGCAGGTCCTTCGGGACATCGACGATAAAGCGAATGCGGTTTCGTTCCGAGTCGAAGAGTGCGACGGCGCTGTCGGCGACTTTTCGAATATCGACGGCTCCCCAGCGGCGGCGCGGCATGGCCCCGAAATGGGAGAACTCGGTGGCGATCCGCGTGAGCACATCGATCTGCTCGCGGAGCGTCCGAACGACCCGGCGAAAGATCGAATTGAAATTGGGGTCCTTCGCTTCGTGCGCATGTTCGAGGTGCTGCACCGAGAGCTTCATCGGGGTCAGCGGGTTCTTGATCTCGTGCGCGACCTGCCGTGCCATTTCCTTCCAGGCGAGTTCCCGCTCGGTTTGGGCGACGATCTCCCGGCTCCGTTCCAGTTCCCTCGTCATCGCATTGAAGGCGTGCATCAGGTCTCCGATCTCGTCCTCTCGCGTGACGGGGATCGAGGTCTTGAGCGTTCCCTGGGCGACGCGTTCGGTCGCTCGAATAAGTTCCAGGATCGGGGAGGCCACGCGTGCCGCGAAGAGCGCTCCGATGCCGAGCAGGACAAGGCCGAGCGCGGCGAACGTGCCGTAAATAAAGCTCGTCGTTCGGGCAATTTCCGCTTCGATCTGCGGCTGCTCGTCCATCGTTGCAAGCGCAAGGACGGCAAGCAGCCGGGAGCCATCTGCAGACGTAACGGGCTGGTACCCCACATTGAAGACATTGGAACCGATCGAAACGGGCTCGGTAAAAAACGACCGTTGGCCAAGGATGACCTCTCGAACCGCCGTTGAATTAAGCGTCGACGAGAGGAGCGAGCTTTCATAAAGTTCCGGCCGGCTGCTGGCGCGCAGGCGGCCGACGGCGTCATACACGCTAAAGTCGCGTCCGATGACCTGGGAAAGATAATCGACCTCGGCCTGGAGATCGGCCTGCCGGTCCGAGGGGAGGGTCCGCATCATGCGGTCGCGAATGACGATGGCATCGCGCGTCAGGCGGTCCTGCTGTTCGACCTGCGCGCGCTCCGCTAAAAGGTTCCGAGTGACGTTCGTGACGACAATGAGCGGTACCAGCGCGATGACGAGCACGACAAGGAAAATGCGATCGCGAAAATGAAGCGTAAATCGTAGGCGCCGCGTCACGATTTGGCGTACGATCAGCAACACGAGCACGATCAGGGAGCCATAGAGCAGGCCGATGGCATTGAGCCGAAGAGCGAATTCCAGCGTCCGGCCATAGGTCGGTTCCGGGATACTGACCGCCACGACGATCGGAACTTCTCCCCTGCGAACGTCAGGAGTGGAACGATAATAGAGTGTTTGATAGGGAGCGCCATTGATCGTCGTGGGCGCCCACGCGCTCCGTGCGTGTCGGAGGAGTTTCGAGACGGCGCTCGGGACGGTCGAGGGCACATCGAGTGCGGGCATGTTCGTCACGCGCCGTGCATTGGGGCGGTATTGCGCGACGATGAAGCCGTCGGTTGCACTGCTCTCCACATTGGACCCCACGATCGAAATCTGCGAGCGGGACGAGGCCAGCGCGGGAAAGTCGCTCCAGAGCGCGATGGTCACAAAGAGCGGCGCCGCAACGGAACCGTTCCCACCGGCGTGGGCGGAGCGGGTGGTGTCGTGGAACCGGATCCCACCGAAGACGGCCGGCGTCCCGGCCGTAGTAAAGGCGGGAAGCATGGCGAGCGTCATGGAGACGGTGTCGAGCCGGTGCAGGCGCAGGGATTCCGAGTCGAGATTCGGTTTGAGATGTTCGAGCTCCGGAACGGCGCCCAATGTCGCGAAGTGCGATTCACGCGTTCCCGCCGCATTCGAAACATCGATGCTAACATTCCACTGGGGGTGCTCGCGCATTCCGTCGAGCCAGATGAGAAATGCCTGATCGTGCAGCGCGGCCGTGTCGTGACCGTTCGTTTGCCAGAGATTGAGCCGGTCGCGCGCGGAGGAGAGGAGATGAGTGGCGGCATTCTCGAGTTCCGGCGTATCGACCTCGGCATTCTCAAGCACCATGCGGTGCGCCACTTCTTTATCGCTTAAGAGTTGCTTCGTCGCGATGAGCGGGCTCATAATAATCGCGCTGCCGGCAAGGATGAAGAGGATCGACCGGCTGGAACGCGGAAGTTTATAGAGGAAGGAGGGCCCTCGGTCCAGCGGATCGGCAAGCGTGGCATCGAGCACAATAATAGAAACGCTGACGAGAAAAGTGAGTACGGTAAAGGCCGTTCGGTTCAGCAGCGACGTATCGCTCCAGCCGAATCGATCGAAAGCGAACAGGCCGAGTGCTGCAAAGACGGCCATACACACGGTGCCCAAAAGGATCCGGGTCGGAACTTTTAATTGCCGGGAAACGAGATGGACCGTACTGCGAAGCCCGAAGGTCAGGACTAAGACCGCGAGGAACAGATACGTGATGCCAATGCCCAGGAAAGAGAGCAGCATCATGAGCATTCCCGGTGCCGGCAGGACACGATCGACATTTAAATACCGCAGAGAACTATTCCGGACAATGGCCTCGGTGGTAATGCTGAGAAGGTCGATCAGTCCTTGCGAAACGAGCACCACGGCCACGGCAAACACGAGTAACACGATGGCCGGGGTGGTCCGCGGCTCCGAGGTCCGTTCGCGCGATTCGTCGCGTACCAGCCGTTCGCGCGGCATCCAAATGATCCAGAGCATTACCGCCGCGGCGGTCGCAAAAACGCTGGTAAGAAAGAGCTCGAGTGGGTTCCCGGCGATCCCGAATGCCCAGTCGGACGCATAGTCGGTGGCGTCCTGATATTGGGGGCCAAAGACTTTGCCGGCGGCGCCGAGGAACGCAATGGCAATTCGCGCGATGACGATCGCAAGGATGGCAATCGCGGAACGATCGATCCGCAGCATGACCGGATGTTCGCGATGCGGGGCCTCGGCGATCGAGATCAGGAGCCAGAGGAGCGCCGAAAAAATGGCCAGCGTGAGCGCAAAGGTCCAAAGATTATGCAGGAGCCGGTATTCCAGCGAGGGAACGGGTTCCGGGATCTGGCTAACGGAGATTGTTCCTACAAAACTCGTCGGGTCGCCAGGGTCGGCGAAAAGATCCCTTCGAAACCAGGTGCGCTCCGAACGCGCTACGCCGCTACGGCCGCCGAATACGAACGTCAGATCGCGGTGGGCATGAGCGGGAATATCGTCGAACACGCTCGAGGCGGCGTTGCCCGTTAATGGTTCCTTTGTGGCAAGGAGTTGCTTGGACGCCACATAGGCCTGAATTTGGCCGTTCGGGGAAACGATCTTGCGGATCGCGATGAGATACGCATAGATCGGTCCATTTTCGAGCAGCAGCCCACGGTCGTGGCTCGGAAGAAGAAAGTCGCCCGCGAGAGTCGTATCGAAGCCGAACGTTGCCGCGACAGGGGAGTACCACGCCAGGAGCTTTCCATCGGTCGAATAGACGGCATATCCGCGATTCGTACCAGGGTTCCCAAAACGGACCGAATCCGGAAGGCGGGAGGAAAATTCGTTGTCGCGTTCGGCTAAGAGTTGAAACAGTTGCGCCGTATTCCGCTGAGCGACCGCCGCAAGGAGTGGGGCATCGCCCGAAAGCCAGTCGCGAGCCGAGTCCAGAGAGTATGCGATCGACTTCAGCCGGTTCTGTGCCGCCGCCGTCACCTGTGTTGTGCTCCAGGCCTCGGCACTGAGATCGTAACCGGTCATACGCAGCAACACGGCGCCGCCGCCGGCCATCGCGGAGATGACCAGAAGCGCGAGAAGGAACCGAAGAAATCGTTTTGGAGGGCGAGGAGCGAACGAGTCTTGCGGCCAAACCGCATTCCGTGCCCGGTTCAGCATCTGGCCGACCGTCGCTCGAATCCCAGGGATTTTCATAAAGGCGAGATTCACCTTCTAATGAAAAACCGTCACATGCAGCTACGTTCCAATCGGCTTCGGCTCGGCAAGCAGTATGATATTGACGGCAAAGAGCGTTGGGAATAGATCGATAAGCCAGCGGGGAAGCGAATAACCCGAATAGGTCTCGCGCAGAATTCGGTAGCCGGCCTGTTCGACGAGCCTGCGGGCACTTTTGAGCGTAAAAAAGCGAAGATGGCTTTTGTCGAGAATGCCGGAATCTGCATATTCGAACCGCCCGCGTAGCAGTTCGAGACGAACGCGGAGGTTCGCGACGTTTGGGAGGCTGACCATAATGCAGCCGGTGGGCGACAGGAATTCCCTGGCCTCCCGAAGAATTTTCAGCGGTTCCCTCGTATGCTCGATGACATCGCCGAAGAGGATACAATCGAATTCACGATGCGCAAGCGATTTTTGCCAATCGGTCGCCTCGAGATCGGCACCTACGACATCATCCAGCCGACGTTGTGCGACAGCCAGGGCCTGGGGATCGTGGTCGAGGCCCGTTACCGAGCAGTGTTTTTTGCTCCGCAGTGCTTCGCCCAGAATGCCGGTATGACAGCCGACATCCAGGACGCGAGCGCCTTCGGGGACCATGCGAAATTGCAGGGCGTGTGTGCTGACGGCGTCGTCCAGGCGAAGGTCGAAGTCGTAGGCGAGTTTATCCGTCATGCTCCAGGATCCAGCGGTTGATGAAGGCGATCGAGTCGAGCGTCATTTTATGACGGCCCTTATACTCATGGAACTCGGCGGGAATGTTTTTCGATCGAAGGAATTCGAACGCATCTTTCGAAGAGCGGGAGGAAAGCACTTCGTCCTCCGAGCCATGGACGAGAAGGATATCGAGTTTGCGGTTCCAGGCTTTCCAATGCTTTACCGGGCTTGGCAGAAATCCCGACATTGGCACGATCCCGGAAATGGGAAGTTTTCCACGTAATCCGAGAATAAGCGCCATGGCCGCACCCTGGCTGAAACCCCACAGGAACATCGGAGCACTCTGCGGCGCCTGACGATCGAGCTGGCCCTGAATCGCTTGTGTAAGCAGCGTTTCTGGCTCGGTAAAACGGTTCGTGTCTTCGATTTCGCTATTGCCAGTATCCCGTTTGGGATGAAACCACTCCCGGCCGCCGATCTCGGAGGGATAGGGTGCCGTAAAGGCAAGAATATGAAAGGATGGGTCGAGCAGGCCTTCAATCGAGAAGATCGTTTTTGCTTCTGCACCACGGCCATGGAGCAGGATCAGCAGCGGGGCCGGTCCGTTCGACGACGTTTTTGGCCGGCGTTCAAGGTACTCGAGCCGAGGACGATTTTGGGATGAAGTTCGAATCACGGAAGATGACGGAACCACGCAGCTAAAGATTTTCGTTCGTGCCGGGCAGTTTTTTACGGACGATAACGTTTTTTGAGGTCCGTGAAAAAAGGTTTTGGCGAGGTAGCTCAGCAGGTTAGAGCGTCGGAATCATAATCCGCAGGTCGTGGGTTCGAATCCCTCCCTCGCTACGTAGACGCTGGTTGTGGTGTCCAATTATTTTTGCCTCCAGCTTGGCGGCAGGTTCTTTTCGATCTCGATGCCTTCGAAGGGTTTCGATTTTCGTGGACCTGTTCTTTTAACCCACTCGGCCATCCGGGCAAGCCCTTCCGAAAGCGTCGTTTCCTTCTGTTTGCCGAAGACTCGCTGAATTTTCGTGTGATCGCTCCAGGCATCGACCACTTCGTTCCGTGCGGGTAAGTGCTTGATTTCCGCTGTTCCACCCATCGCGTTCATCACTTCGCGTGCAAGGGTATTGACCGTATAGACACTATCGGCGCCGATATTAAAAATTTCGTTCCGGGCGCCTTCGTGCGTTGCACTTTCGGCAAGGATCGGAGCGATATCGCCAATGTACGAGAAGGCCCGCTTTTGCTCCCCGTCCCCAAAGACCGTAAACGGCTCTCCGGCCAGCATCTGGTTCATAAAAATCCCAATTACATTCCGGTATTTATCGCCGGTGTTCTGCCGTTCGCCATAAACATTATGCGGCCGGAAGATGACGTAATCGAGGCCAAACATTTCGTGCGAAGCTTTGAGATCGAGTTCGACCGCATATTTTGCGACTCCGTACGAATCTTCCGGCGCGGGAATTAAATCTTCCCGCATCGGGAGCTGATTCTTTCCATAGGCCGCGATGGAACTCGTGAACATAAACCGCTTGACGTTATGATTAACGGCTTCGTTGATCAGGTTCACCGAACCAATGACGTTGTTCGTATAATTGAATCGCTTGATAAAGTGCGAAAGTCCCTCGGCGGCATACGCCGCAAGATGAAAAACGTAATCGAAGGAACATTCGCCGAATAATCGCGTCAGGCGCCGATGGTCCACGCAACTCGCCTCGACAAAGGTCGCGCGAGGACTCACATTATCTCGAAAGCCGCCCGAAAGATCGTCGAGCGCGACGACGTCGTGCCCGCGTTCGAGCAGCGCATCGACAAGATGGGATCCGATAAAGCCGGCCGCGCCGGTCACAAGTGTTGCCATGAAAGGTGCAATTACGATTTTATAAACCCACGTTCCCTGAGCCCCTGCTTTCCGCGATATCCTTTAAAATAGTCGCGCATGCCCCACCAGATCGCCTTTGCCGCGCGAGGGTTCTTTGCGCGAAGGTCGAAGACCCATCGGTAGATCATATAGAGGGGGTAGAACGTCCAGTAGCGAACGGCATCGAGGCCGTGGTAATGTTTTTTTGCGTAAATAAAACAGTTCCTGTACTGCATGTACATGTGGAACGCTGTTTCGTAGCCCAGCGCCGCGCTCGTAAAATTATGATAAATAACGCTCTTCGGCTCATACATGCAGCGATATCCAGCGTCGCGCGCGCGGTGGCACCAATCGGCCTCTTCCCAGTAAATAAAATACTCGGGAGAGAGCACTCCGATCTTTCGAATGGCACTGCCACGCAACAGCATCAGGCACCCGGAAGCATAGGGAATTTCTTTTGGCGTCTCGAACCGGCCGATGTCTTTTTCCTCGACCCCATAGTGGTGGTAGCCCATGTGCCATTTACGGTAACAGCCGGCGTACCAGATGACGTGGTCTTCCCCGCCACGAGTTTGTGGAGCGTAATAGATTTTTCCGCTCACGGCCGCGGTCCGCGGATCGGACTCGAGCCGAGCAACGAGCGGCTCCAGAAACCCGGGGAGCACAAACGTATCGTTATTGAGCAGCAGGACGTGGTCGCACCCTGCTTCGAGCGCATGCTCGATCCCCAAATTATTTCCGCCCGTAAAGCCGGTATTCTCCGCGGAATAAATATAGGTCACGGTTGGGAATTCGGTTTTCAGGCGTGCAAGCGAATCGTCCTGCGATCCGTTATCGACGACGATGATCTCGACGTTCGCGTACGTGATCGCAGCGAGCGATGTGAGGCACGCGGCGGTGTCGTCATAACTGTTCCAATTGACGAGCACAATTCCAACGCGGGGCTGCGTCATCCGATCGCCTCCAGAATATCGACGGCCATCTGGTATTTCTTGAAGGGGGGCATCAGATACGCCCCGTCGACGAGCGATTTGGCGTCTTTGAGGAATTCGACGCAGATCGCGACCCCTTCCTTGCTTTGTTCTTCGATCGTTGTTCGTTTCGCGATCCGTTCATGGATCCAGTCGGGGATCGACATGCCGGGAACTTCATAGTGCAGGAATTCGGCGTGGCGCTGGCTGCGAAGCGGAAGGATGCCAAGCATGATCCGCGCGCTCCCCTGAAACGGCCGGACCGCTTCCAGGAACCGCTCCAGCGATTTCATTTCGAAGAGCGGCTGGGTGAAGATCACTTCGCAGCCTTCGGCAATTTTTCGTTCCAGCCGTGCGGCTTCCCGTTCCATGTCTTCGGCGACCGGATTGCAGCCGCAGGCGATGAGGAAATGCGTACACTCGATTTTCGCTCCGGCGATCGGGTTGCCCATGAGATCGCAACCGCCGTTCATCGACTTGACCGCCCGAATCAGCCCGATCGAATCGATGTCGTAGACACTGGTCGCATACGGATAATCGCCGATCTGCGCCGGGTCGCCGGTGACGCACAGGATATTTCGAACGCCCAGCGCATCGGCCCCCAATAGTTCCGATTGCAGGCCGACCATGTTGCGGTCCCGGCAGGCAAGGTGCGCGACGGCCTCGATGCCGCACTGCGATTGCACGATATGCGCGAGAGTCAGCGAACTCATTCGCAGTCGCGCGCGGGCGCCATCGGAGATATTCACAGCATCGATCCCGGCCTTCGCGAGGAACGACGCACCCTGCGTTACGCTCGACATATCGAGGCCGCGGGGAACATCGAGCTCTACGGTCGTCAGGAATTTTGTTCCGAGGTTCCGCTTGAACTGAGAATAGAGCGACGCCGAACTCTGCACGGTGCCGTTCCGCTGTTCGGTCCGAACGGAAGCGCGGTGAACTTTTATCTCTCCCGCCGGAATGCCACGGATGGCATCGCGGATCGCTCGGATATGTTCGGGACGCGCTCCGCCAGCGGCCCCGACGATCGAAACGCCCGCTTCGACCAGCCGCTTCGTGCTCTCGCCCAAATATTCGGGCGTCGCATGATAGATGGCGTGCCCATCGACGAGCGTTGGGATCCCGATATCGGGCTGGGCACTGATCGGAATATCGGGGAGCGCAAAGGCTTCAATGATCGAGAGCATCCGGTTGGGACCGACCGTGCCATTGGTCCCGATCGCCGCGACCCCATGCGAGCGCAGCCGTTCGGCAACGTTACGCGCGAAATCGGTCGCAAGCAGGGCCCCGTCTTCCGGGAATGTTTTTTGTGCGATGATCGGAAGCTCCGGCGCGATGCGCTGCGCTTCTTCGATCGCGATCTCGAGTTCGATGAGATCGATAAAACTTTTTAAGACGATCGCATCGGGGTTCCCATCGGCAAGGGCAAGGAGTTGTTCTCGAAACGCGGCATGAACGCTCGCCGGCTGGAGCGGTCCCACCGGAGAGAGAAATTTTCCGACCGGGCCTACGGCCGCGGCGACCAGCGAACCGTAATCGCTGGCGACGGCACGGGCCAGCCAGACGCCTTTGCGATTGATCTCGTACGATTTTTCTGCAATATGATGCCGAGCCAGCGTCAGCGGATTGGCCTGCTCGGTATTCGTCATAAGAAGTTCCGCGCCGGCTTCGGCAAAACGCCGGTGCGCATGTTCCACGGCGATCGGCTGCGTCAGATTGTACCGCTCGACGAGCGGATCGGTAAAGCCGTCTGCATGCAGCGTAGCCGCCATCGACCCATCGGTAAGGATGGGGTGGATCTGAGCCGTTCGAAGGCGGACGAGAAAACGGTTTTTGTTTTCTATGACAGGTATCGCGGGAGTCGGCATGTAGAATCAAACAGCAACGCACGGAGGGCCTCGTTTGTCCCGATGAGAGGTGCAAAAAAGAGCGACGGCCCGCAACAACGGTTTTCCACGATGGCGTCGTTGGCTTGCGGCGGTCCGGAACGCCGGCGGCATCACCGTCGTGCAGGTCAATTCGAACGTCCGCATTAAAACTATCGAAGCGAAACGGAAGGAAGTTATCGATTCGCTATGTGTTCACCAAGAGCAGGTTGCAGCGTTTTGCAGTACCGAGTTCAATCATGGAGTAGAGCCTTCGTTCACCGGATGAAGTAAAATTTGAGTTTTGTGCAAAGAGGAGCATCACACAATTTAGCCTCACGAGATAGAATAATATCGATCACGAAGAAATTGGTCGGATCGATGAACCGCAAGATCGATATTCGTTCCATCCAAGGCAAGGGGACGACCGTCTCCGTGCAGTTCCCCAAAGTAATGGTGCCCGACACGCAGGCCGCTCCGCCGCGCAAGGACGGAAACGGCCCCATCCGCGAGCATATCCAAAAATACCCGATGAATTGAGCGGTTTCGTGCGACCGCTTCAACGATTATAGAGCGGCCGAATCAGCGATTATAGAGCGGCCGAATCAGCGATTATAGAGCGGCCGAATCAGCGATTATAGAGCGGCCGAATCAGCGATTATAGAGCGGCCGCTTGATGAAAGCGGCCGCTTGGCGTTTGCGTTTCGTTATCGCTGGAGTACGATGGGAATCGTCTTCTCATCCGCTCCGCTCGCGAGCACCAGCCGGTACGATCCGTTCGCAAGGTCCGGGAACTGGATTGCCAGGCGCCCATCGGAATGCATCGTCTGCTGCCAGACGGTCTCGCCATTTTCCGCGACCAGTTGCAGCCGGACTTCACCCGTCATTCCCGGGCATTCGAGCGTTGCCGTTCCCGGGCAGGGATTCGGATAGAAGGAGAGGTCCTGTGCAATGATATGATTGTCGATCGTCACCGCGGCCACGCCTGGGTCCTGGAATCGCTGGTCGCTGATATACGTATAATCGCTTAGGTCTTCAAGGAACGCTTCGAGGTCCTGCAACTGGCTGCTGTCAAGATTCAGCGCCTTAATACGAGGGTCCTTATTGAAGATCTGCATCGAATCGGAGCCGAACATGTCGTTGCCGCCGCGATTGTAGTTCGCTATCACCTGTGCAAGGGTCGGAACCGTTCCATCGGCCCCATAGGGACCGATCATCGCCACATTACGGAGCGAAGGCGTTCGGAACTTACCGACATCGCTCGAATCGCGGGTGACGGCCGCGCGGCCGGCATCCAGGAAGCGGTTCGTGTCCTGCGGGAGCGTATCGAACCCATATCCTCCGCCGCGCTTGATGTCAATAGGGTTCGGCTCGAAGGTTCCGGTACGATAGTAATTGTTATCGGAAAAGATCTGCCCAAACGTATTCGAACTCTGGGAACCCATATTATTATGGCATTCCGAGCAATTCGTCTTCGTCGTATCGAAGAAGAGTTGCATTCCGCGGAGTGCCGAAGCGGACAGGGCGGCCGAATTACCGGCCAGATATCGATCGTACGGGCTGTTGCCACTGATCATGCAACGCTCGAAGGTCGCGATCGCTTTGGCAATGCGGTCCATCGTGACCTGTGCATCGCCAAAGGCCTGTGTGAAGAGCACGGCGTACGCCGGGTTATTTTGGAGTTCGGCGAACGAAGCTGCCGTATCGCCTAAGAGGTCGCCTTTTTTCTGGATGGCGATCGTCGCCTGCTCTTCGAGCGTGTGAATGTGCCCGTCCCAGGTCAGAGTGGTATCGTAGGCAAGGTTCATAAGGCGAGGGACCGTACGTGCCGGTCGCGAAGAATCACCGAACGCTCCGGCGTGCGCGCCGCCGGCTGCAAAACTCTTATAGGAATTATGACACGTCGCGCAGGAAGTTTTTCCATCGCCGCTGAGGGCGGTTTCATAAAAAAGCTGACGCCCGAGCACGAATTTTTCCTGCGTGATCGGATTATCTGCCGGTACCATCGGCATTGGCCACCCGGCCGGCAGCACGAGTGGGTTGACACCGCTCGTCGAGTGCATCGGCGTGCCCCGAAAAGCGACGAGGCTTACGATGGCAATGAGTGCAGCGGGGAGCGCGAGAAATCGCGCGCGATGGACGGAAATGAAACGTTGAACTGTGGACCGAACGACACGAACCTTCGACATATGAGTACCTCTTCAATACGAGATGAAAAAGACCGACACCAGAATGACGCTTCGGAGGGCCGATGGCATCTTCCCTTCGACCTTCGAGGCGATATCTATAGAAGAAAAACACCCGAACCCCCTGAAGGTTACAGGTAAAGATCGGTAAAAATCTGTGACTTCTATGAACGGTAGTACCTGTAATAATCTCGCTCGCACGAAAAAATTACACCCTGCTTTCTATATTACGCGCCGGTTTTATATGGGACCGGTTACTTTTTGAGCGTCGAGCAGTATTCCTGAGCCGATTGAGCAAAAGAGAGCCATTTTTTGGCGGACGAGTGGGGGACCTGGACCCACTCCTTCATTGGCCGCCCGGACATAGGTTCGAAAAGCGTTGCTCCCGGCTCGGAAAGGGCACGTTTGTGAGGTTCGCCGGTAAGTTTAAAGACCATCGCGTCCCCGGCAAGTCCTGCAAAGGCTTTTCCTTTTACTTTCAGCGAAGGCATTCCGAACATGTTGCTGATCTGGGCGCCATCTTCTGCCAGTTTGCGGGCGACATCATTATAAGCTTTTTCGGCAGCAGTCATAAAAAGCAAGACACATTAAACACCGAGAAAAAAATACGCGAGGAGAAAAAATGCGGAGAGGGGGAGATTCGAACTCCCGATACCCGAAGGTATAACGGTTTTCGAGACCGCCGCATTCGACCACTCTGCCACCTCTCCGAATGCCTTTTTTGGGGTTGCAAGCCCATCCCGATCGCATGGCCCGACGGGGCTTGAAATCGAAATGCGGGCGTTCAAACGGCGGCTGGAAGGGTCGCGTTCCAAAAAATCGGGACCGGGCTTAGTTAAGTATGGGAACATCATTTAGTTAACCATGGTTAACTCATCCTGATGAACACGCCGTCGATCGAGGATTATATTAAGGCGATCTATAAGTCCGGTTCCCAGGGCGAGATCACCTCGCGCGATATTGCGCGGCGGGTCGGGGTCAGCGCGCCGGCGGTGAGCAAGATGCTCCGAAGGCTCGTCGAGCTTAAACTGGTGCGCATGCACCCGGCGACCGGCATTCATCTCACTCCGTTCGGCGAGCGGACGGCACTGCAAACGATCCGACGACACCGCCTTTTAGAACTCTTCCTGGTGCGGGAACTCGGATATCATTGGGACGAGGTCCATGCCGAAGCCGAACGCCTGGAGCACCATATCAGCCCGCTCTTCGAAGAACGCATTGCCGAAAAGCTGGGGCATCCCGATTTCGATCCGCACGGCGATCCGATCCCAACGGCGGCCGGCATCATGCCGAACATCGAAGAAATTCCGATCAGTGCGGCGGAAGAAGGCTCGACGTTCGTCATTACGCGGCTGCAGGACCTGCCGGAACTTTTGCGATATGCCGCGAGCCTCGAATTGCTTCCCGGAGCGGTCATCGAGTTCCTTGGCCGCCAGCCGTTCGGTGGACCGTACAATATTTTAGTGAGTGGGGAATCGGTCGCGCTCGCGCCGGAAGCGGCGGAACAGATCTTTGGGAGAACGATGGCATGATCGACCGCGCAGAATCGGTGCACGCGGCTCATCGCTGGGCGGACCCGAAGCCGATCGAGCCGCAAAAATCGGCGGGGCTGCTCCGCCGTGCCTTCGCTTTTTCGGGACCCGCATTCCTTGTGGCTATCGGTTATATGGACCCGGGCAACTGGGCGACCGATATCGAAGGCGGTTCACGGTTCCATTACGATCTGCTCTGGGTTATTTTGGCGAGCAATCTTATTGCTATTCTGCTGCAGATCCTTTCGAGCCGGTTGGGAGTGGTCACCGGCCGCGATCTTCCGCAACTCTGCCGCGAACGGTTTTCAAAACCGACGGCGATCTTTTTCTGGATCGTAGCGGAAGTCGCGATTGTCGCATGCGATCTTGCCGAAGTTCTCGGCAGCGCGATCGCGTTCAATCTTTTATTTCATATTCCGCTGCTCGCGGCCGTCTTTATCACGGCATTGGATGTCCTCGTCATCCTCATCCTTCAGAACCGCGGCGCGCGGCCGATCGAAGCGGTCATTCTTACCCTGATCGGGACGATGAGTGTGTGCTATCTGTACGAGATTTATCTTGCTCATCCTGCGTGGGGCAGTATTGGGCATGGTTTGATTACGCCGCGCCTGGACGGCAATAGTTTATATATTGCGCTCGGGATCCTGGGGGCGACGGTGATGCCGCACAACTTATATCTGCATTCGCACCTGGTGCAGTCCCGGCGCATCGGGCGTTCGTTCAAAGAAATTCGTTCCGCACTCCGGTTCAATGTCGTGGATACGGTGATGGCGCTCAACATGGCATTTTTTGTCAATGCCGCGATCCTGGTCATGGCGGGGGCGGTCTTTTTCGAGCATGGGACCGTGGTAACGGAAATTCAACAAGCGTATTATACGCTCTCGCCGCTGTTGGGGACCAGCCTCGCCAGCCTTGCGTTCGGCGTGGCACTTTTAGCGTCCGGTCAGGCCTCGACGATCACGGGCACGCTCGCGGGGCAGGTCGTGATGGAAGGATTTTTAGAACTAAAGGTCCGGCCGTGGCTTCGCCGGCTTATTACGCGGAGCCTTGCCATTGTTCCGGCGGCCGTCGTGATCGCTTTGCAACTTCCGAATGGTTTGGAAGCGCAAAATCACGCAATTTATAATTTACTGATCTTTTCGCAGGTCGTCCTTTCAGTGCAGCTCTCCTTTGCAACGATTCCGCTCGTGATGTTTACGAGCAAAAAATCGGTGATGGGAGAATTTGTAAACCCAATGTGGCTGAAAGTGCTGGCCTGGACGGTCGTCGCCGGAATTGCAGCGTTGAATGCCTATCTTGTCTTTTAAGTAATTATTTATTTTCAGAATCTAAATTCTCTTTTCAGCAGCAATCTTCTTTTTCAGCAACCGCATAAATGTTGCCATGTTCTCATGATGCAGAAAAAGCGATTTTTTCTTCTCTCCGTATTCGCGCTCGTTTTCTTCGCATTCCGAGCGGACCTTTTGGCGCAGGACTCCACAAAAAATATTTTCGCGGATACCACACGGACCTCGTTGCACTTCCAGTTCACCGCGATCACGCAGTATCACGGGGCATTCCGAGCGCCATACAGCGGCAGGAACAGCCTCGATCCGCATGCGGAGTCGGCAACGTCCATTACTTCGACGCTGTTTTTTGGAATTCGGTTGTGGCGGGACGCCGGATTCTATTTCGATCCGGAACTGGCAGGAGGGCAGGGGCTTTCGCAGGTCACCGGCATTGCCGGGTTCCCAAACGGCGAAACGCCCCGTATTGGGAACCCGTCGCCGACGATTACGATCGCGCGAGCCTATTTCCAACAGGCGATCGGATTGCCGTCGGATTCCACCGTCCATCTCGCGGACGATCTGAATGAGCTTTCGCAGGACCTGCCGCTCAATCGTATTATGATCACGGTCGGAAAGTTTGCGCTCACCGATTTCTTCGATGGGAACTCCTACAGTCACGATCCTCGCACGCAATTCGAAAACTGGGCGCTGATGGATAACGGCGCGTGGGACTATCCCGCGAACACGCACGGATATGCCTTCGCGCTGGCCGCTGGACTAACGATGGGAGACTGGTCGCTTCGCGTATCGACGGCCGCGGAGCCGACCGAGGCCAACGGCGAAACGCTCGCGTATAACTCGAACTCGCATGGCGAAACGTTCGAGCTCGAACATCGGCACTCGTTCGGCCATAACGATGGCGATGTCGAATTCCTTGCCTTCCGCAACACGGCACCGATGGGGAATTATGATGAAGCGGTAAAGGACCCGGCTTTCGATACCGACGTCACCCGCACTCGAACCTTCACTCGAAATAAATATGGATTCGGACTGAACTTCGAGCAAGCACTTTCCCGGAATGTTGGAAGCTTCGCAAGGCTCGGATGGAACGACGGCACGAACGAATCGTGGGCGTTTACGGAAATCGATCGAACCGCGACGCTCGGATTTTCCTTCCGGGGCGCTCTATGGAATCGCCAACTGGATGTTTTCGGGATCGCGGGAATTATCGATGTGCTTTCACCGGACCACGAGCGCTATCTTGCGGCCGGAGGATATGGCTTTATCATTGGCGATGGCGCGCTCGATTACGCGCCGGAAACGATTGTCGAAGCCTACTACCAAATCGCCGTTACCGATGCGTTTATGCTCACCGCCGATTACCAGTTCATCGCCAATCCTGCCTACAATGCCGCCCGCGGCCCGGTGAATGTCATCGGCGCAAGGGGGCATGTGGAGTTTTGATCGCGTTCATGGGAATTTCCGTTTTTCTCCCCTCCCGCAAACGGGAGGGGAATAATTTTAAATTCTTTCAAAGCTGTTGGGAACCTAAAACGCACCCATATCTAGTGTTTTCACTTCGAGGCATCCCAGGCTGTGAGTATTCCGGCGCGAGTCGAGATGTAGAATATTCGAATGAATTGGTTGGCCTGTTTGTTATAAGTTTGTTATGGGGGCAACCTTTCGGTTGCAACCTTTCGGTTGCAACCTTTCGGTTGCAACCTTTCGGTTGCAACCTTTCGGTTGCAACCTTTCGGGAAAGTGCCTCAATTTATTCACTTTGGAGGCATCACAATGTTATACGACTTCCTTGAAAAGGAACACGACTACATCGTCAATAAATGCGATGAAGCAACCGCAATCCTTGCCGGAAAAAAAGAAATTTCATCCAGTATCCGGGCTGGCTGGAGTACTTTTTTAGAGCAATTAACCGAATTACTGAAGCTCGACAAAATAACCTTCGACCTGGTGGATGGCAAAGGTAAACTTGCGGCAAAGGAAAAGGCAGAGCAAAAGAAAAGAGATGAAAAATCAAAGGAAGATAGCGAATTCGCATTGAAGTCTGCGGCGCAAAACCGGGGCCAGGAATACCGTAAGCTCGGATTTACGCTCTCCGACGTCGTGCATAGCTATGGAATCGTATGCCAGGCCATCACCTCTTCCGCAAGTGAGTTGAATTATCAGATAAACCCGATCGAATTCAGTCAACTCAATCTATCGCTAGACGTGGCAATCGCATTAGCGGTAACGGAATACGATCGAATACAAATAGAGGAAGGAGAGAAGTCCAATCTCGAACGGATCGGAAGCTTGGCGCATGAACTTCGAAATTCCCTCCAGAGTGCCTTTATCGCGTTGGAATTGATTCAAAGCGGGGATGTTGGAGCAAAAAGCCAGACGGGGAAGCTCCTTGACCGTAGCTTGCAAAGCTTAAAAATGCTGATCGACTCGGCATTGCTCACGGTTCGGCTCAAGGCGGATCCTGTTCCACATTTGGAATGGCTCCCGGTACTCGCTGTGGCAAGCGATGTGGAAATGACTTCTTCGAGCGAGGCACGTAAGCACGTCATTGGCTTTAAGGTCGAAATCGCCCCGAATCTTTCCGTCTTCGCTGACAGGCAGCATTTTACTTCCGCGCTTGCGAATCTGACCCAAAATGCTGTTAAGTTTTCCCATCCGGGGGGCAAGGTAACCCTTCGGGGATTCCTAAAAGGAGATCGTGCCAAGATCGAGATCGAAGACGAATGTGGCGGCCTGCCAGCAGCAAAACTCAAAGCGCTGTTCACGCCGTTCGAGCAAATGGATAAGAACAAGTCCGGTCTGGGTCTTGGATTATCGATTAGCCGGCGAGCCATCCAGTTAAGTGATGGAGAAATTACCGCCCGTAATCTGCCCGGCAAAGGGTGCATTTTTACCATCGATCTGCCGGGGCGAGATACCTAATGGAAACATGCCTCCCAGAAGGATTCATCCGTTCGCATTCCGATGGGTCTGAAATGGATTGCTGGGATTTGATTGATGCTTGGGATCCATTCCCAAAGTGCAATTTTAAAATTCTCCCCTTCCTCAAGCGGGATGGGTATAAGTTGTAGCCCCAGCGTGAGCTGAGGGCTAAAACGATTTCGCTCCTACCGGATCTAAAAATTGCCGCATGGGAAGAATATAAAACGCACCTATCTCTCGTTCCCATTTTTTGGCGCCGATTTCAACGAATCTATTTCTTCCGCACATCGTTTTAGTTAACATGATGAGGCCAGCATGGCATTCGGAACTAATTGAATGACGCTCAACATCGTTTCCAAGAACGGAAAGACCATTCGCTTAACGGATGAACGGTGGGCTCACATTACCGAAGAACATTCGGAAATGGCGGGGTTTCGAACGGAAGTGCTTGAAACGGTCGAAAATCCTGATCGCATTTTGAAAGGGAATGAAGGCGAAATGCTTGCAGTCAGGGAAATCGAAAGTGGAAAATTTCTTGTTGTACCATTTCGTGAGTTCGAGAAGGGCGGATTTATTATCACCGCATTTCTCACTTCGCGACAAAGCTCATTAAATCGAAGAACACAATTATGGCTAGCGTAAACGTCGAGGATTACATCCGGGTTTTGCCGGCGGTGCGTCATGCTCCGTCGGGATTCTTTTGGTCCTCTTACGACCAGGAAGCCGATGTGCTCTATATCAATTTCAAAAAACCGAGCCATGCCACCGATAGCGAACTCACCGACGATGACATGATTCTTCGCTACGAAGGCGATTCACTAATTGGCATTACGATACTCCACGCTAGTCAACGATAAATTTCATGCTCGCAAATTATATCCCCATCGCACTTATGTTGATCATTGCCATTGGCTTTGGCGTGATCATGGCGAATTTAAGCAAGTGGCTCGGCCCCAAGCGGCCGAACGCTCAAAAACTCTCGACCTATGAATCGGGCATGATCCCGATCGGAACGACGCGCGAGCGCGTCAGTGTGAAGTACTATCTCGTCGGAATGCTCTTCATTGTCTTCGATATCGAACTTGTTTTTCTCTACCCCTGGGCCGTTATTTTCAAAGGCCTCGGAGCTTATGCCATCTGGGAAATGTTTCTTTTTATCGCCTTGCTTTTCATCGGGTATGTGTATATCCTGAAGAAAGGCGCTTTGGAGTGGGATTAAGAGAGTAAGAACATTTCATCGAATAGCCATTAACTCTTTCATCGGTTTTTCGTACGGGAGCTAAAAAGGACCTGACTATGCCATTAAACGATGCGCTTCAATCGGAAGGATTTGTTACCGCCAAGCTGGACGATGTGATCAACTGGGCGCGCCGAAATGCGATCTGGCCCATGCCGCTCGGTATTTCCTGCTGCGCGATCGAAATGATGGCGTTTGCCGGGCCCCGCTACGATGTCGCGCGGTTCGGTGCGGAGGTCTTTCGGTTCTCACCACGCCAGGCCGATCTCCTGATCGTTGCCGGCACGGTAACCTACAAAATGGCGAAGGTCGTTCGTAAGATCTACGACCAGATGCCGGACCCGAAATACGTGATCGCAATGGGCGTCTGCACGGTAAGTGGAGGCATTTACCGGACCTATTCGGTCGTGCAAGGGATCAATCAGTTCTTGCCCGTCGATCTCTACGTCGTCGGGTGTCCACCCCGCCCCGATTCTCTTTTGAAAGGGCTCATGATGATCCAGGAAAATATCAAGAACGACCGCCCGATCGCGAAGGGAACGGTGATCGGTGGCACGGAGCCCGAGCCGCTCGATATCGCGATCCCGATGATCGAAGGTCCGGCAAAACAGACCGATTCGCGTACGTCGCGCATTTATATGAATTGACATGTTCACGTTCGAAGACCTTCAGCAAAAAAATCCGGCTCTCGAATTCCAAAAGGTCGACGTTGGCGGAGACGAAGCCGCCCTCGTTTCCCGGAACGATATTTTAGAGGTTGCCAGCCGCCTAAAGAACGAATTTGGTTTCGACCAGGTGATGGACGCGCTCGGCCATGATCGCATGGAAAAACGCGACCGCTTCGAAATCACCTATAATCTGCGTAACCACACGACCAAACAGCGAATTTTTCTGAAGGTCCGCTGCGATGAACGCGATGCGCACGTACCGTCGCTCGTTTCGGTCTGGACCGGAGCAAACTGGCATGAGCGCGAAGCATACGATATGTTCGGCGTTTCCTTCGACGGCCACCCCGATATGCGCCGGATGTATTTGCCCGACGATTTCGAGTACTATCCACTGCGTAAAGATTTTCCACTCATGGGCGTACCGGGTTCCCTCCCGCTGCCGCACCACGAAGATGCCGACCCCCGGTTCGATCTTGCCAACAGAGGCGAATAATTTATCACACGAGCATGAGCCTGATCGACGACCAATCCACGATCGCACGACCCACCGTTGACGAAGTACCGCCGCGACAAAAGATCGTCGAGGCGCTGATGTCCAAGGATTCGACCGTTACGCTCGACACGCTCGAGCATGAAATGGTGCTGAATCTCGGCCCCCAGCATCCGGCGACGCACGGTGTACTTCGCGTTCTTTTACGGCTCGACGGAGAGACGATCGTCTCCGCGGAGACCGAACTGGGTTATCTTCATCGCGGCTACGAAAAGCTGGCGGAGAATATGACCTACCATGAGTATATTCCGCATACCGACCGGCTCGATTATATTTCTCCCGTTGCAAACAACGTGGCCTATGTCATGGCCGTTGAAAAATTACTGCAACTCGAAGTTCCGAAACGGGGACAATATATCCGCGTCCTGTGCTGCGAGCTGGCGCGTATCTCTTCGCATTTCATGGCATTGGGCGCTCTGGCGATGGATATTGGCGCGCTCACGGTCTTCGTCTGGGCCCTGCGCGAACGCGAAAAACTCTACGACATTTTCGATGTGCTGACCGGCGTGCGCTTCACCGTAAGCTATATGCGCATCGGCGGGATGGCGCAGGATATTTCGGACGACTCGATCACGATGATCCGGGCCTTCCTGGACGGGTTGGACGATGCCGTCAACGACATCGGCGCGATGTTGAATAAAAACCGGATTTTTTTGGAGCGGACCGCCGGCATCGGGATCATGGAGCCGCAGGAAGCCCTGGAACTCGGTTGGACCGGCCCGAACCTACGCGCCAGTGGCATTGCCGCCGATTTGCGGCGGGATAATCCGTACCTGGTCTATAACGAGCTCGATTTTAAGGTGATCACGCGTTCGGAGTGCGATGTCCTTGCACGCTATTTCGTTCGCTTCGAGGAGATCCGCGAATCGGCAAAGATCATTCGCCAGTGTCTCGATAAACTTCCCAATGGGGATTTCATGGCGCGCGATGCCAAGCGCGTGCTCCCGAAGAAGGGCGAAGTTTATAGTTCTATGGAAGAGCTGATCAACGATTTCATGCTCGTAAACTTCGGCCAGGCCGCGCCCGTGGGCGAAGTCTATCACGCGATCGAAGCCGCAAAAGGGGAGTTGGGCTGGTACCTGGTTTCGAACGGGACCGGGTTTCCGTGGCGCAGCAAAATTCGTTCACCCAGTTTCGTGAATCTCCAGGGGCTCTCCCGTCTCCTCGAAGGCTGCATGATCTCGGATATCGTCGCCATCATCGGATCGATCGATCCGATCATGGGCGAAGCGGATAAATAAGAATGGATCTTTTGAGTATTCCTCATGCCGGTCTCATTGCGAGACCGGCATTTGTATTTGTGTTCTTCCTATCTATATTGTTGTCGAGTGTTAGGGAATCCATTCTATTCAGTTCTCGCCTAAAAAAGCAGATATTCTTCCTTTTGAACGATGCGGAGGAGTAATTTTCCTTCGTATCTTTGTGTCCTACAGTCTTAACCCATTCCTTCAAAAAACGTATGAATTGGAGTCTCATTTTCCTTCTTTCGATTATTGGTGCCCTGATGGCATTCCTTACCGTTAGTATCATCCCTTCGACCATCGAGCCGCTCTTCTGGCTCGCGATTTTCGTCTTCAATGCCTTCGTGATCACAGGGCGGGTTCCAAAAGGGAAGTACTTCCTGCACGCCTGGATGGTCAGTGTTATCAGCGGGCTCTGGATCGGGCTGATCCATGCCGGTTTCCACGATACGTACCTTGCGAATCATCCCGACGAAGTAAAGATGTCCGCGGACATGCCGTGGGGAATGAGCGCTTCGTCGATGGCGATGATGGGACCGATTTTTGGAGCGATTTTTGGCCTTGTTTCGGGCTGTGTCTCGATGCTCGTGGGGAAATTTCGCAAGCCGAACGTCCAGCAGGCGATTTAAAAGCCGCAGGGCTCAAAAGCGGGCGATCCGGACCGGTTCAAAAAGCAAGGCCACACCAAAATGGCGTGGCCTTGTAAAAAAAGGGTGTCCGGGCGAATTATCTTTTCTTCTTCGCCGCGGGCTTGGCTTTTTTCTTGGTCTGTCCGGAGCGCAGTTCGCTCCAGAAGCCGGTGTAGCTCAAACCCATTTCGCGCAAACGGCGGTGGACCGCCCCTTTATGCACGTGAAGTTTTTGTGCGATTTCCGCTCCGGTTGCGCCTTTTTCGCGCATCGAGCGGATCGTTTTTTCTTCCGTGGGTGAGAACTCCCGCTGAGCCTGCCGGTATCCTTTATATTTTTTTGCTGCCATGTGTCGTATCTATCGGTTAAATGAAAAGTGAATGGGAACGTTGATACACACCCAAAAGGGGAACAGTTCCTTTTTTCGTAAAATAAATTCCGCCGCCTGAAACAATTCCTTAAATCTTTAATTCCCCTTCGAACAGGGTGACCGCCTCCCCGGCGATTTTGACCCGGTCCCCGTCGACCTCCAGGCCATATCGCCGGGGTCCCGAAGGCTCCAGGCGGAGTTCCGAAAGCTCCGACGTTCCGAGGCGGGTGAACCAAAATGGGCCCAAAAGGCAGTCGGCGACCGTCGAAAGCGGATCTTCGACGTTGCGCCGCTCGCCGATAAGGAATGTTTTTGCGGCAAAATCGTGCTTTTTGGAAGGTCCCGCGGCGGCCGTTGCAATGATGCCGTGGACCTTATGTGCGCGCAACATCGCAAAATCCGGCCGCAACCGGTCGAGCGCCCGCTCCGAGGCCACTTGTACAAAAAAGTCGTCTCCTCGGCGACCGACGAACGCCGGGGCCGGGTCGATGGCCTGCAGGACGAGTTCCGGGGGTTCCGAAAGCTCGATCATCTGAAAAGCCGGAAAATTCATTTCGATTCGCGGATTGACAAAGCTGGCTGCGATCGGACCGCTATGGGTAAAGAACGTAATCGGTTGCCGGCGCGAGGCGAGCTGTTTCGACATCAGGACATGGGCCGCCGCCAGGGTCGCGCCGGCCGCGACTTCGATTTCGGTTCCACCGGCCGTACACCGCATGTCGAAGCGGTTTGGGCCGCGCGGCAAAATAAAGGCGACCTGCGCGACGTGCATCGCGGAAGAAAGATCGGTCATCCATGTACGGTCTCTTGCTTCTTCGAGCAGGCAGACCGCGGCTGCAGTTCCGGTACACGGAGTGTGAGTGAAGGTATCGACGCGAAAGATCTGGTCCGGCATGGGCGATGTGGGGCAGTCGTTAACAGCAAACGGAAGAGCTTCGTTTTTTGAACGGCTATTGGAACATTATACCGGCTGGCCTGTTTTATGCCGCGCCATGAGAAATTGGGCTTTTTTAAGCCCGATCCTTCGAAACGGCCCCTTCGACTAATGGTTAGGTCACTACCCTTTCACGGTAGCAGCACGGGTTCGAGTCCCGTAGGGGTCACAACGACTTTTAACGTCCCCGTCCCAGAGATTCGAGCCGTTCGATACTTTCGAATGCAGAAATTCCAGAGTCCATATTGGCAATTTCCCGCGTCGTTGTTTTATCTACGAAGACCCGTGCGATCGCGGCAAGGAATTTCAAATGGTTCGCCCGCCCAACGGCCGGAGATAGGAACAGCAATACGATGTACGCCTTATCGTCGCGCCCAAGCGACATCACGCCTTGCGGAGTGAGTGCCATCGCGGCATGGATATCGGTGATCGCTTCGAAACCGGCAGAATGGGGAATTGCGATACCGGTATCCAGGAACGTACTCATAAGGCGCTCCCGACGCATGATCATATCGAGCATTCCGGCGCGGTGCTCTGCCAGTTCCGGCCGTTGTTGAACCAGGTGATCGATCAGCACGGAAATCGTCTGTTCGACCGTCGTGACACCTCGAAGATTGGCAACGATGTCGTTCGATTTGATATAATCTGTCAGCCGCAACCGCTCCTCCGCCGGGGGAAGGAGCGATGGCGGGGACGGCAGCGAGATTCCGTCCGCGCCGGACTTCTTCATTGGGACGATCGAAACGCCAATTTCGCCGACCTGCTTCAATAATTCGCCGACGACCGAGCGGGAAAGGACCCGTTTCCACCATGCCCGCTGGGTTGCTCCGATCACAAACTGGGTAATTCCTTCCTGGCGCGCAAAGTCCGTTAGCGTCTCCGCAATCGAACGCCCCCGGAGTTGAACGACGGTCGCTCCCAAAGAACGTGCGAGCGTAAAAGCTTCTCGCAACAGTTGCAGCCGTTCTTCGGACGGCTTTGTATCTTCGGCTTCCACGAAGGCCACGATCCATTTCGCGTTCATACGGCCGGCCATCCGCGACCCATACCGGATCAGTTGCGGAGCCGCGGAGGTCGCTGGGATGGCGACCAGCACTTTTTCGCCGCTGGGCGCCGTACCGGGCGTGTTCGTCTCATGCCGCGCTTCCTTATCTTTTTGCTCGACATCGTTCGCGAGTTCCCTTAGGGCCAGTTCTCGCAGCATACTGATATTACTGCGGCTGAAAAAGTTCTTCAGCGAGCGTTCGATCCGTTCTTTTGGATAGATCTTCCCTTGTTCCAGTCGCTCCCGAAGTTCGTCCGGCGTCACGTCGACGATGATCATTTCTCTCGCGAGCGAAAAAAATGTATCGGGCACTCGCTCCTTGACTTCGACGCCGGTCATCCGTTCCACCATATCGTGGACGCTTTCCAGATGCTGAATATTACAGGTGCTGAATACGGCGATGCCGGCCGCTAAAATATCCTCGATGTCCTCATATCGTTTGACGTGCCTGGTCCCCGGAGCATTGGTATGGGCCAGTTCATCGACAAGGACGATCTCGGGTTTGCGCGCGATCACGGCGTCGGTATCCATTTCGCGGAGCTGGACACCTTTATATTCATACGATTTCGGCGGGATCACTTCAAGATCGCCCAGTTGTGTCAGCGTTTCCGGTCGTTCATGGGGCTCGACATAACCGACCACGACGTCGATCCCTTTCCGTTTCAAAGCATTGCCGTCCTGGAGCATCCGATAGGTCTTTCCGACCCCCGGTGCCGCGCCCAGATAAATGCGAAGGGGACTTTCCTTCGCATATTTTATCTCATGGAGCAGGTCTTCAACAGAAAGGGCTTCTGTCATGCATTATTTGGGAATATGATGAAGAAGGTCCAGATTGAGTTCCAGCACATTGACATGGGGCTCCCCAAGGAACCCAAGGTCCCGGCCCTGGATGTGACGATCCACGAGTGCGATAACCGTATCGACGGACAGATTATTTTCACGCGCAACAATTTTTGCCTGGAGCAGCGCGTTCGCCACCGAAATATCGGGATCCAGGCCCGAAGCGGACATCGTCAGCATATCGGCGGGTAACGCCGTATCGAGTTCAGGATAGATCTTACGAAGCGAATCGCGGTCGTGCGTGATCCGGTCGATGAGCGCCTTACTCGTCGGGCCGAGGTTGGTGGAACCCGAATTTGCAGCATCGTACCCGGTTCCTGCGCCGGAGGGACGCGTCCGGAAGAATTTTGCCGAGGCAAATTGCTGCCCGATGAGTTCCGATCCGATCACCGTGCCATTTCGCACGATCAGGCTTCCGTTGGCCTGATGAGGGAAAAGGAGTTGACCGATGCCCGTCATGGCAAGGGGATAAATAATTCCAACAAGGACCGTCAGGACGACGGTCATGAGGATGGAGGTAATAATCGTCTTAGTCATAAAAATCGAGTTGACGTTGAATACTTAGATTTCATCCTATTATATTCCACAGGCCGATACAATAATGTCTATCGCCTTGATGCCGATGAACGGAATGATGACGCCACCCAAGCCATAAATCACGATATTCCTTCGCAATACGGCCGCTGCGCCCAGGGGCCGGTATTTAATACCCTTTAGCGCCAGCGGCACGAGCGCAATGATGATCAGTGCGTTAAAAATAACGGCGGAAAGAATGGCGCTCTGCGGCGAATGCAAATTCATAATATTGAGCGCCGCAAGTTCCGGGAACGCGGCCATGAACATGGCCGGAATAATTGCGAAATATTTTGCGACGTCGTTGGCAATGCTGAAGGTCGTGAGCGCGCCTCGCGTCATGAGCAATTGCTTCCCGATCTCGACCACTTCGATAAGCTTCGTCGGATTGCTATCGAGATCGACCATGTTCGCGGCTTCCTTTGCGGCCATGGTGCCGGTGTTCATCGCTACGCCAACGTCGGCTTGTGCCAGTGCGGGCGCATCGTTCGTTCCATCTCCCGTCATGGCGACCAGTTTACCGGAGGCTTGCTCCTTGCGAATGAGCGCCATCTTCGTTTCCGGCGTCGCTTCGGCAAGGAAATCGTCCACGCCGGCTTCCCCGGCAATGGCTTTGGCGGTGAGCGGATTGTCGCCGGTGATCATCACCGTTTTAATGCCCATGGCGCGGAGTTGATCGAACCGCGCGCGCATGCCCTGCTTTACTACGTCCTTCAGGTGAATGATGCCGAGAACCTTCCCATCCTCCGCAACGGCAAGCGGCGTTCCGCCGGACGTTGCAATGCGGGTCACGGCCTGCTGAAGATTATCGGGAATGCCGGAGCGACCCGATATTTTTTCAATCGCATCGACGGCCCCTTTCCGGATGGCGCGACTCCCATCGGTGCCAATGTGTTTGACATCGACTCCGCTCATGCGCGTCTGCGCGGAAAAGGGGATGAATGTTTTTTCTGCCGCAATAAAATCGGCCGGAAGTTCCTTTACGATGTCGCGCGCAAGGGTCACAATGCTGCGTCCTTCCGGCGTTTCATCGGCAAGGCTCGAAAGATGGACGATCTGGGCGAGGTATTCTTTCGTAATGTCCGGCGCCGGAATGAACTCCGTGGCCATACGATTGCCGATCGTGATCGTTCCCGTCTTATCGAGCAGGAGCGTGTTCACATCCCCGGCGGCTTCCACGGCGCGGCCCGACATGGCCAGCACGTTGCGCTGCAGCACGCGATCGATGCCTGCAATACCGATCGCCGAAAGTAACCCGCCGATCGTCGTCGGAATCAGACAAACGAGGAGCGAGATCAGCACGACGACGGAGATCGTCGTCGAAAGATATTGTCCGAAAAAGAACAACGCGACGACCGCAATGAGGAAGATGATCGTCATGCCTGCAAGCAGGATCGTCAGCGCAATCTCATTCGGCGTTTTTTGACGAGCGGCCCCTTCGACCAGCGAGATCATCCGATCGATAAAGGTCTCTCCGGGATTCGAAGTGATCTTTACCTTGAGCCAATCGGAAATGACGCGCGTGCCGCCGGTAACGGCACACCGGTCGCCGCCCGACTCCCGAATGACCGGCGCGGACTCGCCGGTGATCGCCGATTCGTCCACCGAGGCAATGCCTTCGATCGCATCGCCATCGCCAGGAACGATATCTCCGGCTTCGATGAGTACCACGTCCCCTTTGCGGAGCATCGTGGCGTTGACGACGGAAGTGGTCCCGCCCTTTTCGATCTTCTTTGCCATCGTTTCGGTCTTCGTCTTTCGAAGGGCATCGGCCTGCGCTTTACCGCGGCCTTCGGCCATCGCTTCGGCGAACGTTGCAAAGAGCACCGTGAACCAAAGCCACGCGGTAATAAGGCCGGCAAAGAGTGCATCGCCGTGGGACATTCCCGCAAGATCGCGAATCCAGGCGATCGTCGTGAGCGCGGCTCCGATCTCGACGACGAACATGACCGGATTTTTATAGAGCAGGCGCGGGTCGAGCTTTTTCAGCGCATCGACCACGGCGCGGTTCACGATCGCGGGATCGAAAAGTTTTTTCTGCTCGTGTATTTCGTGTTTTGCCATGGAAAAATAAAAATCGTAATTTTAGAATAAAAATCTTAGAATAATTTTCCGTTTTGCATTACCAAATGCTCGAGGATCGGCCCGAGCGAGAGGGCCGGGAAAAATGTGAGGCCGGCAACGATGAGGATCACCATAATGAGGAGCGCACTGAAGAGCGGTGTGTTCGTCAGGAAGGTCCCGGCCGACGGCGCGATCGCCGTCTTCTTCGCCATACTTCCGGCGATGGCGAGGATGGGAACGATCACAAAGAAGCGGCCAATGAGCTCCGAAAGTCCCTGCGTGATGTTGAAGAATTGTGTATTGGCGTTCAACCCCGCAAATGCGGAACCATTATTTCCTGTCGCGGAGACGAACGCATAGAGAATCTCCGACAGGCCGTGGGGGCCGTTGTTGGCAAGGCTCTTGAGCGCAACCGGGTTGACGACGGCCCACGCGCTGAATCCGAGCATGCAGAGTGCCATCGAGAGCAGGGCGATCATCGAGAGCTTTACCTCCTTCGATTCGATCTTTTTGCCCAGATACTCCGGCGTGCGCCCGACCATCAGGCCTGCGATAAATACCGATAGGATGACAAAGATCATCATGCCATAGAGCCCGGCCCCAACACCGCCGAAGATGACTTCGCCGATCATGATGTTGAATAGCGGGACCATGCCGCCGATCGGCGTAAAGCTCTCGTGCATCGAATTCACCGCACCGCAGGAAGCATCGGTCGTAACGGTCGCGAAGAGCGTGCTCTGCGTAATGCCATAGCGCACCTCTTTTCCTTCCATATTGCCGCCGGGCTGCGTTGCGCTGGCCAGGGACGTGATGCCGAGCTTATCGAAGTTCGGGTTTCCAGACTGCTCCGATACGTAGCAGGTGACGAGTCCTGCCAGAAAAAGGAATGTCATCGCGCCCCAAACGGCCCATCCTTGCTTGGTATCTTTCGACATTCGGCCAAACATATATGTCAGCCCGGTGCCGATGGAGAAGATCATGATCACTTGCAAGAAGTTCGTGATCGCCGTCGGATTTTCGAACGGATGCGCCGAGTTGGCGTTGAAAAATCCGCCACCATTCGTTCCCAAAATCTTGATCGCTTCCTGCGAAGCGACGGGGCCCATCGCGATCGTTTGCTTCGCGCCTTCGAGTGTCGTCGCCGTCACATACGGTGCGAGGTTCTGGATCATGCCCGACGCCATGAAGATGATTCCCGTCAGAATAGACAGGGGAATTAACAGGTAAAGCGTGCAGCGGACAAGGTCGACCCAGAAATTGCCGATCGTTTGGACCGAGGAGCGCACCAGCCCGCGCACCAGTGCCACGGCGACTGCAATGCCGACGGCGGCGGAGGCAAAATTGTGGAATGCCAGCCCCGCCATCTGTGTGAAGTAACTCATCGTCGTTTCGCCGCTATAAGCCTGCCAGTTCGTGTTCGTCGTGAAGCTCATCGCGGTTCCGAAGCTGAGGTCCGGAGCGACCGCGCCAAGGCCCTGCGGGTTCCAGGGAAGGAATTGCTGCAGCCGCATCATCGCATAGAGGACGAGCGCGGTCACCGCGCTGAAGACGAGCATCGCGCCCGAATAGGTCGTCCACTTCATTTCGGACGTGGGATCGATCCCGCAGAGGCGATAGATTAATCGTTCCAGCCACCCGAAGATCGACGTCAGGAACGTGTTTTCACCGCGAAAGACCTTCGTGAGGTACACGCCCATCGGCTTCGTGATGAGAACAAGGATCACGAGATAGGCGAACAGTTGGAGGAATGCGTTGGTAGTCATATCAGAATTTTTCCGGGTAGAGCAGGGCATACACGAGGTAGCCGAGCACCACGATCACGAGTGCGAGTAAAAAGATGCCGCTCATATCTTTTCGAAATAATATTGCAATGCGATCGCGAGTCCGAAGAACGCGAGCGTGATTGCGATGTAAAGGAGATCGTCCATAATAGTAAGTTAAACGATAGTAAGCTACACTGTTTTTGCCGGGAGTGCGATCGTGAATGTAGAACCCTTCCCGACGGTGCTCGTCGCCCAGATGCGGCCGCCGTGCGCGAGCACGATCTCCCGCGCGATCGAAAGCCCCAGTCCCGTCCCTGCGCCGATGCCCATGCTCGACTCTTCCACTTGTACGAACTTATCGAAAATGCGGCCTAAGTCGGCTTCGGAGATCCCTTTGCCATGGTCAGTGACCGAGATCCACACTTCCTGCTCGATCGGCTGGGCGGTGACGTTCACGGACGTTCCTCGCGGCGAATATCGGATCGCGTTCGAGACCAGGTTCGTGATCGCCCACGCCATTTTATTCCGGTCGAGTTCCACCGCGGGAATGTTCCTGGAAACGGCCACATCGATCGGCACGCCCGCCTCGTCGGCCCGCATCGTGACCGGCAGGATGGCGCTTTCGATCACCGTTTCGATCTCGCTCGGAACTTTGGTCAATTGCAGGGTCCCGGCTTCGAGCTTTGCCAGGTCGAGGAGTTCCCGCACGAGGTTCAGCAGCCGGTTCGTTTCGGTGCGGATCGATGTAAGAAGTTCGGTCTGCTTCGGCGTGAGCGGCCCGGCCATGCCATCGGCGAGCATCCCGCTCGTGGTCTTGATCGCAGAAAGGGGATTTTTCAGTTCATGCGCCGCCGTCGCGACGAAATTGCTCTTCGCGCGGTCCAGTTCCTGGAACTCGGCCAGGCTGCGGCGAGAGACCGCGACCGCAAGGAAGATCGCCGCACCCATGAGCAGCGCCGTAATGGCGATCGTCGATGTGCGTGCGGAATCGCCCTGCGATTTGAATGCTTCCGAGCGGGCGAACATCGCGCGCTCGTTGAGTTGGAGGTTCGCTTCGCAGTCCGCGCGGACCCGATCGGCCAGGGCATTCGAGGGATGGGCGACGAATGCCGCATAGTCCCGATCGATGGTCTTTGCCGCGTCGAGTTCTCCCGGTTCCGTGATGTTCTGGTATTCGAGCGCGAGGTTCTTTCGAACGACCGCATCGTTCGACGGAAACGCTTCCCGGCCGTTCACTTCCATGTTCGAAATGGCAGATTCCATATCGTGCATGTAACGGATCGTCCGGTAATTCTCGATAAAGACGTGCTCGGCCGACGTGCTGAGCGTCGAAATATGATAGTACGACCACGCCGCGATCGCGAGCGTCAGGACAATGATAAGAGAAAACCCGGTAAGGATGCGGACGCGAAGGCCGCGCGCGATAAGACGTGATGCCATGGGGCGTTTGGATTTTGTCCCAAAATTACGGCTAACCGTCTCTAAGACCGTGGCAGGATGGCCATTTTCAATGTCGCCCTTCACCCATCGCTGTGAACGAGCAAATGCTCGCTGGCGGCGCATCTCCGCAGCGCGTTTTTCGAGATCGCTCCGCTCTGGCCATCTGCCGAGGGATGAGCCAAACGTGCTCATTCGCACGGATCGCACCGGCGGCTCCGGTAACCGAATTCGCCCCAGTGTGTAAGCGTCCGTTAGGTACGGCGTAAATGGCAGCGCGCGCGCGGTACCGATCGCGGCCGAGCTGACAAACGCCGGCACTGAAGCGAGCTTAGGCAATATGGAGAGGAGTTCCCGCATGGATTGCGATCGACCATTCGTTAGCGTTGCGTTAATAAATTAGAACCTGCATAGTAGTCCCACGATGATGCGCGATTCTACTTTCACCAGGTCGGGTGCCCATCCTTCCGGAAGCGGAGTTCCCAAATACCCATCGGGCGAAGTTACGCCACCCGGCCCCGCGAAATAAGGTACGCTTGCCTCGCGATGGACGAATTCCAGCCGCCAGGTAATAAGCTCGTTCGGCATCCAGTCCAATGTCGTCGAGCAATCCCAGCCGGTGAATTGATCGCCCGGATTTTCCGTGAAGGGGTGGGTTCCCGTCACAAGCTGCGGTCCTGTCGCCGTTTGCACGACATACGGGATCGGGCTTGCATCGCCAGTCGGTGCGAGCACGAGGTAGCGACCTGGATTGTGGATCCATCCTCCGCCAAAGGTCCAGCCGAAGTGATCGTTATCGAACCAGAGCCGATGATAGGCCATACCGCTGATAAAAAACTGCGCCGGACCGAGCACGGGATCGGAATGGAACCCATTCACGCCGTCGCCTGACTCCTCGCCAATATCATTGGTGAGCGAGAAAGCCGCGCGGTGCACAAAGCTTCCCGGACTATTGTAATAACGGACTTCAATGCTATTGTCCGTATGAATTCGAATTCGATTTGGATGGTCCTGCGTGGAATATCCATAAAAGTTATTGGAAAGTGCTTGGAACCATTCGGTGGGGCGCCAAAGGATCTGCCCGCCCGTTGCGGGGCCGGTAGTAAACTTCGCATAGGACTGCCATCCATTCGTAATCCACGGTTCGATCTTTAATTTGTCGGACGGGAAAATCTGTATGCGCATACCGTTGAAGAACCATGGGGTATTATCGGACGTGTACGAAGGCTGATATGCCCAGTTCTCGGCGTTGTAGTACGAAAACAGTCCGATGTATGACATAAAAATACCGGCTTGCACATTGATACCGTTCCAGACATCGAAATGATAGCCGGCATACCCTTCGCTGAAGTAGCGGTAAGCATCGGAGAGATCGTATTGCCCATGGAGCGTGCTAAGATCGTTGCGAGGGACGACCGTTGAGCGGGTTCCCAGCTGCAGCAGGATGCGTCCCATGACGTTATCGTAGTGGAAATCTCCGCCCGCGGCTAAGAGATTGACTTCGAACTCGTTATCGCGTGCGAGCGTCGTGGAACCCGTTACGGTATGGTCGATCGGGTGCTGGTTCGACGCCGTGTAGTTTGCGTCGAGTAAAAATTCCCCTGTAAAATACTTCGAATCGAGCAGGGCGGTATGCTGGCGGTCGTTGCCATTCAGCCATGTGAAATCGCCAAACGCGAAAGGATCCGCAGGTTTGGTGGTATCTATAGTTGTTGTGGAATCCGCCGGAGCGGGCGCCGTAGGTGCATTCGATGGCGTCGAAGATGATCGATCATCCCCGGCGTGAGCACTATTCAAGGAAAATATGGTGAGTGCCGTGAGGCAAAGAGTAAAAAGAAATGCTTTCATAAAAAACAACGACCAAACAATGTTAACTTGGTCGGCCGCAGGGCAAATAATGCGCCATGCCTCCATTTCTATCGAATACGCTAAATTATTGCAGGGGAAAGATAGAGACCGTAGCGAAACGCTACAGTCTGTATTCTGATACGCTACGATACCGTAAGAATCTTACACGACGGGAACATATCCTTTCCGTGCAGATAGGATGGGCGCTGTGTATGTCATGAGTTAAGCGGATGATTCTATACTGGCGTCATAATTGCCGCACCATCGAGCATGAAGACGACCCGAATTGTCATTTTATTAACATTATGGTTGGGAATTAATCCCAGCAGGTCACTTGCGCAGACCTGGGACACGCTATCGACGCGCGGCGAATCGAGTTCTTTTGAAATGTGGACCTATTTGGAACCCTATTTTGCATACGATCTCAATGATCCGGCTTCGCATAACATCCCCTATCTCTATAATTACAGCCGTCACAATGAGTTCAATCTCAATCTTGCTCTTATTGAAGCCGATTATCAGGGCGAGCACATGCGAACGACAATAGGATTACAGACCGGAACGTATCCCATGATGAATTATAGTGCGGAACCCTCGCTGTTCCAGCATATCTACCAGGCATTTGGCGGCGTTCAGATTGCGCCCGATCTTTGGTTCGACGCCGGCATATTTTCTTCCCACATCGGGATCGAATCTGCGCTCGGCAAGGAAGAATGGACGCTCACACGTTCACTCTGCGCCGAGAACAGCCCGTATTTCGAGACGGGCGCGCGCATGGCATACGATCCCGAAGGGCCGTGGAGCTTCGGACTCTACGTGCTTAATGGCTGGCAAAATATCGCCGACCTGAATTCGAATAAAGCGCTCGGAACCCAAATACAATTCACGTTCGATAGCGCTGTAACGCTGAACTCCAGCACGTTTTACGGAAATGAAAAGCCGGACAACGCCAAACAGTGGCGCTTCTTCCATGATTTTTATGTCTTGTGGACCATCAGTCCCACCATAGGGATTTCGGGAACGTTCGATATCGGATGGCAGCAATCCGCGCCGCACAGCGCGAGCAGTGACCGCTGGTACACCTTTGCGCTTATCGGACATTATCAGTTTGCAGACCACTGGGCGATCGGACTTCGCGGCGAGGAATACAACGATCCGGCAGGAGTCATTGTACCGACGGGGACACCGAATGGGTACCAAACTTTTGGTTATTCGGGGAATATCGACTATATTGTATCCGAACACGCCACACTCCGGTTTGAAGCGAAGCATTATTCGAGTAGAGACGATATTTTCGTCAAAGATAACACACCGACGAATGGCAGCACGGTCCTGACATCCGCACTTGGAATCGAATTTTAGGAATTTGCATAATGCTATGATGATCGTAGCGTTTTGCCATAGGTGGGTATTCATCAGGCAGGAAAAATCCGCAGATTCCTAAATTTTGGCTTTGGCATTCTCCTTGCGTTTTTTGACCGTCAGTGACGTGTTGCGGATTCTTTTCTTTCATTCCTAACGATGCTCGGCCCTAAAACGTCGGTCCTTCGCTCCCAGCGCGACATCAATCTTTGGCGTATCCCCCTGTTGCTATCCCTTGCGGCGGTCGGGCTGTTCGCGGTCACGATGGTTCCGGACGTGCTCGCAGCGATGGGAATCATTCATATTCCCTCCTGGCTCACGATGGGCAGTATTGACGACGCTCGCGCGATCCTGAGCGCAACGATGGGTGCCGTCGCGACCGTGCTCGCGCTCATTTTTTCAGTGGCGTTGCTTGTGCTTTCCATGATCGCCACCCTGTTCGGGCCGAGGCTGCTCTACCGGTTCCTGCAGGATAAAGTGACCCAGATGACGATCGGCATTTTTATGGCTACGTTCGTCTATATCTCGTTAGTGTTCCTCGTCACGCATCAAACTTCCGATTCCACATTCATTCCCCAGATCTCCCTCATCATGAGTTGGGTGCTGGTCGTTGTAAGCTTTGGCTTTTTGGTCTATTATAGTCATCGGATCGCGACCTCGATCCAGAACCCCGATCTGGTCGCGCATGTGGCGGGCGATATCTATCCGCATGCCTCGAATGCACACGAGCGAGGAACATTCGAAGGGATCGGAGTAGCACCCGAGGACGACATCGTTCTTCGCGAGGCATCGGAAGGCGCGGTCATTCGAAGCACGAAAAGTGGCTATTTGCAGTTTATCGATCATGAAGTGTTGGTGCTCGCCACACAAAAAGTGGGAGCGAAAATTATTTTTCGGTTCCGTCCGGGACAATTTATTTTGCGCGGGGAAGAGCTTGCCAGTGTTTGCCCACCGGAAGATATCACCGTTCTTCACGACGCGATCCACCGAAGTGTAAAAATCGGCAATCATCGCACGCTTACCCAGGACAGCGAATTCGGCATCGCACAAATCGTCGAAATTGCCATTCGGGCGCTCAGCCCCGCCGTGAACGATACCTTCACCGGTATGGCGTGTGTCGATTGGCTCGGGGATGTCCTGATCGGTCTCGCGGAAAATCCGCCGCTCGAGGGGAACTGGTTCGATCTCGATGGAACATTGCGTGTCTGGATGCCGGCTATTCGTTTGGAACGTTTAGCAAAACACGCATTCGATCTCATTCGGCAATCGGCCGTGCAAAATCCAGCGGTGCTGATCCGTCAGCTCGATTCGATCCGCCGCCTCGCGCCTCGCATGCCGGAACCGGCCAAACTCGTATTGGCGGAACAAACAAAAGCGATCCGCGATACCGAAGTGACGGATGTTGCGGCGATGGATCGCCGAGATATCGAGAGGGCCGTCGAACGCGCACGACGGGCGCTCAAAATGGACACTCATTTCTGGGAATAAAGTAGTGGATGCCTTAACCCTGTTCGGCCTTATTGCCGTGACCGCGATGCTCGCGTGCTATGCGCTCGAGAACTATGCTCCGGTATTCATCCTCGCCTTTGCGTGTGCCTGTGTGATGGGATCCGTGTATGGATTCCTGCAAGGTGCATGGCCGTTCGGCATCGTAGAGGCGATCTGGTCGCTGGTTGCCGTTCGCCGATGGCTTGCCAAACGCCGTGAAATTTCGAGGCGTTTTTTTTAATCCATCCTCATGTCGATTCACCTGCTCGAACCGATCGCACTCTTCCTACTGCTGCTTGCGGTTACCAAACCGCTCGGAACGTATATGTTTTGCGTGTTCTCGGGGGAGCGGACGGCGCTCACAAAAGTTCTCGGTCCCCTCGAACGATTAATTTACAAACTCTGCCGCGTCCATGCTCGCGAAGAAATGCACTGGAGTCGATATTCGCTCTCACTCCTGCTCTTCAGTGTTGTGGGAACGCTTGTTCTGTACGCGGTCGTCCGCCTGCAGTATGTCCTTCCCGGGAATCCCATGGGCGTTCGCGCTCTGGCTCCCGATCTTTCCTTCAACACGGCAGTGAGCTTCGTTACCGGAACAAGCTGGCAAGCCTACGCCGGTGAATCGACGATGAGTTATGTTACCGACATGGCTGGGATTGCCGTGCAGGATTTCCTCTCGGCTGCCGCGGGACTTGCGGTGGCGATCGCGATCGTTCGCGGCATGGCCCTCTCCAAAGTAGAAAGCCTTGGAAATTTCTGGGTGGACCTTGTTCGCTCGACGCTCTACATTCTGGTCCCACTCTCCATTGTGGGGAGCGTTATCTTCATCGCGGGCGGCGTCATTCAGAATTTCTCGCCCTCGATCACGGCTTCGACCGTCGAAGGCGCGCGGCAAATACTTCCCATGGGGCCGGTTGCGAGCGAGGAGATCATCAAGCTCCTCAGCGCGTCCGACGGCGGAGCGTTCTTCAATGCCAGTTCCGCCCATCCCTTCGAAAACCCGAGCGCATTTGTGAACTTCCTTCAGATCATCGCGCTGCTCCTCATTCCTGCCGCGCTCACGTACACGTTCGGCTGCATGGTGAAGGACCGCCGGCAGGGATGGGTCCTCTTCGGGGTGATGAGCGTGCTTCTCTTCGCCGGAGGGTTGGGAATGTATGCAGCCGAAGCGCATGGGAATCCTTCCATTGCCCATCGTTCGATCGGCGCGAACGCCACCCAGCCGAATATGGAAGGGAAGGAGGTTCGATTCGGCATTGTAAGCTCCACCCTGTACGAGACAACGTCCACGGCAACGTCCGATGGCTCGACGAACGCTTCCATCGACAGCATGACGCCGCTCGGAGGGATGGTCGCGCTCGTGAATATGATGCTCGGGGAAATTATTTTTGGAGGAGTGGGTTCCGGGTTGTACGGGATGCTCCTCTTCGTGGTGCTCACGGTGTTCCTGGCGGGACTCATGATCGGCCGCACACCCGAATATCTCGGAAAAAAGATACAAGCACGGGAAGTCAAGCTTGCACTGCTTGCGATGCTGCCCACGACGTTTTGCGCGCTCGGGTGTTCCGCGTGGGCTTCGGTTTCGCCCGCGGCCCTGAAGGGCCTTGGGAACTCCGGCACGCACGGACTGACGGAACTTCTTTACGCCTTCACCTCCACCGCCTCGAACAACGGCTCCGCGATGGCGAGCCTGAATGCGAACACCCACTTCTGGAACATCACCACCGGACTGGCGATGCTCGCAGGCCGCTTTACGACCATGATCGCCATGCTCGCGATGGCCGGCGGCCTTGCACAAAAGACCGCCGCCGAACCGACGCCATTTGTCTTCCCGACCAACACGTTCCTCTTCGGCGCCCTCCTTGTGGCGGTGATCTTCATCGTCGGCGGTCTGACCTATTTCCCCTCACTTGCGCTCGGTCCTATTCTCGAACATTTACAAATGGTAGCAGGGAAGGTGTTTTAGCAGTAGCAGGGAAGGTGTTTTAGGGAACCCGCCACAACAAATCGGGCCGCGATCCTTGCGGATAGCGGCCCGTGAAACAGGTCCCACGCGGAGGTGGGAAGTATTCGAATTACTGCGCGTGGTTCGTGCCCGTGAGCGACATCTCCGGAGCCGGAGTGAAATGCTCCTTCTTCGGATTGGCCTTGCGCACGGTGATCGTACGATTGCTGAAACTCGTTTGGTCCAGCGCGGTGATCGCCTTTTGGGCGTGTTCGTCGTTTGGCATTGTCGCAAAGGCGAAGCCCTTGCTCTTGTTCGTTTCTTTGTCCGTCGCCACGCGGACCTTTTCCACTTCGCCAAACGGCGTAAGCAAATTGGTTAACTGGGCTTCGGTGGTCTCATAGTCGATTCCGCCAATGAATAATTTCATAGGATTGATCTGATGGAAATGCGTGAAGGCACAGGACCGATGAACTCCATCGGTCAGATGAGTTCCATCGGTCAGGCGTGTGATCGGTCTAATAGAGTTGGAAGGGAGTTGGAAAGAAAGCTCGCCGCTTCAAATGCTTCCGCAGTTCAAAGGCAAATCTTCAGATCGGTTCTCGACCAAATACTGGAAGGCCAACGGAGGAGGGTTCCCAACCGCGACGATCGCTCGACACGGCGAAGGTCCTCATCCAAGCGCGAATACGACACTTTTCGTATCACTGCACCAATTGACAGGGGTATAACCTAACGGGCACGCAAATCGTTACAGTTTGCACAGCAGATCGTTAGAGAGCAGAATGAGCAGGGCATTCGTCAAAGAGTCCGAAGGGGAGTGGCTGGGTGATGTCGCTCCCGATATCGCCGCGCTGGAACGGTTCCTTACGCGCGAATACGGCGAGAAGGTCTACTTCGTCCGAACGGCGCGCGACCCCGGCACCGGCCGCGAGGTCCACGAGATGAGCAATGGGAACTGCTACGCGCTCGATGACGACGGAAGATGGACCACCGTGGGATAAGCGGAAATTGCGCCGCGAGCGAAGAGGGAAGTAGTTTTGCTATTGGGTTTTACGAACCGGAACCGGCCACTGCACCTTCATGTATCCCGAATGCCTGGAGCTTGTGTAAGGCTCATCACGATCTACGAACCAAATTCCCGGGAATGGGTTGAAAATTATTCGAAACGGAAATGAACACTTTTACTTGTCATATTTGCGGTGCGCACGAAGCGGAGCAGAAGCTTATTAGCGAGACGTTCCAGGTTCGAGGAGAGACCGTACTAATCGAGCACATTCCGGCGAAAGAATGCCGCCAATGTGGGGAAGTGATCTTCGATCTTGAAACGGCGGAGCATATTCGTGCCATGCTTCACGATGGAACTCGGCCTGACCGGCGAGTTTCCATCCCCGTTTATGAATTTGCGTGAGCCGATCCCCCCTTCGCGAAGCACAGAGAAAAAATGGGCGAGGGAACCTGGAAGATCTTAATTCTCGTGGTACCGCTCGCCGGCGGGATGGGCAAGGTCGCGCTCGATGCGCGTTAGCTCCCCCGGTTCCATCGTGGTCGTGCCGAGATTGTGCCCCTGCCACGCGCCATAAAGAGCGGGAGGGATCAGCGGCCCGGAATCGATCTTCCGCCGCTTCCACTTTTTGATAAAGTAGTACCCGAACACAACCCACGCGCCCGCCATCACAAGCGCCACCAGCCCCTGAATAATAAGTGCAAGCAACTGCGCAGACATGCCAGAATAATCCGCGGGTTGGGCAAATTGATTCCGAAAATTCGCTGCAGGAATGGTGGGGTTTTGCGGGAACGCGCGATAGGTGCCCGGTTTGTTGGTGGGAATTTCAAACATGCCGAAACGCCGAAGGCTTGATTTCGAGATTGATAAGCTTACGAACTCGATCGAGAATGTTCGCACCGGAGAAATTTTTGAAACGGACGTCCTGCGATTGGGTAAGAAGGATGAGTTTGCACTTCGGCAATTGAAATGGGCTTTTAACTGGACCGCGGAGCTGGAAGAGCGGAATCGTGAGGTCCATGCCCTTGCAATGAAGATCAATCCAGCCGTGTGGCAAGGACTTGTAAGCTCCGAGGATCCGGGCGATCACATCTTTATGCACCTGCTTGAGACCGCCCCATTCAATAGAGGCCGCGGTAAACAGTATGACGGGGTAGCGGGTAATTTGGTGGCATTCCTTTGCAAAACCTCTTTCGAAAAAGGCTATGGGGGAATCGTTGTATTTGAAGCCAAGACTCGTCTTATCAAACACTATGAAGAATCGCTGAAAGCGCAACGAATTACTGGTTCTCGAATGTTTATTGGGACGAAAGAAGCTTACCGGTTAGTTATACAATACTTTCCAAAATTTGACAATGATAGATCCCGATAAATCGAAATGGGATGACTTAGTAGTGGTGAGCAGAAAGCTCACCTCAGAGGACAAACGCGAGATCAGCGAGTTCCTAAAGGCCCATCGGGCCCAACTTGCCGGCACCAAAAAGACCGGGAAAATACCGCGCGCGCCTCGGAAGGCAAATGCCAGGGTGAAAAAGTAACCCCGCACTCCTCGCTTCCCGCGAAGCCCGCCACGGCGGGCCGAAAAAATCGCTGCGGGGGCGGCAAGAACAGTACTTTACGCCTTTAGGACGGTTGTGGAGCGTGGGCACTTATTCTTTTGAATTGGGTTTCAAATTTTATGGACCGATCCTTCGATTCCGTATTAGAAGAAGTGTTCGCGCTGGACCGTGAAAGCCAGATCGCCATTGCCGAAAAAATTATGGGCCATATCCCGATGGAACCTAAAATAGAGGCGGCATGGCGCGCCGAAGCGCGTGCGAGGCTCACGGCGTACCGCCGTGGCGAACTCCCTACCCACGATTCGGATGAAGTGATGGCGCGAGCGAGAAAAAAAATCGAAGCGGCGCGGAAACAAGGATGAAGGTCCGATGGCTGTCCCTTGCCGAGCAGGATTTGAACGATGCGCTCGACTACTACTTGAACTTCAAAGATAGTCCCATGGCTGCCGCGGATTTTGCCGATGAGATCGACGCAGCGATAGCGGCCATTCGAGAAACACCTTTGGGATACCCGCGATATGAAGGCGAACTCCGCGTGAAAGTCATCCCCAGGTTCCCATACGCGATTTTATATTTGGTCGAAGAAAAGGAAATCGTCATCGAAACGATTATCCAACAGGAACGGGAACCGGGATACTGGAAGGGACGACTAAAAAACTAATTCGCAAAATTCTCGCCGCCGCGCGCCTAACGCTCCGCGAAGCCCGCCGCGGCGGGACGAAAAAATCGCTGCAATAATGATGGGGTTTTCCCGGAACGGATTATAGGTGCCCGCATTGTTCTACTACCACCAAGCCCTGAGCGCGAGTTCGTCCCACGAACCCCTACACTCTCCGCCGAATGTTCCTAACATTTTGAACGAGAATTGAACATGGGAAATGATTCTAATTCGAAACCGATCACCTTGGCTATTCAGGCCGGGGATAAAAATGGTGTAATATCGGGCAGTGGCACCCTCGCACTGCAAATTGCTGACAAATCCACGATTAAAGCATCGTTTGACGATGCTGGCAATGGCAAAACAAAAGTTACCCTTAGCGCCGCGGAAGCGTTTGCCATTTTCCATGGTGACAATTTGTCCTTCGAAGGTCATGCCGATCTTGATCCGCGAACGGGTGCAAAAACCGCGGGAGTGACCATGACTTTCACGGTTCCGAACGAAATTGCACTCAGTGTGCAGGGCCAATTAGGTGCCGGGGGACCGAGCGGCTCAGTAAATTTGCAGATTTCTCTTTAATTATCGCTCTATAGCTACTCGTATGGATACACAAAAAAAGATCGTGCATACTAAGTGGGATATGACCCTGACAGCAATCGTTATCGTTTACAACCTTCTGGTTGTTTTTTATTCGATGGCCTGGATTTTTGGCCCACTTCTCGACCTGCAGAAGAGTTGGATACTTGGTAATAACTTTAAGCCAGGTGTCATTGAATATTCTCTGTCGTGCTTATTCTTCGCCGGCGCAATTGGCGGCTCGTTCTATTGCCTGCGATCGATTTATGAACGGCTCTCGGATGCGTACACACCAAATCCTGAATATTCGAAGGTAAACCCAGATAGCGATCCCAGAGACATCTTTAATATCAAGGTCTGGCTCTTCTGGTACTTTTACAGGCCCATCCAAAGTGGCGTCCTTGCTATCGTTGTGATTAGCTTGTTCAATTTGGGATTGCTAAATATCGAAAACGCGTCTGCCGAAAAAATTGGAACGACCTATTTCCAGATTGGGCTCGGCTTTCTAATCGGCTTCGGCACTCACCAGGTTTTGGATAAAATTGAAGAAGTAATCGCCGTGTTATTCGCGAAAAAAACAGGAGTGAATATAAATCCATCACAATCATTGTCAACAGCTGCGAGTACGGAAGTTCCCCCGTCTAATGTAACATCATCGAATTCCTAAATACATTCAATACAACATGCCAGAAAGAAGACACAACTTCCAAACAATAAGCTGGTTCTGGGATCTTTATAAGCGAGTGCATCTCAACCTCGATCCCCCGTACCAGAGAAGGAGCGTATGGAATCAGGAATTTAAAGAATATTTTATTGATACAGTCCTGCTGGGATATCCTGCACCGTCACTATTCGTCTACGAGGAGATTAGTCCGGATGGGAATACCAACTATAATGTGGTTGATGGAAAACAACGGTTAAGCACGATTTTTGAGTTCCTTGACAACATCTTTTCTGTCTCAGACAGGTCCGAATTGACAGAATTAAGGGGGAAATATTTTCAATCCTTTACCGATGATCTTAAACGTAGCTTCTTCGGATATCAGTTCGCTGTTGAGTATCTGCCTACTAGTGATGAGCAAATCATTAATGCAATTTTTGACAGGATAAATCGGAATGTCGCTAAGCTAACACCTCAAGAACTTAGACATGCAAAATATAGTGGACGATTTATTAGCAAGGCGGAAGAGCTTACTCAGTGGATGCAGGCTTTATTGCCACATAATGTTCCCCGACTCACTGAGCAAACACGTAAGCAGATGAAGGACGTTGAAACGGTTGCTGGTCTCCTTCTATTAATTGAAGAAGGACCAAAAGGGTACTCACAAGCGGATTTGGATGCTGCATTTAGCGATAGAGACACTGAGTGGGAACCGCAGACAGAAGTCGAATCAGTTTTCCGATCTTCAATGGAATATGTTTCGGAACTGTTCAAATTTGAAGGCGGAAGCTTGGTGGGAACACGGATGAAAAATCAGGCCGATTTTTACTCCTTATTTGGAGCAATCGTGGAGCTATATGAAGAGGGAGCTTTACCTTCTTTGCCTGATGCGCATAGAAAACTTCGCGCTTTTTGCGAAGCATTTGATGATATTTTAGTCTGGTCCAAGGACGCTGAATTAGAGAAGTATTTTAATGCGGCTCGTTCAGCCTCGAATGATAAAGGGCCGAGGGAGTTTAGAATCGGAACAATAAAAAGAATACTCTCAACATGATTCCCCCCAAGCTGAAGGCAACATATTCTGAATACCGTATTTTTTTAAAAGAGATTGAAAAAATAGTTCGGGATTTAATGCACGGCTTTTGTGACAAGCAACAATACGCATTCATTGGACGAACTAAGGAGTTGGAATCACTAAGTGAAAAAGTCGAATCCGGCCGTTTTCCCAACTGGTCATCGCTAGATGATTTATATGCGTGCACTATCATAATCCCGACGCGTGCGAAGGAAAAAGATGTTCTCACATTCTTAAGAGAAGCGTTTGATGAGGTTGAAACGCGAGGAAGATCGAGCACCATGAAAAACCCCTCAATGTTTTATTTCGACTCGACTCGTTTTATAGGCCGATTGCTGCCTCGATCCGGTCAGGACAGCAGAAGCAATCTTTTTCGTATTCCATTTGAGGTACAAATTAGGACAGCCTTCGAGCATGCATGGTCCGTAACCACACACTCACTTTCCTATAAGGCTCGGTCAATTGATTGGCGCACAATGAGACTTGCGGCGCAACTCAAGGCAGTCGTTGAACAATTAGATTGTATCGTTGAAGGCTTTGAGTCAACAGCTACATTTATCTCGGAGCAACCCTGGCCTGAAGTTGAATTCCGAAAAAATGTGCAAACTTATTTTCAAACTAAAATTGCTACAGGAGAAATTCCGTCTGAATGTGCTCCCTCAAATTGGACCAAGTTTACAGAATCATTCTTAGCAATTGTTAAGGCATCTGATCGACGAGCTTCACGTAAGCTCGATCAGATTTACAGTGAAATAGTACCAATCTTTGAACTTGAGATTAACACGTATAGTGCGCAAAAATTTCCGCGGAGCATCTCTCTTTTTCAATTCTCCGTTGGTTTACTATTACAAAAAAAATATTTCGGCCCTAAACTAGAAAGTTTCTTTTTGATGGTCACTCCAGAACTTGAGGGTCTATATCCAGCTTCTAGGGATGTGCTAAGTGTTTTTGATTTCAACTCATAGTCGCGAGAATCCTGTCCCGGCGAATAGTTGCTACTTCCGAGGTCTCGGGAGCGCCTTTGTAAGGCGAACAGGATTTTGGTAACGCATGTTGATCCGGGCGGAGGATAAAAGCCAGCATTCAAGAAAATATTTGGAACTAATCGGAAAGAATGAAGAGTAAAATTGGAATGTAGGCGTACAAAATTAGCGGGAACGCGAGATGGGAGCTGCCTTTGTTGAAAAAAATAAAATATAAAAGAAAAGGAAGAATACGGAAAACTCGAGGCGCAAATTCACACGAATCATATGATGATGGTTTCAAACTCAGAAGAAATTAATCTACTTCTATCGCTACTTGACCAGACAAAACAAATCCGTCCTGTCTTGCTTTTCGGTGCGGGCGCATCCAAATCCTCAGGAATTCCATTATCTGCTGATGCCGTAACCTTAATTGCCAAGGAAGCTTATAAACGGAATAGAACTCCTATGAGTCAGTCCGATTTACTTGGAGACGCTATTGCATATCTAAATGGCTTAGAGTGGGCCAAGGGTAAGCCTAAAGAGGAACTCTTTCCGTTAGCTGTCCACCACCTTTTAACGCCTCGGGAATTTCGAAAGCAGGTTCTATATTCAATCATTAGCCGAGCAACGCAGCCTAACACCGGTTACCTCGGATTAGCACAGTTGATGCGAAGAGGTCTTATAAAAACTGTATTGACCACAAACTTTGATGAGATGATAAGAGCAGCTGTAATTTCTTTGGGTCCGATATCGTCTATGATGACAGATATCCGATGTGTCCCAGACCTTGTTAAATTCAATATCCATAACTCTTACCAAGTTATTCATTTACATGGAGCACTTGAATATTATAACGATAAAAACGCTCCTGACGAGCTTGACAAGCTGGATGAAGAAATTATTCGCCGAGTAAGACCCATGCTTATAGACCAGCCACTTGTTGTTGTTGGTTATCGGGGTGCTGAAGACTCGATAATGTCTAACTTGCTTGGAGGAGGGATTCACGACTCACAGAGCTATCGACACGGCATTTATTGGTGCGTTATGCACAACGAAGAACCTCACCAGAAAGTAAAGCAATTCGCCGAGGCTATTGGGGATAACTTCCATTATGTTCGTATTGAATCCTTTGATGTCTTATTTTCTCAGTTAGCAGAGCAACTGAAAGAACACTACTTAATGACTGGGGAAGCCACCAATTTGACACCAGGTGCGGCCAGTACGTTCGACCGACTGATTGAAAGCGAAAACAAATGGTCTGATATTGATGAGGATCACGCATACCATTGCGTTGTAGATTATTGCCGTAACCTCGGACTTCCCGAGATTGCGAGAAGTAGCCTGGTTCCCTGGCTAACTGAGAATGGGTATGCCCAAATTCACAATGATGAACCGGTGCCCACGAACGGGGCTCTACTACTCTTTGGGAAAAGACCTTCCGATCGATTTCCTTTCGCGAAAATACTTTTTAGAGAACAGGGTAAGAAGCAAACAGTATATGATGGTAACCTCCTAACCCAACTCCAAACACTCAGCGAACGAATTCTTAGCCCGGAAGTGAACCCTGAAATAAGATTGAAGAGAAAAAGGTCTACAGATGAAGCATTGGCTTATGATGAACTCTCGCTGAAAGAGATTCTGGTAAACATGATTGTTCATCGCGATTACTCGCTTGATGAGTATTCACAAGTTGAATGGTACCCTGATAAAAAGCTAGTTTTTACTAATGCAGGAGGGCTTTTACCTTCGTCAAGGTCACTCCTTTCCCAAGGTCAAAAAGTTATTCCCAAAAGGGAGGTTTCTGAGTTGCGCAATCCATCCATTGCAGACATGTTCTTTGGCCTGAGGTACATGGACAAAGCAGGGACGGGACTTGCAGATGCGATTGATGGAATACGAGCGAACGGTGGGGAGATGGAGCTTTCTATTGATGACAAAAATATAGAATTCAAAGCTGAAGTGCTACAGCCACGGGCAAGCGCAACGGGTATAGCTCGCTCGCTAGCGGTCGAATTAACATATTCAACAAATCTGCTACGTTTTCTTGAAGTGCCAATTGAGATTTATAGAATACCTGTCTTTCGAGACATTGATTCTAAGAATCTTTGGTCTGTTTCACCATCACCTCTATTCATCATTCGCCAAGGTTACATGTATTCATTCGAAAACTTGGACGAGTATCCTAATATCTGTGAGTTAGCTGGCGGTGGAAAGATGGAAATTCTTGCTACTCATAGTGAGTCTATTGAATCTAAAGTTTTGGAACTACTCAGAAGGCATTGGGAGACGCGCTTAAGAGAGAAAGCGGACGATGGCTTAAGAGTGGATTGGAAGGCGAGACACGCTGTGTTCCAATTAATAGAAGGGATGGAAAACAAAATTTCTTATAAAGCTGCTACGAGAAAGGCTAGTAGAGCTGTTGTGAAAATGAGGCCCAAGGGGGATAGATTGGAAGGTGAAAATGAAGGAATCGCTTACCGAATCCTAAAATGGAGTGACGAATTTTTGCTTCAAATAAAGCCGATTTATATATTTACTCGGGAAGATGGGAAAACTCCACTTCCCCCGAGTTGGCAGGGTTCCCGTGCTACACGTCGATTTAAATTTGACAGGAACGTGAATGTTGCAGATGACCTGCAATTTTGGGCAAGATACCTTGCTGATGGTGGAAGGTTCATTGACTGCGGGCACGGTAAAATTGAATTGAACCTTGATTCACAATTCGTAAGCATTAGTACGCCTATTATTAATAAATAAATGGAAATTCAAATAAACCGCTTTAGCGAGCCCATCCTGCAATACGGCAATGGGGAAGGTTTTGAACCAAGAAAGGACCTGCGTGCTTTCGGGCCACTGACGAAAACCCCGTTGTTGCAATTAAACCTCGGTTTGGTAGGCGCAGAGCATGATATTGTCCGTTGTCTAGAATGGATCGACATTCTCAATCGCCCAGCCGTTACAAATGAATCAAACGCAAAACGATTTCGTCAGTATCCAGGTGCTCCTAAGGCGTGGGGAATTTCTTTTTGTGCTCCATCACATTTTATCCGAAAAATTTCGGATTCTGCGATGAGTATTCTCATCAATAGGGTTAAAGAGAAAATATCAGCAGCTATTTTTGAAGAAGCTTTGTCATTGTTTTGCGAGCAAATTGAATCGCTCTGCCTTGATAGGCATCCAGAAGCCATTATCATTATCCTTCCTGAAGTTCTCGGCGATTTATCAATTCAAAATCCGCTTTTGACAGAACGAGAAAAGCGTATACTTGAAGAGTTTCAAAGTGATGTTGAGAGTGAACAAATTGGATTGTTTGAATTAGATTCTGAGTCTATTCGAGTAGCAGAAGACTTGTTAACTTATTCTCAAGACCTGATATTTCGCAATTTTTGCAGGGCATTAAAAGCACGTGCCATGCAAATTTCAAATTGTCCACCAATTCAAATTATACGCTCTGAGACGATAGCACGTGATTCTGAAAGGCAATCGGAGGCCACGAGAGCCTGGAATTTATCTCTTGCTCTATATTATAAAGCTGGGAACATTCCTTGGAAATTACGTGACCTCCCGCCAAGCAGATGCTTCGTGGGTATATCTTTTCATCACCTTAAGACTAGAGAAGGTGAACTTGTTTATGCCAGTACCGCTCAGGCATTTAGTACTGAAATTGAGCCCTTCGCTTTGAAGGGATCCTACGTGCCTCGTGAACAGCGAAGAGACAAGCAGCCTTATTTGAATCAAGATCAGGCAGCCAGTGTAATAGAAAAAATAATAGCAGGATACAAAAGGCAAGCAGGTGTTGAGCCGAGCCAGATAGTTATTCACAAGAGCACGCCGTTCCAGCCGGAAGAAAAAACAGGTTTTATTGAGCAATGCGAGAAAAGTGAGATCGATTGCAGAATGGTGAGTATAGGCCCCACGGGTTTCCGGCTAGCCCAAAGGGGTAATGTTGAGCCGCCGCGAGGGACTTGTTGCAAAATATCACAACGAGAGGGCTTTCTTTTTACAACAGGATACATTCCATGGTGGGATAGTTACCCAGGTCCTCACATCCCGGCGCCCCTACGACTAATTGTTGAAGATGGAATTGAATTCGATGATAGGGCTTCAGAGATATTAGCTCTTACAAAAATGAATTGGAATAGTTCTGATGGTATTGGTGCGGTTCCCATAACGCTGTCTTTTGCACGGCGGGTTGGACTTATAATGACTGAAATGGGAGATTCAGATGCTATTAACCCTCTTTACAGGTACTACATGTAGCAAGAAACTAGTATAAAAGGAAATTCTCAAAATGATGAATAAAAGTTCATGAAAACACATCCCACACACACAAAAAATGACGAAGAATGAAAGGTGGCGAAAAATGAAAATGGCGAAAACTAGCAGATTTCGGCACTTGGCTTTCTATCAGAATATGAATACGGATTGAACGAGCACACAAACAGCTTAAAAGGGTTTGCTAAAAGACAGAATGAGATGCGCTGACCGTCGGCGGTCGCCCATACATTTATTCGATGCCGTACATGCGGAGCTTGCGGTAGAGCGTGGTGGTGGCGATGCCGAGTTGGCGGGCGGTGGCGAGTTTGTTGCCGGCGTTTTTTTCGAGGAGGTCGAGGATGTAGCGTTTTTCCATTTCGTCGAGCGGGACGGTCTCATCGCCGGCCGGCGCGGCGTGGGCGGCGCCCTGGGGCGCCCCCGGGGCCTGGAACAGTTCCTCGGGAAGATGTTCGAGTTCGATCGTGTCGCCGTCGGCGAAGATAAGGGCGCGCTCGAGGACGTTTTTCAGTTCCCGGATATTTCCGGGCCAGCGGTATTCGTGGAGCGCGCGGATGGCGTCGGCGGAGAGGCGCGTTACTTTGCTGCCTACTTTGGGGGCAAGTTCCTGGAGCAGGGCGTGCGCGAGCAGGGGAATGTCCTCTTTCCGTTCCCGGAGCGGCGGAAGGTGAATGGAGATGACCTTGAGGCGGTAGAGCAGGTCCTCGCGGAACGAATGGTCGCGGACGGCTTCGGCGAGATCGCGGTTCGTCGCGGCGATGGCGCGGACGTTGATGATCTTCGAGCGCGGGCTTCCGACGGGAAGGATTTCGCCGGTCTCGAGAAAGCGGAGGAGTTTCACCTGGCTTTTGGGCGACATTTCGCCGATCTCGTCTAAGAACACCGTTCCGCGGTCGGCCGATTCGAGCAGGCCGGTCTTATCGCGGTCGGCGCCGGTGAAGGCGCCGCGGACGTATCCGAAGAGCTCGCTTTCCTGGAGATCGCGCGGGATGGCGCCGCAGTTGATCGCGATAAAGGGAGCGTTGTTGCGAGGGCCGTTGGCATGGAGCGTTTCGGCGACGAGTTCCTTGCCGGTCCCCGATTCGCCGGTGATGAGGACGCGGGCGTCGGTCGGCGCGACGCGGCGGAGGGTCTCGAGAAGGTTCCGGACGGCGGAACTTTCGCCCACGATCCGGCGGAACGAAAACTCCTCGCCGACGCGGCGGCGGAGCCGCTCGATCTCCTGCTTGAGCGATCGCTTTTCCAGCGCCTTTTCGACGACGAGCATGATCTCCTTGTAGTCGGTATCTTTGGTAAGATAATCGGCCGCGCCGAGTTTCATCGCTTCGACCGCGTTTTCGAGTTCGGCATGGCCGGTGAGGACGATGACTTCGGTTCCCGGCGCGGTCCGGCGCGCTTCGCGGAGCAGGTCGAGCCCGCTCTGCGCGCCCATGCGCATGTCGGTAATGACGAGGTCGAATTGGGAACCGGACGCAAGCTGCTCGGCGGCTTCGCGGACGCCGGAGGCGAGCGTTACGGTATGGCCGTAATGCTCGAGGATCGTGCGGTAATTATCGCGCGCGCTTTGCTCGTCGTCAACAAAAAGAATGGAGGACATGAGAGTTTGAAAACACGTGTGGCCTCGCGAAAGTTAGGATTTTGTGTAGGTTTCGTAGCGAACGAATGTGGGCTCGGCGAATGTTCGCTCCGTGCATGAAGGCGTTGAAAATGCTGACCTGGCCGAAGCTCATGGCCTGCGTGACGTGCCTGGCGATCGCGATCGCGTCGATCGGGTTTGTCAGTGCGGACTGCCGGTGCGAGACCGCCAGCGCGAAGACGGCTTCCTGCTGCCACCGCTCGGCAGCGAAACCGGATTGTTGCTGTAAGATCGCCGGGTATTTAAATGTTCCTGCGGTCTCGCTTTCTCTCCGCTCGGCCGTGGCGAAGGCTTTGGTTCCGATGGTTACGGTCGGGAACAGTTCCTATTCGGTGCATTATTCCTTCGGACCGATGGTTCCTGCGGTCGAGATGTTCCAGCCGCCCGCCCTTACGATTGTGAATACCGTGGTGCTGCGAATTTAAGACTGGTTCCCAGCCCAGCTTCGACACCGACACGATTCACAATGGTTAATCAATTTTTTTAGGACCGATTTATGAAAAAACTTTTGATCCTGGTTTCCGGCCTCATGCTGACGATGGCAGCGACGAGTTTTGCCGGGAACGATACGGGAAAGACGAACCTGAAGCCAGCGAAAGCGGCCTGCTGTTCCTGCACCTGCGGGGACGACTGCTCGCCGGGCGCCTGCCCGAACGACTGCGGCTGCTGCTGCGATAACTGAGCTCTGCATAAGAAAAAACGAGGCTCGCTCCGGCGGGCCTCGTTCGTTTTAAATCGCTCCGAATTGGTATTATATGCTCATCGCGTTGGTATTACAAGCGCATCGAGTTGGTATTACAAGCGCTTCGAATGGGTATTACATGCGCCCTTTGGCCTGGATCCAGAAGAGGTAATCGCGGCTGAGTTGGTGCTGCGGGTCGAGCAGCAGGGCTTCGTGGAACGATTGTTCCGCGGCCGCGGATTCGCCGCGCAGATGTTCGAGGATCCCTAAGAAGGCGTGCGTATCGGGATTGTTCGAGTCGCGTTCGACGGCCTGTCGGGCGAGGTCCAGCGCTTTCGGCAGGTCCTGCTCGGCGAGCGCCTTCCTTGAAAGTTCCACAAGCGAGGCCGTCGCGCCGGAGCCCGGTTGGTTGACGTTCAGCGCTTCGCGCGCTAAAACGCGGCGGACCATTTCGCGGACGTCGTTCGGGGAGAACGGCTTGCGGATATAGTCCGAGACGCCGAGCGAAAATGCTTCGAGGAGCGTGTCGATCGTAAGGTACGCGGTAATGACGATGGCCGCGGTGTGCTTATCGTGTTCCCGGATTTCGCGTAGCATTTCGATCCCATTGATCTGCGGCATGCGAAGGTCCATCAGGATGAGGTCGTAATGCGAGGATCGAAATTTTTCGAGGCCTTCGGCGCCATTGGCTGCGGTATCGACGTCGTAGTCCGCGGCGATAAGGGAATGCTGGACCGTAAGGCGAATATTTTTTTCATCGTCGACGACCAGAATGCGGCGTTTGCGAACGGGCGTTCGCGTTGCCGAATTGGGTGCAGCGGATTTCGAGTCGGAAACCGGCGGCGCGGTTCCGTTCGATGGGCTCGCATTCGCGAGCGGCGGTGGCACGGCTGAGGATGTTCGAGGTGTGAGCATGGATATGACCGTATCGCTAAATTCGCATTTTGCGGACAGCGGCAACGCTGTCACGTGTTCATGTCGCGGCTACAAAAATAGGGGGATTTTGGTCGCCGGTCGTGATTCCGTTGCTTTGCCCGTTTTCCGAGCGTTCGCTCATCGGGATCGTGAAGGAGAATTCGCTTCCTTTTCCCACTTCGCTCTCGACCTGAATCGTTCCGCCATGGGCCTGGACGATTTCCTTAGCAATTGCTAAGCCGAGGCCGGTTCCGGCCTTGGCATCTTTGCTTCGGATGGCAAAGCGTTGAAAAATGCGTGGAACGAACTCAGCCGGAATTCCACCGCCGGTATCTCGGACATAAAAGCATGCGAAGCCCGGCTGTTCTTTCGCGGGGACGACGCCGACCGTGATCGTGCCTTCGCGCGGGGTGTACCGCATGGCGTTCGAGATCAGGTTGACGAAGACCTGTTTTAAACGGTCGGGATCGGAATAGACGCTTGGAACTTTCGGATCGAGTTCGGTGACCAACTGGATTCCGGCTTCTTGCGCCGGAGCGGAAAAGGGGAGCAGGAGATGCTCGAAGAACGGATGGAGCGCAACGTTCGAAGGTTTTACTTCGAACTTTCCGGACTCCATCTTCGCGAGGTCCATAAGGTCGTTCACGATGCGGAGCAATCGTTCCGATTCTTCGCGGATCGCCTGCACGAATTGTTGCTGCACGTCGGAAAGCGGCCCCAGCGTCCGTTCGCCCAGCAGATCGACGCTCATGCGGATCGCAGTGAGCGGCGTACGAAGTTCGTGCGAGACCATGCCGACAAAATCGGACCGCATGCGGTCCAGTTCGTGGGCCTGCGTGACGTCGTGGAGCACGAGAAGGAATGCGACGGTACCCGGCGCCTCGCCGGACTGGATCGGAATGATATCGCGCGTGAAAAAGAGGCGATCGCCGCGCCGGTCGTATTCGACCACCTCGGAACGATTCCGATCTTTCCAGTTTCCTTTGAGGGCGGCGACGCAAAGCGATTCGAGCGCCGGCTTGCCGCGGGCGATCTCGAGGCAATTGCGGCCTTCGACATTGCGAAGTTCGAAGAGTTCCTGCGCGCTCCGGTTGACGGAGAGCACGGTGCCGAAACGGTCAATGAGTAGCAGGGCATCGTCCATCGACTGGACGATCGATTCCGAGATCGCTTTTTCTTCGAGAATTTTCTTGAGGTTCAGTTCTTCGAACTCGGCCAGCTTTTCAGCCATGGCATTGAACTGCTCGCCGAGGCGGCCCACTTCGTCGTTCGTTCGAGGAATGACAAGTTGATTGAGTTCGCCGGCCGTGATCCGTTTCGTTTTCGCGGTGAGTTCGACGATCGGTCGCACGATGACGTTCGAGAACCGAATCGAAAGGACGATACAGAGGATCAGGACGACGGTGCCGAGCGCGATCACCTCGACCCGAATACGTCGGCCTTCGTCCTGTGAAATGGTGGAAAGCGTTCCGAGCGAAAGCAGGTATCCGGCCTGCACGAGATTGATCCTGGATTTGAGGCTGTCGAAAAGCGGATCGATCTCGGTCACAAAAATTTCGTTCCTTACCGCCTGCTGGCCGGCCCGGACCTCCGGGTTCCTGATCGTATCGATCGAGGTGGCCGATATCAACTGGAAATGAAGCTCGTTCCGGATGAGCGTGGTGAGGTGTGCGATCTGATACAGCGACCGGTACAGCGTCGGATCGCGCGAGAGCGGTCCGGTACCGGTGGAGATGTGCGAAAGCGCTTCGGTTGAACTTTGCTCGGCGTCGAGAAAGCCGGCGAGCGCGGCCGGATCGTCCGGAGTCAGCAGTACGCGTGTGGCGGTACTTCGAAGGTGCGTGGCCGAGGTGTCGAGCGTATTAATCGCATGCAGGATCTCGAAGCGATTTTGAAGAAGGTCGCTGGTCGAGTTTTGGATGTCGGAAAGATTAACAACGGCCCACGCGCCAATGGCCCCCACGACGACGATGACGAAGAGGAAACCGGCCAGTATCTTCGTGCGAAGACTCTTGAACATCCTTTCAAGTCCTGCGTGGTGCGTGCTACGTGCTGATCCTTAGTATTGAGTCCCAGGTACTAGCACTTAGCAGTCTGCATTTAGGATCAATGCGCAGCGTGCGTTTCGATGAGTTGTCGAAGGTGATTGAGGGAATCGATCTTGCGATCGATCGTCATTTCGAATTCCGGTGCATCCCAATATCCGCGGTCTTCGAAATATCCCTTGACGAGGACGTTGTGCTTCAGTCCTTCCATGACTTCGGCAAACCGTCCCGAGCCGAGCGCAAGTTTTGCCAGCACATCGCTCAGCGTATAGCTCGAGGTCGCAAGGTTCTCGGACGCGGTCTTGGCATTGTTGTAGACATCGTCGCGGGTCAGTAATTTCCCGAGAGAACCTTCGCCGCGGTTGATCTTACCGGCAATATCGTTCACCTGGTCGGAGAGCGACTCGAAACTTCGCGAAACGCGATTGACGGCATATTTCGCCGTGTCCATAACGTCGCGCGCGCTTGCGGCCATCGCGGTGGCTTCCTCGTAAAGCGAGTCGTTGTTGACGAGTTTGGCAAGCGTTCCGTTACCGGACGCGATATTACGGACCAATTTCGTTGCCTGTATCGAAAACGAGTCCAACTGCGATACCACCGCGGTCAGCGTATCATAGATCGCTGTAAAATCCTGGGGTGATTCGCCATGGATCGTTCCGCCGGGTGGGATCGCCTGCGTTGAGTCTCCGCCCATCGTAATGACGATCATCTTATCGCCGATGAGTCCCTGCGTACTGATCTGCGCTTTGGAATCGGTGTGAATAAGCTTGAGCGCGTCGGTCAGCACTTTCATCGTGACCGTTACGGAATCGCGTGCGTTGCGCGGCAACATGATGTCCTTCACGCTGCCGACATTAATGCCGGAGATCTGGATTTCGGCGCCTTTTAAAAGCCCGCTTACAGTCTTAAATCGGGTGCGCACGTCCGATGTCGAAGAAAACATCTTCTCCTTGCTGCCTAAATAAAAAATAAAAACAATTAGGATGATGAATCCCGCGAGGACGAAGATCCCGATCTTGAGCAGTGGAACGGCTTTGCGCTTCATAATGAGATTAACTTCCTGGTGAGATTACGATAGTACGTATGCAGTTCATTGTCCGTTTCACGCCGGTTGTGGGGCAGAAGAGTGGAGGCGTTCCCGTGCTGCAAGGATCTTATCGTGCCGTTCGCGGTCGAGTCGGGAAGCCGACAGATATTCGCGCAGGAATGGATCGTCAGACTTTTGCAGGTCCTTCATATCGCCATCGAAAATTACATAGCCCTCGTTCAGCACGATCGCACGGTCGGCAACGGTATAGGCCGTCGGAAGGTCGTGCGTGACGACAATCGAGGCAATACCCAAACGCTGCTGCAGCGTAACGATCAGTTCTGCAATAGAACTTGAAGTAACCGGGTCGAGACCGGTCGTCGGTTCGTCATAGAGCATCATTTCCGGTTCGATGACGATCGAGCGCGCGAGTCCTGCGCGTTTTTTCATTCCCCCCGAAAGTTCCGAAGGCATCTGGTCGATCGAGTTTTCGAGTTGCACCATTTCGAGCGCATGCACGATTTTTTTTTCACGCTCTTCAGAATTCAGGTCCGTATGCTTGACAAGGAACAAATCGAGGTTCTGGCCGATCGTCATTGAATCGAAGAGCGCCGCGCCCTGAAACAAAAATCCGATCTCCGATCGGAGCGACATGAGCTGAAGATCGTCCAAAGCGGTCACTTCCTTATCTTTATAATAGATCTTTCCGGCGTCTGGGTGCAGAAGTCCGACGATGAGCTTCAGGAGCACGCTTTTGCCTGTGCCGCTTTTGCCGAGTACGGCGACGGTTTCACCTTTACGCACCGTCATGCTTGCGTCCTTCATGACCGGTTTTTCGAATGCGATGGCAATATGCTCCACACGGAGGAGCGGTCCCTCCTCGTGTGGCTCGTCCGGATGCTTATGATGAAATGGATGGATCACAAGTAATATGAAGTGCTTCGTCGTGTTGCGCCCTACGTCGGCCAGAGCATCAGCGTTACTTTTACGAACAGCACGTCCAGCAGAATAATGAGCAGGGAACTCGTGACCGCTGCATCGGTCGCAGAACGACCCACTCCTTCGGTGCCCCCTTTGGAATTATATCCTTCGAAGCATCCCACGATACCGATCGTAAAGCCGAAAAAGATCGTCTTAGCTACGCCGGGAAGATAGTCCGAAAATTCGACGCCATCGACGACGCTGTGAATGAAATAACTGATACTGATGCCGGCGTCTAATTTTTCGACGATCCACGATCCGATAAGTGCCACGAAATCGGCAAGAATGGTGAGCACCGGTAGTGCGATCATGCATGCGACGACGCGCGTGAACACGAGATATTTATATGGGTCCAGCGCGGCGACGTCCATCGCATCAATCTGTTCGCTCGCGCGCATGGAACCGAGCTCCGCCCCGATGCCGGCGCCTACCCGGCCGGCAAGGATGACCGAGATCAGCACCGGAGATAACTCCCGCATGACACTGATCGCTACCATGACCGGAATATAGGCCTGTGCGCCGAATTTGATCATTGTCGGCCGGCTCTGCATCGTAAGTACCGCGCCGATCACAATGCCAACAACGATCACGAGTGATAATGAGCGATAACCTATCGCATTGAGCTGCCGGACGATCTCCTTGAATTCGTATGGAGGCCGGGCGAGCGTGCGAACGAACTGCATCGCGAACATCCAGAGCCCACCAAGAAGGACGAGCGAACTCGCCCACCGAGCCACCATAGGTGACTCTGCTTCTGGCGATGCCTGTACCGCCTCGCTGCTTAGTTCGTTTTCTGCCATATTCAGCCTAACTGCCGAAAGCAATGCCTATTCCAACTCTGCCGTTCGGTTTTAGCCTAACATTATATTCTAAGGGAAAAATTTGCTTTTAAAATCGTGATATTTGGGTCGTTTAGAGGATAATACGTTCAAAGATGCTAAGTTTCCCCATTAAGAGAATCCAAAGGCTGGCAGGTATTGCATATTTTTACGTTCAATGAACGGGAAAATGCATCTGGATTGATTTCTTTCTTGACTGTTCCTCCCAAATTCATAATAGAATCGAGGAAGTAAGATCGGGATCGGTATCCGATGTGAAAAAGATGACTGGGTAGCGGGACTAAGAAAAGGGAGCCTTCGCAGCAATTTTGGAGTTCAAAATAATCAGTATTTCTTAAGGATACCCACTTGAGGTCCCCGGTTTTTGGTTTTCTTGTCGGTCTGGCGGTCGCTTTTTTTTATGCGCAAAGCGCAGAGGCGCAGGTCGTCCTGACGGCCGGCAATGTGGTGACAGACAGCTTTCCAATTATTGATGTCGATGTGAGCGTGACGCAGTCCGGAGCACCAGCGCCGCTTGTGACGACCGCGAATTTTACCGTCCGTGAAAATGGGGTTCCCGCGAGCGTGCTCACGCTCAAGGGGTGCGGCGGAACATCGAGTGCGGCGATTGCGCTCGTGATGGATACGAGCGCTTCGATGAACGAAAGTATTGGTTCTGGACCAATCACGAATCGCGAGTACGACAAGTTCAATGCCGGGATAGCGGCGTTCGTGGCGAGCCTGCCGGGTCCCTCGCTCTTAGCCTTAGTTCCTTTCGCGGATTCGTCGAAATATTGGTACCCGGGGAGTCCGACTAATTTTTATACCAGCAATAACACAGCGGATACCGCCGCGCTAATGGCACATGTCCTGAACTTGAGTTACGATGGATCGTCGACCGAAGTAACCGATGGCATCGACGAAGCCGCGATGGTTCTGGCTAAAAGTTCCTTACCGAGCCGTGCCATGATCCTGATTACGGACGATAACGCAACGAATGTCGATAGTGTCCGGATGATGCTGGCCTCGCTCGGGATTAAGCTCTATGTACTCGATGTGGCACGGGATTCCGGGAAAGTGAACTATATCAATCACGACCTTGCCATCGCGACCGGCGGAGATTATTTCCATGCGTCCGACACAACGATGTACACGCAGGAGTTTCTGGCGATCTCGCAGAAGATGTTTGCCGAACATTGCGTGCTCGAGTACCGGAGCGCGTTTCCGTGCTCGGCATGGAATACGGTGAACGTCGATATTACGCTGAATTACAAAGGTTCCGTCGAGAACGCGTTGGTCTCGTATCTACGGGGTGCGCCGGCGGGCGATACCGTCGCACCGCGCTTGAAACTGGATACGCCAGCCTATATATCGAGAAGAATCCGTGCCTACGATTTTTTCCCATGCGAATCGGGAATGAGGTCGCTCCTGGATTCGAGTTCGATGAACGTTACCGTTATCCCTCGATATGCAACGGCGGATTCGATCGTCGATCTTGTAACGGCGACCGATTCGCTGTATCCGGCCCGCGCGTGGTTCGTCGCAAGCGACTCCGCGGGGAACCGAAACCGCATGGAGCTTTTCTATCTGCCGAAACCCGATCTACATCCGCCACAAATGAGTGTTCCACTCCGAGCAGGATCGAATTACACTGCGGCCGTCCATGAAGCGCTCCCATGGGATCGGGGGATCGATACGGTTTTTTTGGTGCGAGCATCGAACCTCCTGCTTGACAGCGTCGTATTCTCGGGGAAATCGCTGGCGATGTCTTATCTCCACATCTCGTATACTACCGATTCGGCGCAGGGGTGTCTGATCGCGCGGGATTCTGCGGGGAACCTGGATAGCGTGTGTATCGAGTGGTACGGCGAGGGCGCGGATACGCTGCCTCCCGTTTTCACGCAAGATCCCATTGCGGAACCCAGGACGGAACTAACGGGAATCGTGACGGAAGAGCGTCCGAAGGACCGCGGTTTGCGGGAAGTCAACGTGACTCCTCTTGGGAATACGAGCGTTCCATTTGTGAGCTACAATTCGGTACAAGCCGCAAAGGTCGGTATAGGAGTGATCGACTCTCTGTTTGCCGCCCGCGCCCTGATCGAAGCGTATGACAGCGCCGGGAATTACATGAGAGACACGATGCGCTATGAGCCGCTGGATGATCAGTTCCCGCCCGTGCTCCACTATAGAACGGTTCGGCCGGGAACCCTTGTCTTCTCGGCAAGTGATACGCAGGCCTGGGATCGCGGCGTTGCATTTCTATTGCTTACCGCAGGTACGAATGCATCGACCGGCAATGCGATTTTTTCGGACGGTCATCATGCTTCACTTACCGTTACAATTGGCGACCAGGCGCTGCCATCGACGATCACCGTTCAGGCCACGGACAGCGCGGGGTATCAAACGACGCTTACCATTACGGTCCCCGCCGTTTCCTTGCAAACGTTTGGCGACACCGCGATCGACTTCGGTGTAATTCCTGTAAATCGAACGGTGACGCGAACGTTGGTTTTGACAAACGAGAACGACATTCCCATTGCCTGTGGCTTCGATCCGCTCATTGGCGATACCTCGGAATTTTTGGTGATTTCTCCGAACCCGATGTTTTTTGCTGCGCATGCCACTGAGGCGGTTTCATTCGAATTTCATCCCGCCCAGATCGGTTCGTATCGGGCGGCAAGCAATATCGAATTCCATAGCCCACTGGGAACGGTTAACCTTACCGGGCGGAGCATTGGCGCCGTTCAACTTGCGCTGGATACTGTTATTGTGACCTCTGGAACAGCCGGTGCGATGCATCTTGCAGTAGATGTCGATCCGAAGCCATCGAATCTCGACACGATTGCTTTTGTGTTGAATTATGATCCAGACCTCATCACATTCGATCCGCTACCACTGTGCTCCAGCGGAATCGATACCGGCCTCTGTGGATACGTTTTTTCCTGGTCTGGCCCGGAAGGTGCGAAGGAGGGAATGCTCGTGCGAAAGGATAATTCTCTTACCACACTGACCTTTGGAAGTTCCTCCTTAACGTTACCGTTCGAAAGTTATGCTGGGGTCTTCGATTCCGCTCGAGTAACGATTACACCGATCAATACATATTCGGGAAAAACGCTTTCGACTCAAAACGGTTTGGTGGTTTTTTCGGATGCCTGTGGGGATCCGATGCTTCGATCGGCGATGAGAGGAGACGCGATTGTGTTGCGGATAGCGAACGTCGTTCCGAATCCGGCCTTTTCTTCAATTAGGATCACGGTTGAAAGCGCACATGAAACGGCTGCCGAGATTCGCCTGATTGGAATGATGGGTGCCATTGTAAAATCAGTTCCC
>Ga0070741_10000422_pt1 | contig 157111 bp, 166 predicted proteins | sample Coa_R1_4_FD_66440 | JGI IMG/M metagenome (GOLD analysis project Ga0070741, IMG submission 66440) | Surface soil microbial communities from Centralia Pennsylvania, which are recovering from an underground coalmine fire - Coalmine... | ecosystem: Environmental > Terrestrial > Soil >... | reverse complement strand
CGGCGGTGAAGACGTCGACGGCGGCGTTGACGAGGATCGGGCTGGACGGGTCGGCGCGCGTGGAGAGCGCGCGCAGCTTGGCGCCGGTGACGGCGTCGAGGACGTAGAGCTTGGGCTTCCGGGGCAGCTCGGTGATGGCACAACCGACGATCGATGGACGCCGTTTGGGGTGGTCGGGCTCGGTTCCGGGGTGGTCGTGATCAGCGCCGGCTACGACCACAGCTGCGCGTTGACGAGTGCGGGCAGCGAAGACGTTGGTCTGCTTCTGCCACGACGTGGCGGTCGAGGACACCGAGCACGCTGTCGCGCAGGGCTACGCTCAGGTCGACACGGCTCGGCGGCCTGTCGCCCGGGGCGCCGATGGCGAGCGCTCCGCCTGTTTGAGCCTCATGGACAGTCGTTAATAGTGCCGAAGTCCTCCCCGTCACTCCAGGGGACCGTCTCGCATTCACCCGCCCCCGCTGAGTTGCTCACTGTGTTGCCATCGCCGCCGAGTATCGCACCACCCCTGTTCGCCATGAAGTTGTTGAAGCCGCCCATAACCGACGTGGATTCTCCGCTGGCGGTGTTGTTGTGCCCGCCGGTGACGGCCGATGTCAAGCCGCTGGCGTAGTTGGCGCTGCCGCCGGTGACCGATGCCTCAGCAGCGGTGGCATGGTTCCCGTAACCCCCGCTCACGGATGCAGGGTTGCCATAGGCCTGATTCGAGTCGCCGCCGCTCACCGACGCGAACGGACCATAGGCGTTGTTCAGCACGCCGCCGCTGACGGTCTGGAGCCCGCCCGGCGTGTGGCAGGTGGCGGAAGGCCTGGTGCCCGTGCCGGCGAGGTTGTCGCAGCCGCCGGTGACCGATGAGAGCGGGTCTGAGGCGATATTGAATTCGCCCCCGCTAATGCTCTCGATGCCTCCGTTGTTGCAGGTGCCACTTGGTCGCGTGCCGCCTCCGGCGAGGTTGTCGCAACCACCGGAGATGGAGGCGTCGATGTCGGTGGTGAGGTTGTACTCGCCGCCGTTGATCGAGGAGTAGTCGCCGCGTGCGGCGTTGCCGTAGCCTCCGGCAGCCCACGCGTCGATCCCACTGGCCGATCCTGCCTTGCCGCCGGAGAGCGCCGACTCGATCCCGTACGCAATGTTCCCGCGGCCGCCCGCGACCGAGCTGTCGTTCCCCAGAGCTTGGTTGCCGTCGCCGCCGCTGACCGATGCGAAGGCGTACGGGTAGTTGCTCGTGTCGGCGCAGGCGAGGGGAAGGGAGACGTCGCCGACGCCGGCGAGGTTCGCGCAGCCGCCGCTGACCGCCGAGAACTGCGTCGTGGCCTGGTTTGAGAAGCCCCCGCCGATTGACGCAAGGGTTCCGAGGGCGATGTTATGTCCACCGCCCGTCACGCTCTCGATCCCAGTGGCGTTGCAGGTGCTGGCGGGGACGCTGCCGAAAGCCGGTGAGGTTGTCACAGCCGCCCGTGATCGAGGAGAACGCGTCCGCAGCGAGGTTCTGCTGGCCCCCGCCGACGAGGCTGCCGATCGTCAGCGCCTGGTTGCCGACCCCGCCGCTGACCGTGGCGAAACTGTTCGGATAGCCGCTCGTCTTGGTGCAGGTGGTGTTGGCGGTCGGGGTCCCGGTCCCGGCCAGGTTCGAGCAGCCGCCGCTGACGCTCGTGTAGCCGGCGGACGCGGTGTTGTGAAAGCCGCCGCTGACGCTCGCCGAGGTCGCCTTCGCGACGTTCGCGTAGCCGCCGCTGACGGTCGCGTACGTCCCGGAGGCGGAGTTCGCCGCCCCCAGCACGCTCGCGTACTTGCCGCTCGCGGTGTCGTTGTAGCCGGCCACCAGCTGCGCGTAGCTCGTCCAGGAGTTCGCCTTGCCCAGGATCAGGTCGTGCGAGCCGGTCTGCGCCCGCCCCGACGGGTTCTCGTCGTACCCGAGCACCAGGTTCCCCTCGCCGTTCACGGCCCCGTCCGTGACGCCCGAGCCGGAGACGATCTGCACGTTCACCGCCGAGAACACCACCGTCGGCTTCCCGCCCACGCCGGCAGCGACGGACAAGGCGACACAAGTTGGAGTCTCTCCGTCGGGGATCGCCGGCCAGTATCCGTGTTCTTCAAGGTTCGGCGCGCCGGAAGCTTGACCCGTGCCGAGTTTCGACTCTCCGAAAGCGGGTCGATCACACTTACGGTCCAACGCGGCCGCACAGTCGTCCGGACGTTGCTTCGAAACCGCAAGATCGGGGTGAACAATCGCTCGTACGCGTGGGACGGGCGTTTGCCGAACGGAACGCCCGCGGCTCCCGGAATCTACACCCTTCGCGCCAGCTTCACGGACTGGCGACACCGCACTATCACGCGTCAAGCCTCCGTACGCATCGAGACGCCCCGTTGACCTAACCCCTGCCGCCGATCTGAGTAACCCGGCGTGGCAAGTATCCCTTCGAGGGAGAGGGCTAGCCCGTGCGCGAGACGCATTGGGCTCGGTCTGTGCCGTTGCTCGTCGCCCGGCAGCCGGATGATTGGGATTCATGGCTTGATCCGCTTTGTGAAGGCATCGAGGATCCTCTCCGTCCTGAGCACGAAGGCATCAATGTCGTCCATCGTGATCAATCTATCTCCGTAAAAGGCAAGCGATACGTCCATCGGGAGAATCTTCAACTCCACTGTTGCATCTGGGGATTCCCGCGGGGGAACCACGTTGCCAATGCCAATGAACTTCTGCCCGTCCACCATCGGATAACCACGGAACTTCTCTCCCGTAAGCTCGACCGTTATCTGATAATCGATGAGGGGTTGAAGCAACTGGAATCTAGGAATCTCGACCGACCCAAGGCAGACGTGGATATCTCGATGCTTGTCTCGGTTGGTTATCGAGCTAAGAATGGAGAGTGGATCATCTTCAACCCCTCCTATCCGGTTGTATGGTTGAAATGTGTCGATCAAATGCCGATGCCCACCACTGACTCCTGCCAGCATCCGATCCCGGTTGGACGACCCTCTCTTCCCCTTTGTGATGTATTCGTGTCGATCTGTGAAGATCGGGAATTGAGTGCGTCCTCGCGGTCGCTGGTCAGTATTATCGATGACCAACTGGACTATGAGCAGGTCAAGTGCGGATCGGGATTGGTATGCAATCTCGCCGAGATCGATAGCCCACTCGGGGTCAGGCTCCCGATCGATGTGAAAGACAATCGTTTTGCCACCCTTGCCTTCGGGTTCGATGGCGAAACGGAAGGGAGGCGGATCCATATAGGCCCCAACTTTGTCGTCCAAGGCTTTGAGATCTCGCTTCGCTCTCGCAAGCTTCAGGCGACACGCGCTGAGGTCGGCTCGCATGTTGGCTAAGCTCGTCATGGATGCCCGAGGAAGGTCAAGAGCCGACACAGCTGACCCAGAAGGGGTTACAGATCCCGGTGCCAAAGCGGAAGGACGTGCTGGACGCGCTCAGGAAGCTCGTCCAGCCCGTCAAGAAGCCCTAGACCGTCCGGGACGTAGCCTCCGCGAGCAGGTCGCGGAACGTCGGCGTGGCCGAGTCGCGCCGGTTGTACCGCCACGTCCACTCGTTTCAGGTAGCCCTGCAACCAGCGGGTCGAGACGGAGTGGTGCGCACCGCGCACACCGGACTTGAACAAACCCCAGAAGCCTTCGATCGTCTGAGTGTGGGTCGTGCCGTCCATGTAGACCTTGGCGGAGTGGTTGATCCGGCGATGTACGTAGCGCTTGCCGATCGGGTCGTAGCCGGCCCAGTCGTCGGTGTAGACCATCGAGCCGGGCAGGACGAACTCGTAGAGATCTCACTAACCGTCGCTGCCTCACGGGACATACCGACGATCGATGTGCGGATCCGCCCGTTCCGCTCGACCGCGCCGAACGCGACCCGCCGCGGGTTCGTCGCCGGCCCTCGCGGCGGAATCCCTGCCGCGATCCGCTTCCTGCGCTCCGACTGGCGGATCTTCCCGCCGACGAACGTCTCGTCCGCCTCAACCTCGCCCGACAGCGGCGCGGCGTCCTCCTGCGTCATCAGGTGGTTGCGGATGCGGTTGAACATCCGCCATGCGGTCTTGTAGGTGACGCCAAGCTCGCGCTCAAGGTGCTTCGCGGAAACCCCGCATCGCGTGCTCGTAATCAAGTACATCGCGTAGTACCAAAGGTGAAGCGACGTGGACGAGCGCTCGAAGATCGTTCCCTTCAACGGGTGAATGCGGAAGCCGCAGGCGCGGCAGAACCAGCACACAATGCGCGTGCTCGCCGTCCGGGGCGTACCGCTCACGCCACAGGTGGCGCAGACACGCCTCATCGTCGGGGAACTCGCGCATGAACTCCATGAGCGAGACAGTCGATTCGGAGGATGCAGCGCGGGTAGGGTTAACAGAGAGCACGGCGACGATCGTCGCAGGCGGCAGCGTTGTGGACAGCCCGGTCACGGTGAGCTCGGCGGGAAAGCCACCGACGACGACTTTGTTCGATCGGGTCACGCAGGTCTTCGCCCTCCTCCTCGTCACCGTGGCACTCGCACTCGCCGTGGCAGGGATCGTTTTCGGGACGACCCACACGTTGGATTGGAAGAAGGCAGCCATCCCGCTTGCCTTGGCGGCCCTCGCAGCCGTCGGCTTCGTCGCGAAGATCGTCCGCGGCTAGAACGGTTCCCGCAGGGCGCCGTGCCCGGTTCACCGGGACTCTCGCGAAGTCGCCACCGTCGGACAGTTCCCTCATCTTCGTAGGCTCCCGGCCATGTCCGCGTGGGACCCGCCCGACGAGGTCCGGGCCGAGCTCGAGCGGGCCGGCGTCAGCTACCGGAAGGCCCGGCGCAGCGAACTACTACGTGATGGCCGTCGACCTCGGAGGCCCGGGCTTGTGGCTTCTCGGCCCGCCGCGGCTCCGTCCCCGGCCAACGTGGCAAGGCGGCCTCGAGGAGGCCCGCGTCCGCCTCGCGACCGTCGCGGACGACGCCGGCCCCGAAGGGTTCTGGGCCGCGTTCACAGCCTGAGCCGCCGCGCGCGAGCCTTCCCGCGGATCCTCTGCGGGCCAGTTGTGGGCCAGTCGACACCCGGCTAAGGCGGTTTCGAGCCACCTCCAGCGGGATCAGGCTTGGCTTCTCGACAGAGGAGAAACCGCTCAGCCATGCGATTTTCGGCTCAACCGTGCGGAAGCGGGCGGCGGGAATCGAACCCGCGTAATCAGCTTGGAAGGCTGGGGCTCTGCCATTGAGCTACGCCCGCGGAGGAACGGCGTCTAGCGTAGCGGGGTGGCCGCCGACCCGTACGCGTGGAGCCTCTCGGACGAGACGCTCGTGGTCGTCGCCGCGCTCGCGGGCGGCTACGCGGTCGCGAGGCGGCTCGAGCCGCGCGCACGCGGCCGTCGCGCCGCCTTCGCCGCCGGGCTCGTGCTCGTCGCCGTCGTCTTCACGACGCCGCTCGAGTCGCTCTCGCTCCACTACCTGCTGACCGCGCACCTCCTGCAGAACGTCGTCCTCGCGGAGTGGGCGCCGGCGCTCGTCGTGCTCGGGCTGCCGAAGGCCGTCGCGTCGTGGGTCGCGCGGGCGCGAGCGGTTCGGGTACTGACCCAGCCACTCGTCGCGCTCCCGATCTGGCTCTCGACGTACTTCGCCTGGCACCTGCCCTGGCTCTACGATGCCGCGCTCCGCCGCCCGGACTCGCTCCTCCACCTCGAGCACCTCTGCTACTTCCTCGCCGGCGCGCTGCTCTGGTGGCCGGTCCTGCAGGCGGAGCCGCACCGCCTCCGCTCGGGCGCGAAGGCCGCGTACGTGTTCGCCGCGTTCGTCCTCGCGAGCCCGCTCGGGCTCTTGCTCGCGCTCCTGCCGAATCCGGTCTACTCGTTCTACAAGGCCGCCCCGGGGCTCTGGGGGCTCTCGCACCTCGCCGACCAGCAGATCGCCGGCGTCACGATGACCGCCGAGCAGGCCGTCGTCTTCTTCGCGGTCTTCGTCACCTATCTGGGTCGGCACCTTCGCGAGGAGGAGTCGGGCGAGGCATTTCGTACGCTCGGCCCCACCTGAGCCCCGAACAGACTCCGGAGCCCGGACGACGGCGCGATGTTCGCGAGCGCCCTGCTCTGCCTGCTGCTCTACCGGTCGCGGGTGACTCGTCTCGGTCTTCACGCTCGTCCTCGCGCGCGGACCCCGGGCGAGCCTTCCGCCGGCGGCCTGACGGCGAGCTCCAAGGGGCTACTTGAGGCAGTGCTTGACCGTGGACTCGTCGTCCTCGGTCGGATGGGCCTGCCAGAGGAGGACGGCGTTCCTGTTCGGCCGCAGGACGTCCGCGAGGCCGATGTTCGTGCCGGCCAGCTTCTGGTAGCCGCGCGACAGCCGCGCCGCCTCGTCGGCGTCGGCTCCGAACGAGATCGTCACCTCGTTCCCCGACATCTCGACGCGGAGCGCGCCGCCCGTGGCGCTGTTCGCCACCACCTCGGAGACCGGCACCGCCACGAGCTTGAAGCGGCTCACGTGCGCGAGGCAGGCGCGCGTCGGCTCGAGCGTGTAGGTCTTCTTGCCGCCGCAGCCGGCGAGGGCGAGGACGGCCGCGAGAGCCGCCGCGATCGGGACGAGTCGGCGCACGGCGGCGATTGTCGCACAGGGCCCGGGAGGGGCCGGTCGGGTCCGAGGTCGCAAATTGCGTGAGTTTTCGCCCGGCGGCCCCTTGCGTCCGTGCTCGCGACCGTCGTAGAGTCCTGCTTGCGCCGAGCACGGAGCGCGACTAGGTCGAAGCCCCGCCGGGGGGCACGAGGCGCAAGCCGAGGGTCAACCGGAGGGGTGGACGAAAGCGCCACCGGCTCGGCCTCTTCTTTGGTCCGGAACCGGCCCTCAGCGCCGGACGACGGTGCGCACGAAGAAGAGCAGGTTCGCGGGGCGCTCGGCGAGCCGCCGCATCAGGTACGGGTACCACTCGGGCCCGTACGGCGTCGCGACGAGCACGCGGTAGCCGCGGCGCACGAGGGCGAGCTGGAGCTGAGGGCGGACGCCGTAGAGCATCTGGAACTCGAACCGGTCGCGGCCGATCTCCTCGCGCTCGGCGAAGCGGATCGCGTGCTCGATCAGCCGCTCGTCGTGCGTCGCGACCGCGGTGAACCCGCCCTCGCGCAGCGAGCGCTCGAGCAGCCGCACATAGCCCGAGTCGACGTCCTCCTTGCGCGGGTAGGCGACCGCCGGCGGCTCGAGGTAGGCGCCCTTGACGAGACGCAGGTTCGGCGCCAGCGGCAGCAGCGACTCGAGGTCGCCCTCGCTGCGGTAGAGGTACGCCTGGAGGACGGTGCCGACGTTGTCGCGGCCGGCCTCGCGCAGCCGGCGGTAGATCCGCAGCGTCGCGTCGACGAAGCGCGACTCCTCCATGTCGATCCGGATGAAGTTGCCGAGCTCGGCCGCGCGGGCGACGACCGACGCGAGGTTCTCGTACGCGAGCTCCTCCCCGAGCTCCAGGCCGAGATGCGTGAGCTTGAGCGCGACGTTCGTCTGGAGCCGCTCGTCCGCGATCCGCTCGAGGATCCGCTCGTACTCGGCTGCCGCCGCGCGGGCCGCCGCCTCGTCGCGGATCCCCTCGCCGAGCAGCGTCGTGTTCGTCCTCAGGCCGCGCTCGTTCAGGCGCCGTAACGCGTCGACCGCCTCGTCGAGCGTCTCGCCCGCGACGAACCGGGCCGCGCCGAGCCGCATGCCGTACCGGCCGACGAAACGTCTCGCCCTCGGGCTCGTCGCTGCGGCGAGGATCCCCTTGCGGAGGCCCTGGTTCAGGCCGTCGCGAACGACTCGAGCCATGTCGGGATCAGCCGGTCGAGCTCCTCCCGTTCGTCGTCCGTCAGCTGGCGTAGCGGTGCCCGGACGTCCTCGCGCATCGGCACGCCGCGGTGCTGCAGGACGCGCTTGAACGCCGCGTGCCGCGGGAACCGCTCGAGGTTCGCCCGCATGGCGCCGGCGCGCTCGCTCGCCTCGGCCGTCCCGTCGCGCACGGCTGCGGCCGTGAGCTCGGGAAAAGCGGCGGCGAGCCCGGACACGGCGCCGGCCGCACCGGCCGCCATCGCCAGGTGGATCAGCGACTCCGCCCCGACGAAGACGTCCAGGTCCTCGATCAGGTACGGCACGATCTTCTCGAAGGGCGAGTCCGAGACCTTCAGCCCCGCGACGTTCGGCACGCGCTCGCGGAGCGCGTCGAGCACGGTCAGCGGCACCGCGTACCCGCTCGTCTTCTCGAACTCGTAGACGTAGAACGGCAGCGGGTCGCAGGCCGAGGCCGCGGCGGCGAAGTGCGCCAGGAGCGCGGCGTCGTCGAGGCGGAAGTACGGCGGGCCGATCACCGCGACCGCGTCGGCGCCGGCCTCGGCCGCGTGCGCGGCGAGCGCGACGGTGTCGGCGGTCGTCTGCGCGCCGCAGTGGATCGCCACCTGGAGCCGGCCGCCGGCCGCTTCGAGGAAGCGCTCGGCCGCGCGCTTGCGCTCGTCGACGCGGAGCAGGATTCCCTCGCCGGTCGTGCCGAGTGCGAGCAACCCGTCGAGGCCGCCGCCGGCGAGGAAGTCGACGAGCGGACCGATCGCATCGTGGTCGACGGCCATGCCGCCGTCGGCGAGCGGCGTCGCGGACGCCGCGAAAGCTCCACTCGTCAGCACCCACGGGAGGCTACCCGCCACGGCTGATGTCTGTTCGCGCAACGGTTTGCGGCCGTCGACCGTTAAGGAGCCAGCGTGGCTGACGTCCCCGACTCGATCGTCCTCAGGCGAGACCGCGACCTCGCCGGACGCGCGCACGAGATCTGGTTCCGGCGCGGCTTCTTCGCGCTGCTGCCGGCGGTCTCCATCGTCGCGCTCTTGAACGTCTTCGGGCAGCGGCCGTCGACGTCGACGGCGACGGCGCCCGCGGCGACGCTGCAGCTCTACGCGCCGTCGCGCCTCAGGAGCGGCCTGCTCTACCAGGCCCGCTTCCGCATCGCCGCACATCGCGAGCTGAGGAAGGCGACGCTCCTGCTCGACCCCGGCTGGGCGGAGTCGACGCAGATGAACACGATCGAGCCGTCGCCGGTGAACGAGGCGAGCGCGAACGGCAGCCTCAGCTTCGACCTCGGCCACATCCCGGCCGGCGGCAGCTACGTCCTCTTCATGCAGTTCCAGGTGAACCCCACGAACGTGGGCCGCCACCCGGCGAGCGTGACGCTCCTCGACGGCGGCCGCCGGGTCGCCGAGCTGCGCCATTCGATCTTCGTCTTTCCGTAGCCGTGGACCTCGCGATCAGAGGCGCGGCGCTGTACTTCTTCCTCGTCTTCGTGACGCGGGTCGTCGGGCGCCGCGAGCTGTCGTCGCTGAGCGCGTTCGACCTGATCCTGCTGATCGTGCTCGGCGACGCGATCCAGCAGGGCCTGACCCAGGACGACTATTCCGTGACGGGCGCGATCATCGTGGTCAGCACCTTCGCCACGCTCCAGGTGCTCACGTCGTACGTCAGCTTCCACTCGCGGCACGTGAGGCGCGTCCTCGAGGGGAATCCGATCGTGCTCGTCGCACGTGGCGAGCTCGTGCCGCGGAACCTCCGCCGTGAGCGGATGACGGCCGACGAGATCGCGGAGGAGATGCGGATGCAGCAGATCGCCTCGATCGAGGACGTCGAGTGGGCCATCCTCGAGACGAACGGCTCGATCAGCTTCATCCCCAAGAAGTGACGGGCCGACGGCGGAACTCGCGGGCTGCGGCGGGCGGCGCTCAGGGAGTGGTGAAGCAGCTCGAGAACTCCGAGGTGTCGCCGTTGTTCAGATCCGTCTCCGTCGCCGTCACCGCCTGCCCGGCTCCGAGCGCCGGCACGGAGAACGTCGTCGACGAGGTCTGATTCGCGTCGACCGTCTTCGCGCCGAGGAAGAGCTTGCCCTCGCCGGCGCCCGAGGCGTCGCAACTCGGGCTGACGAAGACCTCGACGCGGAAGATCGCGGCGTTCGCGCCGAGGCTGACCTTGATCTTCGTCGTGCCGCCGGCGGTCGTCACGGAGTCGACGAACGGCGCCGGGATGTCGCCGTTCGCGTCGCCCGCGAGCTCGATTCCGAGCAGGCCGTTGCTCCAGATCGAGTTGCGCTCGATCGTGCCGCCGGCGATCGTGCCGTCCGTCCCGTCGACGCGGACGCCGTCGCCGGTGTTGAACCAGATCGTGTTCCCTGCGGTGGCCGTCGTGCCGCCGACGGTGTTGCCGCTCGCGGAGCCGGTCAGCAGGACGCCGGGACCGTTGTTGGGACGGGCGGCGTTGCCGGCGGGGTTGGTGCCGATGTGGTTCCCCGCGACGACGTTTCCGGTGGTGTCGCTGCCCTCGACGAGGACGCCCGCTCCGCCGTTGCCCGAGATCACGTTCCCGGCGCCCGCCGCGGTACCGCCGACGGTGTTCGTCGTCGCTCCGCCCGTGACGTGGACGCCGACGCCGTTCGGGAGCGCGGCGCCGTCCACGCCGAGGCCGACGAAGTTGCCCTCGACGGCGTTGCCGCTGCCGCCCGAGACCTGGATGCCGGCGTTCGGCTCGTTCGCGACGACGTTGCGCGCGGCCACCGCCGTCCCGCCGATCGTGTTGTCCGACGACCCCGAGAGGAAGACGCCGGCTCCGGGGGACGCGCTGCCCGGCGTGACCGCCCCCTTGCCGGTCGCGTTCGTGCCGACGTAGTTCCCCGCGACGAGGTTCGAGCCGCCGGGCGCGGCGAGCAGGATCTCGTAGAAGCCGTTCGCCGAGATCACGTTGCGGGCGCCGGCCGCCGTGCCGCCGATCGTGTTGTTGCTCGCGTCGACGACGACGCCGCCGGCGGCGTTGCTCAGGCCGGCCGTCGCGGTGCTGTTCGTGCCGACGTAGTTGCCCTCGACGAGGTTGCCGTCCGAGTGCAGGTAGATCCCGACGCCGCCGTTGCCCGAGGCGACGTTGCGCGCGCCGGCGGTCGTGCCGCCGACCACGTTCTGCGTCGCGCCGTTCGTGACGACGATCCCGTTCGAGCCCGGCACCGACGAGAGCCCGGCTTGCACCGGCGCGAGCGGCGCGGTACCGGCCGGGTTCGTGCCGACGTAGTTGCCCTCGACGACGTTTGCCTTCGTCCCGGGGTCGGCGATGCTGATCTGCGTCTGCGCGTTCCCGGAGACGACGTTCCGGGCCCCGGCCGTCGTCCCGCCGACGACGTTCGCGGTCGCGCCGACCGAGACGAGGATCCCGTCAGTCAGGTTCGGCACCGGCGAGCCGCCCGCGGCGTCGAGGCCGACCCAGTTGCCCGAGACGACGTTCTGCTTCGTGCCGGCGAGCTGGACCCAGACGCCGCGGCTGTTCCCGGAGATGACGTTGCGGGCCCCGGCGGACGAGCCGCCGACCGTGTTCGCGCTCGCCCCGCCGCTGACGATGACTCCGAACGTCTGCCCTCCGGCGGCTGCCCCGCCCGTCGTGTCCGTCCCGATCCAGTTGCCCTCGACGACGTTCGTCTTCGTCCCCGACCCGAGCAGACGCACGCCGGCCGTGCCGTTCCCCGAGATCACGTTCCGCGCGCCGGCGGTCGTGCCGCCGACGACGTTCGCGGTCGCGCCGCCCGAGATCGCGATGCCGTCGTCCTCGTTTCCGTTCCCGGCGGCGCCGTTCGCGTCGAGGCCCACGTAGTTGCCCTCGACGACGTTCGCGGACGTGCCGGCGCCGAAGATCGACACGCCGAAGCTGTTCGCCGCGATCACGTTGCGGGAGGCCGCGCTCGTCCCGCCGATCCGGTTCCCGGTCGCGCCGCCGGAGACGAAGACGCCCGTGCCGTTGCTCCCCGTCCCCGTCCCCGTGTCGGTCGTGCCGATGTAGTTGCCCTGGACGATGTTGCCGGTCGTGCCCGCATCGCGGATCAGCACGCCGACGCCGTTGAAGCCGATCGCGTTGCGCGTGGCCGCGCTCGTGCCGCCGACGATGTTGTTCGCCGAGGCGTTCTCGATCAGGACGCCGTCTCCGTTGCCCGACGACCCGGCGACGAGGGGCTGGCCGAGCCAGTCGGCGGCGATCGTGTTCCCGTCCCCGTCGGCGAGCCGGATCCCGGTGCCGAAGCCGGCGATAGAGAGGCCGAGCACCTTGCTCGCCCCCGCGGTGATCTCGAGCCCGGGCATCGTCGAGTTCTCCGTGTTGTTGCTGAGCTCGATCAGCGGCTGCCCGGCGTAGTCGGCCTGCGACTCGCCGTTGATGACGAGCGGCGCGGTGATCGTCGGCAACCGGCTCTCCAGCGCGATGTCGAAGGGCGGCGAGCCGGAAAGCGAGAACCTGATCGTGTCGGCGGCCGGCGTCGCGTTCGCCGCGACGATCGCGGCGCGCAGCGAGCCGGGCCCCGAGTCGTTCGTGTTGTCGACGACGAACGTTGCCGCACCAGCCGGGCCTGCAGTCGTCAGCCCGGCGAGCACGAGCACGCACAGCACCAACCCGAACCATGGACGCATGGCCGCCATGGAGCACCTCCCCCTCGACGTTGTCGGTGCGATTCTCTCCGAATCGAGTCGGGACGGGCGGATTCGAACCGCCGGCCTCTTGCTCCCAAAGCAAGCGCGCTAACCAGGCTGCGCCACGTCCCGTGGACGGACAGTCTAGGGGTGGCTACGATCGGGCGACTGTGAGGCGCTTGGCACTTCTCGGGGCGTTTGCGATCGCCGCGACGGTGGCGGCCGGCGCGCTCGGGGCCGCTCCCACGGCTCCGGCGGCGAAGCCGAAGGCGGGCGGAGCGCCGTGGCCGGCGCCGCTCGACCCCATGCGCCGGACGCGGATGGCGGGTCTCAAGCCGGAGTTCTACGAGCATCTCCGCTACCACGTCCACGCGCACCTGGACATCTTCGTGAACGGCAGGCCGGTCCGCGTGCCCGCGGGAATCGGGATCGACATCCGCAACCCCGGCGTCCAGCACGGGCGCCTCCCGGACGGCACGCTCGGCTACGGCGGCATCAACCGCTGCGCCGCGAAGCCGTGCATCTCGCCGCTGCACACGCACGACGACACGGGGATCCTGCACACGGAATCGGCGACGGCGACGCCGAACCGGCTCGGCCAGTTCTTCACCGAGTGGGCGGTCGCGCTGTCGCGGCACTGCGTCGGCGGCTACTGCGCGCCGCGGTCCACGGTGAAGTTCTACGTCGACGGCAGGCAGTACGCCGGCGACCCGCGCGCCATCCAGCTCGCGAACCTGCGGGAGATCGCGATCGTGATCGGGACGCCGCCCGCGACGATCCCGTCCCACTTCCCGACGCAGTAGCCGACACGCCCTACCTGCCCGCGGCGAGCGTCGCCGCCGAGCGCCGGCCGGCAGCCGGATACGCGATGGTCGTGGCGGCGTCGATCCTCTTCGGCCTCAACGGCGCAGTCTCGAAGACGATCCTCGCCGCCGGCCTCGACTCCCTGCGACTGACGGAGGCCCGCTGCACGGGCGCGCTCGCGGGACTCGCCGCGATCGTGCTCGCCACGCGGCCGCGCGCGCTGCGCGCCTCGCGCCGCGAGCTCCTCTTCCTCGCCACCTTCGGCGTGCTCGGCGTCGCGCTCGTCCAGCTCTTCTACTTCCTCGCGATCCACCGGCTCGAGATCGGCGTCTCGCTCGTGATCCAGTACCTCGGCCCGCTGCTCGTCGCGCTCTGGGCGCGCTTCGTCGTGAAGGAGCCGGTCCGGCGTCGGATCTGGGCTGCGCTCGGGCTCGCGCTCGGCGGGCTCTCGCTCGTCGTCGACCTCTGGCGAGGCGTCTCGCTGGACGGGCTCGGCGTGGCCTACGCCCTGATCGCAGCGGTCGCCTTCGCCGGCTACCTCCTCCTGGCGGAGCACGCCGTCGGTCGCCGCGACCCCGTCTCGCTCCTCTGCTTCGGGTTCCTGTTCGCGAGCGTCTTCTGGGCTCTCGTCCAGCCGTGGTGGAGCTTCCCGTTCGAGGTGCCCGCCGCGCGGACGTCGCTCGGCGGCCACCTCGCGTCCCTCCACCTGCCGGTCTGGGCGCTGATCGCGTGGATGGTGGTCGCGGGAACGATCGTCCCGTTCTTCCTCATCGTCGGCGCGCTGCGACACCTGCCGGCGACGCGCGTCGGGATCATCGCGATGCTCGAGCCGGTGGTCGGTGCGGTCGTGGCGTTCGCGTGGCTCGACGAGACGCTCGGCGGCGAGCAGCTCGTCGGCGGCGCGATCGTCCTCGCGGGCATCGTCCTCGCGCAGACCTCGAGGTAGGAGGACGTCCGGCGGTCGTGTCATACATCGCCGCATGGGGCTCCCGTCGGCGCTCGCGCGCCACCTGCCGGACGTCGCGCCCGATCTGGGCCGGCTGTGGGCCCTCGACCTCTGGCCGGAGCCGATGCCCGTCGACCACCTCGCCTGGCACCTCGACCTGCCGCTCTGGCGCGACGGCGGGCGGCCGTACTGCCTCTGCCCGCGGGCCGTCATCTCCGACCCGTCGCGCTATCGCAGCCAGTACGCGCGCGTGCTGGCCTGCGACCTCGGCTATCCGATCGACGTCACGTGGTGGAACCGCCGCTACGCGATCCTCGACGGCGTCCACCGGCTCGCGAAGGCCGTCCTCTACGACCGCGAGACGATCGAGGTGCGAAAGGTGCCGCAGGCCGCGCTCGACCGGCTGGCGGCCTGAAAGGGGGCGCTATCGCTCGGCGCCGGTGGCGCGCCAGAGCTTGTTCCAGTACATCGAGCGGTCGGCTTGCAGGAGGAGCTCCTCCATCGAACCGTTCGTCGCCGAGTCGATCTCGAGCGAGCCGACGCTGACGCCGAGCTCGAACGGCAGCGGCGATCTGCGGAGCGCCGCGTGGATCCTGTCGACGACGAGCTCGACGACGACCGCCGTCTCGCCGCCGAGGACGACGCAGAACTCGTCGCCGCCGATCCGCGCCGCGACGTCGGTGGAGCGTGTCGTCTCGCGAACCGCGTCGGCGAGCGTGCGCAGGGCCTCGTCGCCGACGGCGTGGCCGAGCGTGTCGTTGATCCGCTTCAGCCCGTCGAGGTCGAGGAAGAGCAGCGCCGCCGGGCTGCCGTCGCGCCGGCTCCGGTGGAGGAGCTGCTCGCCGTACGCGGTCAGCCCGCGCCGGTTGTAGAGACCGGTCAGCTCGTCGACGAGGGCGAGCGACGCGAGCACGCGGGCCTGCTCCGCGAGCTGCTCCGCCTGCTCGGCCAGCCGCCTCTCGGCGAGCTTCTTCTCCGTGATGTCGCGGGAGAGCCCGAAGATCCCGACGATCCGGCCGCGCCTGTCGCGTAAGGGCACCTTCGTCGTCGAGACCCACGTCTCGCGCCCGTCGGGCCACGTCTCCCGCTCCTCGATCCCGACGAGCGACGTGCCGGTCCTCATCAGCCGCTGCTCGTCGGCGAACGCCTCGCGCGCGTGCAGCTCGCTGAAGAAGTCGAAGTCGGTGCGGCCGATCGCGTCCGCGGGATCGTCGAGGCCGAACCAGGCGGCCATCGCACAGCTCACGCGGATGAATCGGCTCTGCTCGTCCTTGAAGTAGACGTGATCGGGTGTGTTCTCGAGGAACGTGTCGAGCAGGTAGCGATCGTCGAGAAGCTCCTCGGGGCCGAGGTGGAGCGGTGCATCCACAGTGTCCTGATCGGCGCCGACGCCTCCTGCGAGAATCACGCTTCAGGGGGATGCGAGGACCTGGAAGACCGGCCCAGCGGAGCGTGGAGGGGCTGTTGAAGCGCCGCCGGGGCGGGTAGCGTTAGGGCCGGTGCGCGACGTTGTGCCTTGGACGCGTACGGCTCGGACCGGGTTGCTGTCCGGGTTGGCCCTTCTGGCGATCGCCTGCGCCCTCGGCATCGGCGTTTCCGGCGCGGCGGCGGAGCTCGTCGTCACGGAGTGGGACCGGTCCGACGCGGATGGACTTCCGCAGGACATCTCGCTTGGCCCAGACGGTGCGTTCTGGTACACGGTCTACCGGTCGAACACGAACGGCAAGATCGGCCGGATCACGGCCGGCGGCGAGATCACAGAACGGCTGCTGCCGACGACGACGAGCGTCCCGTGGGCGATCACGGCGGGCCCGGACGGCGCGCTCTGGTTCACGGAAGTGGCCGGCTACGCCCACCAGATGATCGGGCGCATGACCCTCGCGGGACAGGTGACCGAGTTCCTCCTGCCCACGTCAGTGGGCTTGCCCTGGGACATCGCTGCCGGGCCGGACGGCAACCTCTGGTTCGTCGGAGCGAGGGGCGGATCGTCGGGAGAGATCGGCCGCATCACACCGGCGGGTGCGCTCACGGAGTTTCCGCTCCCGAGCGGCACATCTGCGCCGGAGGTGTACTCGGCCAGCCACATCGCGGCCGGTCCGGACGGGAACCTCTGGTTCACCCTGACGACCGGGGTCGGCCGCATCACGCCGGCGGGCGACATCCTGGTCATTCCGACGCCGACGGCCAACGACCCGGCAGGGATCGCCGCTGGCCCCGACGGGAGGGTCTGGTTCGCGAGCGACGGTTACGCGCCACCTGCAAAAGGCGGAACGCTCGTCGCGATCTCGCCCGTCGACTTGACGATGACCGACTACGCGCTGCGTCCGGGGATGACCGGTTACGACCTCACGTCGGGGCTCGACGGTGAATCTCTCTGGTTCTCGAGCCTGACCACCAACCAGATCGGGCGAATGACGACCGACGGCGATCTCGTCGACGCCTTCACGATCCCCACCTCGGGCGCGTATCCGTCAGCGCTTGCGGCCGGGACGAGCGACAGCGTCTGGTTCGTCGAGGAGGAGACCGACAAGCTCGGGCGGCTCGCCGACTCGTCGGTGATTCCTCCCGTGACCACGGCGGCGTTCTCGCCCCCGTCGCCGAACGGCAGCAACGGCTGGTACACGACCTCGATCCGTCTGACCGTGTCGGCGACCGACTCGAGCGGAGTCCGGGAGACGAGATGCGTGCTCGATCCCGCGACCGTCCCGACGACGTTCGCAGGGCTCCCGCCAGGTTGCCCGTACTCCGGTTCGGGCGCGGAGATCCACACCGGCCGGCACCGGCTGTACTTCGCCAGCGTCGACGCCGACGGCAACCAGGAGGAGGTGCGCACCGCGGAGATCAGGATCGATCGAAGGCCGCCCAGCGCGAATTTGAAGGCGACCGGCGTGGCCGGCGACCAGGGCTGGTTCCGCTCCAACGTGATCGTTCGCACGGCCGGCACCGACGGGGGGAGCGGCGTCGCCGCCTGCACGCCGGACCAGAAGTTCGCCGCCGAGACCGACGGCGTCGCCGTCGCCGGCGGCTGCTCGGACAATGCGGGTCTGGTCGGGAAGGCGCCCTCGCTCACCGTGAAGATCGACAGGACCGCGCCCGACGTCGGGATCGCGCTCTCGCCCGCGGCGCCCGACGGCCTCGACGGTTGGTACCGGCGCGCGCCACGGCTGAAGGTGACGGGCGGCGACGGCCTATCCGGGATCGCCGAGACCCGCTGCGTCCTCGATCCCGTCAAGGCGCCCGCGACGTTCGACGACCTCCCGGCCGGCTGTGCCTACCTGACCGCGGCCGCGGCCACCGCTGACGGGCGCCACGACGTCTACGCCGCGACCAGGGACGTCGCCGGGAACCGCAGCGGGGTCGCCCACGTCGGCTGGAAGCGTGACCACACCGGCCCCAGCCTGGGCTGCGCCGCCGCGCCGAAGCCCCTGGGCCCGCCCGACCACCGGATGGTGCGCGTGGTCGTCAGCATCGGCGGCTCGGACGACCTCTCGGGGACGAACGGGTTCACGCTCGCCGGCGTCACGAGCAGCCAGCCGGACAGCGGCCTCGGCCCCACCGACCGCCCGAACGACATCCAGGGCTGGGCGCCCGGCACGGTCGACGTCGTCGGCCAGCTGCGATCCGAGGCGTACGGTGGCACGCGCTACTACACGCTCAGGTACGAGGCCCGAGACCGGGCGGGCAACCGGGCGTTCTGCACCCCGAAGACGAACGTTCCGCTCGGGTAGGCGAGGCTAGGGGCCGCCCTCGAGCAGCGCTCGCAGCTCGGCCAGCTTGCCGGTGCGGAGCTCGTCTCGTTCGCCCCTGCCGACTCGGGCCAGCAGCTCGCGGATCCGCGATGCCAGCTCGACCGGGTTGAACGGCTTCGTGACGTAGTCGACGCCGCCGAGGTCGAGGCCCCGGGCGCGGTCGCGGAGCTCGGCCCGCGCGGTGAGGAAGATGATCGGGATCCCGTTCGTGCGCGGGTCGTCGAGCAGGTGCTCCGCGACGCCCCAGCCGTCGAGGCCCGGGATCATCACGTCGAGCAGCACGACGTCGGGCCGGTGCTCCCGGGCCTGCTCGAGCCCCGTGAGCCCGTCCGCCGCCTCGAGGACGTCCATGCCCTCGGCCTCGAGGTTGACCCGGCAGAGCAGCCGGATCGGCGCCTCGTCGTCGATCACGAGGACGCGCGTCATCGGATCACCCCTTCCCCGTTCCGCTGGAGTGCCAGCACCGGCGCCGCCGGCAGCTCCACCACGAACGTCGAGCCCTGGCCCTCTGCAGATTCCACCTTGATCTGTCCTCCCATCGCCGAGACGAGGCCCTGCGCGATCGAGAGCCCGAGCCCGGTACCGCCCGTGACTGCGCCGCGAGGCAGGCGATAGAACTTCGCGAAGATTCGATCACGTTCGGCGGCAGGTATTCCGATCCCTTCGTCGACAACACTAAGGGCGATGACGTCCCCCGTGCGCTGCGCGGCGACAGTCACCAGGCCGCCGTTCGGCGAGAACTTGATCGCGTTGTCGACGAGGTTCACGAGGATCTGGCGCAGCTTCTGCTCGTCGGCCTGCGCGGACAGCGGCTCTTCGGGCACCTCGACGGCGAACCGGTGCTCCGCGTCGGTCGCCCTCTCGGCGTTCGCGACGACCTCGGAGACGATCGGCCGAACGTCCGTCGGCGCCAGCGCGATCTCCAGGTCGCCGGTGTCGAGCTGGGCGACGTTGAGCAGCTGGTCGACGATCGTGGCGAGCCGCGAGGCCTCCGAGGCGACGTAGCCGAGGAAGACGTTCCGTTCGTCCTCGCTGAACTCGATGTCGGGGCGAAGCAGCGTCTCCGCGAAGCCGTAGATCGACGTCAGCGGCGCGCGCAGCTCGTGCGAGACGGTCGAGACGAAGTCCGATTTCATCTGCTCGATCAGGTGCTCTCGCGAGATGTCGCGAAACGCGAGGACGCGACCGGAGACGTCGCCCGCGGAGTCGCGCATCACCGCCTCGGTCAGCGACAGGTGCACGTCGTCGCTCCCGCGCCGGATCACGACGTGACGTTCGCCGAGGTGCGCGGACGCGTCCGAGAGGTCGGTGTGAAGCACCTGCCGCAGGGTCCGCCCGAGCGCCTCCACCGAGGGGACGCCCGTGATCTGCTCGGCGGCCGCGTTCCACTGCAGGATCCGGCCGCTCGCGTCGACGGCGACGATGCCGTCGGCGACGTTGGCCAGGATCGCGAGGCTCCGCTCCCGTTCGAGCGCGACGCGCTGGTAGAGCTCGGCGCTCGCGTACGTGGCCGCTGCGGTCAGCGCGAGCGCGCCGAGCGCCTCGATCTCCTCCGCCCGCCAGACGCGCCGCTTGCGCGAGTAGACCGCGAGCACGCCGTTCAGCGTCCCTTCGACGTTCGCCAGCGGCGCGCCGAGGTAGCCGACGTTGTCGGCGAGGAACGGGTCGCCGGCGACGAGACGCGAGTCGGTCGACGCGTCGGCGAGCGCGAGCGGTGCCCCCCCGACCATGACCTCGGTCGCCGGCTCCGTGCCGGCCGGCAGGCGCGAGCCGACGCGCTCGGCCGCGCCGTTGCCGGCGGCGGCCGCGACGGCGAGGGCATCGTCCTCGAGGACCCGGACGGAGGCGCAGTCGGCGTTGAGCAGCTCGACCGCTTCCTTCGCGACCTCGTGCAGCACCGTCGCCGGCTCGAGCCGCGCGCCGAGACGGCTGCCGATCGACGTCAGCCGCTGCGAAAGCGCGCGCGCACGCCGCTCGGCCTCGAACAGCTCGCTGCGCTCGAGCGCGCCGCGGGCCGCGCTCGCGAGCTGCCGCGCGAGCTCCACCTCGTCGTCCGAGAACTGGCGCGAAGCGGCGAAGCAGACGAGGACGAGGCCGCCTTCGCCGGCGCGTGGGGCGGCGAGCGGCATCGCGAGCACGGCGCGGCAGCCGGCCTGCGCCGCGAGCTCGCGGGCCTCCTCGCCGAAGCGCTCGTCCTCCTCGAGCACCGACGACGTCAGCATGAACTCGTCCGCGGCGGCCTCGGCGAGCACCTCCGCGCCTGGCGGCAGGCCCTCCCGCAACGACCCGAGCTCCGGCGGCAGGCGGTACGAGCCGGCGAGCTCGAGCCCGTGCGCGCCCGGCATCAGCACGGCGCCGAACGACCCCCCGAGGACGTCCGCCGCCGCCTGCGCGACCGCGTCGAGCGTCTGCTCGAGCGAGAGCGACTCGCTGAGCGCGGCGACGACGCGGGAGAAGCCGCGCTCGATCTGCGCCTGCCGCTCGCGGAGCTCGAACGCCTCGGCGTTCCGGAGCGCGAGCGAGGCGAGGCTCGCGAAGCCGGCGAGCAGCTCCGCGTCGGACTCGTCGAACGCCCGCTCCGAGTCGCGCGAACGGGCGGCGATCACGCCGCGCGTCTCGCCCGACCAGATCATCGGCGCGGCGATCGCCCGCGCGAAGCCCTCGAACGCCTGGCGCGGCGCCGGCGTGCCGCGCTCCGCCTCGCCGTCCGCGATCACGGTCCGCCCCTCGGCGATCGCGCGGCCGGTGACGTCGCTCGACGGCTCGAACTCGAGACCGACGACATCCCGGTCGAGCCCGTGCACGGCGACGCAGCGCAGCACCTCGCGTGTGGAGTCGTAGAGCGAGCAGTCGGCCGCGTCGGCGTCGAGCAGGCGCCTGACCTCGTCCACGAGCAGCGGCAGCACCGTCTCGAGCCGGAGCTCGCTCGTGACGACCTTCGCCGCGCGGAGGAGCGCCGCCTGCTGTCCGAGCCGAAGCTCGTTCTCGCGAAGCAGGCTCGCCGTGTGGATCGCGAGCCCGAGCTCGCGTGCGACCGCCTCGGCGAGCGCGACGTCCGAGTCGGTCCAGTTGTGCGGTGCCGTGTGGTGGAGGGCGAAGACCCCGAGCGGGCGATCGAAGAAGACGATCGGCGTCGCGAGGACGGCCCGCGTTCCGAGCAGAAGCAGGATCTCGCGGGCGCCCGCAGTGGCGGGGTCGTCGAGCTGCGGGTCGCGCTCGACGTCGGCGATCGCGACCGTCTCGCGACGGCGCGCGGCGAGGTTCGACGCGGGCAGGCGGACCGAGTCGCCGACCGGAGCCAGCCCTTCCTCGTACCACTCGGCCGAGACGACCTCGCCGTTCGGCCGGTCGAGCCGGATGAAGCAGCGCTGGACGCCGAGCGCGCGGCCGGTCTCCTCGACCGCGATTCGCTGCAGCGCGTGGAGGTCGAGCTCGGACCGCACGCGGCGTCCGATCTGCGCGACGAGCCGCTCGCGCTCGACGGCGTCCGCGAGCGCCTCGGCCGACCGCGCGCGTTCGAGCGCGAGCGTGGCCTCCGCGACGAGCGCGCGAAGCGGCCCGAGCTCGTCGATCCTGAACGCACGACGCTCGGCCGTCGTCGCGACCGAGAGCACCGCGAGCACGCGGCCGTCGGAGAGGAGCGGCACGAACGCGGCGCTGCGCGCACCGACGGCGTGCGCGACTGCAGGGTTGACGAGCGTCGACTTCGCGACGTCGAAGACCATGATCGGCGCGGCGTCGAACACCGCGCTCGCGACGCCGGACGGCTCGTGCTCGAGGTCGAAGCGCAGGCCATGCCAGTACGGGAAGTCCGCGCCGTCGCGCCGCGCGAGCAGGCCGCGGGCCTCGTGGCCGTCTTCCTCGACGAGCGTCAGCGCCGCGAACTCGACGTCGAGCAGCCTCGCGGTCTCGTCGAGCAGCACGCGCGCGACGCTCTCTGCGTCGGCGGCGCCGCTGAGCGCGCCGGAGACGGCCTCGACCGTCTCGAGCTCGCGGCCGCGCGCACGCGTGACGCCTCGCCGGCCGGCGCACGCCTGCTTGACGCGCGCGAGCGCCGGCCGGGCGAGGAGAGCAACCTGGCGTGCTCGTCTCACTGGGCCGGGAAGATCATAGGTGCAGACTGGTCACTGCGGGCGCCGTTTTCGGTTCGTAAACGTTCGTTCTTGCTGTTTACAAAGATAGGCCGTCCGGCCTATTCACAACCCGATGGCCGACCGGTAGCTTTCCAGTCACTGGGCGATGCGAACCGCGGCGCTGTACCTGGCCATTTAGGGCCGCGGTGAGCAATACGGGAAAGCCCGCCGCACCGACCCCCCGAGCGGCGGGCTTTCTCTTTTCTGCTGCACTCGCATACCTCGGCCGAACCGGCGCAGGCTTCACCGGACGGCAGCTACCATCGACCGCCGGTGGTCAAGCGGGTCCTCCTGGCGGCGCCGCGCGGGTTCTGCGCGGGCGTCGAGCGAGCGGTCGACACGGTCGAGAAGGCGCTGACCCTCTACGGGCCGCCGATCTACGTCCGGAAGCAGATCGTCCACAACGCCCACGTCGTGCGGGAGCTCGAGAGCCGCGGCGCGATCTTCGTCGAGAGCGAGGAAGAGGCGCCCGAGGGGGCGACGCTCGTCCTTTCCGCCCACGGCGTCGCGCCGACCGTGTACGCGAACGCGGCCGCTCGCGGCCTCGTCACGATCGACGCAACCTGCCCGCTCGTGACCAAGGTCCACGGCGAGGCGCGCCGCTACGCGGCGGAGGGCTACACCGTCGTCCTGATCGGCCATGCGGGCCATGAGGAGGTCGTCGGCACGACCGGCGAGGCGCCGCACGCGATCCGGCTCGTCGGGTCTGTCGAGGAGGCCGAGCGCGTCGAGGTCGCGGACCCGCAGCGGGTCGCCTACATCACGCAGACGACGCTCTCGGTGGACGACACCGCCGCGATCGTCCGCGCGCTCCAGCGGCGCTTCCCGGGCCTGCACGGGCCGCAGGTCGAGGACATCTGCTACGCGACGACCAACCGCCAGGCGGCGGTGAAGCGGCTCGCCGGGCTCGTGGACGTGCTGCTCGTGATCGGCTCGCGGAACAGCTCCAACTCGAACCGGCTGGTCGAGGTCGCCCGCGCCGCCGGCGTGGAGTCCCACCTGATCGACGACGAAACCGAGATCGACGAGCGCTGGCTCGACGGCGTCTCGACCGTCGGCGTCACCTCCGGCGCGTCGGCGCCGGAGCGGCTCGTCCAGCGCGTGTGCGAGTGGTTCCGCGCCCGCGGCGTCACCGACATCCGGCCGATCGGCGCCGTCGTCGAGGACGTCTTCTTCCGGCTGCCCGTCGAGCTGCGGCGGGCCGCAAGCTCTGCCGCCTGACCGTGGCGGAACCAGGGTTCGCCGACGAGCCCCGTCCTTGATGCCTTCTCCGTCGGGTGAGGTGCGCCCGCTTCCGGGCACGCAGCGGCCGCGGCGGTTCGTGCCGCGGTTCCACTACGAGCTGATCGCCTGCGGGCTCGGCGGTCACCGGCTCGTCGGGCACGATGCGGCGGAGCTCAGGCCGGAGGACGCGCTCTTCGCGCGGACGATGGACGGGACGCGCTGGCACCGCTGCCTCCGCTGCGACAGCTGGTTGCCGCTCGCACCGCCCGAGAAGCCGGGGCGTCAGTTCCCGCCGGCGCCCGCGGAGATCGAGCTGCCGCTGCGCGGCAAGCCGCTCCGGGACAAGTTCGTGCTGAGGATCATCGCGATCGACCGCGCGCTCCACTTCGTCGTGCTCGCCCTGCTGGCGGTCGCGGTCTTCCTGTTCGCCGCGCACGAGCGGACGCTGCGCGACAAGTTCTACCGCGTCGTCGCCGACCTCGAGAACGGGATCGGCGGCGGCCCCGTGCAGACGAGCCACACGGGCATCGTCCACGAGCTCGACCGGCTGTTCTCGCTCTCGGAGGGCAAGCTCCGGCTCGTCGGCACTGCGATCGCGCTCTACGCCCTGCTCGAAGGCGTCGAGGCGATCGGGCTCTGGTTCCTGCGGCGCTGGGCGGAGTACCTGACGCTCGTCGCCACCGCGGTGTTCCTGCCGATCGAGATCTGGGAGCTCGCGAAGCACCTGACCTGGTTCAAGCTCGTCGCGCTCGTCGTCAACCTCGCGATCGTCGTCTACCTGCTCCTCGCGAAGCGCCTCTTCGGCCTCCGCGGCGGCGCCCGCGCGGAGGAGGAGGCGCGGGAGCGCGATCTCGCCTGGTCGGCGCTCGAGGCGAGCTCGCCGGAGCGCTTCGCCGTCCCGACCTCGTAGCCGGGAGCGGGCCTTGCCGGGCGGCCCCACGTGCGTCATCGTTGGCGCTCGGGTGGCGACGAGAGGGAGGGCTCCGTGACATCGATTCTCGACGACCTGGCGGCGGCGTGGTCGAGCGGCGACGCGACGCGATTGGCCTCGCTCTTCTCCGACGACTGCGTCCTGGAGGACATCCCGCTCGGGGCGCGGGTCGAAGGCCCCGCCGGCGTCAGGGCGTTCGCGGCGCCGCTGATGGAGGCGTCGCCCGACTTCGTGTGCGAGGTGACGGCGCGCGTCGACGGCGGCGATCGCGCCGCGAGCGAGTGGCGCATGAGCGGGACCCATGCCGGCGACCTGCCCGGCATGCCGCGGACGGACCGGCGGTTCGAGGTCCGTGGCGTCTCGATCCTGGAGGTCGAGGGCGGCAAGATCAGGCGTTGCAGCGACTTCTGGGACATGGCGGACTTTCGCCGTCAGCTCGGCTTCGCTTCCTGAGCCGAGGAGCTGCCGTCAGCTGCCCTCGGCGGGTGCCGGGAGGATCTCGTCGAGGTGCCGGTCGACGTTGAAGCCGCGCATCTCGGCGAGATCGGGCGAGGACGTGCGCGGCAGTTCGACGGCGAGGCCGGCTGCGCGTGCTTCGTCGCCCGTCGCCCCACGCGTCAGCGCGTCGACCACGGCCGCGTGCAAGGAGCGGAGATAGCGCAGGTCGCCCTCCGCCACGTCGAGAGCGTCCGCGCCGTCGAGCGGCGGGCCATGCCCCGGGATCACCCACTCGGGCGGGTCGTCGCGAAGCAGCTCGATCAACCCGGCGAGCGTCATCCGATACGCCGCGGGTGAGGTTGCGAACGGAAACTCCACGGCGGACAGGTGGTCGCCGACGATCAGCAGCCCGAGCTCGCGGAGCCGGAAGCCGCTGCCGTCTGCGGTATGGCCGAGGAGCGGAAACGTCTCGACGACGAACGGGCCGAGCGCGAGCGAGGAACCCCTCGCGAAGGTCCGGTCGACGCGTGGCGCTCCGGGGAGGACGAAGCCGTAGTGCTCAGCGGCTCGTCGGGTGGACCGCTCGGCCCCGCCGCTCGCCACCTTCGCCGCCGTCTCCTCGCCCATCGCGACGGTCGCGTCGGGAAACGCGCCGACGCCGCAGACGTGGTCCCAGTCCCCGTGCGTGACCAGCACGTGCCGGACCGGCGCGCCGAGCTCGAGCGCGCGGCGCCCGATCGCGGCCACCTCGTCCTCCGAGATGGCGGGGTCGACGACGAGCGACTCCCCCTCGGCGAGCACGAGCAGCGACGTGGTCTGCCACAGAAAGCCCTCGAAGCGTTGCCATCCGGGGGCCGGCATCGCCGGATCCTAGCGGTGTCGCTCGAAGACGTTGTCGAGCGCTGCGCGTAGCCCGACGGCGAGCGCGCCCGTCAACACGGCTGCCTCGCCGAGGCTGGAGCTTTCCACGCGAGGAGGGTAGGGCAGGTGGCGCCCGAGCAGGGCGCGGACCGGTTCGAGCAGGAGGTCGCCGTTCGCGCCGATGCCGCCGCCGAGGACGACGAGGGCGACGTCCGCCACGGCGGCGATCGGCATGACGTGGAGCGCGATGCGCCGGGCGGCCTCGGCGACGACGGCACGGCCGAGGTCGTCGCCCGAGCGCGCCGCCGCGAACAGCTCGCGGACCTCGTACGGCGCGGAGACCCTCGACGGGTGCTCCGGCGCGAGCCGGGCGGCGAGCGCGGAGAGCGCGTCGGCGCAGGGATCGAGCTCGCCCTGCCCGGCGAGCCCGCTCAGCGCGTAGTCGATCTCGCCGGCGGCGCCGTGGTGGCCGCGGTGCAGCGCACCCTGGACGACGAGCCCGGAGCCGAGGCCGGTGCCGACCGAGACGAAGACGAAGTCGTCGACGCCGCGCGCCACGCCTCGCCACTGCTCGCCGAGTGCGGCCAGGTTGATGTCGTTGTCCAGGAGGACCGGGATCCCGAGCCGCTCCTCGAGCTCGCGCCCGAGGCGAAGGCCCTCGAGGCTGCGGTAGTGCGTGAGGCGGATCGACCCGTCGCGCCGGTCGACGACGCCGGGAACGCCGGCGACGGCGCTGTCGATCAGCGACTCGGAGAGGCCGGTCGCGGCGACGAGCGATTCCCGCAGCTCGACGATCGCCGCGAGGACGCGCTCCGGCTCGCCGCCGCCGAGCTCGACGTCCTGACGCGCCCGCGGCTCGCCGCGCAGGTCGCAGACAGCGCCGCGCAGGAAACGGGCGCCGAGATCGACCCCGAGCACGAGCGCCGCCTCCGGCACCGGTTCGAAGAACGTCGCGCCGTAGCTCGGGCCGTCGGGCGACGCCGCCTCGCGGACGAGGCCGGCGTCGAGCAGCGACTGGAGCGCGAGCGAGACGGTCGGCTTCGAGATCCCGGCGCGCCGCGAGATCTCCGCGCGGGAGATCGGAGCCCCCGCACGGATCGCCTCGAGCACGGTGCGCGCGTTCAGGCGCTTGAGGAGCGGAGGCGTGGCGCGCGTCGCCGTCACGGTAAAGATCCTAACCAGATCAGCGCATGAACACGAGGCTCTTGACGGATTGCCGAGCGCCGTCGTAGAGTCTCGGCAGGAAAGTTAACTAACTTCTCCTCGCGGGAGGGCGCGATGAGACGTCTCGTTGCAGGGCTCCTACTCGCAGTCGCCGCAGCAGCGGCGTTGCTCGGCTCGGCGACGGCGGCCAGACCCGTCCGGCTGAGCGTGTGGCTTCCGTTCGAGGCGCGCGAGCTCGGCATCGTGAAGAGGACGATCGCGGAGTACGACGCGAGGCACCCCGAGGTCGAGATCTCGGTCGCCGGCGCGATCCCGACGGCGAAGATCGTCGCCTCGATCCGGGCCGGGAACGCGCCGGACGTCGCGATGGACTTCGAGTCCGCGAACGTCGGGACGTACTGCTCGACCGGCTCGTTCCTCGACCTCGCGCCGTACATCGAGCGCGACCACGTCGACCTCGGGAACTTCACGGCCGCCTCGCGCTACTACACGCAGTACAAGGGCGTCCGCTGCGCGCTGCCGCTGCTCGCCGACGACGCCGGGCTCTACTACAACAAGACGCTCTTCCGGAAGGCGGGGATCGAACGGCCGCCGCGAACCGTCTCCGAGCTCGCGGCCGACGCGCGCAGGCTCACGCAGCGGAACCCGGACGGGTCGCTGAAGGTCGTCGGGTTCGACCCGTTCCTCGGCTTCTACACGAACTCGGTCGACCGCTTCGGCGGCATGTTCGGGGCGCGCTGGACGGACTCCGCGGGGCGCTCGATTCTCGCGAAGGATCCCGCCTGGGCGAAGCTCCTCCGCTGGCAGAAGCGCCTGATCGACTCGTACGGGTACGACAAGCTGGTCCGCTTCCAGGCCGGCCTCGGCGACGAATACTCCGCGTCGAACGCCTTCGAGGCCGGCAAGCTCGCGATGAATCTCGACGGCGAGTGGCGGGTCGCCTTCATCGCCGCCGAGCACCCGGATCTCGACTACGGCACCGCGCCGCTGCCGGTCGACGGCGCCCACCCCGGGCTGTACGGCTCGAGCATGGTCAACGGGAGCATCGTCGGGATCCCGAAGAACGCGAAGCACAAGGACGAGGCGTGGCAGCTCGTCAGGTACCTGACGACGGGCGACCACGCGCTCGCCGAGCTTTCGAACGGGTTGCGCAACGTGCCGTCGACGAAGAGCTCGCTCCGCTCGAAGGAGCTGAAGCCGGACCCGAAGTTCGCCGTCTTCCTCCGGATCTACGCGCACCCGAAGTCGAGCACGGTGCCGATCACCGCGGCCGGCGTCGCCTACCAGGAGCTCTTCCAGAGCTTCGTCGCGAAGTGGCAGGCGGGCCACGTGAGCGACCTCGTGGCAGGCCTGAAGGACATGGACAGGCAGATCGACGCCCAGCTGAGGCAGGCGCAACGCGGCGGCAAGCCGTGATCGGCGCGCGGCAGGAATCCGACCGTCAATTCAGGAAGGGAGTGATGTCGATGAAGCGCGTGGCGATCGCGGTCGCGTTCGCGGTCCTCCTGGCCGCGGGGGCGATCGCCGGCACCGTCGGCTCTGCCGGAGCCGGCAGCAAGCCGACGAAGATCACGATCTGGGTCGGCTGGAGCGGCTCGACGCACGAGCTCAAGGTCTTCAAGGGCCTTGTTGCCGCGTACGACCGGCAGACGCCCGGAGTCGAGGTCGACGTCGTCGGCGACATCAACGACGACAAGATCATCTCGGCGATCCGCAGCGGCAACGTCCCCGACGTCGTCAGCTCGTTCGCCTCGTCGAACGTCGGCAGCTACTGCTCGACGGGGGCCTGGATCGACCTCGGGCCGCTCCTCAAGCAGAGTCATATCGACGCGAGCATCTTCCCGGCGGCGTCGCGGTACTACACGCAGTACAAGGGCGTCCGTTGCGCGTTGCCGCTGCTCGCGGACGACATCGGCCTCTACTACAACAGGACGCTGTTCAGGAAGGCCGGGATCACGCACCCGCCGAGGACGTTCTCGGAGCTCACGGCCGACGCGAAGAAGCTGACGGTGAAGAACCCGGACGGCTCGCTGAAGATCGTCGGCTACGACCCGGCCTTCGCCTTCTACGACGACGTGCCGCCGAAGTTCACGTTCTACGCGCCGCTCTTCGGCGCGAGGTACACGGACTCCGCAGGCCATTCGGTCCTCGCGAAGGATCCCGCGTGGACCAAGTTCCTCAAGTGGCAGAAGAGCCTCGTCGACTGGTACGGCTACTCGAAGCTGCAGCGCTTCCAGGCGAGCCTGGGTCAGGAGTTCTCGGCCTCGAACGGCTTCGAGACGGGCAAGCTCGCGATGAACGTCGACGGCGAATGGCGCGTCGCCTTCATCGCGAACGAGCACCCCGAGCTCAAGTACGCGACGGCGCCGATGCCCGTCGACGACGCACACCCCGGGTTGTACGGGGCCGGCTACATCAACGGGACGATCATCGGCATCCCGAAGGGCGTGAAGCACGAGCAGGAGGCGTGGGACCTCGTCCGGTACCTGACGACGAACACGCACTTCCTCGCGCAGTTCTCGAACGGGATCCGCAACGTCCCGTCGACGATCGCCTCGGCGAAGTCGAAGGAGCTGAAGCCGGACCCGAACTTCGCGACGTTCATCAAGATCTTCGCGAACCCGCACTCCGCGACGACGCCGATCACGGCCGCCGGGGCCGGCTACCAGGACCTGATCCAGAGCTTCGTCGTGAAGTGGCAGGCCGGCCACGTGAGCGATCTCGCGAGCGGCCTCGCCAACCTCGACAAGCAGATCGACGCCCAGCTCGCGCAGGCGACGAAGGGCGGCAAGCCGTGACACGGGCGGGCGCGGGCGGATGACGGAAGTGCCGGTGGGAGGGGCGGCGGCGATCGCCGCCCCTCGTCCCGCCGTCGACCGGCGGCGCGAGCGGAAGAAGGCGCACTGGCGCCGGCGGCGGCTCGTGCTCCTGTTCATGACGCCGTGGATCCTCGGCTTCGCGGTCTTCTTCGGCTACCCGCTCGTGATGAGCGCGTACCTGTCGTTCACGCACTACGACCTCCTCTCCCCGCCGCGCTGGATCGGGCTCGCGAACTACCGCTACCTGTTCACGACCGACCAGCAGATCTGGCCGGCGGTGAAGAACACGCTCTGGATGATCGGCGTCGCGGTCCCGCTGCAGGTGCTGTTCGCGTTCGGGATCGCGACGATGCTCGCGCGCGCGAAGGCCGGCGCCGGCTTCTTCCGGACGATCTTCTACCTGCCGGCCCTCGCGCCGCCCGTCGCGGCGACGCTCGGCTTCGTCTACATCCTCAACCCGGCCAACGGGCCCGTGAACATCGCGCTGTCGCACCTCGGGATCAGCGGGCCGCTCTGGTTCCAGTCGCCGGACTGGGCGAAGCCGTCGCTCGTCCTGCTCGGCCTCTGGGGCGTCGGCAACGTGATGATCATCTTCCTCGCGGCGGTCCTCGACGTGCCGAAGCACCTCTACGAGTCGGCCGAGCTCGACGGCGCCGGGCCGCTGCGCCGGCTGCGCTACGTGACCCTGCCGACGATCAGCCCTGTGATCCTCTTCGCCGTCATCACGGGCGTGATCCAGGGCCTGCAGTACTTCACGCAGGCCTACGTCGCGGCGAACATCGCCTCCGGCCAGGCGTCGCAGGCCGGCGACACGACGAGCAATCTCGGCTACCCCGAGGACTCGACGCTCTTCTATCCCGTCCTTCTCTACCAGAACGGGTTCCGCTACTTCACGATGGGCTACGCGTCCGCGATGGCGATCCTGCTCCTCGCCGTCTCGCTCGTCGTGACGCTGCTGATCATCTTCAACTCGCGCCGGTTCGTGCACTACGGAGGCATGCGCTGAGCGCCGTCGCCGTCCCGGCCGCGCGCGCGCGGCGGAAGGCGCCGTGGTCGATCCGCCGGCGGCGCCTGCTGCTCGCGGCCGCGAACCACTCGCTGCTGATCGTCGCCGCGATCTTCTTCCTCGCGCCGTTCGCGTTCATCGCCCTGACCGGATTGATGACGAACGGCCAGGCGCTGTCGTCCCACCTCTGGCCGCACCCCTTCCGCTGGTCGAACTTCGTCGACGTCTTCCGCCAGGCGCCGATCTGGCGCTGGGCGCTGAACACGCTCATGTACTCCGGCCTCGCGACGCTCGGCCTGCTCGTCTCGAGCGTTCCCGTTGCCTATGCGCTCTCGCGTCTGCGCTGGCGCGGGCGCGACGCGGTCTTCCTCGTCGTCCTGATCGCGCTGATGCTGCCGCCGCAGGTCTCCGTCGTGCCGATCTACGTCCTCTGGGCGAAGCTCGGCGATGCCGTCGGCTTCCACTTCATCGGGACGTTGTGGCCGCTGATCATCCCGAACTGGCTCGGCGACGCCTTCTCGATCTTCCTCCTGCGGCAGTTCTTCCTGACGATCCCGCAGGAGTACTTCGACGCCGCCCGGGTCGACGGCTGCGGCGAGCTGCGGCTGCTGACGACCGTCGTCGTGCGGCTCGCGAAGCCCGGGATCGCGGCCGTCGCGCTCTTCTCGCTGCTCTACACCTTCAACGACTTCTTCCTGCCGCTGCTGTACACGAGCGAGAGCCCGAGCCACTGGGTGCTCTCGATCGGGCTCTCCGAGTTCCGCTCGCTGCGCCAGGTGGAGTGGAACCTGACGATGGCGGCGACGCTCCTCGTCATGGCGCCCGTGATCGTCGTCTTCTTCCTCGCCCAGAAGGCGTTCGTCGAGGGCGTGACCCTGACCGGGGTGAAGGGATGACGCGGATCGCGGTCGTCGGCGCCGGCTCGACGTACACGCCCGAGCTCGTCTCGGGATTCCGCGAGCTGGAGGTCGAGTCGCTGGCGCTGCACGACATCGACCCGGAACGCCTCGAGGTCGTCGGCGGGCTCTCGCGGCGGATGCTTTCGCGAGCGGGCTTCCCGGGGCGGCTCGAGCTGACCGGCGACCTCGACCGCGCGCTCGACGGCGCCGACTTCGTCCTGATCCAGATCCGCGTCGGCGGCCAGGCGGCGCGGCTCGAGGACGAGACGCTGCCGCTCGCCTGCGGCTGCATCGGCCAGGAGACGACCGGCGCAGGCGGCCTCGCGAAGGCGCTGCGGACGGTGCCCGTGGTGCTCGAGATCGCCGAGCGCGTGCGCGAGCTGGCGGCGCCCGGAGCGTGGATCGTCGACTTCACGAATCCGGTTGGCATCGTCACGCGGGCGCTGCTCGACGCGGACCACCGCGCCGTCGGGCTCTGCAACGTCGCGATCACCTTCCAGCGGCGGTTCGCCCGCCTCCTCGGGGTCGAGCCTCGCCGCGTCGTCGTCGACCAGGTCGGGCTCAACCACCTGACCTGGGTCCGCGGGGTGCTCCTCGACGGGCGCGACGTGCTCCCGGGCCTGCTCGCCGGGCACGGAGACGCGCTCGCGGACGAGGTCGGCCTGCCGCGGCGGCTGCTCGACGAGCTCGGCGCGCTGCCCTCCTACTACCTCCGCTACTTCTACGCGCACGACGAGGTGTTCGAGGAGCAGCGGGACGGCGAGCCGCGTGCCGTGACCGTCGCCCAGATCGAGCGCGAGCTGCTCGAGCTCTACCGCAATCCGACGCTGGCGGAGAAGCCCGCGCTCCTCGAGGAGCGCGGCGGCGCCTGGTACAGCGAGGCCGCGACCGGTCTCGTCACGTCGCTCGTCTCGGACGACGGCGCGGTGCACGAGGTCGACGTCCGGAACGGCGGCACGCTCGCCGGTCTCGCGGCGGACGACGTGGTCGAGGTGCCGGCGCGCGTCGGCCGGGATGGCCCGGCGCCGCTCGAGCAGGCTCCGCTCGCGCCCGAGCTGCTCGGGCTCGTCCAGCACGTCGCGGCCTACGAGCGGCTCGCCGTGCGGGCGGCGCTGGACGGCGACGCGGCCACGGTGCGCAAGGCGCTCCTCACCCATCCGCTCGTCGGGCAGTGGGCGCCGACCGAGGAGCTGTTCGAGCGGATGTTCGCCGGCGTGCTCGAGGCGGCGCGATGACGGCGCCGCTCGCGATCGCGGTCGACGGCGGGAACTCGAAGACCGACCTCGCGCTCGTCCGCGCCGACGGCGAGGTGCTCGCGCACGCACGCGGGCCGATGAGCTCGCCGCACCACCTCGGGCTCGACGGCTCGGTCGAGGTGCTCGAGGGGCTGCTCGCCGACGCCGAGCACGCCGCCGGGGTGTCGCGCGGCGAGGCGGTTCTGGCGACGTTGCTCCTCGCCGGCGTCGACTTCCCGAGCGAGGAGGAGCAGCTCGCCGGGAGGCTCGAGGGCTGGGCGGAGCGCGTGCGCGTCGGCAACGACACGTTCGCCGTCCTGCGCGCAGGCACCGAGCGCGGCTGGGGCGTCGCCGTGACGTGCGGCGCCGGGATCAACTGCGTCGGCGTCGGCCCGGACGGCCGCCAGGTGCGCTTCCCTTCGCTCGGCGCGATCTCGGGGGACTGGGGCGGCGGCCACGACGTCGGCCTCGCGGCGCTCTCGGCCGCGGCGCGAAGCGAGGACGGGCGCGGGCCGCGGACGAGCCTCGAGCGCAGCGTCCCGGCGCACTTCGGCTTGACGAAGCCCGGCGAGGTCGCGGCGGCGATCCACTTCGGCCGGATCCCCGCGCGGCGGATGCTCGAGCTCGCGCCGATCGTCTTTGCCGAGGCGGCCGGGGACGACGTCGCCGCGGGGATCGTCGAGCGGCTCGTGCACGAGGTCGCGGCGCTCGCGCGCGCCGCGGTGACGAGGCTCGGGCTCGCGGACGAGCCGGTCGAGGTGCTGCTCGGCGGCGGGCTCCTCCGCTCGGGCGACGGGGAGCTGCGCGGCGCGATCGAGGCCGAGCTCCGGGCGGCGGCCGCACGGGCGTCCGTCCGCACGGCGGCGTCGCCGCCGATCGTCGGCGCCGCGCTGCTCGCCCTCGACGAGCTCGCCGGCACGGCCGACGCGAAGGAGCGCGTCCGGCGCGAGCTCGGCGCGAGGGTTGGAGCCGGCTGATGGCGAGCGTCCACTTCGAGCAGGCGACGCGGATCTACCCCGGCACGGACGTCCCGGCGGTCGACGCGCTCGAGCTGACGGTCGAGGACGGCGAGTTCATGGTGCTCGTCGGGCCGTCGGGCTCCGGGAAGACGACGGCCCTGCGGATGCTCGCGGGCCTCGAGGACGTCGACGACGGCGGGATCTGGATCGGCGACCGCGACGTCACGTTCGTGCCGCCGAAGGACCGCGACGTCGCGATGGTCTTCCAGAACTACGCGCTCTACCCGTACCTGACCGTCGCGGACAACATCGCCTTCCCGCTGAAGATGGCCGGCTTCCGCAAGAAGACGCGCGAGGGCCGGGTGCGCGAGGTCGCGAAGCTGCTCGAGCTCGAGGACCTGCTCGCCCGGAAGCCCAACCAGCTCTCCGGCGGCCAGCGGCAGCGCGTCGCGATGGGCCGGGCGATCATCCGCTCGCCGCAGGTGTTCCTGATGGACGAGCCGCTCTCGAACCTCGACGCGAAGCTCCGCGTGCAGATGCGCGCCGACATCGCGGCTCTGCAGTCGCGGCTCGGCACGACGACGGTCTACGTCACGCACGACCAGTCGGAGGCGATGACGCTCGGCCACCGCGTCGCCGTGCTCAGGGACGGCCGGCTCCAGCAGTGCGAGGCGCCGCGGACGCTCTACGCGCGGCCGGCGAACGTGTTCGTCGCGGGCTTCATCGGCTCGCCCGCGATGAACCTCTGCGAGGTGCCGCTCGGGCGCAACGGCTCGGTCGCTTGGGGCAAGGAGGAGGTGCCGCTGCCGGCCGGCGTCGGCGGCGACAGCGTCGTCGTCGGGTTCCGCCCGGAGGCCCTCGAGCTGGCGTCCGACGGCGTCCCCGCCGAGGTCGAGGTGGTCGAGGAGGTCGGCGCGGACGCGTTCGTCTTCTGCGTCGCGCGGCTCGCCGGCGAGGAGACGAAGCTCGTGGCACGCGTCGAGACGAGGAATGCGCCGGCGCGCGGCGCGCGGGTGGCGCTGCGCGCCCAGCCGGCGGAGGCACACCTGTTCGATCCCGCGAGCGGCGAGCGGCTCGGGGCGTAGCCGGTGGCCTTCGAAACGCCCGCGGCGGTGGTCGACCTCGACCGTCTCGAGCGCAACCTTCGCCGCTGGCAGACGTACTGCGACGAGCACGGGCTGGCGAACCGGCCGCACGTGAAGACGCACCGGTCGGTCGCCATCGCGCGGCTGCAGCTGGAGCTCGGCGCGATCGGGATCACGTGCCAGAAGCTCGGCGAGGCCGAGGTGATGGTCGACGCCGGCGTCGAGGACGTGCTCGTTCCGTACAACCTCGTCGGCGAGGCGAAGCTCGAACGGCTCGCGGCGTTGCTCTTGCGGGCGCGCATGACCGTGAGCGTCGACGACGAAGCGCTCCTGGGCGGTCTGTCCTCGGCGGCGGTTCGCGCCGGGCGGGAGCTCGCCGTGCTCGTCGACTGCGACACCGGCCTCGGCCGGACGGGCGTCCGCACGCCGAACAAGGCCGCGGAGCTTGCGGCGCGCGTCGCCTCGGCGTCGGGGCTTCGCTTTGCCGGCTTCCTGACGTACCCGGCGCCCGAGGGCGCGGTGGCCTTCCTCGCGGCGGCCGCGGCGGACGTCCGGCGCCGCGGGCTCGAGGTCGAGGTGGTCTCCGCCGGCGGCACGCCCGGCATGTGGAACGCCGGCGGGCTCGCGGCGACGGTGACCGAGTACCGCGCGGGCACGTACGCCTTCTTCGATCGCAACTCGATCGCGGCTGGCGCGGCCACGCTCGTCGACGTGGCGCTGACCGTCCGGGCGACGGTCGTCAGCCGCCCGGAACCGCGACTCGCGCTGCTCGACGCCGGCAGCAAGGCGCTTGCCGCCGACCCCGGTCCGGACGGCGGCCACGGGCTCGTCCTCGAGGCGCGCGGTTCGCGGATCGCGAAGCTGAACGAGGAGCACGCGTACGTCGAGCTCGCGGAAGGCGACCAGCTCGAGCTCGGGCAGGAGGTCAGCGTTGTCCCGAACCACGTCTGCGTCGTCGCGAACCTGTTCGACCGGCTGTGGACGGAGCGGGGTGGACGGGTCACCGGCTCCTGGCCCGTGGACGCGCGGGGCCGCTCCCAGTAGCCTCGCCGTCCGCTCGCAGTGGGTGCGCGGGGGACGAATTGGCACGAACTCGGCACAGCTCGCGGACGGCGACGCCGGTATCGTCGAGCCCAGAGGGCGTGAGGGTTTCACCCCCCACCCAGGGCGGGGGAACCCCATGGCGGTCTTGTCAGCCGGTAGAGACGATCCGGGGGTGGATCTCGCGCGTCGGCGCCTCGACCCGCTCCGCGTGGCGCTCCGTCTCCTCCGTGAGCCGCGTGTTCGACTCGAGCAGCGTCATCTCGTGCGCGAGCGCCTCGCGGTGGTGGGCGTCGGCGATCGCGTGCGCCTCGTCCCGATCGGCCTGTCTCGTCTGGGCGCTGCGTCGAGAACGCGAGGTTGAGGAGGATGAACGGGTAGCGGTCGAAGTGGACGAGGATCGAGTAGCCGTCGAAGGCGATCCAGACGACCACGATGAGCGTCTGGCCGACGAGGAGTACGGCGTCCCGAAGAAGCGTGCGACGTGCTCCGTCCCGCAACACAACGTGTCCGCGCCGAACGGCTGAACAGGTGGAGATGGCGCTCGTGGAAGCCCAGGTGCCGGTCGGTCACCCGGATCCGATTCGCCCGGCGTCCGGCCGACCCTGCCCGCTCAGCGGTGGAGGAGCTGGCGGAGCGCGCGGGTGCGGCGGGCGAGCCGGCGCGGCGCGAGCAGGAAGCGGGCGAGCCGCTCCGTCTCCCGGTCGTCCAGCGAGACGGCGGCCTCCGCGATTCCCTCGTCGTTCCAGACGCTGAAACGGACGTGCCGCTCACGGCCCTCCTCGAGGTAGCGCGAGACGCGCAACGCCTTCCCCCGGTCGGACGCGATCGACGCGTGCGCGCGGAAGAACTCGACGAGCTTGCTGCGCTGCGGTTCGGAGCACCACGGACAGAAGCGGAACTCCGCCTGGGTCGGGCCTCCGCACTGCTTGCAGCTCCCCATGCCGCTTCTTCGAGCCTATCGCGAGTCAGAGCAGCTCGTCCAGCGCGGCGACGAGCCGGCCGAGGTCTTCCTCGTCGTTGTAGCCCTGAAACGACGCGCGGAGGGTCGGAATCCCGTTCCAGTCGTTCGCGGCCACCTCGACGCGGCGCTCTTCGCGGAGGCGCCGCTTCAGCTCTTCGGCGTCCGTGTCCTGCGGGAGCGGAGTGGCGACCATCTGGGCGAGCCAGGTCTCGTCGGGCGCGAGCGGGGGTTGCCGGGTCACTTCTGCGAGCGCGCGGCGGGCCTGATCCGCGAGGGCATGGCAGCGCGATCGGACGTCGGGCCAGCCGTGCTCGTCCTGGAACGCGATCGCGGCGGGGACGGCCAGGTGCGCGGCGGGGTCGCGCGTCCCCTGCCAGCGGTGTCGCGCAGCGAAGGCCTCCTCGCGACCCCAATCCCAGCTCAGGACGTGCGGCTCGATCCACGGCTGATGCTCCGGGCGGACGTGGAGGAACGCGGCACCCTTGGGCGAGCACAGCCACTTGTGGCAGTTGCCGGCGTAGACGTCGGCGCCCAGGAGCTTGAGGTCGAGCGGCACCTGGCCCGGACCGTGCGCGCCGTCGACGACGCCGAGGATGCCGGCGTCGCGCGCCCGCCGGCAGATGTCGCCGACCGGCAGCACGAGCGCGGTCGCCGAGGTGACGTGGCTCACGGAGACGACGCGGGTGCGGTCGGTCGTGCCCGCAAAGAGATCGTCGACGAGGCCGGCGCCGGCCGTGAGGGCCCGGCGCACGATGCGTGCGCCGGTCTTCCCGGCGACGAACTGCCAGAGGAGGTCGATCGCGCCGTACTCCCGGTCGGTCGTCAGGATCTCGTCGCCCGGCGCGAGCGCGAGCGACCGGGCGACCATGTTCAGGCCGGCGGTTGCGTTCGGCACGAGGACGAGGTTCGCCGGGTCGGCCCCGACGTAGCGTCCGAGCTCGGCTCGGACGTCGTCGAGCAGGCCGGCGAGGCGGTCGCCAAGGAACTCGACCGGCCGGCGTTCGAGCTCGAGCTGCCAGCGCTGGTACTCCTCGAACACCGGCCGCGGGCAGGCGCCGAACGAGCCGTGGTTGAGAAAGACGACGTCCGGCTCGAGCAGGAAGAGCTCGCGGAGGCGTCGCGCGTCCGTCACGGCCACGTCCCGTGCCGGGCACCACCCCGCTGTCCGGCCGTGTCCGCGGCGGTCGATGGGGCCTGGCCCCAACGATGAGGAACGTGCGACTTCTGTGACAGTTCCGCTGCGGCGGTCGGCCACGCGTTTGGCTTGACGACGCGGTGGTCCGGCGGGTTCGGGCATGTCCCGGGGTCTGGCCCCCGGACCTGCCCGAAACAGTTGCCGGTGGGTGTCCCGGCGGGGCGTGGGTTCAATGGCCGCCGCTCGCGGCCGCCACACGGCCGCACGGGAGGGTTGACCGCGCGGCCCGGGCCCGGCACGATCGGCTCCGTGTTCTGGCCGTACCGGCCGCGGCAGGGATACCCGAGCGCACCGGCCTGGCTGCTCCTCCTCGCCCTCGTCCTCGCGGTGGCTGTGTTCATCGGCGTGCTCGTGGCGATCGGCGGCGGCTTCCACGAGCCCGACTACGGCGAGGGGCTCTAGGCAGAGCGCGGCTCAAGCCTTCGCGAGGCGCAGCTCTTCGCCGCCGCACTCGACGCGAACGGCGAGCGTCTCCGCCGCGATCCGGTCGGCGAAGGGGAGGAGGCCGCGGTCGCGCTCCGGCAGCGTCACCACGATCCGGTCGGTCAGCTCGAGGCCCTGCTCCTTGCGCATCACGTTCACCTGCCGGATGACGTCGCGGACGCGGCCCTCGAGACGCAGCGCGTCGTCGAGCACCGTCTCGAGCGCCACCGCGAGCGAATCCTCCTCGGCGAGCGACCAGCCCTCGACCGGTTCGCGCTCGACGAGGACCTCCTCGGCCGAGAGGTCGTGCCGGTTCACGCGCACGCCGCCGTCGTCGAGCCACTCGAACTCGCCGGCCGCAAGCGCCTGTCGCACCTCCCCGAGCTCTCGCCCGAGCCGCGGCCCGAGTAGCCGCAGGTTCGGCTTGGCGCGGGCATGACCGGCTGCGACCGGGCCGAACTCGACCGCCTTGACGTTCAGCTCGTCCGCGATCAGTCGCTCGTGCACGCGAGACGCCGAGGCGCCCTGCACGACGGCCCGGCGCAGCGGCTGGCGGTGCCTGATCCCCGAGGCGTCGCGCGCCTGCCGTCCGAGGGTGACGACGGCGCGCGCCTCCGCCATCGAAGCCAGCACGTCCTCGTCCACGTCATGGGCGGCCGGCCACCCGGCGAGGAAGACCGACGCCGGCGGACCGTCGCACGCCCCGGCGACGAGGTTCCGCCAGAGCGCGTCCGCCAGGAACGGCAGGAGCGGCGAGAACACGCGAACAGCCGTCGCGACCGCGTACCAGAGCGTCCGGAACGCCGCCTCGTCGAGCGAGTAGAACCGCGGCCGCGACAGCCGGATGTACCAGTTCGACACGTCGTCCACGAACGACTCGAGCTCGTCGATCACCCGGTGCGTCAGGTAGTCGTCGTACGCGGAGGTCGCGTCGCGGACGAACGCGGCCGTCCTGGCCACGAGCCACGTGTCGAGGGGCCGGCGCTCGCCGCCCGGCCCGGTCTCCAGGTCGCGGAAGACCGGCCGGAACCCCTCGATGTTCGAGTAGTCGACGAGAAACCGCACCGAGTTCCAGAGCGTCAGCAGCTTCCGCTTGATCTCATGCGCCGGCCCGAAGCCGAAGAGCAGGTTCCGGTCCGGCGGCTGCTGGCAGTACTGCCAGCGCATGACGTCGGCGCCCATCCGCTCGAACGCCTCCTCGGCCAGGATCAGGTTTCCCCACGAGCCGTGCATCTCCCGGCCGTGCTCGTCGAGCATCTTCTCGTAGCCGAGCACGGCTCTGAACGGCGAGCGTCCGATCAGCGCGACCGACATGAAGAGCTGCGAGTAGAACCAGAGCCGGATCTGCTCGCGCATCTCGGAGACCCAGTCCGCCGGGAACCACTGCTCCCAGTAGGCGTGATCGGGCAGGTCGGCGCCGGTCAGCCCGGCGGCCGCGCCGGTCGCATAGCCGCCGGGAACCCACTCCGGGCTCTGCCAGCCCAGAGTCGAGAACGGAACGATGCCGGCGTCGAGCCAGACGTCGCCGACCTCCGGGATGCGCGTCACCGCTGCGCCGCACGAGGCGCACCGGATCGGCACCCGGTCGACCCACGGCCGGCGCAGCTCCTGGAGCTGATCGAAGCCGGACACGGCCCTTTCGGCCAGCTCCGCCTTCGACCCGATCACGTTCAGGTGCCCGCACGAGCACGGGAAGAACGGCAGCGGCAGCCCGTAGTAGCGGCGCCGGGAGATGTTCCAGTCGCCCATGTTCCGCAGCCAGTCGTCCATCCGCTTGCCCATGTAGGTGGGCGTCCACTCGACGCCGGCGTTCGCCTCGAGGAGCTGCGGGCGGACCTCCTCGACCGAGATGAACCAGTCGTCCGAGAGCCGCCAGATCAGCGGCGTGTCGCAGCGCCAGCAGTGCGGATAGGCGTGCGCGTACGTCCCGGCCTCGACGAGAAAGCCGGTCTCGGCGAGCCGGCCGACGATCTGGTCGGCGGACTCCGTCGTCGAGAGACCGTGCAGCCAGCCGTAGTCGTCGTAGAAGTGCCCCGCCTCGTCGACCGGCGTCAGGATCGGCAGGTCGTGCACGCGCGAGAGCTCGAAGTCCTCCGGGCCGCAGCCGGGGGCGATGTGGACGATGCCGGTGCCCTCGGTGAGCTTGACCTCGTCCCACGGGATCACGCGGTGCTCGACCGACGCGCCCGGCGGCAGGTCGTCGAACGCTCCGCGGTAGCGCCAGCCGACGAGCTCCGACCCGGGCCGGCGCTCCACGAAGCGATCCCGCGCGTGCAGCTCGGCGAGCACCCACTCGCCGTTCTCCCGCCGGCCGTAGACCGCCTCGGGGTGGACGGCCGCGGCGACGTTGGCCGGCAGCGTCCAGGGTGTGGTCGTCCAGACGACCAGGGACTCCCCGGGCCGCTCGAGCAGCGGGAAGCGCACGTACAGCGACGGGTCGACCTTCTCCTGGAAGACGCCTGACTGCGTCAGCTCGTGCTGCGACAGCGACGTCCCGCAGCGCGGGCACCACTCGGTCGAGCGGTGGCCCATGTAGAGCCAGCCGCGCTCGTTGACGATCTGGAGGAACCGCCAGATGTACTCGATGTTCGTGTCGCTGAACGTGAAGTAGTCGTTGCCCCAGTCCATCCACTGGCCGAGCCGGATCGAGCCGCGCGTGAGCTCGCCGGCCGACCAGGCGACGACCTCGCGGCACTTCGCGGCGAAGCGCTCGAGCCCGTACTCCTCGATCTCCCGCTTCGAGTTCAGCCCGAGCTCGCGCTCGACGCCGACCTCGATCCAGAGGCCCTGGCAGTCCCAGCCGTTCTGGTAGCGCTGGTCGAAGCCCTGCAGCGCCTTGTACCGCTGGAACACGTCCTTGAGCGTCCGACCCCAGGCGGTGTGGACGCCGAGCGACTTGTTCGCGGTGACCGGCCCGTCGACGAAGCTGAAGCGCGGGCCGCCGCGGTTCTGCTCCCGGAGCCGGTCGAAGATGCGCTCGGCCTCCCACCACTCGAGAGTCTCCTGCTCGAGCGCAGGGTGGTCGGGGACAGCAGGAAGCGGCGCGAAGACGCCCGGCATGCGGTCGATTCTAGAGTTGCCCGGGAACACCGCCGGCGCGCGGGGCGTTTCACCGAAAGGCAAACACGCCACAACCGAACGAATGGAGCACCTGATGCCGCCAGTTACCGAGGCCACCTTCGAGCAGGAGGTCCTCAAGAGCGAGAAGCCCGTCATCGTCGACTTCTGGGCCGAGTGGTGCGGACCCTGCCACGCCGTCGCGCCCGTCCTCGAGCGCATCGCCGAGGAGCGCGCCGACGAGCTCAAGCTCGTGAAGGTCAACATCGACGAGGAGCAGGGCCTGGCCGTCCGCTACGGCGTCCAGTCCATTCCGACGATCCTGCTCTTCAAGGGCGGCGAGCCCGCCGCCGCCGCGATCGGCGCCCAGCCGAAGACGGCGATCGAACGCGCACTGGGCCTCGCGGCCGCGTAGGAAAGCGCTTGAGCGGCGGCGGGCGTCCGCGAGGAAGCTCGCCGCGCTCGGGCTGCGAAAAGCTAGGCCTCGCGCGACGCGAGGAATGACGCGAAGGCCGCGTGCTTCTCGAGGTACGCCTCGAGCTGCACGATGCCCGTCGCCGCCCACTCCTCGAACGTCTCGTCCGCGAGATCCTCGGCGATGAGGTGCACGGGGTTCACGTCCGCGATAATCGACCGCCGGACTCCGGGATGCATGGGCCGATCGGCCCAACTTTCGGACCGGCGAGGCCCAAATCGAACCGAGGATGACGATCCACCGCCGATGAGCCCGAGGTTTTCCCACGAGTTCGCGCGCATCCCGCTGCTCGCCGAGCTGCCCGGCGAGACGCTCGCGCTGCTGGCCGCGCGGATGCGGCGGGAGCAGCTCGCGCCGGGGGCCACGGTCGTCGGCGAGGGCGACGACGCCGACCGGTTCTTCATCGTCCTCTCCGGGATGCTCTCGGTCACCCAGGAATCGCTCGGGCCGCGCCGTGTGCTGCGTCCCGGCGACTACTTCGGCGAGGTTGCGCTCACGATGGACGTCCCGCGGACCGCCTCGGTGCGAGCGATGACGCCGACGACGCTCGCCAGCTGCGATCGCGCGACGTTCGACGAGTTCATCCGCCCGCTCTTCGCAGACGATTAGGTAGCGGCAAGCCTGCAAGTTTCTCCCTCCCGCGAGGTCTCTACCCGCAGAGATCTCCGCGGAAGGAGGAGCAGTGATTCGATCTGCGCGACGAAGCCTCGCACCACTGGGCGCCACGCTCGCGGTGGCGCTCGTGTGCTCGACGGGCGGACAGGCGCGTGCGACCAGGGCAATCGGCTTCTCGGCTCCGCAGTACGTCGACACGACGCTGGCGGGCGGCGAGCCGTTCGTCATCGCCGACGCTGCGCACGGCACGCTCGTCTACACGTCCCACGAGGGGACGACCCACCTCTATCGCAACGGGCTCGTGTCGTCGCCCTTCGGCGACTTCCAGTTCGTCTCGAACTACTGCAACCAGGTCAACGTCTGGACGTCGACCGACCACGGCCTCACGTGGCAGCGCGACCGGTACCTCTCGAGCCCGTGCCCGACGAGCCCGGCACTGAACACCGGCTTCAGCGACCCGGACCTGACCATCGACGCGAGCGGCCGGATGTACGACACCGGCATCGACCTCGTGAACGACGCGATCTTCTCGTCCGGCGACGGCGGCCGCACGTGGGACAAGGGGACGCCGCAGTGTCACGACGGTGACCGGCCATGGCTTGCCGGCGGCGTCGCGAACGAGGTGTTCATGTCGACCGACACCGTCGAGGGAACGCTCAGCCACCAGATCTTCCAGTCGACCGACGGCGGCGCGACGTGCAGCTCGACGGGCATTCCGGATGCGGGCACGCTCGACGGCCACGGCTCGTACTCCGGCTTCGGGAAGCTCTACTTCGACAGCGGGAAGAAGCGCCTCGTCGAGCCGGTCGTCTTCGGCGACGGCGTCGGCGTCGGCACGTGGAAGCGCGGCGACGCGGCGTTCACGCCGCACTTCGTCGCGAAGACGTCGCTGTTCTCGCACTGGCCGGCGATCGCGCTCGACTCGGCGAACACGATCTACCTCGTCTGGGACACGGCGCCGACGAAGGCCGACGGCTCGCCGCTCCCGAACGCCGTCTACTACGCGTTCTCGAAGGACTTCGGGAGCACGTGGTCGTCGCCGCTAAGGGTCGCGTCGCCGAGCAACGCGCTCGTCTTCTGGCCGTGGGTCGTCGCCGGCAGCCAGGGCCGGATCTCGATCGTCTGGTACCAGACGAACCCGGGTGAGGTCGTCAACATCGACAGCACGCCGGCGCACGTCTCGATCCGCGAGGAGACGATCCTCGGCGCGTCGAGCGGCACGCGCACCGTCTACGGGCCGGTCGACCCGGCTGGCCGGCCGATCCACGTCGGCTCGGTCTGCCAGGGCGGGACGACGTGCGTGGCGACGGGTCAGGACCGGCGGCTCGGCGACTTCTTCACCAATGCGACCGACGCTGCCGGCTGCGTGCTGATCGCGAGCGGCGACACGCGGCTCGTCGACCCGCTCACGGGCGCCGACTACCCGACCTCGCGTCCGATCTTCATCCGTCAGACCTCCGGGCCGAGCCTTCGGTCCTCCGGCTCCTGCGGCTGAGGTCGAGGCGGGCTGGCGTGGCAGCCCGCCTCCCGGCCGCAGGCGACTGCGCCTCCCGACTGCGGCCGGGAGGCGCAGCTTCCACGTGGGAACGGCCGGTCCCCGCCACGGGCCGCTCGCCTCCGCCGGAGTACAGCCGGCTAGCCGAGCTCCGTCAGGACCGCGTCCGCCAGGCGCGGCCACGCCTCCTTCGCCCACGGCCCGAACTCGAGGTCGGTGAGGCAGGCGCACGCGAGCCCTCGCTCCGGGTCGACCCAGAGGAAGGTTCCGCTGCCGCCGAAGTGGCCGAACGTCCGCGGCGAGGTCAGCGCCCCGGTCCAGTGCGGCGCCTTACCGTCCCTGAGCTCGAAGCCGAGGCCCCAGTCGAGCGGGTCGTAACGACCCCAGTCCGGCAGGACGCCGGCGAGGCCGGGGAAGGCGACGGACGTCGCCTCGTCCAGGGTCTCCCGGGCGAGGAGGCGAGGGTCGAGCAGCTCGCGGGCGAAGCGGACGAGGTCGTCGAGGCAGCCCCAGAGGCCGGCCGCCGGCGAGCCCCGGAGCTCGGCGCGAAGGCGAAGCGGCGCGAGGACCGCCTGGCCGAGGTACAGGCCGAACGGCATCTCGGCGCGGCCGGCGAGCGCCTCGGCGGCGAGCTCGAAGCCCGTGTTCGAGTAGATCCGCCGACGGCCGGGTCGCGCGATCGGCGCCGCGCCCTCGAACGGAAGCCCGGACGCATGGGCCAGGAGATGCCTGACGGTCGAGCCAGGTGGCCCGGCCGGCTCGTCGAGGTCGAGCGTTCCCTCCTCCGCGGCGATGAGGCAGGCATAGGCGGTCAGGAGCTTCGTCACCGACGCCCAGCGGAAGACGCGGTCGCGCTCGCCGGTCGCGTCGAGCTCGCCGGCGCGGTCGAGCACCGCGGCCGCGACGTTCGGCGCGGGCCAGTCCGCTACCTGACGCAGGGCCTCCACGAGCCGGCGATACTACGCCGCGTGGACCGGCAGCTCATCTCCGCGGACTCGTCCTTCGCCGACATCGTCGGCTACTCCCGCTGCGTCCGCGTCGGCCAGCACGTCTTCGTCGCCGGGACCGCGCCGATCATGGCCGACCGTTCGGCGCCCCCGAACGACCCGTACCAGCAGGCGAAGCGCTGCCTCGAGATCATCGTCGCGGCCCTGAAGGATGTCGGCGCCGGGCCGGAGCACGTCGTCCGGACGCGGATCTACCTGACGGACGCGAACGACATCGACGAGGTCGGCCGGGCGCACGGCGAGGTCTTCCGCGACATCCGCCCGGTGACGACGGGGCTCGTCGTCAAGGAGCTGCTCGACCCGCGCTGGGTCGTCGAGATCGAGGCCGACGCCGTCCTTCCCTGATCCCGGCCTCGCGGTTCCCGCGCGGCGCGGCCACTTCCGCTTCGAGTCCGGCCATCACGGCGACCTGTGGCTCGACCTCGAGCTGCTGGCGCTCGAGCCCGCGCGGCTGCGAGCGGGTGCGGTCGAGCTCGCCCGCCGGCTCGCGCAGTACGAGCCGGAGCTCGTCTGCGGGCCGTTCGTCGAAGGAGTGTTCGTCGCGCTCTTCGTCGCGGAGGAGCTCGGCGTCGGCACCTGCTACGCGGAGCGGTTCGCGCGCTCGGGCGGCGGGTTGTTCCCGATCGAGTACCGGGTGCCGGGCGCGCTGCGGCCGGTCGTGCGCGGGAAGCGCGTTGCAATCGCGAACGACGTGATCAACGCCGGGTCGGCTGTGGGGGGCGCGCTGCTCGACCTGCTCGAGTGCGGAGCGGTGCCGGTCGCGATCGGTGCGCTGCTCGTACTCGGCGACTCCGCGGCTCGGCTGGCGGCGGAGCACGGCGTCGCGCTGGAGGCGCTCGCCTCGCGCCCGAACCGGCTGTGGACGGCGGCTGGATGTCCGCTCTGCGCTGCCGGGGAGCCGCTCGAGGATCCGGCCGGCTGAGCCGGCGGCCCGCTGGTGGCGTGCGGCGGACCAACCCCCTCGGGGGGATGCGCGAGTCCCCTTGCAGACACCGTAGCCGTGAATGTGCGACGTGTCTGTGCCGGGTTCGTGCCGAAACCGTGACGGATCGTCCACGGCCGGAGCTCGGCCGGGCTGCGCCGCGCGTCGTGGCTCGCCGTCGGCCGCGTCGACGAGCAGACCGATGACGGCTGGGTCCACGGCGTCCCGTCCGATCCGGCCCGCCACGACTCCGACGACGACCACGGGTTCATGGCCCGCCGCCCGCGTGCGTCTCCCGATGGTGCCGGCTCGACCCCGATTCGCCCTGATCGAGCGCGCCGAGGGGCCGGAAGCGGAGCGAGAGGCCGCCCGGCGCGCGGAGTGTCGCGTGGCGATGGAACGTGCAACACTCGTAGGGCACGCGATGGACAGGCAGATCACGCCGCCGAGCATCACCGGCAAGGGCGCGGGCTTCGCGGCCGGCGGGAGCGTCCTCGACCATGCGTTCGGGCGGGGCGAGGCGTACACGCTCGGGGTCGAGGAGGAGTACATGCTGCTCGACTCCGAGACGTTCGACCTCGTCCAGCACATCGACACCGTCCTCGCGGCCGTCTCGGGGCACGAGCTCGAGACGCGCGTGAACGCCGAGCTCATGCAGTCCGTGCTCGAGATCACGACGCCGGTGTGCCGCACCGCCGGCGACGTCGAGCAGGAGCTCCGCACGCTGCGGGGCTATGTCGGCTCGGTCGCGCGCGAGCAGGGGCTCCGCTTCGGCTCGGCGGGCACGCACCCGTTCAGCCTCTTCGAGCGCCAGCGGATTACCGCCAAGGACCGTTACCGGCAGCTGATCGACCAGATGCAGTACGTCGCCCGCCGCGAGCTGATCTTCGGCATGCACGTCCACGTCGCCGTCGACGGGCCGGAGAAGGCCATCCAGGTCGTGAACGGCCTCTGCGTCCACCTCGCGCAGCTGCTCGGTCTCTCCGCGAGCTCGCCCTTCTGGCGCGGCGAGCCGACCGGCCTGGCTTCGACCCGCCAGATGGTGTTCGCGGCCTTCCCGCGCTCGGGCCCGCCGCCGAGGTTCCGCGACTACGCCGATTACGCCGAGGTCGTCGGCCAGCTCGAGCGCACCGGCTGCATCGCGGACTACACGCACATCTGGTGGGACATCCGCCTCCACCCGCGGCTCGGCACCGTCGAGATCCGGATCTGCGACGCGGTGACGAGGCTCGAGGACGCCGTCGCGATCGCCGCCTTCTGCCAGGCGCTCGTGAAGCTGTACTCGGAGCAGTACGACAGCGGCCGACCGATCCCGTCGTACCACCGCATCCTCACGAGCGAGAACAAGTGGCTCGCCGCGCGCTACGGCCTCGAGGCGCCGGTGATGGACCTCGCCACCGGCCGTCGGAACCGGACGCCGCTCGCCCAGCTGATCCGCCGCACGCTGCGCGACCTCGAGCCGCACGCTCGCGAGCTCGGCTCCGAGCGCGAGCTCGAGGGCATCCGCGAGCTCCTCGCCCGCGGCAACTCGGCCGAGCGTCAGCTCCGGATCTTCAACGCGAACCGCGACATCGTCGAGGTCGTCGAGGAGATCGCGGACACGACCGAGCTCGTCCCGGTCGCCGCCTGATCACACCCGCGGCGTCGCCACCGCGAGCACGCGGAGACCGCCACGGGTCACGACGAACAGCCGCCGGCCGTTCCGGCTGAGCTCGAGCCGGAACGGCGAGAGGTTGCTCGTCGACCCGTGCCAGCCGTCGAGGTCGAGGCAGAAGGCGACGCGGCGCGCGGTGTCGAGGGCATGGACGAAGGGCTTGTCGTCCGCTCGCCCGTAGAGCGTGTACTCCCACGCGCCGTCGGGGCTCGTCACACGGGTGACCGGCGAGCCCGTCATCGCCTCCTTCGGCTCCCGCTTGTCGACGATCGACCCCGGCAGGAGCTTGCCCGCCGCCAGGTCGTAGGCCCGCACGCGGTAGCGGTTGTAGTCCTGCGACGACTGGTACTCGATCAGGTAGAGGGTCGAGCCGTCGGGCGCGATCGCGTCGAACGAGAACGAGCCTCGGAGCGTGACCATCCGCAGCAGCCGGAAGTCCGCCGCGCGGAGGACGGCGAACCGGGTCGCCGAGCCGCGGCCGGGCGCGGTCGGCCAGGACGAGAGGACGAGGGTCTTCGCGTCGTGCGACAGCCCGCCGACGGAGCCGTCGTACGCGACGAGCGGGATCCCGAAGTAGCCATGGAGGGACCGGTACCGGAGGACGCGCCCGTCGCGGACGCGGACCGCCTCGAGCACCGTCGAGTTGTCGGCCGAAACGGCCACGTAGCGCAGCTGGCCGCCCGGGCCGACGACGCCGCCGAACCCGGTGAGGACGCCCGGCGACGGGCCGCCGTCGGCGGCGGCTCCGCCCGCGGCTGCGGCGAACAGGCTCAGGATCGCGATCAGGAACGCGCGGCGCATCGGCTCCTCCTCGGCTCGTTTCCGCTGATACGCCCGCCGGCGCCGATCAGGTCCATGGACCTCGGCGCCGCCCGGGCCCGTATCTCCGGCGTGGACCTGCGGGCGCAGCGTGCTCGTATAGTCGGCGCGCCATGGCGAGCCGAAGCCGCGACGAGCGCGCCGCGGTACAGGGCGCCCAGCGAGGCTCTCTGCCCGACTTCGAGAGCCTGTTCCGCCTCCACTGGGCACCCGCCTACCGGGCCGCGTACCTCGTCGTTCGCGACGCCGCCGCAGCGGAGGACATCGCGCAGGAGGCTTTCCTCGCAGCCGTCCGCGCCCTCGATCGGTTCGACCGCCGTCGCCCGTTCGGGCCCTGGCTGCACCGGATCGTCGTCAACCGCGCGATCGACTGGGCACGCCGGCGCGAACTGCGGCGCGAGGTCGGCGGCGACGCGCTCACGGCCGAGCCGGCTCCGCCGGAGACGAGCCCGGATCGCGGTCTCGTCGACGCGCTCGCGGGCCTCACGGCCGACCACCGTGCCGTGATCGTCCTGCGGTACCTGCTCGAGTACACGCCCGGCGAGATCGCCGAGCTCCTCGACCTCCCGCGCGGCACCGTGAACTCGCGTCTCCGGCGAGCTCTCGACCAGCTGAAGGGCCGCGTCGAGTGAGTCTCCGGCAGCTCCGCGAGACGCCGGTGCCCGAGGGCGCCGAGGAGCGCGCGTGGGAGGTCGCCCGGGCGGCGTACGAGGCGCGTGACCCGGCGCCCGCGCGTCGTCGGTCACCGCTCCGGCCGGCGCTCGCGCTCGCCGCGGCGGTCGCGGCGGCCGGCGTCCTCGCGAGCCCGCCCGGGTGGTCGCTGATCCACTCGATCCGTGTCGCCGTCGGCGTCAAGGAGGCGCAGACGGAGCTGTTCTCCCTGCCGGCGCCGGGCCGGCTGCTCGTCGTCTCGCAGCGCGGGCTGTGGGTCGTCCAGCGCGACGGCTCCCGCCGGCTGCTCGGCGGGTACCGCGACGCCGCCTGGTCGCCGCACGGGCTCTACCTCGCGGCGACGCGCCCCGACGAGGTCGTCGCCCTCGACCCGAAGGGACAGGTGCGGTGGACGCTGCCGCGGCCGGGCGCCCGCTTCCCGAGCTGGACGGGCAGCTTCACGGACACGCGGATCGCCTACGTGGCAGCCGGGCGCCTGCACGTGGTGGCAGGCGACGGCACGGGTGACCACGCGCTGGGCCCGGCGGCCACCGTCGCGCCCGCGTGGCGCCCCGGCGGCGGGCGTGTGCTCGCGTACGCGACGCCGCGCGGCCTCGCCGTCTACGACGCCGATCGCGCCGCGGTCCTCTGGAGCGCCCGGGGCCGTCCGGTGCGGCTCGAGTGGTCGAGCGACGGCGCGCGCCTGCTCGCGCGCGGGCCGGTCGGCCTGCAGGTGTTCGACGCTCGCGGTCGCGTCGTCGCCGAGGACGACCCGTCCGACGCGACGCACGACGCCGACGCGGCGTTCGTCCCTGGAACGCACCGGGTCGCCGTGATCCGCGTCCACGGCGCCCAGAGCGATCTCTTCGACCTCGCGACGGGCCGGACGCTCTTCCGCGGCACCGGCGCCTTCGGGCAGGTCGTCGCGGCGCCGGACGGCCGCTGGCTGCTCGTGACCTGGCCGACGGCCGATCAGTGGGTCTTCGTTCGCGCGGCGGGCGCACCTCGCATCCGGGCCGTCGCGGGAATCATCCGCCAGCTCGGCCCGGGCGTCCGCGTGGCCGGCTGGTGCTGCTGACCGGCCTCTCTTCCTGCCGTGTCCGGTTCGGGCGGGGCTGTGCACAAGGGGCCAGGCCCCTCGCGTGGCCGGAAGCGACGACCTCCGCGCGCGTAGCCCTCGTGGGCTTCGGCTTCCCGAAGCGGTCGTTCGCCCGCTTCGGGCAGGTCCAGGGGCCTGGCCCCACGAGTTGCCCGAAACAGCCAGTGGGTCGCGCCGGGGCCATGCCGGCTTCGGCCCTGTCGTGAGCGGCGGGCCCGGCGACGCCGGCCGAGAACCTCGCTAGGCTCCCCGTCTCGTGAAGCTGCTCGCCCTGCTGCTCGCGGCCGCGGCCGCGGCGCCCGTCACGACGCTGCCGAGGCCGCGGTTCAACGCGCCCGCACATGCGCCGAAGCCGAGCGCGGTTCGCTTCGTCGAGATCTCGTCGCGGCCGCGCCCGATCTCGACGACGAACGTCTTCGCGAACGGACCGACCTTCGACGGGCTCCCGCTCCAGCTCGTCGCGAACGGCCTGCTGATCTACGGCGAGGACGGCGCGACGACGCGCGTCGTCGTCTCCCAGGGCCGCTACGCCTTCGACTTCGCGAAGTACGCCTGGCCGCCGCGCTACGTCCCCGCCGACAAGGAGTTCGTCTACGAACAGGTGCAGTGGGCGAAGGAGCTCGGCGGCGTCCTCTACGTCGAGACGAGCCACCTCACCTACGCGTACTCGTCCTACGGGCTCAACGCGTACCTGAACGCGATCGACCTGAAGACGCGGAAGCTCCTCTGGCGGAGCCCGGCGCTCGTCGCGAACGCGCGCGACTTCGTGATCGCCGGCAACGTCGTCGTGACGGGCTACGGCTTCACGAAGGAGCCGGACTACCTGTATGCGCTCGACCGCCGCAACGGCCACGTCCTCGCGCGGCTGCTCCTGCCGAACGCGCCCGAGCGGATCGCGTTGCACGGCCGTACGCTGACCGTCAAGACGTACGACCACACCGTCGTCGCGAAGCTGGTCGGCGCCTGATGCTCGGGCCCGGCGACTCGATCCCGCTCGGCGCGACCGTCTGGCTCGGCCCGCGCGAGGCCGTGACGATGCGGCAGATCGTCGAGGACGGCCCGGTCCTCCTGCTCTTCTACCTCTTCGACTGGACCTCGACGTGAACGAACGAGCTCGAGCTCCTGCGTGACAGGAGAGCCGAGTTCGAGGCCGCCGGCGTCCGCGGCCTCGGCATCTCGCGAGACTCGCCGTGGACGCACATCGCGTGGATGCAGGCGCTCGACCTCGACGTCGGCCTCCTCTCCGACTGGAACGCGGAGGCCGTGCGGGGCTTCGGGGTCGGCCACGACTATCGGGGCATGCGGGAGGTGGCGGAGCGGACGGCGTTTCTGATCGACGGGACGGGGACGGTGCGTGGCGCGTGGCGCTACGAGAGCTCGGAGGTGCCCGACTTCGACGAGCTGCTCGCGGCCGCGCAGGCCTTGTAGCGCTCGCCTGCGCCCTCTACCTCGCCGCCGGCGCGCTCGCGACCGCGCCGGCGATCGGGCGGATCGGGAGCGAGTTCATGTCCGGCGGCGCCGCCGGGCACGGCGAGGCCGCCGCCGGCGACCACCTGCAGACCGCGTACCACCTCTGGCTCGTCGGCCACCAGCTCGAGCAGGGTCACGCGCCCTGGCACGACCCGTACACGTTCCGGCCGGAGCACGCCGCGACGGTGAACGCGCCCGGCTGGCCGTTCGGGTTCGCCTACTGGCCGCTCGTCGCCGCGTTCGGGCCGGTGCTCGCGTGGAACCTGCTCGTGCTGCTGACCTTCGTGCTCGGCGGCCTCGCCGCGCTCGCGTGGCTGCGCGAGCTCGGCCTTGCCGCCGGGCCCGCGCTCGCCGGCGGGCTCGCGTTCGCGATCGCGCCGTACCGCGTCGAGCAGACCGTCGGCCACCTGCTCGGGCCGATCTCGATCATGCTCCCGCTCGCCCTCTTCGGGCTCGAGCGTGCGATCCGCAGGAGCCGCTGGTGGCTCGTCCTCGCCGGCGCCGCGCTGGCCTCGATCCCGCTCTCGGGCCAGGTCCACCTCGCGCTCGGCGCGATCCCGTTCTTCGCGCTCTACGCCGTCTGCCGGACGAGGAGCCCGTGGACGCTCGCGGGCGCGGCCGCCGGCGTCGCGCTCGCGGCCGGCGCCGGGCTGCTGATCCGGCAGCTCACGATCGTCGGCTCGATCGACGCGGGCGGCCGCTCGCTCGCGGAGGTCAGCCGCTACTCGGCCGAGGGCCTCGACCTCGTCACGCGGCACGAGCGGCACGGGCCAGAGAGCTTCGTCTTCCTCGGCTGGCTGACGCCCGTCGTCGCGGCCGCCGGCCTCGGCTTCCTCGTCTGGCGGCGGCGGTTCGGGCTTGCGCTCGCCCTGCTCGTCGGCGCGGCCGTGCCGATCCTGCTCGCCTTCGGGACGAACCTGTCCTTCTACTCCTGGCTCTGGCACAACTTCTCGCCGCTTCGCTTCCCGCGGGTGCCCGAACGGTTGATGCCCATCGCGTGCCTCGCGCTCGCGGCCCTCGTCGCCTTCGCGTGCGCGGAGCTCGTCCGCCTCGGACCCGGGTGGCGCGAGGCGGCCGTCGCCGCGGCGATCGTCCTGCTCGCGCTCGACCTCCACGTCAAGCTCTTCGGGTCGTCGGAGGCCGACCCGGGCAACACGGCCTACGCCGCCGTCCGGTCGGCCCCGCCGGGCGGCCTGCTCGAGCTGCCGGTCTTCCTCCCGGACGTCCACCTCGGGAGCGTCTACCTCTACTACGCCGGGCAGGCGCGCCGCCAGCGCCCGGGCGGCTATTCGACGACCGCGCCGGTGATCGCCGACGCAACCGCGCGACGCCTCCGCTACCTCAACTGCGGCGACTGGACGAAGCGGCGCGGCGTCTTCCTGCGCTCGCTCGGCGTCAGCGCGATCACGTTCCACCAGGGCCTCTACGACAACGACCCGTTCGTCCTCGAGCACCCGTGGTTCGCATGGCAGGGCCTGCTCGCCCACGGCTGGAAGCCCGTCGCCCGCGACGGGAAGATCACGACCTTCGTGCGCGGCCGCGCGCCGGCCGGAACGAAGCCGCCCTTCCCGGAGCCGTCGCGCGCGAACGCGGTCTTCTGCGAGGGCTGGTTCCCGGGCGACGGCGAGGGTCGGGAGATGAGCCAGGGCCACTCGCCGGTCTGGATCTACGGCTCCGGCCGCCTCCGCCTGTTCCTGAAATCGCCGGAGCGAATCCGCGTCCAGATCAGCGTCGACGGGAACCGGCAGGCCTACCGGCCGATCCGCTCGCTCCACGAGGTCCGGATCCCGCTCGGGGCGCCCGGCTGGCACCTGATCACCTTCGACGCCGACCGGCTCGCGATCGTCGACGGGCGCCCTGCCGGCGCGCGCCTCGTCGCGTATGCCCTCGGTTAGGGTCCGGCCGTGCCGCTCGCGATCACGGCGTACAACTGGCTGAAGGCGTGCCACGTCCTCGCCTCGGTGCTCTGGGTCGGCGGCGGCGGGATCCTCGTCCTGCTCGCGACGATGACGCTGCGCGAGAACGAGCCCGAGCGGCTCGCGAAGCTCGCCGTCCAGATCGCGACGATCGGACAGCGGATGTTCGCGCCGCTGTCCGTGCTCGTGCTCGCGCTCGGCATCGGGATGATCGAGCAGGGCTCGTTCGGCTGGACCTACCACGAGTTCTGGGTCGACTTCGGCCTCGCGATCTGGGCGATCTCGGCGCTCACGGGCACGTTCTTCCTCGGCCCCGAGTCGGCTCGGCTCGGCAAGCTCGTGCTCGAGCGCGGCGCGAACGACCCGGACGTGCAGGCACGCATCACCCGGATCCTCGCCGTCGCGCGGGTGGACTCGGGGCTGCTCCTGCTGGCCGTCTTCGACATGGCCGCGAAGCCGTTCCTCTGAAGTCGATCAAGCTCGTTTGATGTAATGCGGAGGTGCGGAACGCGCCGCCGCCGTTCCTGGGGCTCGCCGGCCACCCGGTCCGCTGGCATTTGCTGAGCGAGCTCGCCCGAAGCGACCGCCGCGTCCGGGAGCTGACCGCCGCGCTCGGGCAGCCGCAGAGCCTCGTCTCCTATCATCTCGGCCGCCTGCGGTCGGAAGGCCTCGTCACGGCGCGGCGCAGCTCCGCCGACGGCCGCGACGCCTACTACCGCGCCGACCTCGCCCGCTGCGGCGAGCTGCTCGAGGCGGCCGGTGCGGCGCTCCACCCGGCGCTCGGGCGAACCGCCGCGTCGCCGCCCCTCGGCCGCCGCGGCAGCATCCTCTTCCTCTGCACCGGCAACAGCGCGCGCTCGCAGATGGCCGAGGCGCTCACCCGGCACCGGTCCGAAGGCCGCGTGCAGGCGTTCAGCGCCGGCAGCCGTCCGAAGGAGCTCCACCCGGACGCGGTCGAGGCGATGCGCGAGCTCGGCATCGACATCGCGGGGCGCCGCACGAAGCACCTCGAGGAGTTCCTGGGGCAACGCTTCGACTACGTCGTCAGCCTCTGCGACCGCGTCCGCGAGGTCTGCCCCGAGTTCCCCGGCGCGCCCGAGCTCGTCCACTGGAGCGTCCCGGACCCGGCCGCCGAGGGGGTATTCGAGGCGTTCCGGCGGACGGCCGCCGAGCTCGACACGCGGATCCGCTTCCTGCTCCACGCGATCGAGGAGGTGACCCGAACGTGAACGACGAGACCGTGAACGTCCGCTACCTGGTCGACGACGTCGAGGCGAGCCTCGCGTTCTACGCCGACCACTTCGGCTTCGAGCCGATCACGACCGCGCTGCCCGCGTTCGCCGACGTGCGGCGCGGCAACCTGCGCCTGCTGCTGAGCGGCCCGAGGAGCTCGGCCGGGCGCCCGCTGCCGGACGGCCGTCGGCCGCAGCCGGGCGGGTGGAACCGCATCCACTTCGTCGTGGACGACCTCGCCGCCGAGGTCGAGCGGCTCCGCACCGCGGGCGTCTCGTTCAGGAGCGACGTCATCGAAGGGCCCGGCGGGTCGCAGATCGTGCTCGACGACCCGTCCGGGAATCCGATCGAGCTGTTCCAGCCGGCCCGGCCATAGCCAGCGACCGCCGGCCGCCGCTCGGCGAGATCCTGCGCGAGTGGGGCAGGATCGGCTGTCTGGGCTTCGGCGGCCCGCCGACGCACATCGCGATGCTGCGCCGGCTCTGCGTCGACCGGCGCGGCTGGCTCGACGCCGCCGACTTCGAGGACGCCGTCGCCGCCTGCAACCTGCTCCCCGGGCCGGCGTCGACGCAGCTCTCGATCTACTGCGCCTGGCGGCTGCGCGGCCCGGCCGGCGCGCTCGTCGGCGGCGCCGCGTTCATCGTCCCGGGGCTCGTCCTGATCCTGGCGCTCTCCGCGGTCTTCCTCGCGGGCTCGCCGCCGCGGGTCGTGCTCGGCGCCGGAGCGGGGGCGGGAGCGGCCGTGGCGGCCGTGGCCGTGCACGCGGCGTGGGGGCTCGTCCTCCCGAGCTGGCGGCGATCGCCCGCCCGCTGGCGCTGGCTCGCCTACGGGGCGGGAGGAGCGGCCGCCGCCGCGACCGTCGGGCCGTGGCTCGTCCTCGTGCTGGTGGGCTGCGGCGCGCTCGAGCTGGCGATCCGCGGCGCGCACGGGGCGGCGGCATGGCTCGCGACCGCCGCGCCCGCCGTGAGCGGCGGCCTCCTTGCGCTCTGCTGGGTCGCCTTCAAGGTCGGTGCGCTCTCGTACGGCGGCGGCTTCGTGATCGTCCCGCTGATCCAGTCCGACGCCGTCTCGCGCTACCACTGGCTCAGCGACGCGCAGTTCCTGAACGCGGTCGCGCTCGGACAGATCACGCCGGGGCCCGTCGTCCACACGGTCGCCGCGGTCGGTTACGCGGCGTCCGGCGTCGGCGGCGGGCTGCTCGCGGCGGCGGTCGCGTTCACGCCGTCGTTCGCCTTCGTGCTCGCGGGCGGCCGCAGCTTCGACCGGCTGCGGACCGATCCGCGCGCGCGAGCGTTCCTCGACGGAGCCGGCCCCGCGGCGATCGGCGCCATCCTCGGCTCGGCGATCCCGCTCACGCGGGCGCTCTCCGAGGCGTGGCAGTGGGGCGTCCTCGCCGGCGCCGCGGTGCTCCTGCTCGCGCTCAGGCGCGGCGTCGTGGCGACGCTGCTCGCGGCGAGCGCGGTCGGCGCGATCGTGGTGCTCGCGGGCGGGCCGGTTCCCCGCTGACGATCCGGGCCTCGTGCTCGAGCAGCATCCGCTTCACGTCGAGGCCGCCGCCGTAGCCGGTCAGCGAGCCGTCGGAGCCGACGAGGCGGTGGCACGGCAGGACGATGGCGACCGGGTTCCGCCCGTTCGCGGCGCCGACCGCGCGTGCGGCGGCCGGCCGCCCGAGCAGACGAGCCTGCTCGCCGTAGCTCCGCGTCGTCCCGAAGGGGATCGTCGCGAGCGCCTCCGCGCGGCGGCCGCAGCGCGTCGGCGGGAGGGCGGCCGCGCAGGTCGGCGAGGCCGTCCCCGCGCTCCTCGACCTCCGATGCGACCCCACGGAGGCCGGCGCGAGCGTCGCGTAACGGCACCCCGGCCCACCTCGCGAGGTCGCGGTCGTCCGCGGGCCCGTGGCCGGCCAGGTAGCGGCGGGCGAGCTCGGCCAGCGCCGTGTCCCGGTCGACCGCCGCCGGCTCGCCGAGCCAGTCGCGGACGAGGACGTACGCGTGCCTGCCCCCGCGCATCGGCCCGCGCAGGGTGAGCCCGCGCAGCGACGCGAGCATCAGCAGGTGCACGAGCGCCTGGCCGCGCGTCGGCAGGCCGGCGGCGTCGACCCGCGCGCGGAGCTCGTCCCGCGTCAGCGGCCCCTCGTCGGCGAGCGACCGGACGATCGTCGCGACGCCGCGCTCGGCCGCGTCGGGCGAGACGCCTTCCTGCGCGAGGCGGCGGGTGTTCCCGGTAAGGAGCTGCGGCGTCGTCAGCGCGTGGAGCCAGCCGTAGTCCTCGCTGCGGACGAGATGGAGCGTCCCGCGGTTCAGCCACGAGACGACGAGCGACCGGTCGTCGGTGAGCGCGCGATCGACATCTGCGGCAGTGAGCCCGGTCGTTCGTGCCCGGATCGCGAGGCGCGCGCCACGCGGATCCTGCGCCTGCACTGCGAGCAGGCGCTCGGCGACCGCGACGGGGTCGCGAGCCGGGGGGCCGGCGAGCAGCTGGGCGGCGAGGCGTTCCGCGAGCATCGGGACAGAGGCTACGCACGCGCCGGGCCAGTCCTTTAACAGTCTGTTACGTCTGCTCGAAGTCGCAAGAGCCGCTGCTAGCATCGGCGCGGTGGGTCGGGCGCTGCTTCTCCTCGCTGCCGCTGCGCTCGTCGCGACGGCAGCGGCCTCGGGACGCCCGGCGGGGTCGGCGGTCACGCCGGCGCAGCCGCTCTACACGGCGCTCGACGACCCGAAGACGTTCGGCGGCCCCGAGGCTCCGCTCGGGTTCGAGCGAGCGGCGGGCACGGGGGCGACCTTCATCCGGCTGACGCTGCGCTGGAAGACGGTTGCGCCGGACCAGCCGCCGGCCGGCGAGGCGACCGATCCCGGGTGGACCGGGTACGACTGGAGCGCGATCGACGCCCAGGTCGAGCTCGCCGCGAAGAACGGGCTCGAACCGATCCTCGTGGTCGAGGACTCACCGACCTGGGCCCAGGACACTCCGCCGGACGACCCGAACCTAGGCGCCTGGGTGAAGCCGTTCGGGCTGAAGCAGTACTGGCGGCCGAGCGCGGCCGCGCTCGCCGACTTCGCGACCGCGGCCGCGAAGCACTACGGCGGCGACCTCGGTCTGCCGCGCGTGCGCTACTGGCAGGTCTGGAACGAGCCGAACCTGAGCACGTTCCTGAACCCGCAGCTGAGCGACCAGCTGACGAAACGGCCGTCGCTCCCGTTCGATCAGTCGGACGTCCTGTCGGCGGACATCTACCGGGCGCTCGCGAACGCCTTCTACGACGCGGTGCACGCGGTGCACCAGGACAACGTCGTCGTCGCCGGAGGCACGAGCCCCTTCTCCGGCGCCAACGGCGTCGTCGCACTCGGCCCGCTCCTGTTCATGCGGAAGCTCCTCTGCATGTCGAACGCGACCGTGCCCAAGCCGACGTGCGGGGCGACCGTGCACTTCGACGTCTGGTCGACGCACCCGTACACGTCCGGCGGGCCGACGCACCACGCGAACCTCCCGGACGACGTCTCGATCGGCGATCTGCCGGAGATGGCGAACCTGCTCCATGCCGCCGCGCGGGCCGGCCACGTGATCTCGAACGGCCCGGTGCGGTTCTGGGTGACCGAGTTCGGCTGGGACACGTCTCCGCCCGACTGCTGCGCCGTCCCGCTCCGCCTGCACGCGCGCTGGGTCGCGGAGGGGCTCTACCGGATGTGGGCCGCCGGCGTCAGCCTCGTGACCTGGTTCGAGCTTCGCGACCAGGCGTCGATCGGCCGCGAGTTCGACGGCCAGATCCTGCAGACCGGTCTCTACTTCCGCGGCGCCACGCTCGCCCAGGACACGCCGAAGCCGGCGCTGACCGCCTTCCGCTTCCCGTTCGTCGCCTTCCGCCAGAACGGGAAGATCTTCGTCTGGGGCCGCACGCCGTGGGGCAAGCCGGGTCAGGTCGCGGTCGAGCAGCAGACGAAGGGCGGCTGGGCGCTGATCGGCACGCTCAACACCGCCCGGACCGGGATCTTCGAGGCGACCCTCAAGAGCGCCGGGAGCGGCTTCTACGTCCGCGCGCGGCTCGTCGGGCAGACGCCGGCGTACTCCGCGCTGCCGTTCTCGCTGAACGTGCCGCCCGACCGGCACGTGAACCCGTTCGGCGGCCCCTAGTCGCGTGGGGGACAGACGTTCCCCCACGAGCTCCCTTCTGAGCGTGGGGGAAACAGACGTTTCCCCCACGGGCCCCCTTCTGAGCGTGGGGGAAACAGACCTTTCCCCCACGGGCCCCCTTCCCTTCGGAGTCACGCGACTTCGCGCGCCGTGGCTTCGCCGGGCAAAGCCCGGCTGCGCCGAACAACCGGCGGCTTGGCTCAGTGCTGGAAGCGCCGGAAGAGCGGTGACCGTGGATTGAGCTGCGCCGCGCGGCGCAGGCTCGTGCGCGCTGCGGCGATGTTGCCGAGCTTGGTCTGGATGCGGGCCCGCACGAGCCAGAGCCGCCAGTCGCGGCTCGAGCGGTCGGTCGCCTTCAGGATCCAGTCGCGAGCCGACTTCAGGTCGCCGCGCTGCTCCGCGACGAGCGCGAGCTGGAGGTAGGGCGTCGCCGCCCACGGCTCGAGGTTCCGTGCCTTGAGCGCGGCGGAGATCGCCGCGTTGCCGTCCCCGCGCTGGACCGCGGCCTTGCTGTCGTCCAGGCGAATCGAGGTCAGGAGCGGGAGACCCTGCGCGAGCACGAAGAGGACCGCGATCACCGCGAAACCGGCCCGGGGCAGCGCCCGCACGACGCGGTTCCGAGCCGCCGGCTCCGCGACCGGCGCGGTTCCGCCGCCGAGCGCCGCGGTGGCGAGCAGCGCGAGGCACGCGAAAGCGACGATCGACACGATCGTCAGCTCCCACATCCAGTCGATCCCTGCGCCGACGGCGTACGCGAGGAAGGTCGCCGCCAGCGCGGCGAGCGTTACCCGCTCCGCGTCGTGCGTCCGCGCGAGTCGACGGCCCGCCGGCACGAGCACCGCGAGAAAGGCGCCGAGGAGCAGGACGAGCCCGACGAGGCCCAGCTCGCCGAGCGTCTCGAGATAGAGCGAGTGGGCGTCCCGGATGAAGTACTGGATCGGCCCGTGCTGCGCCCACCACGACTCGAACGAGCCGGCGCCGTGACCGGTGAGCGGCTTGTCCTTCCACTCCTGGAGCGCGGCCGACCAGAACTGCCAGCGCCCGCTGCCGTTGCCGCTCAGGAGGTGCGTCTGCGCGAAGGTGGCGTTCTTGTACGACACCTGGCTCGGCGGCTGCTTGAACGCGTCGAGCCGCCGGATCGGGTGCGACAGCGCGATTCCGGCGATCGCGAGGACGGCCACCGTGCCGGCGAGCGCCCGGCCGAAGCCCGCGCTCGGCGTCCGCATCCGGACGAGCGACGTGAGGCCGTAGGCGATCCCGGTCCCGAGGCAGACGATCAGGATCAGCACCGCGGCCGACCGGCCCTGGTGCTCGACGAGCTTCGTCCCGAGCGGCCCGTTGACGAGCTGCCTGCGGGCGTGGAGGACCGCGACCGCGACCACCGTGCCGACGCCGGCGAGGACGAGCGCGGCGGAGAGGTTCCACCGGCGGTGGCTGAGGGCGAGCATCGCGAGCACGCCGACCACGGCCGCGACCACGCCGCCTCGCGACGACGCGAGGTAGACGACGGCGCCGATCGCCGGCACGGGCGCGATCGCGAGCGCGCGGAGCACGACGCTTCGCCCGACCAGCGCCGTCCGTAACAGAAGCGGCACGGCCAGGGCGACGAAGATCGCGAGCCCGTTCCAGTAGCCGACGGGGAAGCTCAGCCGCGTCCGGGAGTCCGGGATGAAGAACCCGAGCTTGTGCGTCGAGAAGAGGTGCGGGAAGAAGCGGCTCGCGAGCCCGACGACGGCCGTCGCGGCGATCGCGAAGCCGAGCCCGTCGCACCAGCCGCCGATGTTCGCTCGCCGGCACGCGGCGAGGACGAAGAGGAAGACGCCGAGGTAGAGCGCGACCCGGTTGAACTCGGCGTAGGCGCCCTCCGCGTCGGCGCTCCAGGCCACCGACGCGAGCGTCCAGAACGCGAAGCCGGCGAGGAGCGCGGCGGCGGCGACGGTCTGCCAGGCCGGCCGGACGAGCGGCCAGACGCCCAGCGAGACGCACAGCGCGAGCGCCCACCAGACGGCGACCGCGAGCCGGGCGCGGCTCGGGAAGCCGTACGTCCCCCCGTCGTAGGCGAGCCAGAACGTGACGCCGCCGACCGCCAGCGCCGTAACGAGGGAGATGCTCGTGACGGAGACCAGCGGCCGGCCCTGCTTCATGGCTCTCGAAGCTGCCTCCAGCACGCGGTCGTTAGAGTAGTTCGTCCCTCAGCCGTGTCGTCCCGCCCCCCGTCAGCCCGCCTCCTCGCCGCCGTCGCAGCCGTGACGCTCGCCGTCGCGGGGGTCGCGTCGGCGAAGTCGAAGCCGCCGCCCTCGCCGCCGCCCGACGTCTCCGCGGTCAACGGCTACGTCGAGTCCGTGCCCACCGCGGGCGGCTCCGAGGCCGTCGGGGTCGGCAACGAGACGAAGAAGCCGCTCCCGCCGGAGGTCGAGCAGCAGGTTCGCAAGAAGGGCGGGAAGGACGCCGGCGCGCTCGAGGAGATCGCGACGTCGTCGCAGTACGGGGCACCGACGCAGACGCTGCCGGCGAGCACGCAGAGCACGCCGACGACGCCGGCAGCCACGCAGCCGGTCCAGACGCAGCCGGTCCAGACGCAGCCCGTCCACACGCAGCCCGTCCAGACGCAGCCGGTGCAGACGACGCCCGGCTCGACCCCCACCCCGACCGGCTCGAGGACGACGCCGCAGGCGCAGCACCCGGTGCGGCCCGAGCCGCAGCCCGCGCCGAAGCCCTCGAAGCCGACGTTCGGCAAGGGCCTCTCGGACGCGGCGGCGACGCTCTCGACCTCGGGCCGGCCGACGGGCCTCGTCACCGCGATGGTCGCGATCACGCTCGCGGCGTTCGGGCTCGCCTTCGTTCGCCGGCGCGGCGGCCGCCCGGCGACCGCGACCGAAGAGGACACGCTCGTCTGACGTCTACCCGGCCGGGCGCGCGTGCACCGGCCGCGTGGCGAGCCACTCGGCCACCGGTGCTCGGCCTTCCAGCGCGCGGCGTAGTCGCCGAGCCGCTCGAAGACGACGCCGTCCGGCACGTTCGCGTGCGCCCAGACGAGCTCGCCGCACCAGAGCTCGTAGACCGTCGACGGCGTGTCCTGCCTGGACGTGAAGCCGGGCGCGAACTCGAAGTACTGGAAATCGGAGAGTCCCCACGAGAACGGGATCCCGACGAGCTCGGTGCTCTCGCCGAACTCGTACGGGCCGTCGGCGGGGAAGCGGTCCCCTCGCCGGAGGTAGTACGGCTCGAAATCGGAGCCCGAGAACGACGCGTCGTAGAGGAAGCCGTGCTCGAGCAGGAGTTCGACGGTGTTGACGCCGACGTCGACGCCCGGCGCGCGATAGCCGAGCGGCCGCGCCCTCGCGACCCGGTCGAGCGCGTCGAGGCCGCGGACGAGGTACTCGCGCTCCTGTTCGCGCGTCGCCTTCGAGAGTCCTTCGTGGACGAAGCCGTGGTGCCCGAGCTCGTGCCCGGCGGCCACGATGCGGCGGACCCCGCGGATTATCGAAGCACTAGGATCGGGGCGTGGGAGGGGATTCGCGCGTCGCGTTCGTGACGGGCGCGAGCCGGGGGATCGGACGGGCCGTCGTCGCGCAGCTCTGCGGGCTCGGGTACCGCGCGGCCGCAGCCGCCAGATCGGGCGAGCTCCTCGCCGAGGTCGCGGCCGAGACGGGCGCGCTCGCCGTCCCGCTGGACGTGACGGACGCGGACGCGGTCGAGGAGGCGCTCGCGCTGGCCGAGGAGCGCCTCGGCCCGGTCGACCTGCTCGTCGCGAACGCCGCGGTCGCCGGCGACCCGCGTCCCTCGTGGGAGCAGGACCCGGAGGACTGGTGGCGAGTCTTCGAGGTGAACGTGCTCGGCGCCTACCACTGCGCGCGGGCGGCCGCCCGGCGGATGCTCGACCGGGGCGCGGGGCGGATCGTCACCGTCGCGTCGGGGGCCGCGTACTTCCCGCCGGGCGACGACTTCCCACCGATCTCGTCCGCCTACATGGCGAGCAAGGCGGCGCTGATGCGGTTCACGGAGGCGCTGGCGACCGAGACGCGGCCGCATGGCGTCACGGTCTTTCCGATCTCGCCGGGAATGGTGAAGAGCGACATGACAGCCGGCTTGTTCGACGCAATCTGGGACGACCCCGAGATCTGGTCGCCGCCCGAGCTCGCGGCCGAGCTGATCGCATTCCTCGACACCGGGGCGCTCGACCGGCTGTCCGGCCGCTACATCCATGCCGCAGACGACGACTGGCGCAGCCTCGCAGGGCACATCGACGATGTGCTCGTGGCCGACCGCCACGTGCTGCGGCTCCGGTAGGCGGCTTGACAACAGAGCGCGGCTTCGCTACTTCTTTATCTAGATAACTAGAGAAAGAAGGTGCCGTGATCGAGTTCCACCTCGACGCCCACTCCGGCGTCCCGACGTACCTCCAACTCGTCCAGCAGGTGCGGCAGGCGGTCCGGCTCGGGATCCTCCGGCCGGGCGATCAGCTCCCGACGGTGAAGGAGGTCGTCGGCAGCCTCGCGATCAACCCGAACACCGTGCTGAAGGCCTACCGCGAGCTCGACCGCGAGCGCCTCGTCGAGGGGCGCCGCGGCGTCGGGACGTTCGTGGCGAGCGCGCCGCCGGCCCCGCCGCCGGACGGGATCAAGGAGCTCCGGACGGCGCTGCAGCGGTGGATCGAGCGAGCTCGCACCGCGGGTCTCGAGGACGAGAGCATCGCCGCGCTCGTCGCAGACACGCTGCGGCCGCCGGTCGTGTCGAGGGTCGCATGAACGGCGACATCGCCCTCCGCGCCGACGGGCTCGGCAAGCGCTACGGCTCGAAGTGGGCGCTCCGCGACTGCACGCTCGAGATCCCGCTCGGCTCGGTCACGGCACTCGTCGGCCCGAACGGCGCCGGCAAGACGACGCTGCTCCAGCTGGCCGTCGGCCTCTCGACGCCGACGCAGGGCGAGATCCGGGTGCTCGGCGGTTCGCCGCGCCACGACGCGAGCGGAATCCTTCCGAGGGTCGGGTTCGTCGCCCAGGAGCACCCGCTCTACCGCGGGCTCACGGTCGACGAGACGCTGAAGCTCGGCCGCAAGCTGAACCCGAGCTGGGACGACGGCGTCGCGCGCGAGCGGATCGAACGGCTCGCCCTGCCCGGGACGCAGAAGGTCGGCAAGCTCTCCGGCGGCCAGCAGGCGCAGGTCGCGCTGACGCTCGCCCTCGCGAAGCGGCCCGAGCTCCTCCTCCTCGACGAGCCCGTCGCGTCGCTCGATCCGCTCGCGCGCCGCGAGTTCCTCCAGTCGGTGATGGAGGTCGTCGCCGAGACCGGGACGACCGTCGTCCTCTCCTCCCACATCGTGGCCGACCTCGAGCGCGCCTGCGATCACCTGGTGATCCTCAACCAGGCGCAGACCCAGCTGATCGGGCCGATCGACGAGATCCTCGCGAGTCACCGCCTGCTCACCGGGCCGCGAACGGATCCGGCGACCGTCGCCCGCGTGCACGACGTCGTCCGCGAGAGCCATACCGAGCGGCAGACGACGCTGCTCGTCCGGGCGAACGGCCACGTCTACGACTCGTGCTGGCAGCTGCACGAGGTCGACCTCGAGGAGGTCGTCCTCGCGTACCTCGGCCAGCGGTCGATCACGACGCGCTCGTTCGAGCGGCGGCGAGAGGCGGTGACGGCATGACCTGGGCCGCCTGGCGGCTGCAGCGGACCGAGACGCTGATCGCCGCGGCGATCCTCGCGCTCCTCGTCGTGATCCTGGTGCCGACCGGGATCGAGATGGCGAACGCGTTCCACCACGACGGCCTCTCCGCCTGCCTCGGCCAGGTCACGTCCGGCTCGTGCGACGAGGCGGTCCACTCCTTCACGGACCGCTTCCACCGCGTGGGCGGCCTCGTCGACTGGTTCACGCTCGTCCCGGGCCTGCTCGGCGTCCTGCTCGCGGCCCCGTTCGTCCTCGACCTCGAGCACGGCACCTACCGGCTCGCCTGGACGCAGAGCATCACGCGCCGCCGCTGGCTCGCCGGGAAGCTCGGCCTCGCGGTCGCGTGCGCCCTCGCCGCCGCGTTCTCGTTGATCCTCCTCGTCACGTGGTGGCGCGCGCCGCTCGTCCGCATCGACGGCCGGATGGACAACGGCGTCTTCGACTCCGAAGGCATCGTCGTCCTCGGCTACACGCTCTTCGGGCTGGGGCTCGGCGCGGCCGTCGGAGCGGTCTGGCGCCGGGCGGTGCCCGCCCTGATCGTCGGCTTCGTCGGCTACCTCGTCTCGCGGATCTTCGTCGACGTCTGGCTGCGCCAGCGGCTCCTGTCGCCGCTGAAGGCGACATGGAAGTTCGATGCGCCCTCACCCTCGGGGCTGAGGCACGCGTGGGTCCTGCAGGAGGGGCCGAGCGACCGGTTCGGTCACTTCGTCCAACCCAAGGTCGGGGCTTGCGTCCGCGCCGCCAAGGGAGGCGCCAGGCTTCTCGACCCCGGCTGCCTCTCGCACAAGGCGGGCTTCTCCATGCACGCGGTCTACCACCCGGCGAGCCGGTTCTGGGCGCTCCAGGGGATCGAGACGGCGATCTTCGGCGCCGTCGCGGTCGGACTGATCGGCTTCGCGGCCTGGTGGACGCACGAGCGGACGGGGTAGAGCCCGGCTACTCGCCTTCGCGCTCGCGCGCGACCTGGTACCCGCGTCAGCTCGTGACTCGGGAAGCCCGCGAGATCGTCGACGATGCCCGACGATCCCGGGCTCCGATGAGTTAGCGAGCGTCCGCGGGTCTACCAGGCGAAACTCGACCGAAGGAGCGGACATGCAGATCATCCTGAGCGACTTCATGAGCCTCGACGGCGTCGTCCAGGCCCCGGGCGGGCCGGACGAGGACCGCGACGGCGGCTTCGAGCACGGCGGCTGGTCGGGGCCGTTCTTCGACCCCGAGGCGATGGGGCCCGTGATCGGCGAGACGCTGGAGCGGACCGAGGCCCTCCTCTTCGGACGCCGCACGTGGCGGGTGATGGCGGACGCGTGGCCGAAGCGGGCCGGCGACCCGTTCGCCGACCGGATGAACGCGCTGCCGAAGTACGTCGCCTCCCGCTCGCTGTCGGCGGACGACCTGACGTGGAACACGCAGCTGCTCCCGGCCGACGACGCGATCGGCGCGATCCGCGGCCTGCGCGAGCAGCCGGGAGGCGCCCTCCACGTGTGGGGCAGCTCCTCGCTCGCGACGCAGCTCGTCGCGAACGGACTCGTCGACGAGTTCTGCCTGTTCCTGGAGCCGATCCTCCTCGGCGGCGGCAAGCGGATCTTCCCGGACGACGGCGCCGCGCGGACGCTCGAGCTCGTCTCGGCGAAGCCGACGAGCACCGGCGTCGTGATCTGCACCTACCGGCCGGCGTGAATCCGGCCGGCAGGCTGCAGGCTCGCGAGGTGCTCGTGGAGGTAGCGGACGACCGCCGCGCCCTCGCCGACCGCGGCCGCGCAGCGCTTGATCGAGCCTGAGCGGACGTCGCCGACGGCGAAGATGCCCGGGACGCTCGTCTCGAGCTGACCGCCGGCCCCCGCGGACGCGCCGGTGAGGACGAAGCCGTCCTCGTCGAGCGCGAGCGTCTCGCCGAGCCAGGCCGTGCAGGGCGCGGCGCCGAGGAAGAGGAAGAGGAAGGAGAGCGGCAGCCGGCTGGCGTCCTTCAGCGTGACGCCCTCGAGCTGGCCGTCCTCGCCGTGGAGCTCGACGATCTCGCTCCTGCCCCGGACGGTGACTCCGTAGCGCTCGAGATCGTGGATCAGGTAGTCGGACATCGTCTCGCGGAGGTCGCTTCGCCGGTGGAGGAGCGTGACGAGCGCGCCGCCGCGGGCGAGCCAGATCGCCGCCTGGCCCGCGGAGTTGCCGCCGCCGACCACGCCGACGCGCTGCGCGCCGCAGCTCCGGGCCTCCGCGGGGCCGGCCGCGTAGAAGATGCTGATCCCCTCGTATTCCTCGATCCGGGCGACCGGCAGCCGCCGGTACTCGGCGCCCGTCGCGAGCACGACCGCGAGGGCGTGCACCTCGTGTCCGCCCTCGAGGCGGACGAGGTGACGGTCGCCGTCCGGGACGAGCTGGAGCGCGCGGTACGGCGTCGCGGTGCGCGCGCCGAACTTCCGGGCCTGCGTCACGGCCCGCACGGTCAGCTCGTTCCCGCTGATCCCGGCGGGAAAGCCGAGGTAGTTCTCGATCCGCCGCGACGTCCCGGCCTGGCCGCCGAGCGCGCTCCCTTCGACGACGAGCGTGTCGAGCCCTTCGGACGCGCCGTAGACGGCGGCGCCGAGCCCCGACGGCCCGCCGCCGATCACGAGGAGATCGACCGCCTCGCTCGGGGCCAGCTCCAGGCCGATGCCGAGCGCCCGCGCGACCTCGCCCGCCGAGGGGTTCCGGAGGTCCGGGCCGCCCGGCAGCCGCACGAGCGGCAGCTCTTCGGCCGAGAGCCCGTCGACGAGCGGGCTCGGCTCGTGCTCGGTGTCGAGCCACGTGAATGCGAGCCGGCCGCGGCGGGCGTAGTCGACGAGCGCGCGCGTCGACGCCGACGACCGTGGTCCGACGATCTCGAAGCCGATCCCCTCGCGCTGCTGCAGTGCCTCCCGGCGGGCCATGAACGCGCCGAGGAGGACGTCGCTCAGCGGCCCGTCGTCCTGGAGGAGCTCGCGCAGCTGCTCCCGCTCCACCGCGATGTAGCGCAGCGGCTCCGTCGCGACCGCGCTCAGGTACACGGTCTGGCCGGTGAGCAGGTTGATCTCGCCGAGGAAGCCGCCGGCGCCGTGGCGGATCACCTCGTTGCCGCCCGGGTCGATGACGGCCGCCTCTCCCTCCAGGATCGCGATCAGCGGATAGCGCCGGTCGCCGACCCGGAACAGGTAGTCGCCGACGGCAGCTTCCCGCTCCTCGCCGTGCTCGGCGAGCAGCGCCAGCTGCGCCTGCGACAGGACGACCCGCAGCGACACGGTCACGCGGCCAACAGTAGCCGCGGGGCCTCGCCTGCCCGCCGTCGCCTACGATCGCGGCGTGCGCGAGCTGGCGCAGGGGCTCTGGCACTGGAAGGCTCCGCATCCGGACTGGCGGCCGGGCGAGCCATGGGACCGGAGCGTCTCCTCCTACGCGACCGACGACGGCGGCCGCCTGCTCCTCGTCGACCCGCTCGCCCCGCCGGCCGGGCTCGAGCGGCTCGCGGCCGAGCGCGAGACCGCGGTCGTGCTGACCGCGCCGTGGCACGAGCGCGATACGCGGCGCCTGGTCGAACGGCTCGGCGTGCCCGTCTACACGCCGCTGCCCGACACGGCCGAGTACCTCGTGGAGACGTACGGCCTCACCGCCGAGCAGGCGGGCGGGGGCAGCCCCGACCTCGTCTGGCTCCTCCAGGAGGGGATAGGCGAGGCGCGACCGTATACGGCCGGCGACCGCCTGGACGTCGGCGTCGAGACGTTCCCCGGGCAGAAGCCGAACGACGCGGTCCTCTGGGTTGAGAGCCAACGCTCAGTCGTTTCCGGCGACACGCTCGTCGACTTCGGCCGCGGGCTCGAGCTCAACGCGAGGTGGCTGGACCGTCAGGGCATCGCCCGCGACCGCGTGGTCGAGGGTCTGCGCCCGCTGCTCGAGCTGCCCGTCGAGCACGTCCTCGCGACCCACGGCGGGCCGTTCGAGCGGGCCGCCCTCGAGCGCGCCCTCTCCTCGCCGTAGCGCTACATGCCCATCGAGTGGTACCCGCTGTCGACGTAGAGCGTCGTCGCGGTGACGTTCGCGGCCGCGTCGGAGAGGAGGTACGCGGCCGCAGCGCCCACGTCGTCGGCGGACACGTGGCGACGGAGCGGCGATCGCTCCTCGACGATCGCCTCCATCGTCGGGAAGCCCGCGATCGAGCGGGCGGCGAGCGTTCGCACCGGGCCTGCCGAGATCGCGTTCACGCGGATGTTCTTCCGGCCGAGATCCCACGCGAGGTAGCGCACGGACGCGTCGAGGGCCGCCTTCGCGACGCCCATCACGTTGTAGTGGGGGACGGCCCGCTCGCCGCCGAGGTAGGTCATCGTCAGGATCGAGCCGCCGCCGGCGGCCTCCATGAGCGGCTCCGCAGCGCGGGCGCAGGCCACGAGCGAGTACGCGCTGACGTCGAGCGCAAGCCAGAACCGGTCGCGCGGCGTGTCCGTGAACCGGCCCTCGAGATCCTCCGCCGCGGCGAACGCGACCGAGTGGACGACCAGGTCGAGGCTGCCGCCGAAGGCCGCGCCGACCTCGTCGAAGACGCGTGCGACGTCCTCGTCGGAACGGACGTCGCAGCCGGTGACGAGCGGGCTCGAGACCGTCTCCGCGAGCTCGCGGACACCCTGCTCGATCCGCTCGCCCTGGAAGGTGAAGGCGAGCTCGGCGCCCTCCTCCGCGAGCCTCCGCGCGATGCCCCACGCGATCGAGCGCCGGTTGGCGACGCCGAGCACGAGGCCCCGCTTCCCGTCGAACTGACCCACGGCGCGCGAGTGTAAAGGGTTCCGCTAGGCTGCCGGCTCTTGCGCCGTCTTGCCATCCCGGTTTCGCTAGCAGCGGCGCTCGTGATTGCGGCTTCGGCTGCCGGGTCCTTGAAGCCGGTGAAGCGGCACTTCGGCGACCTGACGGTCCCGCGGGTGCGCGTCGGCACCGTGGCGATTCCGGCGGGGCAACGCACGGGACGAGTCCGGGTCATCGTCACGCTTCGGACGCCGCCGCTCGCCGTGGCATGGCAGCGCTCGCTCTCGGCCCGCTCGTCGGCGACGCGGCTGGACGCCTCGTCCGGGCAGGCGCGCGCCTACCTCGCGCGCGTCGCCGCCGCGCAGGCGCGGGCGGTCGCGGCCCTGCACGCGGCGATTCCGTCGGCGCGCGTCTCCCGTCGCTTCCGGATCGTCCTCGACGGGCTGACGGTTTCGATCCCGGCGAGGAAGCTGCCCGCGCTCGTCGAGCTCGGGTTCGTCCAGCACGTCTACGGCTCGTACCGCTACTCGCTCGACCTCAACGAGAGCCCCGGCGTGATCGGCGCGACGGCGCTCGAGGCGGCCACGGGCGCACACGGCGACGGGATCAAGATCGGCGTCGTCGACGACGGGATCGACGAGACGAACCCGTTCTTCAACCCGACCGGCTACACGTACCCGCCGGGCTTCCCGAAGGGCAACCTCGGGTTCACGACGCCGAAGGTGATCGTCGCCCGAGCCTTCGCGGGGCCGGGTTCCGGCGACCGGGGCAAGCTGCCGCTCGACCGGCAGGCCTCGTTCCACGGAACGCACGTCGCCGGGATCGCGGCCGGGAACGCCGGAACGACGGCGCCGCCCGGCCCCGACCACCCGCAGGTGACGGGCCTCTCCGGCGTCGCCCCGCACGCGCATCTCGGCAACTACCGGGTCTTCGACGTGCCGACGCCGTTCGGCGGCGACATCGCCGAGACGCCGGAGATCGTCGCCGCGTTCGAGGCCGCCGTCGCAGACGGGATGCAGGTGATCAACTTCTCGGGAGGCGGCCCGGAGACCGATCCGGCGAACGATGCGCTGATCGAGACGATGCGCAACGTCGTCGCGGCCGGCGTCGTCCCCGTCATCGCAGCCGGCAACGACCGCGACGACTTCGGGCTCGGCACGGTCGGCTCGCCCGGGACCGCGCCCGATGCGATCAGCGTCGCCGCCGTCTCGAACACACATGTTTTCGCCCGGCTCCTGACCGTGACGCAGCCGGCCGTTCCCGGCCCGCCGATCCCGCTCCAGCCCGGCCGGACCGGGATCCCGGCCGAGTGGACGAGCACCGACCACAAGCTCGTCGACGTCGGGACGATCGTCGGCACCGACGGGAATCCCGTCGACCGGCTCCTCTGCGGGCCCGCGTCGAACCCGGAGCTGCTGAGCTCGACCTTGCCGAAGGGCTCGCTGAGCGGCGCGATCGCGCTCGTCAACCGCGGCACGTGCACGTTCACGTCCAAGGCGTTCCGCGCGCAGGCCGCCGGCGCGATCGGGATCGTCGTCGCCGACAACCGCGTCGGGGAGGCGAATCCGATCCCGGTCGCGCTCCCGATCCCGTCCGCGATGATCGCCGACCTCGACGGGAACCGCCTGCGCCAGGCGATGGCGGCGACGGCCGGCGTCGCGCTCGTCCGCGTCGGCGCGGGTCAGGCGCTGATCGAGACCGGCCGCAGCGGGATTCCCGCCAGCTTCTCGTCCGCAGGCCCGACGGCGTTCCACCACGACCTGAAGCCGGACATCTCGGCGCCGGGCGCGCAGATCCTCTCGTCGACGCTGCCCGAGTTCGCGGGCTCGCCGTTCGCCGTCTTCGACGGGACGAGCATGGCGACGCCGCACATCGCCGGCTCGGCCGCGCTCCTCCTGCAGCTCCATCCCACGTGGAAGCCGGCCCAGGTGAAGTCGGCGCTGATGTCCACCGCCGGGGCCGCGTACGGCGACACCGCGCGGACGCAGGAGGCGTCGGTGCTCCTCGAGGGCGCCGGGCTCGCGCAACTCACGAGCGCGAACGACCCGCGCCTCTTCACCGATCCCGAGTCGCTCTCGTTCCACGACCTCGACGTCACGCGCGGCGCGGCCCGGCGACCCCTCCTCGTCACGATCGACGACGCCGGGAACGGCGCCGGCACGTGGTCGGTGAGCGTGCAGCCGCAGGCCACCAGCGACGGCGCCTCGGTCGACGTCCCCGGCACGCTCTCGGTGGCGCCCGGCGGCAGCGCGTACCTGCCGATCGCCGCCCGAGCGTCGGCGGACGCCGCGGCGGGCGACGACTACGGGTTCGTCGTGTTGCAGCAGGGGAGCGTCACCCGCCGGATCCCGTACTACTTCTCCGTCACCCGGCCGCTGCTCGCGCAGGCACAGGTCCTGCCGCTTCGCGAGAACCAGCTCGGCTCGACGCTCACCGGCTCGAACGGGGCGAGCGTCTACCGCTGGCCGGCGGCGCCGTTCGGGCCCGGTCGCGCGTTCGCCGGCGAGCCCACGGTCGACGAGGCCGGCGCCGAGAAGGTCTACTCGATCGCGCTCGACGAGCCGATCGTCAACTTCGGCGTCTCGATCGCCGGGCAGTCGGCCGGCTCCGCGGTCGAGCCCTGGGTGCTCGGCTCGCTCGACGAGAACGACGTCCAGGGGTACGCAGGGACGCCCGTGAACGTGAACAGCTTCATGTTCGACTTCCGCACCGACGTCGAGACGGCCGGCGTCGCGTTCCCGCACCAGCAGACGTTCTACGTCTCGGTCGACTCGCCGAAGGACGAGGTGACGGGCCGGGTGCTCGGCGGCCGGTACCTCCTGCACGCCTGGGTGAACGACGTCGATCCGCCGCTGCTCGCTCCCGTGACGACCACGGTGGCCGCCGGACGGCCGACGCTCGTCCTGCGCGCGCTCGACCTCCAATCGGGCGTCGATCCGCTGTCGCTCGTGATCGCGTACGGACGCATCCTGCTCGGCGCCGCGTTCTACGACCCGGGCACCGGGCTCGCCATCTTCCCGATCCCCACGCAGGCGCCGGCGCTGAAGGCCGGGAAGACGCAGAGCGTGCTGATCGCGTCCGACCTGCAGGAGGCGAAGAACGTCATCACGCTGCCCGGCCCGGACGTCATGCCGAACACGGCGTTCGCGAGCACCCGGTTCAACGTCGTCGACCGGCCGGTGCTGACGTGGCTCGTACCCGCGACGAACTCGAAGTCGTGCGCGCCGAACCCCGCGCGCCTGCTCGTCGTCGGGTCGTCGCCGGCGAGGCTCCGTTCCGCGACGTTCTTCGACGGGAGCCGGCGGATCGCCGTCGACCGCCGGAACGTCTCGGGGCTCTTCGCGCTCGACTGGAAGACCAAGGGGCTCGCGAAGGGCACGCACACGCTGCGCGCGGTGCTGACGGACTCGGCCGGGCACACTGCCACGGCGACGCGCACCGCGCGGGTCTGCACCTCGAAGTAGAGGCGCCCGATGGCGGCGCGGGTTGCGGTCGTCACGGGCGCGTCGAGCGGGATCGGCGCCGCGACGGCGCGGGCGCTCGCTGCGCGGGGCTGGCGGTGCGTCCTCGTCGCGCGGAGGGCGGAGCGGTTGCGTGCGGTCGCCGAGGAGGTCGGCGGAGAGTTCGAGATCTGCGACGTTGCGGACCGTGCCGCCGTGGAGCGCACTGCCGGCGCGATCGCCGAACGACATCCTGCGCTCGGGCTTCTCGTCAACAACGCCGGGATTCCGGGCCGCGCCGACTTCCTCACCGCCGATCCGGAGCGGATCGAGGCGGTCGTGCGGGTCAACTACCTCGGCTCGGTCTGGATGCTGCGGGCGCTCCTGCCGGCGCTCGAGGCCGGCCGGCCGGCGCACGTCGTCAACGTCGTCTCGGTCGCGGGCGCGGTCGCGACCGGCTCGTCCGGCCCGTACTCGGCCTCGAAGCACGCGCAGCTGGCGTTCTCGCGCTCGATCGTGCCGGCGCTCGCCGCGCGCGGGATCGCGGTCCACACCGTGCTCCCGGGCCTCGTCGAGACGGAGGGCTTCCCGCAGCGCGGGCAGCTGCCGCCGCTCGTCGGCCGCGTCGTCGTCGAGCCGGAGGCCGTCGCCCGCGCCGTCGTCGCCGCCGTCGAGCGCGGCCGCCGGGAGACCTGGGTGCCTCGGTGGTACCGGGCGTTCGCGTTCGCGCAGGCGTTCGCCCCCGGCGCGGTCGTCCGAGCGGGCGCACGGGCGCTGCCGCGCAAACCGACCTGAGCAGACAACCCGCCCGGACGCGCGGTTCGCCGCTCGAAAACGAGCCAGACGATCGCCCGCAGGCGGAGGCGGGCTCAGCCCGCCGCAGCCACGACGCGCGAAGACGCGTGACTTCAGCGAGGGGGCGCACGGGGGAAACCGGGTTTCCCCCGTGAAGCGGGCGAGCCTAGATTTGCCAGCGGCCGCCGCGGAGGATCGGAACCCGCGAGCCGTCCGGCGCAATGCCGGTGGCGGAGACCTCGTCGCTTCCGATCATGAAGTCGATGTGGATGCCGCTTCGGTTCACCCGCGGCAGGTCGTCCTCGTCGACCCCTTCGTTGACGCCGTCGCCGAGGGCGATGTGGCTCACCGCGTTCTCGTCGAGGAGCGTCTCGTAGAAGACGGTGCCGAGCGCGCCGATCCGGCTCTCGCGGTCGACGAGCGCGACCTCGCCGAGCCTCGACGCCCCGTCGTCGAAGCCGATCCGCCCCCGGAGCACCTCGCCGCCCTCGTCCGCCTCGACCTCGACGGCGCGGCCGCCCTCGAAGCGCACCGTCAGCCCGCGGATGATCGTCCCGTCCGCGAGGACGAGCGGCTTCGTCGACCGGACGTGCCCCTCCGTCCGCTCGGGATCGGGCGCCGTGAAGAGCTCCTCGCTCGGCAGGTTCGCGACGTACGGCAGCCCCCAGATCGTCTCCTCGCGAGCGGTCAGCCAGCGGGTGCTCGGCAGCAACCCGACGACGAGGTCGGTGCCCGGCCCCTCGAAGTGGACCGCGTCGAACCGGTGGGCGTCGATTCGCCTCGCCGTCGTCTCGAGCTCGTCGAACCGCGCCCGCCAGGCCGCGACCGGATCGTCCACGTCGAGCCGGCAGACGTGGCCCATCGCCTCCCAGAGCTTCGCGACCGCCTCCTCGCGGCCAAGCTCCGGGTGGACGAGCTTCGCCCAGCCGGCGCTCGGCGACGGGACGACCGTCCAGTTGACGAGCCGCTCGGCGATCGTCTGGAGGCCCTCGCGCGTGTACGGCAGCTGGTCTCGTCCGGACCGCGTCGGATCGAGCCCGTCCAGCGCGCCGGGTGCGGTCGGCCCCGCGAGCGCGATCCGGGCGCAGTGCTGCCGGCCGATCTCGAGCTGACGCTCGCCGTACCAGGAGGGGACGAAGTCGAGCGTCTCGTCGCGCGCGAACTCGATCCGCGCGCGCTTGACGTACGGGTCGAAGTAGGAGACGTCGACGAACCTCGCGCCTGCGCGGTAGGCCGCCGCGGCGACGGCTCGGACGAGCTCCTCCTCGCCCACGTCCGCGCCCACCGTGACGATCTGATCGGGTTGGACGTTCGCGCCGAAGGACACCGCGAGCTCGGCCAGCCGCTGGAGGTACCGCTCGCGCACCGCCGCAGCTTAGTGATGGCCGCGGCGTCCGCCCCGGGGCATACGCTCCGCCGGTGGCCGGCCGGACGCAGGAGGCGCTCTACGCCGAGCTCGACCTCGAGCTCTCGTGGTCCGAGGACGACCTGCCGCAGACGCTGCGGACGAAGCACGTCCACCGGCTGCACCCGTACCTCGGCAAGTTCATCCCGCAGCTCGTCGAGGTCTTCCTCCGCCGCCACTTCGCGCCCGGGCAGCGCGTCCTCGACCCGTTCGCCGGCTCCGGGACGACGCTCGTCGAGGCGAACGCGTACGGCTGCCACTCCGTCGGGATCGACATCTCCGCGTTCAACTGCCTGCTCTCGCGGGTGAAGACGAGCCGCTACTCGCCGGCCGCGCTCGAGCTCGCGCTGCGAGGGACGCTCGAGCAGGCCAGGAGGACAGGCCCGCGCGAGTCCGCCGACGCGAGCGGCTGGCTCCGCGAGTGGTACTCGGCGCGGGCGCTCGGCGAGCTTCTCTCCTACCGGGCCGCACTCGAGGCGCTCGAGCCCGGCGCTCGCGCGGTCGCCCAGGTCGTGCTCTCGCGGTCGGCGCGCTCGGCTCGCCTGACGCCGCACTTCGACCTGGACTTCCCGAAGCGGCCGGTGCGCGCGCCCTACTGGTGCCACAAGCACAAGCGCACGTGCAGCCCGGTCGACGAGGCGGAGAAGTTCCTCCGCCGGTACACGATCGACACGGTCCGACGGATCCGCGAGTTCTCCCTCGTCCGGAACGACCGCGTCGACGCCCTCGTCCTCCACGCCGACGCGCGCGACGTCGAGTTGCCGGTCGGCGCTGACGGCATCGTCACCTCGCCGCCCTACCCGGGGCTGATCGACTACCACGAGCAGCATCGCTACGCCTACGAGTTGCTCGGCCTCGAGGACCGTCGCGGGGCGGAGCTCGGGCCGGCCGAGCGAGGGCATCGGCGGCCGGCGATCGCCGACTACGTCGACGGCATGGTCGCCGCTCTCGTCAACGTGCGGCGGTTCCTTCCGGCCGCGGCGCCCGTGGTGATCGTCGTGAACGATTCCGCGGGCCTCTATCCCGCGATCCTGGAGCGTTCGGGGCTTCGCCTCCGCGAGCGCCTCACCCGGCACGTCAACAGGCGGACCGGCCGCCGGGCGGGCGAGTTCTTCGAAGACGTCCTCGTCTGCTCGACGGGCTGACGGCGAGCCCGATCCGGGTTACGCTGAGGTGGTGCTCCGAGGGAGGGTCGTGGTGGGGGCGCTCGGAGCCGTCCTTGCGCTCGGCGCCGCCGGTTGCGGAACGTCGCAGCTCGCCGGCCCGACGCGGGTGCTCCCCGTGCATCCGAAGCCGCCGAAGCCCGCGAAGCCGGCGCCGGGGCCGGAGCCCGCGAAGCCGAGGCCCGCGCGCGTCCAGCAGCCCTTCCGGCCGCCGGCCGTCCGGCTGCCGCTCGTCACGGTCCGCGTCCTCGACGGCGACACCGGCAAGCCGATCCCGAGGCCCGTCGTCACCGTTCGCGGCGGCCAGAGGCGCGGCCGCACGCTCTTCGCACTCCGCCGCCGTGCGCTCCTGCAGACGACCGTGTGGGCCCCGCACTACGCGGCGCGCACCCTGCGCCTTCCGTTCGACCGCTTCCGCCGCGTGACGGTGCGCCTCTACCGGCCTGACGGCCAGTGGCCGATGTACGGCGTCGACCCGGCGAGGACGCAGGCGCACGCGGGCATCCGGTTGCGCCCGCCGTTCCGCATCGTGTGGGGGCGCAACCTCGGCACGCTGATCGAGTTCCCGGCGTCGGTGAGCGACGGCGCCGCGTACGTCACGAACCTCCACGGGAAGCTCTACGCGCTGTCGATGGCCGACGGGAAGACGATCTGGAAGCGCGACCTCGAGACGTTCGACGAGGCGTCGTCGCCGGCCGTCGTCGGCGACACGCTCGTCGTGCACCGGAAGGCCGGAAGCGTGCTCGTGCTCGATCGCCGCAACGGCCGCGTGCTCTGGACCTACGCGACGGCGGGCCAGATCGAGTCGTCGCCGGTCGTCGTCGACGGCGTCGACTACCTCGGCGACTGGGCCGGAAACGTCTATGCGCTCGACCTGAAGCGCCGGAGCGTGCGCTGGGTGCACGACGACGGTTGCAAGATCACGGCCAGCGCCGCGATCGCGGACGGCGCCGTCTACCTCGGCGACTACTGCGGACGCGTCCTCGCCCTCTCCGCGTCGAGCGGCGCGACCCGCTGGACGGCGTCCGCCGGCAGCCCGGTCTACGGCGCCGCGGCGGTCTCCGGAGGCCGCGTCTTCGTGCCCTCACGCGACACCGGCGCGCTCTACGCCTTCACGACCGGTGGGAGCTACCTGTGGCGCGTCTCGACGGGCGGCTACGTCTACTCGGCGCCGGCTGTCCTGGGCGGACGCGTCTACTTCGGCTCGTACACGGGCGTCCTCTACTGCGTCTCCGCCGCGACGGGAGCCGTCCAGTGGACGCTCGGGCTCGGCGGACGCATCTCCGGCTCGCCCGCGATCGTCGACGGCGTCGTCTACGCCGGCAGCTTCGCGCACCGCATCGTCGGCGCCGACGCGCGCACCGGCCGCAGCCTCTTCACGTTCCCGCACGGCGAGTACGTGCCCGTCTCCGGCAACCGCGCCCGGCTGCTCCTCTACGGCTGGTCGAGCGTCTGGGCCGTCGAGCCGGCTAGAAAGAAGGCTTCGCGGCGAGGTACCAGCCGACGGTCCTGACGTAGCCGCGCGGCACGAGGGCGAGCGCCCGCTCGCGTGCCTCTCCCTCGCAGCCCGCGAGGTCGAGGTAGGCGTCCAGGTCGCTCTGCTCCTGCGTGAAGCGCGTCCGGCGGATGACGAGCCCGTTCGCCTCGAACAGGCCGCGCAGGTCGACGTCGGCGAGCGCCCGCGTGTGCGAGGGATCGCGTGCCCGCTCGAAGCGGTTGAGCTCGACCGCCGCGAGCGGGTCGACCGGCGCGATCTGGTCGATCACGAGGACGCGTCCGCCCGGCCGCGTGACCCGCACGAGCTCGGCGACGGCGAGCTCCGGCCGGCCGACGTGGTGGAGCGTCCGCAGGCAGCCGGCGAGGTCGAACGACCCGCTCGCGAACGGCAGGTGCGTCGCGTCGGCCTCGACGAACGAGACGTTCGGAAACTCCGGGGCCCGCTGCCGCGCCTGGTCGAGGAGCGCCGGGACGAGATCCGCTCCGACCACCTCGCGCACGAGCGGCGCGAGCGCGAAGGCGAGGGCGCCCGTGCCCGTCCCGGAGTCGAGCACGCGCTCGTCGCCCGCGGGCTCGAGGAACGAGGCAACCGCCTGCCGCAGCTCGACCCGGCGGGCCTCCTCGCGCTCGGCGACCAGGTCGGCGGTGCGCGCGAAGCGCTCCCGGACCGCCTCATCGTGCACGTCGGACAACCTCCATCGCCTCCTCTCGCGTAGAGATGGTGCCTGCGGCGCGCTCCTCCTCGACGAGCGCGAGCAGGCGCCCGATCTCCGGCCCCGGCGGCAGGCCGAGCTCGTCGCCGCGCAGGAGCGGCTCCGCGGGCTCGCGCTCGCGAGCCGCGCGCACGGCGCCGGCGAGGTCGAGCCGGCCGTGGAGGGCGAGCGCGTCGAGCGCCCACGGCTCGGTCTCCTTGCGGAAGCGGTGGATCGCCCGCGGCGAGCCGTCCTCGGGCGCCGGCTTGCGGAGGAGGGCGATCGCGTAGCGGCGCAGCTCGGTCGAGACGGGCAGCTGCCCGAGCGCGTCGCCGAGGAACACGACGAGACGGTACTCGGCGGAGTCCACGTCGTCCGCCCGATCGGCGCGCTCGAGCGAGCCGTCGAGCCGCTCGAGCAACCCCAGGTCGTCGAGTCGCCGCCAGCCGCGGCTCGAGAGGCGGTGGAGCTCCGCGAGGATCCGCTCGCCGGCCGGTCTCGTCACGAGCGTCGCGTGCTCCCGCACGAGGCGCTCCGTCCGCGGCTCGAGCCGGAAGCCGAGCTCGTCCTCGAGTCGCACGGCGCGCAGCAGCCGGAGCGGGTCGTCCGCGAAGATCCTCGCTGCGACCGCCCGGAGGACGCGGCGCTCGAGGTCGGCGGCGCCCTCGAAGGGATCGACGAGCGAGCCGCCGGCGAGCGGCTCCGCGATCGCGTTGATCGTGAAGTCGCGCGTCGCGAGGTCGTCCTCGAGGGTGCCGCGCAGCGGCGTGAAGTCGACCGTCCGGCCCTCGCCGAGCGCGACACGCCACGCGCCGTGCCGCTCGGAGAGCGGGAAGGGCGCGCCGCCGGAGGCCCTCGCGTACGCGAACGCGGCGGCGCGGGGATCGCAGCACGCGATGTCGAGATCGACGACGGGGCGGCCGAGCAGCCGGTCGCGGACGGCGCCGCCGACGATCCAGGCCTCCTCGCCGGCGAGGAGCTCGCGGGCGAGCTCATCCACCGACGACCCTCCGGACCGCGCGCTCGGGCCGGCTGACGATGCCGCAGGCGAGCTCGTAGTCGATCGTCCCGGCCGCGCGCGCGTGCTCCTCGAGCAGCAAGCCGTCGCCGACGAGCGTCACCGGCGTTCCGACCGGCAGCTCGCGGTCGAGCTCGACGGCGAACGAGTCCATCGAGACCGTGCCGACGACGCGCCTGCGCTCACCGGCGACGAGCACCTCGGTCCCCGTGAGGTCGCGGCGGAAGCCGTCGCCGTAGCCGACCGGGACGAGCCCGATCCACGTGGGCCGGTCGGCGACGAACCGGCGCCCGTAGCCGGTGCTCTCCCGAGGCTCGAGCCGCTTCACGCGGGCGAGCTCGCTTCGCCAGGAGAGCACGGGCTCGAGCCCGTCGTCGGCCGGGTCGGTCCCGAACGGCGAGAGGCCGTAGAGCGCGATCCCGCAGCGAGCCGCGCCGAGGCGCGCCGCCGGCAGGCGGAGCGCGGCCGCGCTGTTCGCCGCGTGCAGCAGCACGCCGGGGTCAGACCCCGCGACCTGTCCGCGGAAGACCTGGAGCTGCCGCTCGGCGAAGGCCGGGTCGCCGTCCGCGGTCGCGAGGTGCGTCATCAGCCCGACGACGTTCGGCGTCAGCGGCGGCAGTCTGTCGAAGCCGTAGCGCCCCATGCCGGTGTCCAGCTTCACGTGGACCGGTACGCCCTGCGGGATCGGCTCTCGCCCGACGCAGAGCTCGAGCCGGGCCTCGCGCGCCGCGCGGACGTCGTCGGCCGGCCCGAGGACGACGATGCGTGCGCCCGGCAGGACGTGTCTCACGGCCTGACCCTCGGGCACGGTCGCGACGCACACGGCCGAGGCGCCCGCGTCCAGCGCGGCCGGGGCCACGTCGGCCGTGCCGTGACCGTACGCGTCCGCCTTGACGACCGCCCAGAGCTCGGAGGCGGCCAGGACGTCCAGCAGCCGCACGACGTTGCGGCGCAGCGCACCGAGGTCGATCGTCACCTCGGAGCGCGGCACTACTCGATCGCGTCGAGCGCGAGCGGCAGCGCCTCGATCACGTCGCTCGCGACCATCCCGGCGCTCTTACCGGACTCGAGCGCCGCGCGCGCGTGCACGGTCGCGCCGGCCGCGGCCGCGAGGCGGGCGTCCATGCCCTTCGCGAGGAAGGCGCCCACGATGCCGGTGAGGACGTCGCCGGTTCCGGCGGTCGCCAGTCGGACAGAGCCCCGGCAGACGAGTTCTCCGTGGCCTGGCGCCCCGACGATCGTGCCCCAGCCCTTGAGCAGGACGACGCACCGGAATCGCTCGACCGCCCGGCGGACGGCCTCGAGCCGATGCGCGTCGACCCACGCGGACTCGACGCCGAGCAGCCGCGCGAGCTCGCCGGAGTGGGGGGTGAGCACCGTCGGTGCGGCACGATCGAACGGCTCGAGCTCGAACAGGGCGTCGGCGTCGACGACCGCCGGCAGGTCGGTCGTCTCGAGCAGCCGGCGAACGAGCGCCTGCTTGTCCGGGTCGCGGCCGAGCCCGGGGCCGAGCGCGAGCGCGCCGGCGCGGGCCACCGCGTCGCCGACCTCCTCCAGCGGCCGCTTCACCGCCTCGAGCACGAGCGTCTCGAGCACCGGCAGCGACTCGGCGGGCGCGGCGATCGCGACGTAACCGGCGTCGGCGCGGAACGCGGCCCGGGCGGCGAGGGCGGCGGCGCCCGTCATCCCGCGGGAGCCGCCGACGACGAGCACGGTGCCGGCGGAGTACTTCGTGTCGCGCGCCCCGCGCCGCGGGACGAGCGAGCCGATCTCCCACCCGACCCGCGCGATGTCGGCCCCGATCCGCGAAAGCCCGATGTCCGCGACGTGGATCCTGCCGGCGTGAAAGCCGCCCGGCGTGACGTGGAGCCCCACCTTGGCGGCGTGAAACGTCACCGTCGCAGCAGCCTCGACCGCGGCGCCGGCGGCCTCCCCCGTCGACGCGTCGACGCCGGACGGGACGTCGACGGCGACGACCTCGGCGGCGCTCCACGCGTTCATCCGCTCGATGAGCCGCGCCGCGCCCGGCCGCGGCGCGCCGGAGAAGCCGGTGCCGAAGAGCGCGTCGACGATCAGGTCGGGGTCGCCGAGGTCCTTCTCCTCGTCCTCGGGCTTCGAGTCGACGACGAGCACCTCGCGGCCGGCCGCCTCGAGGTACCGCGCCGCGATCCGCCCGTCTCCGCCGTTGTTCCCCGAGCCGCAGACGACCGTGATCCGCCCGGCGTCCGGGAAGTCCCGCAGCACGACGTCGGCGACGGCACGGCCCGCCCGGTCCATCAGCTCCGGCACCGTGTCCGGGTAACCCGGGTAGCGCTCCTCGGCCGCCCGCATCTCTGCCGCGCTGTACAGCGGCTCAAACATCGACGACGCAGATCGCCGCCGCGAGCTCCTTCGAGTGGGTCATCGAGAGGTCGATCGCGCCCGCGCCGATCCGCTCCGCCCACGCGCGCGTCTTGCCCGAGAGCGTGACGCCCGGCTTCGGTCGGCCGGCGATCTCGATCTCGCGCCAGGTGAAGCGGACGCCGATCCCGAGCGCCTTCCCGACCGCCTCCTTGCCGGCGAAGCGCGCCGCGTAGTGCTGTGGCGGGTTCGGCCGCGAGTCGCAGTACGCGCGCTCCGCCTCGGTGAAGCAGCGCTCGCGAAAGCCCGGGTAGCGCGCGAGCGCCCGGCGGACCCGCTCGATCTCGATCAGATCGACGCCCGTTCGCACGGCTCAGCCGGCGCGCTCGAGCCAGTCGGGGAGGAGCGCGATCGAGCTGATGACGATGTCCGGGACGACGGCCGAGCGGTCGAGGTCGTCCGGCCGGAACTTCCCCGTGCGGACGAGCACCGTGCGCATCCCGAAGCGCTGCGCGCCCGCGATGTCGACCTCGAGGTCGTCGCCGACCATCCACGTCCGCTCCGGGTCGGCGTCGATCGCCTCGAGCGCGGCCTCGAAGTAGGCGAGCGAGGGCTTGCCGAGGACGGTGGCCTCGATGTCGGCCGCGTACTCGAGGCCGGCGACGAACGCGCCCGCGTCGAGCAGCGGCCCCCGCAACGTCTGCCACCAGCGGTTCTTGTGGAGGCAGTAGAGCTCGGCGCCCGCCTGGAGCTCGGAGAACGCGCGGGCGAGGTTCATGTAGCTGAAGACGCGCCCTGTCTCCTCCGTCTCGTCGGCGCCGCCGAGCAGCACGGCGTCGGCGCCCTCGCCGACGAGCTCGATCCCCTCGAGGTCCTCGAGGATCGCCTGCATCGTGAGTGCGAGCACGCGCTTGCCCTTGAGCGTGCGCGCCGCCGCGAGCGGCGTCGTCTGGAGCTCGTCGTCCTCGAGCTCGATCCCCAACGCGCGCAGCTCCGCGGCGAGCGTCGCGCGCGCACGAGTCGTGTTGTTCGTGACGAACCGGAGCCGGTGACCCCGCTCGCGCAGACGTGCGATGCCGTCGTCCGCGCCGGGTATGCCCTGCCCCGAGACGTGGAGGACGCCGTCCACGTCGAGGAGAATCGCCGCCATGGAAGCCGAGTCTATTCGCGTCACCCGCTCCGTTGCGATCCCCCGGTCGGAGATCGAGTTCCGGTTCTCCCGCTCGAGCGGCCCCGGCGGTCAGCACGCGCAGAAGACGGAGAGCCGCGCGGAGGCGCTCTTCGACGTCGAGGCGTCCGCCGCGCTGACCGAGCGCCAGAAGCAGCGCGTCGTCGCCCGGGCGGGCCGCGTGCTGCGCGCCGTCGCGCAGGACGAGCGGAGCCAGTGGCGAAACCGCGAGCTCGCGACCGAGCGGCTCGTCGAGCTCCTCCGGGAGGCGCTGCGGGTCGAGCGGCCCCGCCGAGCGACGGCCCCGACCGAGGCGTCGCGGCAGCGCAGGCTCGAGGAGAAGCGGCGCCGCAGCGACCTGAAGCGCCTGCGCAGGCCGCCGGCGTGAAGCCCGGTACGAGGCGCGGTAAAAGGTGTGTTAGGAAGAAAGGCCGTGTCGGAGGCAGTCGCTATTGTGCGGCGAACCCCGGCCTGGAACCTGGAAGGAGTCGCCGCTGATGCGCTTTGGACGCCTGCTCCTGCTCTGCTCGCTGCTCGCGATCGTGCTACCGGCCACCGGACAGGCCGCGGTCCGGATGTACCTCGGTTTCCAGGACGATCCCAGCTTCCGCTGGCGCGACGACCGGACGACGGTGCTCGACACGGCGGCGAACGACGTCGACGCGCAGATCGTCCGGACGACCGTCTACTGGTCGCGCATCGCGATGCGCAGGCCCGGGAACGCGGCGAACCCGTTCGACTCCGCGTACCAGTTCAACGACCTGGACGAGCTCGTCCGCAACGCCGAGATCCGCGGGATGCAGGTGATGCTGACGATCTGGGGCACGCCCTCGTGGGCGAACGGCGGCAAGGGGCAGAACTACGCGCCGACGCGCATGACCGATCTCACGAACTTCGCGCGCGCGCTCGCCAGACGGTATTCCGGCCTCTTCCCCGGGATCCCGTACGTGCGCTACTACACGGTCTGGAACGAGTCGAACCTCGGCCTCTTCCTGTCGCCGCAGTACGACTCCGCCGGGAAGCCGGTCGCGCCGTTCACGTACGCGAAGCTCTACCGGGCGGCATACACCGGGATCAAGCTGTCGAACCCGACGGCGCTCGTCGGGATCGGCGAGACGTCCGCGCGCGGCCGCGACGTCTTCCTGCACGCGCAGGGCGTCCAGGAGACCGAGTCGCCGGGCAAGTTCGCCCAGCTCCTCTCGACGGTGCGGCCGAGGCTGAAGTTCGACGCCTGGTCGCAGCACCCGTATCCGACCGACCTCACCCAGCGGCCGCTCGCCGCGGTGCGCTGGCCGAACGTGACGCTGGCGCAGCTGCCGCGCTTCGAGCAGTCGCTCGACAGGTGGTGGGGCCGGAAGAACATCCCGATCTGGATCACCGAGTACGGCTACCAGACGAAACCCGGTCAGCCCAAGGGCGTCACTCCCGCGCAACAGGCTCTCTACGCGAAGCAGGCGCTGACGGCCGCGCGCAACGACCCGCGCGTCCAGATGTTCATCTGGTTCATCTTCCGCGACGACCCGACGAGCAGCTGGGTGAGCGGCCTGCTCACGCAGCGCGGCGTGCGGAAGCCGAGCTTCGCCGTCTTCGCGAACATGGCCAAGCTCGTCGACGGCCGGAACCCGATCATCACGATCAAGGGCAGCGTCTCGAACCCGGTGGTCGCGGTGCCGCTGCTCGAGCTGCGGACCCGCGACGGCGCCGGCGCCGTCGTCGGAGCCACGGCACGCGTCTACCTGAACGGACAGCTCGTCGGCGTCTCGCAGCCGCAGTCGACGATCGCGAACGGCGGCTTCGCATCGTTCCAGCTGCCGATCGTGACGCAGTCGAATCAGACGTACGTGGCGACGCTCGACATCGGAGACGCGAACGGCAACCGGGCCTTCCGGACGATCACGCTCGTCGACCAGTAACGCGCGTACCATCCCGGGCATGACGCGGTGGCTCGGCGGAATCGCGGTGGCGGCGGCAGGGCTCTGCGCCGCAGGCGCGCTCGCGGCGTCCGGGCCGGACGTCGGGCCGATCGCCGGCAAGGACGTCGTCACCGGGAAGCCGGTGAGCCTCGACGACTACGCGAACCGTCCCGTCGTCGTGAACTTCTGGGCGGCGTGGTGCGGCGGCTGCAAGACGGAGGCGCGCGACCTCGCGGTCTTCGTCAAGGGCAACCCGGGCCTCGCGATCATCGGCGTCGACACGAACGACTCGAAGCCGGCCGCCCGCGCGTTCATGCGCCGCTACGGGTTCAGCTATCCGAGCGTCTGGGATCCGTCCGCCGGAATCGCCACACGCGTCGGCGTGATCGGGCTTCCGACGACGCTCTTCCTCGACCGGAAGCACCGGCTCGTGGCGACCGTCGTCGGCGCCGGGACGCTGACTCGGTTCCGCGACGCGCTCAGGCGCGTCGGCGCGCACTGAGCGGCGCGCGCCGGTCGCGGCTACCCTGGACTCCGAGCTCCCGAGACCTGCCGGAAGGAGGCTGTCATGCGCAGGTCAGTCGCTGCCATCGTCGTTGCCGCCGCGACCTTTCCGGGCCTTGCGGCGGGCTCCTCGCCCGCAGCCGGGACCGGCTGGCTGATCGGGCGGACCCAGATCTCGTTCGGCTGCCCGGGGCCTGTGACGCCGGACGGCGAGACCTGCAATCCGTGGCGGGCGTTCGCGCACGCCCGGTTTGCGGTCGCGCTCGCGCGCGCGGACGGCACGCCGATCGCCGGGACGAGCCACGTCGTCGTGTCGGACGAGCAGGGTCGGTTCCGGATCCCCTTCGCCGCCGGCGACTACGCGATCACGCCGCTCGCGCAGGGCCACGCCCGCGGCGGCTCGAAGGTGAGAGTGCACGTCTTCGCCGGCCGGACGACGTGGGCGCTCGTCCGCTTCTACGGCTTCCCGCAGATGGTCTGAGCCGGCTCTCTACGCGAGCCGCCGCAGGCCCCTGCCGTCCGCCTCGATGACGTAGACGAGCGTATCGAGATCGGTGCCCTTCGCGACCGCGGCGAAGGCGATCGAGGGCCGAGGCGACGACGCGGCGCGGTCCGGAGCGTCGGCGGAGACGACGATCACGCGATCGAGGCCGGGCGTCTCGTCGAGCGCGGGCGACCAGACCGGTCCATCGCCGCCAGGCTTCGGCGTCGGCCTACTCGACGGTGACGGTCTTCGCCAGGTTGCGCGGCTGGTCGATGTTCAGGCCGCGGAGGCGGGCGATCCGGTACGCGAGCAGCTGGAGCGGGAGGACGGCGAGCGTCGCCTGCAGGAACGGGTGCGTGCGCGGGACGTAGATCACGTCGTCCGCGTGGTGCTGGACGTCCTCGTTGCCGTCGGTCGCGATCGCGATCACCTTCGCGCCGCGGGCGCGCGTCTCCTGGATGTTCGAGACGACCTTGTCGTAGACGTGCGAGTCGGTGGCGATGCAGACGACCGGCGTGTTCTCGTCGAGGAGCGCGATCGGCCCGTGCTTCATCTCGCCGGCCGAGTACGCCTCGGTCGGGATGTAGGAGATCTCCTTCAGCTTCAGCGCGCCCTCGAGGCAGACGGGCAGGCCGATGTGGCGGCCGAGGTAGAGGAAGAACGGCTTGTCGAAGTGCAGGCGGGCGATCTCCTCGATGATCGCCGGGTGGCCGCCGTCGAGGAACTCGGCGATCTTCGTCGGCAGGCCCTCGACCTCGAGCGCGAGCGCCGCGAGCTCCGCCTCGGACAGCGTCCGCCGAACCTGTGCGAGCTTCAGCGCGAGCACGTAGAAGAGCGAGACCTGGGCGGTGAACGTCTTCGACGCGGCGACGCCCATCTCGAGGCCTGCGCGCGTGTACAGGACCGCGTCGACCTCGCGGGTGATCTGCGTCCCCATCATGTTCGTCATCGCGACGGTATGCGCCCCGGATTCGCGCGCCAGGCGCATCGCCGCGAGCGTGTCGGCCGTCTCGCCCGACTGCGAGATGCCGATCACGAGCGTGTCCCTCGAAAGCACCGGGTTCCGGTAGCGCCATTCGCTCGCGATGTCGTGCTCGACCGGGATCCGCGCCCACTCCTCGATCACGTAGCGCGCCACGACGCCGGCGTGGTAGGCGGTGCCGCAGGCGAGGATGACGATGCGGCGGAGGTTGCGGATCTGCTCCTCGGTGAGGCCGAGCCCCTCGAGCTCGATCCTGCCGTGGCGGAGCCGGTCGCCGATCGTCTCGCGCACGGCGTCCGGCTGCTCGTAGATCTCCTTGAGCATGAACGTCTCGTAGCCGCCCTTCTCGGCGGCCTCGTCGTCCCAGTCGACCTCGTCCGTGGCGCGCTCGACGACGCCGTTCGAGACGCTGAAGAAGTCGGCGCCGGCAGGGGTGATGGCGACGATCTCGTCGTCCTCGATCAGCTGGATTCGGCGGGTCTCGCGGATGAACGCGGCGGCCGTCGACGCGAGGAACGTCTCGCCGTCGCCGACGCCGACGAGGAGCGGGCAGTGACGGCGTGCGCCGACGAGCAGGCCGGGGTGCGCCTCGTGGACGACGACGAACGCGAAGTGCCCCTCGAGGTCCGAGTACGCACGCTTGACGGCCTCGACGAGGTCGCCGTCGTACGAGCGCTCGATCAGGTGCGCGACGACCTCCGCGTCGGTCTCGGAGCTGAACTCGTGCCCGGAGTCCTCGAGCTCGTTCTTGAGCTCGCGGTAGTTCTCGACGATGCCGTTGAGGACGATCGCGACGCCGTGATCGCAGCCCGTGAGGGGGTGCGCGTTCGCCTCGCAGACGCGGCCGTGCGTCGCCCAGCGCGTGTGCCCGAGGCCCGTCGTCGCCGGCGAGCCGTTGTCGCCCGCGGCGCCGCGGAGGAAAGAGAGGTTGCCGACCGCGTGCACGTACTCGAGCCCGGCTCCCTCGAGCAGCGCGATCCCGGCCGAGTCGTAGCCGCGATACTCGAGTCGTTCCAGCCCTCGGAGCAGGAGCTCCTTACAGGGCCGCTGGCCGACGTATCCGATGATTCCGCACACGCGTAGCTCCTCTATCCGATTATGGGTGGGCGGAGCGCCGCCGTGAATCCCACGTTTGAGCGAGAGTGGTTGTTTCTCGCACGATTACCCCGAAACGACGACGAGCCCGGTCGATACACCGTTCCCGTCGGCGGAAACGGTCAACCGAGCTCTGCTGAGACGAGCGCGGCGATCCTAGCACAGAGGGCTTCGGCCTCCGCGGCGTCCGGGGCCTCGGCCAGGACGCGGACGAGCGGTTCCGTGCCCGACGGCCGGACGAGCACGCGCCCGCGCCCGTCGAGCTCGGCGTTGACGCGGTCGACCTCCTCCGCGACGGCCACGGGGACCCTCTTCTCCACGACGCGGACGTTCTCCTTCGCCTGCGGGTAGCGCTCCAGCACGGAGACCGCCTCCGAGAGGCTCCGGCCGCCGAGGGCGCCGCAGAGGAGGAGCCCGGCGGCCAGCCCGTCGCCGGTCACGTGCCCGTCGAGGTAGATGATGTGGCCCGACTGCTCGCCGCCGAGGACGGCTCCGCTCTCGTAGAGGGCGTCGAGGACGTAGCGGTCGCCGACGTCGGTCGTGAGCACGCGGATGTCGTGCTCGGCCATGAGCGAGTGGAAGCCGAGGTTCGTCATCGTCGTCACCGCGACGGTGTCGACGCCGCGGTCGAGCGCGAGGACGGCGAGGATCTGGTCGCCGTCGATCGCGTTGCCGTGCTCGTCGACCGCGAGCATCCGGTCGCCGTCACCGTCGAATGCGATGCCGAGGTCGAGTCCGGCGCTTGTAACAGTCTGTTGCAAGAGCGAGAGGTCGGTCGCGCCGCAGCCGACGTTGATGTTGTGCCCGTCCGGGCGGGCGGCCACGGGCGTCACGCGCGCGCCGAGCCGCTCGAAGGCCTCCGGCGCGATCGCCGAGTAGGCGCCGTTCGCGCAGTCGACCCCGACGCTCAGACCCGACAGGTCGGAGCCGAACCGCCCGAGCACGTGATCGAGATAGCTGCCGAGCGCGACCTCGATGTTGTCGATCCGGCCGTCGTCGGGATTCTGCGGCGCCGCGCCGAGGAGCTGCTCGACCGCCTCCTCGTCGGCGTCGGTCAGCTTGCGCCCCTGGCGGTCGAAGAGCTTGACGCCGTTGTACTCCGGTGGGTTGTGCGACGCGGAGATGACGACGCCGAGGTCGAGCCGGAGCAGCGCAACGGCGGGCGTCGGAAGCACTCCCGCGAGCACGGCGTTCCCGCCCGCCGAGGCGACGCCCGAGGCGAACGCCCGCTCGAGCTCCGGGCCGGTCGCCCGCGTGTCCCGGCCGATGAAGACGCCGCCGCCTCCGCACCAGAGCGTCGCGGCGCGGCCGAGCCGCTCGACGAACGCGGGTGTGAGATCCCGCCCGACGACACCGCGGACCCCGTCGGTCCCGAAATATCGACGCGCCACGGGGCGCGACGTCAGCGCTTCGAGAACTGCGGAGCCTTGCGCGCCTTGTGGAGGCCGGCTTTCTTCCGCTCGACCGCGCGGGCGTCGCGGGCGAGGTAGCCCTCACGCTTGAGCGGCACGCGCAGGTTCGGGTCGGCGTCGACGAGCGCTCGCGCGATCCCGTGCCGGACTGCGCCGGCCTGTCCGCTCGGGCCGCCTCCGTGGACGCGGACGCGGACGTCGTAGCGGCCCTCGAGGCCGGCGACGCGCAGCGGCGACTGCACCTGGACGCGATGGACCTGGCGCGGGAAGTAGTTGTCCAGCTCGCGCCCGTTGATCCACCAGGCCCCGTCGCCGGGGCGGAGGATGACGCGCGCGACCGACGTCTTGCGCTTGCCCGTGCCGAGGTACTGCGCGATCTGTGCCATCACCTCTCCAGTTGTAGTGGCTCGGGCTGCTGCGCGGTGTGCGGATGCTCGGGGCCCGCGTAGATCTTCAGCTTGGTGATCTGCTGACGCGCGAGCCGGTTGCGGGGGAGCATCCCCTTCACCGCCTTCCGCAGCACCTCCGTGGGGCGGCGCTGGAGCTGTTCGCGCATCGTGCGCGTGCGCAGGCCGCCCGGATAGCCCGAGTGCCGGTAGTACATCTTCTCGTCGAGCTTCTTGCCCGTGACCGCGATCTTCTCGGCGTTGACGACGACGACGAAGTCGCCGGTGTCGACGTGCGGCGTGTACTCGGGCTTGTTCTTGCCGCGGAGCGTGTCGGCGATCTGGGTCGCGAGCCGGCCGAGCGTCTGCCCCTCGGCGTCCACGACATACCAGCGGCGAGTCACCTCGCCAGGCTTTGCGGTCCACGTCTTCACGGCCGGGCGGGATGGTAGCAACCGCTCCGAGGGACGCCGAGCGCGGCGGCCAGCCGCCACAATGTGCGGGTGCGCACGCTCGTCGGCCTGTTCACGGTAGCGGCCGCCCTCGCGGCGACCGTGGCGGTGCCCGGCGCGGCGGATGCGGCCCGGGAGCCGACGCGGGCGGAACGAGCCGCCGTCACGGCCGCGCTGCCGGCGTGGCTGCGCCGCGAGCCCGTCGGCTGCGTCTGGCTCGACCTGTCGATGGCGAACGACGGGAGGTACGCCCTCGTCCGTCCGGTCGTGCTCAACCCGACGACGCAGCCGTGCCTCCGCTACGCCGCGAACGGCTACTGGATCCTGCGCAAGACGCTCCGGTGGCGCATCGTCTTCAACGGCTCGGACCCGCCGCCGTGCTCGTTGCGCGTCCCGCACGACCTGACGCCCTGCCTGCGCAGCTGAGCACGAGCCCGGTACGGAAGGCTGCCGCCCCGCCGTGCGCGGGGTGGCGGACGTAGGGGCCGCCGAGCACGCCGCGCGCCACGCGCCCGACCGGGATCGCCGTCCGGCCGCGTGCGACCTCCTCGAGGAACGGCAGGCCGCCAAGGACCTCGGCTCGGGTGGGCCGGCGGTTCGAGGTGAGCGTGCCCGGATGCGTCGGCACGACGTTCCAGAGCAGGACGTCCTCCTCGAGCCCGAGCTCGGCCAGGACGCGGTGGACGATCGTCGCCGTCGCCTCGGCCGGGCCTTGGCCGCTCAGCTGCCGCTCGGAAGTGAACGGGATGCCGCTGACGCGTGCGCCTCGGTAGCCGGCGGCCTCGCCGACGAGGACGAGCGGCGCGTCGCGGCGCGCGTCGAGATAGACGCGCAGGCGCTCGCGGAGGAGCGGCGAGCGGTACTGGTTGAACGTCTCGCCGATGCGTGTCTCGGCGAGCCGCTCGACGAGCATCCGGGTGCGGCCTTCCTGCGCCACGACCGTCATCGTCCTGCCCATCCCGGCGATGATGACGCCTGTGATCCAGGTGCGGACGCTCACCGACGGCGGGCAGCAGCCGGTCGACGTCGCCAACCTGCTGGCGGGCTTCCTCGGCGCGGCGACGAAGACGCTCGACCTCGCGCTCTACGACTTCGACCTCGGCTCGGCGACGGAAGGCATCGTGCGCGGGGCGATCGAGGCCGCGGCGGCGCGCGGCGTCCGGGTCCGGCTCGCGTACAACGTCGACCACCGCAACCCGATTCCGGTACCGCCGCCGCCGAAGTGCGTTCCCGAGGATGTCGAGGCGTTGCGCGTGCCGACGAAGGGGATCGCCGGCATCCCCGACCTGATGCACCACAAGTTCGTGATCCGCGACGGCTCGGCGGTCTGGACGGGGTCGACGAACTGGACGGACGACTCGTGGTCGCGCGAGGAGAACGTCATCGTCACGGTCGAGTCGGCGGAGCTCGCGGCGGCGTACACGATCGGCTTCGAGCAGCTCTGGCAGACGGGCGACGTGATGTCGAGCGGCCGCGTCGAGCCGCGACCGGTGCAGGTGGGGGAGACCGAGGTGCGGCCGTGGTTCTGTCCCGGCGAGGGCGAGGCGCTGTCGCACCGGATCGCGAAGGCGATCGGTCGCGCCCGGAGCCGCATCCGGATCTGCTCGCCGGTGCTGACGTCGGCACCGATCCTCGCGACGCTCGCGCAGGTCGTCTCGGACGGCAAGGTGGAGGTCTCGGGCTGCATCGACCTGACGCAGATCCGGGAGGTGCTCGGCCAGTGGCGCACCAACGGCGTCTCGGGCTGGAAGGTGCCGCTCCTCCGGACGATCCTCGAGCGCGGCTCGTTCTCGGGCAAGCACTCGACTCCGTGGAGGCCGGACAACGTCCACGACTACATGCACGCGAAGGTGACCGTCGCGGACGGCGTCGTCTTCTGCGGGAGCTTCAACCTCTCGCACTCGGGCGAGCGGAACGCCGAGGACATGGTCGAGCTCCACGACGCCGTGCTCGCGGAGCAGCTCGCGGCGTTCGTCGAGTCGGTGCGGGGCCGCTACCCCGCGGTCTCGCCCGCCGATCTCGGCTAGAGGCCGGGCGTGGACAACGAGGCGGTCGCGCAAAAGCTCGAGTCGTTCGCGGCCCTCCTCGAGCTCGCCGAGGCGAACCCCTACTCCTCGCGCGCCTACCGCCGCGCCGCGGCCCTCGTGCGAGGGCTTCCGGTTCCGGTCGCGCCGATCGTGGCGGCGGGCCGGGCGCGCGAGATCAGCGGGGTCGGGCCCGGGATCGAGAAGCGCCTCCGCGAGCTCGTCGAGACCGGCACGATCGCGGAGCTCGACGAGCTCGAGCGCGAGCTCGCGCCGGAGCTCGTCGGACTCGGGCGGTTTCTCGGCCTGTCGGCGCGGCGGGCCGTCGAGCTGTTTCGCACCCTCGGCGTTCGCAGCCTCGACGAACTGCAGGCCGCCGCCGCGGCCGGTCGGCTGCGGGAGGTGCCGGGGATCGGCCCGCGGAACGAGGCGAGGCTGCTCGAACGGCTTGCGCAGGCGGGCCGGCCGGAGCCGAGGCAAGGGCTCCTCCTCCACCGGGCGCGCGAGCTCGTCGCGCGGATCGCGGAGGCACTCGGCGGGCAGGCGGCAGGCGACCCGCGCCGCTTCTGCGACTCGTCGCACCGGCTCGCGGTCGTGTGCGCGGCGTCCGACCCGGGCCCCGTGCTCGACGGGTTCGAGCGGCTGCCGGAGGTCGTCGCCGTCGTCGAACGCGGGGAGCGGCGGGCGGTCGGCGTCACCGTCGAGGGCGTTCCGATCGAGGTGGTCGCGGCGAAGCCGGCTCGCTTCGGCACCGAGCTCGTGCGGGCCACCGGCTCCGACGCCTACGTCGAAGCGCTCGAGCCCCTCCCGGACGCCGCCGACGAGGCCGAGGTCTACGAGCTGCTCGGCATCCCGTTCTGCCCGCCGGAGCTCCGCGAAGAGCCGTTCCGGGGCGAGCCGCCGCCGCTCGTCGGCCTGGACGACATTCGCGGCGAGCTCCATTGCCACACGACGGCCTCGGACGGCCGGGCGAGCGTCGAGGAGATGGCCCGCTCGGCGATCGAGCGCGGCTACGAGTACCTGGCGATCTGCGACCACACGCCGGCCGTCGGCGCCGTTCGCGGCCTCACGCCCTCGGACCTGCGCCGGCAGGGCGAGGAGATCGCCCGCGTCAACGAGGGCCTCGCTCCGTTCCGCGTGCTGCGGGGGATCGAGTGCGACATCCTGCGGGACGGGAGCCTCGACCTCCCGGACGACGCGCTCGCGGAGCTCGACTGGGTGCAGGCCAGCGTCCACGGCGGGCAGCGGATGCCGGGGGTCGAGATGACGAGACGCGTCGAGGCGGCGCTGCGAAACCCGTTCGTCCGCTGCCTGAGCCATCCGAAGGGCCGCTACATCAACCGGCGGCCGGAGAACGAGCTCGACCTCGGACGCCTCATCGAGGTCGCACTCGAGACCGGCGTCGCGCTCGAGGTGAACGGACTCCCGGACCGGCTCGACCTGCGCGGCGAGCACGTTCGGCTCGCGCTGGAGGCGGGCGTGCCGCTCGTCTGCTCGACCGACGCGCACTCGACCGCGGGCCTCGGGAACATGCTGCTCTCCGTCGGCACGGCCCGCCGCGGCTGGGCGACGGCGGCCGACGTGCTGAACACGCGGCCGTGGGCGGCGATCGGCCGCCGCTGAGGCTGCTAGCCGGCGGCGTCCTCGGCGCGCTCTCCGTGCTCGACGATGTCGCCCTCCTGGAAGAGGATCCCCTGGAGGATCTCGCGGAATGCGGGCTTGCGCCGCATCAGGAACTCGAGGTCCATCCCGAAGTGCTTGAACTCCTCTTCCTGCGCGTTCTCCATGATCGCGCGCGCCTCGCCGTCGCGCTCGAGTGCGAGCCGCTGCTCGTACCAGCCGATCGCTTCTGCCTCTTCGATCAGCGACGTGCAGATCCGGGCGAAGGTGCGCGTCTCCTCGGGCAGCTCCGACGCGGGCTCGTGGTACTGCTCGAATGGCACCGCCGCAGCCTAGCGAACCGGTTGCGCCGGTCAGCCGAACGATCCCCGGAACCCGACGAAGGAGGCTCGAGATGCCGGTTGTGATGTCGATGCGCTGGGCGGGCGTGACCCCCGAGCAGTACGACGCGGTGCGCAAGGCGGTGAACTGGGAGGGCGAGGCGCCGGCGGGCGGGACTCTTCCACGTCTCGTGGTTCGACGCGAACGGGCTTCGCGTGACGGATCTGTGGGAGTCGGCCGCGGACTTCGAGCGGTTCACGAGCGAGCGGCTGATGCCGGGTGTCCAGCAGGTCGGGATCGCGGGGGAGCCTCAGGTCGAGTTCAACGAGGCACACGCATTCTTCGCGCCCGGCTTCGGCGGGTAGGAGATCGCGCCCGGGCGGCGAAGGGCGGCGGTGTCAGTCCGAAGGAGGAGAGTGGAGATGACTGAGACCGCCAAGCCACAGAAGCCGGTCCGCAAGCGAGCACCCCGCCGCAAGGTCGTCGAGATCAATCAGGAGACGATCGAGCGCCGGGCGTACGAGCTGTGGGAGTCGGGAGTCGAGGGCGACGAGCTCGCCCACTGGCTCCGTGCCGAACAGGAGCTCCGCGCCGCGTAAGCGTGGGGGAGGCTGCGGCCTCCCCCACGAACCTCAGTCGAGCCCGGGAATCACCGCGGCCGACTCGGAGTTCCAGCTGAAAGTCGTCGTCGGAGGAGAGCGGTGGGCGAGCAACTCCGGCGGGTACCGCGGCAGCCGGCCGGCGAGCTCGCTCCGGTTGCACGGCTCGTCGGAGAGGCGGACGGCGATCCCTTCGTCGCGCCGGCGGACGCCCAGCCCGTCGAGCGCGGGTTCGACGAGGCGCCGGTACGGCTCTCCGAACCAGGTGAGCCAGACGGGGACATCCGGGATGCCGTCCCACCAGGCGCCGCAGACAGTCGGATCGCCGATCGTCTGCCCGTCGGCCCACAGCCTGCTGCCCTTCGCGATCCAGCCGTCAGTCGTCGAGGCCGCGGCGTAGAACGCGCCGAAGGCGGCTGCGCATTCGACGAACAGATCGACGGCCGCTTCCCGCCAACGCGTTCCGCAAGCGCGCTGGCGTCGAATTGCGCATGCACCCACGCGCGATGCTGGCCGCCGTTTTCAGGCGGAAGCCAGTGCGGGCCGCTCGCCGAGCCGCCGAAACACGGCGGCGTCGCGCTCCAGTAGAAGCTGATTGCCGCCGCTCGCCATGCTGCGCAGAATCCCGCCTGCCCGGTCTCGGCGAAGCGACCCTGGAGCGGCTCGAAGTCGCCGAAACGACGCGGAAGGGCCTCCGGGAGGAGCCGCCGCGCCAGTTGCAAGAACGCCTCACACGCCACGCCCGCTCGCCAGCGTGACGGCGAAAGCGCCCAGTCGAGGTCGACCGTCCGGATCCGCTCGTCTGACGTCGGGGCGGGGAAGCGCCCGCCCGCCGCGCGGCCAGAGCAGCTTGTCCTGCTGCGGGTCGAACGCGCCGCCGTCGAATCGCTCGGCGAGCTGCCGGGCGAGCTTCCGCGCGAGGGTCAAGTCGGCACTTGCGCCTTCCGGAACCGACACCTCGAGAAGCCAGCGCGGCGCGAGCACCGCGCCCGCCAGCTCGTCGTCGAGGTCGTCCAGCTCGACCCCGACGGGTCCATCCACCACGATCGGAGGGCCTCCGGGCCGCCGATAGACGGCCAGCTGGCCGTCCGCGAGGCTCCCCTCGACGACGAGGCCGGCGGTCAGGTCGCCGATCAGCTCGTCGGACGGGCGCGCGGCGGTTGCTACGCGAAGGTCGTACGACACATCGCTACTCCCACTCGATGGTCGACGGCGGCTTCGAGGAGAGGTCGAGCGCGACACGGTTCACGCCGGGGATCTCGTTCGAGATGCGGCTCGAAATCGTCTCGAGCAGGTCGTACGGGAGGCGCGCCCAGTCGGCGGTCATGGCGTCTTCGGACGTGACCGCGCGGATCACGATCGGGTAGGCGTACGTCCGCTCGTCTCCCTGGACGCCGACCGAGCGGATCGCCGGCAGCACGGCGAAGCATTGCCAGAGCTCGCGGTAGAGGCCGGCGCGGCGGACCTCCTCGAGCAGGATCGCATCGGCCTCCCGGAGGATCTCGAGCCGCTCGCGCGTGACCTCGCCGATGATCCGGATCGCGAGCCCGGGCCCGGGGAACGGGTGGCGCCAGACCATCGCCTCCGGCAGGCCGAGCTCCTCGCCGACGCGCCGGACCTCGTCCTTGAAGAGCGAGCGCAGGGGCTCGACGAGCTCCATCTTCATGTCGGCCGGGAGGCCGCCGACGTTGTGGTGCGACTTGATCTTCGCGGCGACGCCCTCCGTGCCGCCCGACTCGATCACGTCCGAATAGAGCGTGCCCTGGACGAGGAAGCGGAGCCGGCCGAGCCGGCCGGCCTCCTCCTCGAAGACGCGGACGAACTCCTCGCCGATCCGGCGGCGCTTGTCCTCCGGGTCGGAGACGCCGTCGAGCCTCGCGAGGAAGCGGCCGGCCGCGTCGACGTGGACGAGCGGCACGTGGAAGTGGCGCTCGAAGGTCTCGACGACCTGCGCCGCCTCGTCCTTGCGCAGGAAGCCGTGATCGACGAAGACGCACGTCAGCTGATCGCCGATCGCCTTGTGGACGAGCAGCGCCGCGACGGCCGAGTCGACGCCGCCCGAGAGCGCGCAGAGGACGCGCTCGCGGCCGACCTGGGCGCGGATGCGCTCGACCTGCTCCTCGATCACGGCCGTCGCCGTCCAGGCGGGCGGCGCGCCGGCGACGGCGTAGAGGAAGTTCTTGAGGAGATCGGTGCCGTGCGGCGTGTGGACGACCTCCGGGTGGAACTGGACGCCGTACAGCCGGCGGTCCGCGTCCTCGAAGGCGGCGATCGGCGTCGACAGCGAGCCTGCGGTGACGTGGGCGCCCGCCGGAGGGGCGGTCACCGAGTCGCGGTGGCTCATCCAGACGGTCTGCCGGCCGGGGAGGCCCTGGAAGAGCTCGCTTGCGCGCGCGTCGAGCTCGGTCTTCCCGAACTCGGAGACGCCGGTGCGCTCGACGCGGCCGCCGAGGTCGAGCGCCATCAGCTGCATGCCGTAGCAGATGCCGAGCGTCGGGATCCCGAGCTCGAAGATGGCGGGGTCGACGCGCGGCGCCTCGTCCGCGAAGACGGAGGCCGGGCCGCCGGAGAGGACGATCGCGTGCGGGTTGCGCGCCCGGATCTGCTCGGCGTTGACCCCGTGGCCGACGAGCTCGGAGTAGACGCGGCACTCGCGGACGCGCCGCGCGATCAGCTGCGCGTACTGCCCGCCGAGGTCGAGCACGAGGACGGGCCGCTCCTCGGGAGCGCGCTCCGGCAGCGGCACGACGTTGGGCTCCGCGACGATCGAGCCAGGCTAACAGCCGGGCTGGACGAGGCTGTCCGCTGCAGGCCGCCGGCTGTTGATAAGGGGCCAGGCCCCGTCGCTCGGCCGAAACGGACGCTCTGCCCGCTGGACCGCACGGCGCGAAGGCGCCTGCCGAGCCGCGATTCGTCCGCTCCGGGCACGTCCGGGGGCCTGGCCCCGGCGATCGCCTGAAAGCGACGACGAAACGCAACCGTCCCGCTCCGGGCCATGTCGGGAACGGCCGGGACTCGTCCGGCCCCCGGGGCGCGGGAGCTGCATGCCTTCAGCGCCTGTAGTTCGGCGCGTCCTTGGTGATCGTGATGTCGTGCGGGTGGCTCTCGCGGAGCCCCGCTCCCGTGATCCGCACGAAGCGGGCGGCCTTCAGGTCGGCGACCGTCGCGGCGCCGCAGTAGCCCATCGCCTGGCGGAGGCCGCCTACGAGCTGGACGAGGACGTTCTGGACCGGGCCCTTGTAGGGGACGCGGCCCTCGATGCCCTCCGGGACGAGCTTGTCGACGTCCTCGACGTCGCCCTGGAAGTAGCGGTCCTTCGAGAACGAACGCGCCTTCATCGCGCCGAGCGAGCCCATGCCGCGGTACTCCTTGAACCGCTCGCCGTGGGAGACGACGACGTCTCCGGGCGCCTCGTCCGTTCCGGCCAGGAGCGAGCCGAGCATGACCGTGTCGGCGCCGGCCGCGAGCGCCTTCGCGACGTCGCCGGACGACGTCATCCCGCCGTCGGCGATCACCGGGACGCCGTGGCGCGACGCCACCCCCGCGATGTCGTGGATCGCCGTGATCTGCGGCACGCCGACGCCGGCGACCACCCGGGTGGTGCAGATCGAGTTGTGGACGATGACGTTGTTCGCCACGAAGCTGTGAGTCGGGCAGTCGACCTCGATGTCGTAGACGGGGATCTCGACGTCGAGATCGTCGCGGCCGAGCCGCTTCACGACCTGGAACTCGTCGAGGTGCCGCTTCTCGTGCGTCGCGTTCAGGCGCGCGCGATACGAGGTGCGGCAGCGCTCGTCGCCCGTCCCGACGAGCCCGCCCGCCGACCCGGACTCGGCGTGGTAGTTCGGGAAGCTCCCGCGCAGGAGGAAGCAGAGCAGTCCGAACAGCTCGACAAGCTGAGGGGACGTGTTGTGGAAGCACAGGCGCCCGCCCGCCTCGCGGTAACCGTCGCGCTCCGTCAGCCCGTCGAAGAGACCCTGGAGGTAGAGTGGGTTCCCGCAGATGTACCGGCTCGGCAAGTGCTTTTCCTGACGCTTCCCGAACTCGGTGAGGAGGCGGGCCCACTGCAGCGAGTAGAAGAGGATCTCGAGCGTGCGCGGACCCCGCGTCACGCGAGCCTCGGCGCCCGACACGGCTTGTAGACAGCGTACGAGCTTCCTCGCCGTCTCGTGCTCCTCAGGCCCGAGGTGCCAGCCGACTCGCCCGAGCACCGAATTCCGGCTCTTCGCGATGAACGCGTCGCCATCGCCGAGGAACGTCCCGAAGACGTAGCCCAGCTCGTACGAATCCGAGAACTCGATGCGGTACCGGGCAAGCTGCTTGTCCTTGCGAATCGCGAACTCGCGGAGGTCGACCTCGAAGCCGTCAGGGACGTCGAACGCGATCCGTCGCGGCGCGAGGAACGCCGCGCGCGACAGCTCGCCGACCTCCTTCCAGACGAGCTTCCGCTCGCCGAGCCGCGTCGGCTGCTCGAGAACGCGCGCGTAGCCACGAGAGGCGACCGAGGAGGCCCTCGTCGTCGAAAGGTCGCCGACGAAGTGCAGGTGATCCGGGGTGACGACAGTCTCCTCGTACCAGCCGACGTGGCGGCTCGCCACCACGGGCCGGACGCCCGTGCACCAGGCGCGAAGCACCGTCACCGGCTCGCCCAGCATGTTGATCACGCGGTCGCCGGCCCGGACGTCCTCGATGTTCCGGTACGTCGCGTCCGCCATCAGCACGCGGGTGCCCGCGGCGAAGCAACCCGGACCGACCCCGGCCTTCACGGCGTCCGCCCCCGCGTCGATCAGCGCCTCGGCCGCCTCGGCGGTCGCGATGTTGCCGACGACGAGCTCGACGCCCGGCAGCCGGCGGCGCAGCTCGCGCGCCATGCGGATCACGTTCTCCGAGTGGCCATGGGCGGTGTCCAGAACGAGCACGTCCGCCCCGGCGTCGACCAGCGCCGACGCACGCTCGAGAGCGTCCGACCCGACGCCGACGGCCGCGCCGGCACGGAGGCGCCCTTGCGAGTCCTTCGTCGCGAGCGGGTACTCGATCCGCTTCTGGATGTCCTTCACGGTGATCAGCCCGCGCAGGCGGCCCTCGGCGTCGACCACCGGCAGCTTCTCGATCCGGTGGCGGCTGAGGATCTGCATCGCCTCGTCGAGCGTCGTCCCGACCGGCGCGGTGACGAGGTTGCGGGAGGTCATCAGCGCCGAGACCGGCTGGTCGACGTCGCGCTGGAAGCGCAGGTCGCGGTTCGTCAGGATCCCGACGAGGCGCTCGTCCTCGTCCGTGATCGGCACGCCCGAGATGTGGTACGTGGCCATCAGCTCGAGCGCGTCCGCGACGAGATCGTGCGGGCGGAGGGTGACCGGGTCGACGATCATCCCCGACTCCGAGCGCTTCACGCGGTCGAGCTCCGCGACCTGGTCCGCGATCGAGAGGTTGCGGTGGAGGATCCCGATCCCGCCGGCGCGCGCGAGCGCGATCGCGAGCCGCGCCTCCGTGACGGTGTCCATCGCCGCCGAGACGACGGGGATCTGGAGCTCGATCCCGCGCGTGAGGCGCGTCGCGGTCGAGACGTCGTTCGGGAGCACCGACGACGCCGCCGGCTGCAGCAGCACGTCGTCGAAGGTGAGGCCTTCCTTCGCGAACTTGCGCTCGAGCTCGAGGAGGCGCTCGACGTCCTCGGTGCGCAGCTCGACGCTCAAGGCCGCCGATGCTACCAGCGCCTCGGGACGCTTCGGTCCGGGCCGAAGGGCGCAGCAGGTACCGTCGGGATATGGCCGACCAGCGCCTCGAAGCCGCCGTCGCCGCCCGGTTCCTGGCGGTCAACGGCGACCATCCGATGACGCCGGCGGACGACGCCTACGTCTCGGCCTGGTACGTGCCGCTCGAGGAGCTCCCGGCCGACGCCGACGAGCTCCGCCGACTGATCCTCGCGAACCGCCTGCCGCTGCCCGGCTACATCCGCTCCGACGGCGCCCAGATGGTCGCCCGCGATCTGCTCGAGCTCGCCCAGCACGCCGGCGGGTTCGACGAGCTCCCGACGTGGTTCGCGGCACACTTCGACGAGCCGGCGAAGGCGGTCGCCGAGTGGGACGCCTACCTCGCGGGCCACTACGTCTGCCTGCGCGACGTGACGCCGGAGACCATGAAGCGGAAGGACGAGCTCGTCGCCGCGATCGAGGCGCACCTTGCCGACCCGCGCGGCGACGACGCCTGGCTCGAGAGCCTCCACCGGGCGGTCGACGAGCTGGACGAGCTCGAGCCGCCGTTCGCGCCGTACGACCGGCTCCGCTTCGGCGGGCCGGTCTCGCGCGACCGCCTGATCGACGCCGTGCGCGCCCGCTACCCGGTCCGCACCGCGCTACGGCGCTGAGCCGGCGCTCGCCGGCAGGCGCTCCTCGACCTGCACCTGGGCGACGAGGCGGCCGGCGTCGCGCGGCTCGAAGACGCCTGCCCCGACCTGCAGCGTCGACGCGGTTCCCGTCGCGACCGCCTTGCGGAGCCAGTCCTCGGGCTTCCCGCCCTCGAGCCAACCCCCGACGAGCCCGGCGAGGAACGCGTCGCCCGCGCCGACCTCGGACACGGCCTCGACCTGCGGCGCGTGCACCTTGTAGCGCCTCGCCGGGCCGCGCTTCTCGCGCAGGAGGCCGAAGCAGCCCTCGTCGTAGGTGATCAGGACGTTGCGCGCGCCGATGTCGGCGAACTCGTCGAGCGCGGCGAGGAAGTCGTCGTCGTCGTGGAACTCCTGGCCGGCGATCGCCTCCGCCTCGCGCTCGTTCGGGGACACGAGGAACGGCTCCGCCTCGAGCCCGAGCCTGAGCGGTTCGCCCTCGGAGTCGAGCGCCGTCTGGACGCCGCGCCGGTTCAGGTCGCGGATGGCCTCGCCGTAGAAGTTCGCCTCGACGCCGCGCGGCAGCGAGCCGGCGAAGATGACCATCTCGGCGCCGCGGCTCAGGTAGTGGAGCTTGTCGAGGAGCATCTCGATCTCCGCAGGCTCCACCTGCGGGCCCCATTCGAGGATCTCCGTGTGCGTGTTCGTGGTCGGGTCGACGACGGCCGTCGACATCCGCGACTCGTCGGCGATCCGCACGAAGTCGTTGAGGATCGCCTCGGCCGTCAGCTCCTCGATGATCCTCGTGCCCGTGCGGCCGCCGGCGAGCCCGGTCGCGACGACGGGGATCCCGAGCCGTTTCAGCGCGCGGGCGACGTTGATGCCCTTGCCGCCGGCGAGGGTCAGGCCCTGGCTCGCGCGGTGGCGGTGACCGCGCTGGAAGTTCGGGACGGAGAGCGTCCGGTCGAGCGCGGCGTTGAGCGTGACGGTCACGATCATCAGAACCAGCTCCAGACGTGGTGGACGACGCGTTTCGCATACCAGCGGACACGGCCGAAGAAGCCGGGCTTGCCGATCGACGACGCTGCGACGAGCGGCTCGCTCGCGAGCAGCTTCGGCCCGGCGAAGACGTCGACGCGGCCGAGCCGCTGACCGCGCACGACCGGGAGCCGGACGACGGCCGGCGCGACGACGCGCTCCTGCAGCGGCCGGTCGACGCGGATCACGCGGTAGATCCGGCGTCGCACCACGAGGTTCACCGCCGGCTTGCCGTAGCCGGTCTTCGCGGTCGCGTACACCCAGCGCGAGCCGATCACGGGCGCGACGCGGTAGCGCGAGAGACCCCACGCGAGGAGCGCCGTGAGGTCGGAGTTCCGCTGCGCGCGCGACGGCTCGCCGAGCAGCGTCGCGTAGATCGTGACGCCGCGGCCGCGCGCCGCGGCGACCTCGGACCAGCCGGCGCCGCTCGTGTGGCCGGTCTTGACGCCGATCAGATCGGGAAAGGTCGAGAGGAGGTCGTTCCAGGTGTGGAGCGTCCGGCCGCCGGAGATCGTCGCCGTCGTCTGCGCGACCACCTGGCGGATGAACGGATTCTTCATCGCGATCCGCGCGAGCCGGCTCACGTCGTGGGCGCTCGAGTAGTGGCCGTACTGGTCGAGGCCGTCCGGGTTCGCGAAGTGCGTCTCGGTCAGCCGGAGCGCCTTCGCCTTCTCGTTCATCAGCTCGACGAAGGCACTCTCGCTCCCGTGCCCGACGTACTCGGCGAGCGCGAAGGCCGCGTCGTTCGCGCTCTGGATCAGCGCGCCCTCGATCAGGTCGTGCACCGTGATCCGCTCGCCCGCCCGCAGGTTGATCGTCGACTCGCCGACCGACGCCGCCTGCGGTGCGACCGTGACGACGTCGCCGAGCTTCGCGTGGTCGAGGGTGACGAGCACCGTCATCAGCTTGGTGATGCTCGCGATCGGCAGCCGCTCGCGGTCGTCGTAGTGCAGGAGCACCTCGCCGGTGACGCCGTTCTGGACGAGGTACGCGCGGCCCTCCGGGTGCGGCGGAGCCGCGACGGCGGGGGCTGCCAGGGCGAGAGCGGCTCCGGCGACGGCGATTCGCCGCTTCACGGCCGGAAGAGTAGCCCCCGGCTCAGCGGACGCGGATCCGCTCCCCCGGCACGATGCTCTCCGGCTTCAGGCCCGGGTTGAAGAGGAGCAGCTGGTGGATCGACGTGTGGAACCGCTCGGCGATCTGGCCGAGCGTGTCCCCGTAGCGGATGCGGTAGTAGACGCGCTTCGAGAGCGGGACGCGCGACTGCTCGGTGCGCTTGTGCGCCGGCGGCGGCGTCGCGGACGCGGTGTGGCGGATCGCGTCGCGAACGGCGAACACGGCGACGGTGACTGCGCCGAGCAGGAGCGCCGGCGCCGCGATCCGCAGGAACGTCCGCTTGACTACCAGCCAGAAGCGGCCCACACCTCTCCCTTCAGCCGCGCGGCCTCGGCGGCGGCGGCCGTGCGCCAGTCCGCTCCCTCGACGCGGAAGGCGTAGATCACCGAGCGCGAGACGGTGACGAGCGCACTCGCGGGCCCGCTGGTGAACGCGCGCGCGACGTCGGCGGGGGTCGCGCCCTGGGCGCCGACGCCCGGAAGGAGGAGGACGGCCTGCGGCAGGAGCCGGCGGGCGTCGCCCACGGCGCGCGGGAAGGTGGCGCCGACGACGGCGCCGACGCTCGAGAGTCCGTGGTCGCCGACGAGCTCCTCGCCGAGCTCGGCCACGAGCATCGCGACGTGGTGCCAGACCGGCCGGCCGTCGGAGAGGACGAGGTCCTGGACGTCCGAGCCGCCGCGGTTCGACGTCTTGACGAGGCAGAAGAGCCCACCGCCCGCTCGCCGGCAGGCGGCGACGAACGGCTCGAGCGAATCGCGGCCGAGGTACGTGTTGACGGTGACCGCGTCGGCGAGCGGAGGCCCGCCCTCGCGCGGCTCGAGGAACGCCGTCGCGTAGGCGCGGGCCGTCGAGCCGATGTCGCCGCGCTTCGCGTCCGCGACCACGAGCAGGCCGGCCGCGCGGGCGTAGTCGCAGACCTGCTCGAAGACGCGCATCCCGTCGGCGCCCAGTAGCTCGAAGAACGCGATCTGCGGCTTCACGCCGACGACGTACGGTGCGACCGCGTCGATCAGCCCGGTGCAGAAGCGGGCGCACGCGTCGGCGGCGTCGGCGCGTCCGAGCTGCGCCGCCGCGCGGAGCTCGACGGGGAGCAGGTCGAGCTGCGGATCGAGCCCGACGACGAGCTGGCTGCGGCGCCGCGCGACCATCTGGGCGAGCCGGTCGGCGAACGGCGTGACGGCAGCCACGTCTGGCGCTCTGGCCGGCGCAAAACCCTCCATAGCTCAGACTTAAGCTAGCGCGCGGCCCGGGCGCAAGGAGCGCGCGCAGGGAGCCGCCGCGGACTCCCTGCGCCCGCCTGGATTCTCCTAGCCGCGAACGGCCTGCTTCAGCGAGCTGCCGGCCGTGAACTTCGGCACGGTCGCCGCAGGAATCTGGACCTTCTCGCCGGGCTGGCGCGGGTTGACCCCCATCCGCGCCGCGCGGTGCTGCGTCGAGAACTTGCCGAAGCCGGTGAAGTTGACGGTGTCGCCCGCCTTCAGGGCGTCGGTGACGGCGTCGAGGAACGCGTCGACTGCTCTGGTGGCGTCCCGGCGGTTCAAGCCGCTCTTCGAGGCCACCTTGTCCACAAACTCTTGCTTCGTCACGTAATCACTCCCTCTGCATCGACGGCGGGTCCGGGCAGACTAACACCCGGGTCGTTTCGGCTCAACCAAGCCATTTTGCGGCGCTTTTTCACGCTGCGAGGAGTTCCTTCGCGGTAAACAACGGGCGCAACCGTACCGCGAAGCGCGCGAGGGCGTCGGCACCGCCCTCCTCGCGATCGACGACGGCGACCGCGGTGCCGCACTCGAGGCCCGCCTCCCGCAGCGCGCGCACCGCCTCCACCGCCGCGCCTCCCGAGGTGACGACGTCCTCGACGAGGCAGACCCGTTCGCCCGGCTGGAACGCGCCTTCGAGCCGGTTGCCGGTCCCGTAGCCCTTCGCCTCCTTTCGGACGATCAGGAACGGCAGACCCGTTGCGAGCGACGTCGCCGACGCGAGCGCGACGGCGCCGAGCTCCGGGCCGGCGAGACGGACCGCCCCGGGCTCGGCCTCGGCGACGCTCGCCGCCAGCCGCTCGGCGATCGCACGCAGCAGCTCCGGAAGCGTCTCGAACCGGTACTTGTCGAGGTAGTAGCGCGAGCGCCGGCCCGAGCGGAGCACGAAGTCGCCCTCGAGGTAGGCGTGCTCGCGGAGCGCCTTTCGGAGCTCGTCGTCGGTCACGCGCGGGCGGCGTCGAGCACGTCGCGCGCGAGCGGCAGCAGGCGGTCCCCGTCGGCCGAGCCCTCGGTGAGCGAGACCATCGAGCCGTCCTCGTAGTAGAGGTCGACGCGATCCGGCCGGCGCGCGAAGCGGCGACGGTAGAGGATCACCGCCGCGAACGAGCCGAGCGCGAGCAGGAAGGCGGTGCGGAGCCGGTGGCTACTCGGTTCGGGCGTCGTCTCGTCCATCGGTCTCCTCCTCCTCGGCCGGGGCCTTCGCCGGCTTCTTCCTCGCCGCCGGTCTCGGCTTCGCCTCTTCGCCCTCGGGGTGGGCCACGTCGCGCAGGCAGGTCTTGAGGTCGTAGAAGACGAGCCCGACCGTCGGCTCGGGCGTCGTCGTCGCCGCGACGAGGAGCTCGCCCTCGCGGACGACGAAGACGCTGCCTTCCGACGTGGCCGCCTCGAGCTGCACGATCGGCGTCTCCGACCGGCCGCGCACCTCGTCGACTGCCGCGACGAGCTCGCGTGCCGCGGCGGCGAGCCGCCGGGAGCGGTCGCCGTCGGCAAGCGTCGAGCCGAGCACCTCGCCGTCCGCCCTCGTCACGACCGCCGCGCGGATCTGCGAGGAGATCTCGGTCAGGTTCGACAGCGCCTCGGCCGCGTTCATCGGCGCCAAACTAACAGGCCGTCGCGGCCAGGGCGTAGCGTTCGCGCACGTGAGGAGCGAAGCCCGTGCGTGAGCCGTTCGGCAAGTTCTTCGCCGATCGCGGGACGCACCTCGCCGCGATGATCGCCTACTTCGCGCTGATGTCGTTCGTGCCGCTGCTCTTCCTCGCGCTCGCGCTCCTCGGTCTCTTCGGCCGCGCCGGCGAGTCGAGCTACCTCGTCCGCGAGCTCAAGCACACCCTGCCGAGCAGCTCCGTCTCGAGCATCGTCACGGTGGTCCAGGCGATCCAGAGCAACGCGGCGACGCTCGGCGTCGCCGGGGGCGTCGCGCTCGGCTGGACCTCGCTCTCGCTCTTCAGCGTGCTCGAGTCGGCGTTCAACATCGTCTACGGGCGGCCGAACCGGCCGTTCCTGCGCGGGAAGGCGCTCGCGCTCCTGTTCATGCTCTTCGGGCTCGTGACCCTGTTCGTCGGTCTGCTGGTCGGCTCGATCGGCGTCGACCTGCTGAACCGGCATGCGCACGGATTCATCGGGAACGCGGCGATCGCGTACGTCCTCTCGATCCTCGTCTCCGCGTTCTTTGCCTTCCTCTTCCTGTTCTCGGCCTACTACCGGCTGACGAACGCCCGGCTGACGGCGCGCGAGGTGCTGCCCGGCGCGCTCGTGGCGACGGCGGCGCTCGAGACGACCTTCCAGATCCTGCCGCTCTACCTGCGACTCTCGAAGCACGTGCCCGCGCTGCAGGCGTTCGGCGGGCCGGCGATCCTGCTCGTCTGGCTGTACGTGATGGCGAACGTGATCGTCTTCGGCGCCGAGGTCAACTACTGGCTCCGCCACGGCGGGCGGTTCTGGTCGTTCTTCCAGCTACCGCGCCCCCGGTTCTTCCGCCGCGCCGGCGGCGTCGCGTAGCGCCCGCGCAGCCCGGGCCCGGTGCGAGTGCCCGCGCTTCCAGGCGTCGCCGAGCTCCGCGACCGTGCGCTCCTCGCCGTCCGGCACGAAGATCGGGTCGTAGCCGAAACCCTCCGAGCCGCGGGGCTCGGAGGCGATGCGGCCGGCGAGCTCGCCGCGTCCGGAACGCTCCTCGCCCGCCGGCGAGATCGCGACGAGCTCGCAGACGTAGCGCGCGCGGCGGCCGTCGCCCTCGACGCCGGCAAGCGCCTCCAGCAGCCGGGCGACGGGATCGTTCCCGCCGAAGCGCGCGGCGTGATGCCCCGGGGCGCCGCCGAGGCCGTCGACCTCGATGCCGGAGTCCTCGCCGAGCATCCACGCGTCCGGCGGGCCGACCGAGCGTCCGAAGCGGGCCTTCACGAGCGCGTTCTCGCGGTACGTCTCACCGTCCTCCGGTGGATACCCGTCGGCGTCGAGCGGCTCGATCGTCCAGTCCGGGAGCACCGCCCGCAGCTCCGCCAGCTTGTGGGCGTTGCGCGAGCAGAGGCGGACGGTCAGCGCACCCAGCGCGCCTCCTCGACCTCCTCGAGCTCGGCCACGTCGTGCAGCGCCTGCGCCTGACGGCCGCGGTCGACGCGGACCTCGAGCTCGAGTCGCCGGCCGTCGCGGCGCAGCGCGAGCAGGTCGCTCTCGCGCTCGATCGCGTCGAGGACGCGACCCGCCTGTGCGCCTTCGGCGAGCTCGACCGTCATCCGCCAGGCGGCGCGCTGCGGGAGCATCCGCTCCTTGAGCCGCTCGAGCGGCCGGAGGCTGACGACCCCGACCACCGTCGCCAAGATGGCGCCCTGCCAGTAGCCGGCGCCGGCGGCGAGCCCCACCGCGGCGACGAGCCACAGGCTCGCTGCGGTGGTCAGCCCGCGAATGCTGAAGCCCTGCCGGAAGATGACGCCGGCGCCGAGAAAGCCGATGCCCGTGACGATCTGCGCCGCGATGCGGCCCGGGTCGGCGCGGACCGACGGGTTGCCGCTCGTCAGGAAGTCGCGGAACCCGTAGGCCGAGACGAGCGTGAACAGCGCCGAGCCGAGCGAGACGAGCATGTGCGTCCGGAGGCCCGCCGCCTTCTCGTCGAGCTCGCGCTCGAGCCCGATCGCGCCTCCGAGCGCGGCGGCGACCGCCAGGCGCAGGAGCGCGTCCTCCCAGCCGGCGGACGGGACGTCAAGGGCGAGGAGCATCGACGGCGGCCTTCTGCGCGTCGCGGATCCGCTCGATCCCGGCCTGCGCGAGCCCGAGCAGCTCGTCGAGCTGCTCCAGCGTGAACGGATCGCGCTCGGCCGTCGCCTGCACCTCCACGAGCCGCCCGTCGCCGGTCATCACGACGTTCAGGTCGACGTCGGCCGTGGAGTCCTCCTCGTAGTCGAGGTCGAGGAGCGGGCTCCCGCCGACGATCCCGACGGACACCGCGGCGACCGAGTCCCGCAGCGTCCGGCCGAGCCCGAAGCGGTCGAGCGCGCGCTGCGCGGCGACGTAGGCGCCGCAGATCGAGGCGCAGCGGGTGCCGCCGTCGGCCTGGAGGACGTCGCAGTCGACCCAGAGGGTCCGCTCGCCGAGGACGCCGAGGTCGGCGACGGCGCGGATCGCCCGGCCGATCAGCCGCTGGATCTCGACCGTCCGGCCCTTCTGCCTGCCGGTCGACGCCTCGCGCTGCGTCCGCTGGCCGGTCGAGGCGGGGAGCAGCGAGTACTCGGCGGTGAGCCAGCCCTGGCCGCGGCCGGAGAGCCAGCGCGGGACGCCCTGCTCGATCGTCGCCGTGCAGAGCACCTTCGTCTTGCCCTGCGAGATCAGGACGGAGCCGTTCGGCTGCTCCAGCACGTCGGGCTCGAAGACGAGCGTGCGGAGCTGGTCGTGGCGGCGGCCCTCGGCGCGGGTCATGGCCACCACGGCGGTCGGTTGTGGACGGCCGCGGCGTCTGTTTCGGTCAGGTCCTGGGGCCTGGCCCCAGGACCTGACCGAAACAGGCAGTTGTCCGCACGGTTGACCCGACAAGGCGAACAGGACTGTGACGTTTTCTCCACAGGACGGTCTGCCGCGGTCGATCGGCGGGGCCAGGCCCCGGCGGTTGCCCTGTGCAAACGAAGGGTCGCCCTTTCCGACGAGGGGCTCACGCGGCTGCTCGCTCGAGCTCCGTGATCGCCACCTGCTCGACCTCGCCGATCGGAAGCTGGAGGAAACGCGCGCCGAGGACGCGGAAGAGCTCCGGGTCGCCGGTCGTCAGGAAGCGGTACGAGCCCTCGCGCCTCGCGTCGTTCTCGATCCGCTTGCGCGCGAGCGTCTGGGCCGCCTCGGCGGCGGTCTCCTCGGCCGAGAAGACGAGCGTGACGCCTCGCCCGAAGACCCGCTGGAGGATCGGCCGGATCAGCGGGTAGTGCGTGCAGCCGAGGATGACGGTGTCGACGCCGGCGCGCTTCAGCGGCTCCGCGTAGGCGCGGACGGCGTCGACGGTCTCGGCGCCGAACGGATCCTCGCTCTCGATCAGCGGCACCAGCCGCGGGCAGGCGACGGAGAGGACGCGCGCGCCGGCGTCGAGCGTTCGCACGAGCCGGTCGTACCGCCCCGCCTCGACCGTCGCCTTCGTCGCGAGCAGGCCGATCCGCCGGTTGCGCGTCGCCTGGACGGCCGCGTGCGCCTCGGGCGTGATCACGCCGATCACCGGCACCGAAAGCGACTCCTGGAGCTCGGGCAGCGCCGCCGAGGTCGCCGCGTTGCAGGCGACGAGGATCAGCTTCACGCCCTGCGTCTCGAGGAAGGCGGCGATCTCGTGCGCGAACCGCCGGATCTCCGGGAGCGGCCGAGGCCCGTAGGGCAGCCGTGCGCCGTCGCCGAGGTAGACGAAGTCCTCGTGCGGCATCGTGACGAGGCACTCGTGGAGGACGGTCAGCCCGCCCATCCCCGAGTCGAACACGCCCACAGGCCGCCCGTCCACCGGCCGATTCTCGCAAACCGGCCCGCCGGCCAGCGTGGGGGAAAGAGTCGGTTCGTCCAGTGGCCGGACAGCATCGGCGTGCCTCGGTGGGTCTCGCAGTCCTCGTTGCCGCTTCGTCGCCCCCCGGAGTAGCCTGTTCGAGCCGTGCGTCGCCTCCTGCTGCTCCTGCCCGTCGCGCTGATCGCGGCGGCCTCCTGGACGGGCGCGAGCGCTCCGGCCGGGCCCGGCTACACCAAGGCCGACGGCACGCAGACGATGGACGACGGCGTCGTCCTCGCGACGACCCTGTACCTCCCCGACGGTCAGCCGCCTGCCCAGGGCTGGCCCGGGATCGTCATGCTGCACGGGCTCGGCGCCTCCCGGCAGGACACGAACACGTGGGCCGAGCAGTACTTCGCCGGCCACGGCTACGCGATCCTCACCTACGACGCGCGGGGCCACGGCCAGTCCGGCGGGCTCGTCGGCATCGCCGGGCCGCGGGAGATCGCCGACCTGCGCGCGGTCTTCCAGGCGTTCGCGGCGCGGCCGGACGTCGACGACGCGCACATCGGCGCGTGGGGCATCTCGTACGGCGGCGGCCAGATCTGGGACGCGGCCGTGGACGGCGTCCCCTTCGCGGCGATCGAGACCGTCGAGACCTGGACCGACCTCTACAGCGCGCTCTTCCCGCAGAACCTCGCGAAGTCGGGCGTCGTCGGCGGCTTCCTCAACGAGATCGCGCCAGGCAAGCTCGACCCGGCGTACGCGTTCGTCGGCCCCGACGTGTTCGCCGGCACAGGGCTCCCCCAGCTCAGGGCGCTCGCAGCGCAACGCTCCAGCCTCGCGAAGCTCGGCCAGCTCAAGATCCCGGTGCTGATGCTCCAGGGCCGCCGCGACTTCGCGTTCGGACTCGAGCAGGCCGAGCAGGCGTTCGCGAAGCTGCCCGGCCCGAAGCGGCTCTACATCGGCGACCACGGCCACCCGCCCTCGACGTTCCCGGCCGCCGACACGCCGTACGCGATGACCGAGGCGCGGCTCTGGTTCGACCGGTTCCTCAGGGGCGAGCAGAACGGGATCGACGAGCGGCCGCCGGTCGAGGTCGCGCCCGACCCCTGGCGCGGCAAGGCCGTCTCCTACGCCGGCCTGCCGCCGACGAGGAACGACGAGTACGCGGCGCCCGGCCGGAAGACGATCGGCAAGGAGGGCGTCGTCGTCCGCGCGCTCGGGACGGCCAAGACGGCGCTCGAGGAGTTCGGGGCGCCGCTCGCAACCGTCCGCGTGACCGTCACGGGCCCGTTTCCGAGGATCGTCGCCGTCCTGACCGCCGTCGAGCCCGGCGGGAAGCAGGTGGTCGTGAGCTCCGGAGGCGTGCCGGCCGCGCCCGGCACGCGGACGGTCCGCATCCGGATGATCGACGACGCGACCTTCGTCCCGGCCCGCTCGAAGCTCACCCTGACGATCGCGTCGAACACGCAGAAGACGGCGGCCGGTCTGCTCTACCTCGACCTCCCGAAGGGTGGGGGGAAGCTGACGGTTCGCGACGCGACCGTCACGATGCCGATCCTGCTGAAGCCGATCTCGCGATGACGCGCCGAGTGCTCGCGGCGCTCGCGGCGGCTCTCGTCACGGCCGTCCCGGGCGCCGGCGCGGCGAGCACGCCCGGCCTGACCGGGACGTCGATCCTGATCGGCGGCACCGCGCCGCTGACCGGCCCCGAGTCCGCCTATTCGGTCGTCGCGCAGGGCGCCGCCGCCTACTTCAAGTACGTGAGCGCAAACGGCGGCGTCTTCGGCCGCTCGATCGACTACCGCTACTACGACGACGGCTACGACCCCGCGCAGACGGTCCAGCAGACGCGCCGGCTCGTCGAGCAGGACGGCGTCTTCGCGATCTTCGGGACGATCGGCACCGAGCAGACGCTCGCCACGCGCCCGTACCTGAACCAGCTCGGGATCCCGCAGCTCTTCGCCGGCAGCGGCGCGAGCGCGCTCGTCCGCGACGCGAAGCGCTACCCGTGGACGATCGGCTACCTGCCGAGCTTCGTCGCGGAGGGGCAGCTCTACGGGAAACACCTCGCGGCGACGAGCCCGGCCGCGCGGATCGCGGTGCTCTACGAGGACAGCGACTTCGGCAAGGACCTGCTGCTCGGCCTCCAGCAGGGGCTCGGCGGGAAGGGCAAGATCGTCGCGAAGGCGTCGTACAGCGTCAGCGACGCCGACGTCGGCTCGCAGCTGTCTGCGCTGAAGGCGTCGAAGGCGGACACGCTGATGGTGTTCGCGCTGCCGAAGCAGACGATCCAGTCCTTCATCACGGCCGACAAGCTCGGCTGGCGGCCGCAGTTCTACGTCGCGTCGGTCTCGATCGACCCGTTCGTGATGACCGTCGCGCGGCTGAACACCGGCGGGCGGACGACCGAGGGTGCGCTCAGCATCGCCTTCCTGAAGGACGCGAGCAACCTCGCGCGGTGGGGGAGGGATCCCGGAGTCCGGCTCTACTACCGGATCATGAAGGCGTACGACCCGAGCGGCGATCCGAAGGCCGTCGCGAACTTCTACGGGATGGCGTCGGCGTTCACGCTCGTCGACGCGCTGAAGCACGCGGGCCGGAACCCGACTCGTGCCGGCCTGCTCGCCGCCGCCCTCCACCTGAACGAGACGGACAACCCGTTCCTGCTCCCGGGCTTCGCCGTCAGGACGGGCCCGACCGACCGCTATCCGATCGACCAGGTCCAGCTCTACCGCTACCACGCGGGCGTCTGGCACGCGTTCGGGCCGATACTTCCCGCGCGGCCATAGGCACACGACGAGGATGGGAGGCACGATGAGGAAGACGGCCCTGCCCGCGGCGCTCGGAGCCGCCGCGCTCGTGCTCGGGGCGAGCGCCTCCGCGGCGCCGAAGAGCTTCTCGCCGCACCTGAACGTCTCGACGCCGCAACCCGGCGGGACGTCGATCGGCTTCAACGAGGCCGTGGCCGACGCCGCACCGGCGAAGGTGACGATCTACGTCGACAAGGGGCTGACAGGCCACCTGTCTCCGGCGGCGGGCGCGACGATCGGAACGACCGCGGCCAAGGCATCGGCTGCCGCGCTCGGCGGCGCGGTCCTGCCGCTCACCGGGACGATCCAGGTGCGTGCCGCCGACGGCACGTACGGATCGAACGGAGCGCAGGTCCCGCTCGCGACCGCCTCGATGGCCTGCACCGGAACCGCGACGCACACCGTCTTCTGGGTGCTGGCGCTCACCGCCGCCGGCCAATCGCTCGAGGTGCCCGTGTTCGTCGACGACATCACGGCGACGGACCCGGCGGCCGCGTTCGCGTCGGCGTCGATCACGATCTGCCTGCCCTCCCCGTCCGTTCCGCCGCCTCAGGGCGCGGCTTTCGGGGCGAAGCTGATCTCGGCGACTCTCCGGCTCCCGGGCATCTTCAGCGGCCCGGCGGGGGAGTACCGGTTCCGCGCGGTCGTAACGCCGTACGTCGCCGGATCGGCGACGCCCGACACGGCGGGCACGGTGGAGATCCAGGGCCTCGACCGGGCGCCGAGCGGCATCTCGATCCTGGCTCGCCGCAGTGCCAAGGGCAAGGCACTCATCACCGGCAGGGTGTACGAGGCCGGCTTCCCCGGCAAAGGCGTCCCGAATGTCCCGGTCGTGATCCGCGGGGGGAAGAGAGTCGTCTCCGTTAAGACCGGCCCTGCGGGCGGCTACCGCGCGACCGTCCTCACGCGCTCGCTCGTGGCGAAGCTCACCGCGACCACCGTCGTCCCGCTCCGCGACCTGGGCGCGAGCGCGTGCCAGGCGACCTTCTCGGCGCAGTCGATTCCGTGCGCGGACGCAGCGATCGGCGGGTTCACCGCGACGTCGCCGGCCGTCAAGCCGCGATAGCGGCCCAGCGGGGAGGGCTCCCCGGGAGCCCTCCCCGCTAGAGTTGCCCGGCATGAACGTCCTCGCCGTGATCCACGGGTCGACCGCCCGCTCCGGCGTCTTCGGCGACGTCGTCGATGAGCTGGGCCACCGGATCGAGGAGTGGAGCCTCGCGTGGGGGACACCGCCGCCGCGGCCGATCGACGACTACGGCGCGGTCATGGTCTTCGGCGGCTCGATGCACGCCGACCAGGACGACCATCACCCGTGGCTGCGCGACGAGAACTTCTTCATCCAGCGGCTCCTCGACCTGCGAGTGCCCCTGCTCGGCGTCTGCCTCGGCGCGCAGCTGCTGGCGAAGGCCTGCCACGCCTCCGTCCACCCGGCGTCCGAGCCGGAGATCGGCTGGTATCCGATCGACGTCCTCGATCCCGCCGCGGACGACCCGCTGCTCGGCAGCCTGCCGCGGCGCTTCGAGGCCTTTCAGTGGCACTACTACACGTACGGCGTGCCCGGCGGAGCCGTCGAGCTCGCGCGCAGCGCGATCTGCTCGCAGGCCTACCGGCTCGGGCAGTTCGCGTGGGGGATCCAGTTCCATCCCGAGGTGAAGCTGCACCAGATCATGGGCTGGATCGACGAGGCGGGCGACGAGCTCCTGTGTCCGGTCGAGGAGCTCGTCGAGGAGACCGAGCGGCGGATCGACGAGTGGAACGACCTCGGCCGCCGGATCTCAGGCGAGTTCATGCGCGTGGCCGAGCGCGAGCGCAAGGTCGCGTAGGCCGGGGCAGCAACGGGTCGGCCGTGCCCCGCCGGCGTCGGGCGACGCGGGCGCTTCAGCCCAAGTGACACAGTGTTACGAACGCCGCAGGCCGCCAGACACAGCCGCCCGGGCGGCTCGGGCACCCGCTCCAGCCTTGTGACACGTTGTTACTTGGCTTGAGGGCGGCCGGTCGGCACCGCGCTCGGCCTCGCCGATGGGAGCCCGAGCTAGCGCTCGAGCGGCAGCTCGGGGTGGCGCGACCACTCGTGCCACGAGCCGACGTAGTTGCGGGCCCGGTAGCCGGCCGCGCGAAGGGCCAGCGTCGCGAGGGCGGAGCGCGAGCCCGAGTGGCAGTAGGCGACGAGCTCGGCCTCGGTCGGCAGCCCGACGAGCTGCCGGACGAGCTCCGCCGGCTTGGGCCGGCCGGGGGAGACGTAGAGCGTCCCGACCTCGACACGCCTCGCGCCCGGGATGTGCCCCTGCCGCGGGTCGCACGGATAGCCGCTGCGGCCCGTGTACTCCTCCTCGCGCCGGACGTCGAGGATCGCGAGCTGCCCGTCGCCGAGGCGCGAGCGCAGCTCGTCGAGGCTCGGGACCGCCTCGAGCCGCGGCGTCAGCTCGGTGCGGCTGCGCTCGAGCTCGACCGCCCCTGTCTCGACGTCGCCCGTCCACGAGGCGAGCCCGCCGGCGAGCACGCCGACGCGCGGGTGTCCGGCGAGCTCGGCCAGCTGCGCCGCGGACGACGCCGACACGCAGTCCCCGCCGTCGTAGAGAACGAGCCGCTCCTCGCCGGTCACGCCGTGCCGGCGCAGCCGCAGCCCGACCTCCGACGCGAGTCCTTCGAGCACCTCGCGGTCGGTCGAGGGCGACGGCGACCCGAGCACGAGCGGGATCGAGCCGGGAAGGTGGCCGCGCGTGTGGGCGTTCGGGCCTCGGACGTCGGCGATCAGCAGCCCTTCCTCGGCCAGATGCTCGGCGAGCCACGCCGCCTCGACGACCGGCGGCAGCGTCTCCTCTGCGGCCGCGCTCATCGCGGCAGCGCTGCGACCACGTCGAGCTCGGCGGCGATCGCCGGCCGCTCGGCGAGCCGCTCGACCCACTGCTCGATCGCCGGATAGTCGGCGAGGTCGAGGCCGAGCAGCTCTCGGCCGCGGAGGATCCACGGCACGTACGCGATGTCGGCGAGCGTGAACTCGCCGCCGGCCACGAACGGCGTGACGTCGAGGCGCCCGTCGAGCTCGCGCAGTCGGGCGTCCAGCCGCGGGCGGGCGACGTCCTCGCCCCGGCGGACGGCGTAGTAGTCGTCCCCGAGGCGCTTGTCGAACTGCTCGACGACGAGGCGAACCATGGCGCGCTCGCCCGGGTCAGCCGGTAGCAACGACGGCTCCGGGTAGCGCTCCTCGAGGTACTCCATGATCACGACTGACTCCGGGAGCACGAAGGTGTCCTCCTCGAGCACCGGCACCTTGCCGAGCGGGTTCTTCTCGTACAGCCATGCCGGCCGGTCGCTCAGGTCGATCGGGAAGAGCTCGTACTCGACGCCCTTCTCCGCGAGCGCGATCCGCGCGCGTGCGCAGTACGGGCAGCGGTCGGCGTCGTAGAGCGTGAGCACGTTCGAAGCCTACTCGCTACGCCACACCCAGCACCTGGGCGATCTGACGGAGGAGCTCGGGGGCGGGCGGCAGCTCGGCCGGGGAGGAGGCGGTGCGCGCGACGGCTCGCACGGCGTTCGGGTCGGCGCCGGTCAGCCGCCGCGCAACGGTCGGGTTCGCGCCGAGCGCGATGACGTCGCCGGGTGCCAGCGGCCCGTGGAACTCCGGCACGGAGGCGTACTCGTCGGCGATCCCCCCGCGGTCGAAGAGGATGTAGCGGACGACGGCGCCTTCCTCGATGCCGAGTGAGAGCACGACGCCGCCGGAGCGGTACGAGAGCTCCTGCGCGAGCCGACGCAGGAGCTTCGGCTCGCGGCTGCAGAGCTCGTCCGCGACGGCGATCCAGCCGTTCCGCGGCGGCGAGATCTCCGTGTGCTCCGAACGGCCGAGCCGTGGAATGAACTGGCGAGCCGCACGCTCGACCGCCGCCTCGTCGTCCGTCTGGACGTAGACGCGGCCCGAGGTCGTCGCGTCGCGTGCGTGCGCCAGCTCGCGCTCGAGCTCGCGGGCGCGGTCGAGCGCTGCACGGAAGAGCTCCTCGTCGACCCCCGGTCGGTCCGCGTGCAGCTGCTCGACCCAGACGCGCGGCGGCTCCTGGCGGAGCGTCGCCTCGCCGACCTGCTGGCCTTCGTCCTCCGCGACGAGGCGGAGCCCGTCGGTGCGGATGTTCACAGGCGCCCCGCGAGGAGCCCTGCGAGCAGGTAGTGCGCTGTCAGGTTCTGGAAATGTGCGAACCGCGGCGCCATCGCGCGGACCTCCTCGGTCGAGACGTCGGCGCCGCCACGATAGAACGTCGAAACGGCCTTGCGCAGACCGAGGTCGCCCGCCGGCCACGCCTCCGGCCGGGCGAGGTGGCGCGCGAGGAACCAGTCGGCCGTCCACTCGCCGAGACCGCGGATCGCGGTGATGCGCTGCTTCACGGCGTCGTCGGGCAGCGCGCGCAGGGCGTTCAGGTCGAGCCCGCTTCCGGCCAGGCCGAGGACGTACTCGGCCTTGCGGCGGGAGAAGCCGAGGGCGAGCAGGTCCTGCTCGGTGGCGCCCGCGAGGCTCGCGGCGGTGGGGAAGGCGTACGCCTGTCCGGCGCGCACGCCGAAGCGCTCGACCAGCCGGTTTCGGATCGCGAAGGCGGCGAACAGCGAGACCTGCTGCGCCGTGATCGCGGTGACGATCGCCTCGAACGGGTCGGGCGCGATCGGCGGGCGGAGGCCCGGGAAGCGGCCGACGAGCTCGCGGAGCACCGGATGGCCGGCCGCAAAGGCGTAGAACGGCGGGAGGTCGAACTCGAGCCCGAGCAGCCGGCGGACGACCGGCTCGGTCTCCGCGTCGAGCGGCTCCACGTCGACGCCGTGACCGTCGGGCGCCGCTTCGATCCGCACCTCGCGGCCGGCGACGACGCGGTGCAGCCCGCCTTCGTGCCAGAGGTTCGCGAGGTCGGTGCCGTACGCCCGGTAGCGCGCGGTCGACAGGTCGAAGTCGTACGGCTCCGGGATCTCGAGCAGCGCCACCGCGCGCGCAACGCTACCCCGCGCAACGCTACCCGCGGGGCCCCGGGCGGGGCCGCCGTCTCAACTCAAGTGACACAGTGTTACAAGCTCTCGTGCCGCCCGGCGCGACCGCCCGCGCGGTTCGGGCGCCCGCTCGCGGCTTGCAACACCGTGTTACTTGGCAGGAGGGGGCGGCCGATCGCCCGCCGCGAGCGCGGCCGCCACGTCGTTCAGGTCGGAGAAGGGCTCGTACGGCACGCCGAGCTCGTCGAGGTACCGCGCCAGGCCGCGCGTCGCGAAGACGCGGTCGGAGGCGAGCGCGGCGCAGCGGTCCGAGAAGCCGTCGCCGACGTAGACCAGCTCGCCCCCGGCCGGGAGCGCCCGGCGCTTGCACGCCTCGCCGCAGACGGTGCACACGGTCTCGTCCCGCCAGAGAACCCGCCAGCCGTCGTGCCGCGGGTCGACCCGATTCGCCACGACGTCGACGTCGACCCCTGCTCGCTCGAGTACAGGCTCGATCAGCTCGTGGAAGCCGCTCGAGAGCACGAGCACACGCCACCCGCGCGTCCGGGCGAGCCCGACGAGCTCAGTCAGCCCCGGGCGCAGCCGGACGTTCTCGAGCACCCACTCGACGACCGTCCCGAGTGGTGCCCGCACGGGTCGGAACTCGCGAGTGATCACCTGCTGCAGCGTCATCGAGCCGAGATCGAGTCCCTCGTCCGCCTCCCGGAACACGTCCGGATCGCCGAAGCGCTGCGCGATCTCGTCGAGGACGTCGATCTCCGTGATCGTGCCGTCGTAGTCGAGGACGAGCGTGCGCGTCACGAGTCGAGCGCCTCGAGCGCCAGGAGCGCGAGGCGCTCGCCGATCGCGGGTCCGAACTTGAAGCCGTGCCCGGAGCACGCCGAGCCGACGACGATCCGGCCGTGGCGCTCGAGGACGAAGTCCTCGTCGGACGTCGACGTGTAGAGGCACGTCTCGGCAGCCGCGGGCTGGGGGTCGACGCCGGGGAAGACGTCGAGTGCCCAGCGGGACAGCTCGTCGACGATCGCCGCATCGGGTTCACCCGGCGCATCCGGATCGGCCTCCGGCCCGCAGAAGTGGCAGCCGAGCTTGAGCCCGAAGTCCGGGTCGTGGAGCCCGTAGACCGCGTGCCGGTGCGTCCCGGGCCGCAGCTTCGCCACCGACGGCACGGGCCGGTCGCCGCCGAGCCGGAAGTAGGCCACCGTCTCGCGTGTGACGTGCACCGGCAGGTCGATCCCCGCCTGCGCGAGGAGGTCGCGCGCCCACGCGCCGGCCGCCACGACGACCGCGTCCGCTTCGATCGCGCCGAGGTCGGCGACGCGCTCGCCCTCGCGGAGCTCGGCACCGCCCCGGGCCGCGACCTCGAGGAAGGCCGAGAGGGCCTCGTCCGCCCGCACGTAGCCGCCGAAGGGCTCGAGCACCGCCATCTCGCCCTCCTCGACGCGGATCGCGAATCGCCGCTCGGCGTCGTCCGCTTCGAGGACCTCGTACGGAAGCGCACACTCGCGGAGAGCCTCGATCGAGCTGTCGGCCAGGTCGCCGACGATCTCGACGAGGCCGACCTGCTCGACGATCGGCGTGCCGGTCTCGCGCTCGAGGCTCCGCCAGCCGTCGAGGGACTCGACCGCGAGCCGGACCCAGCCGGGCTCGGGGTAGGCGAGCCGGAAGATGCGCGACCGGCCGTGGCTCGAGCCGTAGGGGTGCCCGACGGAGAACTGCTCGTAGACGACCGTTCGCACGCCCCGCCGGGCGAGCTCCGCCGCCGCGGCGAGGCCGGCGACGCCGGCGCCGACGACGGCCACGGTGGCCCTCACGCGCGCGGGCCGATCGTGTTCCGCAGGACGCCGATCCGCTCGACCTCGAGCTCGACGACGTCGCCGGGCCGGAGCCAGCGGCCGTCGCCGTGCTCGAAGATGGAGCCGCTGCCGACGGTTCCCGAGCCGATGACGTCGCCGGGCAGCAGTCGAGTGTTCCGCGCCGCCTGCGCGAGGATCGCCTCCCACGAGTGGTACATGTCCCCGAGGTTGCCACGCGACCGCTCCTCGCCGTTCACGCGTGCGATCATCTCGACGCGGAGGTCGCCGAGGTCGTCGGGCGTGACGACGACGGGGCCGAGGCTCGTCGCGAAGTCCTTCCCCTTCGCCGGGCCGAGGCCGACCCGCATCTCCCGGCGCTGGAGGTCGCGGGCCGACCAGTCGTTCATGACCGTGAAGCCGCCGATCGCGCCCTCGGCGCCCACGATCGCGGCGACCTCGAGCTCGTAGTCGAGCTCCTCGCTTCCCTCGGGGTACGGGACCTCGTCGTCGGGGCCGAGGATCGAGCTCGGATTGGAGAAGTAGAACACCGGCTGCTCGTACCACTCGGCGGGGAGCTGGCGGCCGGCGAGCGCCCGCGCCCCGGCGGCGTGCTGCTCGAACGCCATGAAGTCGCGAACGGAAGGCGGCTGCTTCACGGGCGGCCGGAGCTTCACGCCTGCGAGCGGGTACTCGGCATGCTCGCGCGCCGAGCCGCCGCCGGTGAAGAACGCCTGGAGGGTCTGCGCGGCGAGCTGGATCACGCGGTCGCCCTCGATCCGGCCGGGCCAGCCGCGCTCGAGGTCGAGCTCGACCGGCGTGAACATGCACAGCTTCACGCGCCTCCTACGAGCGGTCGTCGTCCGGGAGCCGCGCCGTCCATAGTCACGAGTCTTATCCGGGAGACCCCACCTCCCGCCCCACGCGCCGAGCGTAACCGCCGCGAGCCCGGACGGGTGTGACGAGTGCGTGCCGACTTCGTGCCGATTTCGTCCCCCGCTGTCCACACCCGGGTCACGCAGGTCACGGCTCCGTGTGGACGATGATCTCGGCGATCTCGGGCCGCTCGCTGCGGATGCGCTCCTCGATCGCGCTCGCCGTCGCATGCGCCTCGCTGAGCTGCTTGCCGGGGTCGAGCGCAAGCGTGAGGAGGACGATCAGCCCCTCGTCCGTCTCGAGGAAGCGCAGCTCGCGCGGCGGCGCGCCCGTCTCCTCCTCGACCACACGGAGCACGGCGCGCTCGCCGCCGGCCACCTCCGCCGCGCGCGGGCTGCGCGCCTCCGCCGCCTCGGTCAGCGGCTCGAGATGCGTCTGCACGGTGTCGACCTCGGGCAGGGCGTCGACGATCGCCTCCTCGACCTCGGAGGCGACCGCGTGCGCCTCGTCCAGCGACAGCGATCCCGGCAGCTTCAGATGGAGCGTGATCTCGGTGCGGCCGTCCGTACCGAGCACGCTCACGTTGTGGATCTCCCGCACGCGCGGCACGCGCAGGGCCGCCTCCTGCGCGCGCTCGCGGAGCTCCGTCTCGCGGACCTCCGGCTCGACGTGGACGACGACGTCGCTCTCCGGGAGCGCGCGCTGGACAGCGTCCTCCACCGCGTCGGCTGCGGCGTGCCCCTGGGCGACGGCGGCACCGGACGAGACGCCGATCACGACGTCGGCGAAGTGCCGTCCCGCGGCCTGCCGCATCCGCAGGCGGCGCAGGCTGACGCCGGGCACCTCGAGCGCGATCGCGCGGCGCGCCGCTTCGTAGGCGTCGATCGGCACGCGGTCCATCAGCACGTCGATGTTCCGACGCATCAGCCTGGCCGCGGCGACGACGACGAGCGCCGCCACGAACAGCGCGGCCACGGAGTCGCCGTCGCGGTAGCCGGCGCGCGCCACGAGCAGCCCGACGAGCACGGCGACGGATCCGGCGAGGTCGCTCGCGAAGTGGAGCGCGTTCGACTGCAGCGCGGCGCTCGAGAACCGCCGAGCGGCCCGCGCCGACACGACCGCCCGTGAGACGTCGATCGCGATGACTGCGACGACGGCCGCCAGGGCATACCACGCGGGATTCACGTGCGCGTTGCCGCTCCCGGAGATCCGCGTGAGCGCGCGCCAGGCGATCAGCACGCTCGCGCCGACGAGGATCGCACCCTCCGCGAGCGCGGCGAGGTGCTCGGCCTTCCCGTGCCCGTACAGGTGGCCGGGGTCGGCCGGCCGTACTGCGACGCCGACGGCGAAGAAGGTCAGCAGGGCCGCGACGAGATCGGTGCCGGAGTGCACCGCCTCCGAGATCAGACCGAGGCTGTGCGACGCGAGCCCGACCGCGAGCTTGAGCGCGACGAGGGCGGCGGCCGCCGCGACCGAGAGGAGAGCGGTGCGCCGCTGCGGGCTCACGCACGGAAGGCTACGCCCCCCGCTACTCGACCGGCACGGCCGCCCCGGAGCGCGTCCGCTCGAGCACGATCCCGAGCAGGATCAGCGCGCCGCCCGCGATCTGGAGCCGCTCGATGTGCTCCGAGAGGATCAGGTAGGCGAACAGCGCCGCGACGAACGGCTGGAGGTTTCCGAACAGGGTCGCGCGCGAAGGGCCGACGCGGTCGATCGCCGTGAACCAGAGCAGGTTCGTCAGCGTCAGCGGCCCGACGATCGCGAACGCGAGCGCCATCCACACGAGCCACCCGAGGCCGTAGTCCTGGCTCCCGAGCTGAGGGCCCGCGACGCCTAGGAGCGGCAAGCACATCGCGAGCAGGACGACCGCGCTGATCCGGAGCGGGGAGTACTCCCGCATCAGCGGCGCGATCGTCACGGAGTAGACGGACCACGAGGCGGCGAGGCCGATCGCGAGCAGCTCGCCGCCCAGGTGGCTGGAGAGGCCGCCGCCGGTGCCGACGGCGACGAGCGCGACGCCGGCGAAGGTGACGAGCGCGCCGACCCAGAAGCGGCGCTCCGGCCGTTCGAGCCCCACCGCGAAGGAGAAGAGCCCGGTGAAGGCCGGCGTCGTCCCGATGATCAGCGCGACCGTGGTCCCCGTCGTGAGCTTCAGGGAGTAGACGAACGCCAGCTGGTTGAGGAACAGCATCACGGCGGCCAGGCCGAGCAGCCCGAGCGTCCGCCGGCCGCCGACCGAGAGCGACCCCTCCAGCACGACGGCCAGCGCCGCGGTCAGGAGCACCGCGCCCGTGTAGCGGATCGACGCGTAGGCGAGCGGCCGGAACCCGTGCGTCAGCACGTACTTCGTGACCGTGATGTTGAAGGCCCAGATGACGACGGTCGCGGCCAGCATCAGGTCCACCGTCGTCAGGCGCCGCACCGTCCGACCCTAACGATCGTCTAGGGTTCGAGCGTGCGCGATCCGACGATCGACGCGATCGACCGGCTCGTGGCCCCGGCGACGCCGCACTTCGCCTACCAGCTGCGGGCACGCGTGCGGGAGCTGATCGAAGGGCTGCCGGCCGATCATCCGGCGCGCCGCCACGGCGAGGAGAAGATGGCGCTGCTCGACCGCCTCGGACATGCCTCGTCGAAGGCGGACGAGGGGCCGCGCGTCGCGCGCGACCGGCCGGGCTGGGAGGGAATCCCGAGCTCGGCGACCGAGCGCGAGCCGCTCCGGCGCTGACCAGCAGGGCGTGAGCGCGACGCTCCCGCTGCGCGCCGGGCTCGCGGTCTGCCTCTGCGTCGCCGCGGTCTGGCTCCCCTCGGCCTCCGCCGACGGCGACCCCGCGAGCGACGTGCTCTTCGGCGGCACGCTCTTCCTCCCCTACACGACGAGGGTCTCGGCGGCCCTGGCCGCGCAGGTGCGCGCGGCCACGCGCGAGACTGCGAGCTCCGGCGCGCCGGAGCGAGTGGCGCTCATCGCCGGCCGCGGCGACCTCGGTGCGGTGCCGTCGCTGTTCGGGAAGCCGGCGGCCTACGCGCGCTTCCTCAGCCTCGAGCTCCAGTTCGTCTACGCCGGCCGGATCCTCGTCGTCATGCCGCAGGGCGTCGCGCTGGCACGCGCCGGGCGATCCGTTCCGGCCCCTGCGCTCGCGCGGCTGCGTCCGGGGAGGGGAGGGGCGGCGCTCGCGCGGGCGGCGCTCTCGGCGCTTCGGTCGCTCGGTGGGCGCGCGAAGTCTGCCCCGGCGGCGCAGGCCGCGCCGCCTGCGCGCGCCGCGAGCGCGGCCCCGCCGTCGTCGGAGCCGCGCGCCGGCATCACCGCCTGGCGCCTGTCGAACGGCAAGGCGGTCGCGATCGCCGCCGGCGGGACGGGCACGTTCGTCGTCGTCGGCCTGGGGCTCGTCTGGTGGCGGCGGCGGTCGTTCGTCAGGACGGCGGCCTGGTGAGCACCCGGCCGACGTTCGACGGAGCGAGCGTCCTCGTCACCGGCGGGTCGCGCGGGATCGGACGCGCGGTCGCGGTCCGCTTCGCCGAGCTCGGCGCGGCCCGCGTCGCGATCGGGTACCTGCGCAACGACGATGCGGCCGGGGCGACCGCCGCCGAGCTTCGCGCGCGCGGCGCGGAGCCGATCCTCGTCCGCGGCAACGTCGCGTCGGCCCGCGTCGCCGAGCAGGTCGCCGCGCTCGGACCGCTGGCCGCGCTCGTCCACAACGCGGCGACCGGCGTGATCCGGCCGGCCCTCGAGACGGACGAGAAGCACTTCGACTGGACGCTGCACGCGAACGCGCAGGCGCTGATCGCGCTCGCGCGTGCCGCCGCGCCGGCGATGCCCGCGGGGTCGTCGATCGTCGCCGTCTCGAGCCTCGGCTCCGCCCGCGTGCTCGAGAACTACGTCCTCGTCGGCGCGTCGAAGGCGGCCCTCGAGGCGATCGTCCGCTACCTCGCCGTCGAGCTCGCGCCGCGAGGGATCCGCGTCAACACCGTCTCGGCCGGGCTCGTGGAGACGGGTGCGCTCGACTTCTTCCCGAACCGCGAGCAGATGCTCGAGTGGTCGCGGAAGCGGACGCCGGCGGGCCGCCTCGTCGAGCCCGGCGACGTGGCCGCCGCGGTCACGTTTCTCTGCTCGCCCGCCGCCGAGATGATCCGGGGCCACACGCTCATCGTCGACGGCGGCTTCTCGCTCCTCGCATGACCAGGATCTGCTCGCTGCTCCCGAGCGCGACCGAGATCGTCGCCGAGCTCGGCCTCGCCGGCTCGCTCGTCGGCCGCTCGGAGGAGTGCGACTGGCCGCCCGAGGTGAGATCGCTGCCGGTCGTGAGCGCCGCGCGGATCGAGACGGCCGAGCTCACGAGCGTCGCGATCGACGAGGCGGTGCGCGTCGCGCTGCGTGACGGCAGGTCGCTGTACGCGGTCGACGAGGAGCTGATCCGCGAGCTGGCGCCGGACATCGTCGTGACGCAGGACCTCTGCGAGGTCTGCGCGGTCTCGAGCACCGAGCTGCGCGCGGTGTCTGCGATCGACGCCGACGTCGTCTCGCTCGACGCGCGCACCCTTGCCGGAGTCGCCCGATCTGTCCGCGAGCTCGCCGAGCGGCTCGGAGTCTCCGAACGGGGCGCGGCCGTGGCGGCCGGGATGGAGGCGAAGCTCGCGCAGGTGCGCGAGTCGGTGCGCGGCGCGTCGCAGCGCCGAGCATTCGTCTGCGAGTGGCTCGATCCGCCCTTCGCCGCGGGGCACTGGGTCCCGGAGCTGGTCGACGCGGCGGGCGGCGTCGACGTGCTCGGAGAGTCCGGGCTGCCGTCCTTCCGGACGAGCTGGGAGGAGATCTTCGCCCGTTCGCCGGAGCTCGTCGTCCTCGCACCCTGCGGGTTCGACTGCGACCGGGCAGCCCGCGAGGCGCCGAGCATCGACTGGCCCTGCCGCGTCGTCGCGGTCGACGCGAACGCCTACTTCTCCCGCCCGGCCCCGCGCATCGCCGACGGCGCGCGCCAGCTCGCCTGGCTCCTCCACCCGGATCGCGCCCCGGACCCCGGCCTGCCGTGGCTCGAGGTGGCCTGACCACGCCCGTCCTGGCCGGCGCGGACGGCTAACGGCGTCCGCGGAGCAGCCCGAAGGGATCGAGGACGCGCCGCGCGACGTCCGAGGCCACGTGCCCCGCCACCGCCGGGTTCTCCTGCAGACGGCGCAGCGAATACTCGTACCACTGCCGTCCGAACGGGACGTAGACCCGCAGCGGGTTGCCGTCCGCGACCAGCTCCCCGGCCCGCTCCGGCCGCACGCCGAGGAGCATCTGGAACTCGTACTCGTCCGGCCCGCGACCATGCTTCCCGAGCAGCCGGAGGCTCTCGCCGATTAGCCGCTCGTCGTGCGTCGCGATTCCCACGTACGACCCGAGCGCGAGCAGCCGGTCGAGCGCGTCGAGGAACCCCGAGCGCACCTCGTCCGGTTCCTGGAACGCGATCCGCGCCGGCTCCACGTAGATCCCCTTGCAGAGCCGGACGTTCGGCCGGAGGTCGGCGAGCGCGTCGACGTCCGCGAGCGTCCGGCGCAGGTACGCCTGGAGGACGAGACCGACGTTGTCGAGCCCCATGTCGCGAAGCTCGCGGTAGAGGCGAAAGGTGTCGTCCGTCGTCGTCGCGTCCTCCATGTCGATCCGGACGAAGCTCGACCGGCCGGCCGCGTCTTCGACGAGCTCGCGAAGCAGAGCGCGGCAGAGCCCGAAGTCGAGCAGGAGTCCGAGCGCGCTCGGCTTCACGCTCACGTTGGCGTCGAGCTCCTCCCGCTCGGCGGCCTCCAGCACGTCGTGATAGAGCCGCGCGATCTCCTCGGCCTCGCCCGCGGTTTCGATCTCCTCGCCGAGGACGGCGACCGTCGCCCGGCGTCCGGACTCGTTCAGCTGCCGGACGGCCCGGCACGCGTCGGCGAGCTCCGGCCCGGCGATGTAGCGCGCGGAGATCCGCCGCACGATCGGCCGCGGAACCGCCGGGAGCGTCCTGGCGATCGCGCGATCGAACAGCGTCATCGCGCGCGCTAGTGCTCGCGCATGAACCCCTGGCGGGCGGCGCTGACGAGCGCGACCGCCTCGGGGAAGAGGACGCGCATCGCGTCGCGCAGGGCGATCGCCTGCTGGTCCGAGCTGCCGGAGACGTTCATCTGTCCGAGCGCCGCGGCCGTGAGCTCGACGGCGGTGTTCAGCGTCAGCGTCGCGAACTGCTCGCGCTGCGCGCCGGCGACGGCCTCCGTCTGCCGCTCGGCGAACTCGCGCAACCCGCGGAGCAGATCCTCCGGGTCGCCGCCGAAGGAGAAGCCGAACCCGCCTTCCTCGTCCATCCCGTGCAGCGTAGCGGCGCGGCTCAGTCGAACGGCAGCTTGTAGCCGCCCTCGACCGCGAGCTTCAGCTCCTCGACGGCGCCCATTGCCGTCCGCATCGCATCTGCGAACGGCGAGCCGAGCGAGCTCCCGAGTGCGTGCTCGAGCTCGCGGGTGGCGGCGCCGAGCTCGTCGAGGTAGGCGGGCGACGCGATCCGCGGCGGCTCGCCGAGCACGCGTGCGAGTGCGTCGAGCGCCGCCTCGGCCTCGTCGATCCCGGACGGGTTCTCCGCGCGACGCAGGTTCGCCAGCTCCTCGCGCAGCGTCTCGAGGTCGCCGCCGCCGGCGCTCTCCTCGGCCACCTCGCACATGGCCGCGATCGACACCGCGTCGCGCACGAGCGTCCGGCTTCGGACCGCCTGCCCGCCGGCGTCGAGCGCGAGCCAGCTCGCTTCGGGCCCGTCGAACGCGCAGAGGTAGACGCGAACGCCGGTTTCCGGCTCGGTCGGAATCACGGCGGAGACGGTTTCGCCGGGCTGCGCGTGGGCGAGCGCGGCTTCCGCGATCCGCGTCAGGTCGTCGTCGAGCGCCACCGGGCCAGGGTAGTGTCAGGTCGGTGGCCGCGCTTTCCGTCCGCAGCCTCGGCAAGCGCTACGGAAGGGTGGAGGCGCTCGGGGGCGTCGATCTCGAGGTCGGGGACGGGCAGCTCGTCGGGTTGCTCGGCCCGAACGGTGCCGGGAAGTCGACGCTCGTGAAGATCGCGTGCGGGCTCGTCCGGCCGACGTCGGGCGAGGCGCGCGTCTGCGGCGCCCCCGCCGGCTCGACTTCGGCACGCGCCGCGCTCGGCTACCTCGCGGAGCTCTTCCGCTTCCCGGGCTGGGCGACGGCGGACGAGGTGCTCCGCCTGCACCAGCGGCTGGCGCGCTCCCGCGGTGGCGCGGCGGAGCGGACCCGCCTGCTCGAGCTCGTCGCCCTCGCCGACGCGCGGGATCGCCGCGTCGAGGCGATGTCGAAGGGCATGCAGCAGCGGCTCGGGATCGCGCAGGCTCTCGTCGGCGAGCCCCGGCTCCTCCTCCTCGACGAGCCGACGAGCGCACTCGATCCCGTCGGACGTCGCACGGTCCGGATCCTGCTCGAGGAGCTCCGCGGCCGCGGCGTCTCCGTCCTCCTCAACTCGCACCTCCTGAGCGAGGTCGAGCTCGTCTGCGACCACGTGGCGATCCTCCTCGGCGGGAAGGTCGTCGCCGCCGGCAGCCCGGAGCAGCTCGCGCACGCGCGCGGCGTCGAGATCGAGACGGACGAGGGCGTGCGCGTGTTCGAGGCCGCCGGTCGCGACGAGACGCCGCGTCTCGTCGCGGAGCTCGTCCGCGCCGGCCGCCGCGTGTACGGCGTCCGGTTGCTGAGCTCGACGCTCGAGGAGGTCTACCTCGAGGCCGTCCAGGGCGAGACCTCGTGATCGGCGTCGTCGTCACCTACGCGCTGCGCGAGGCCCTGCGCCGGCGGGTGTTCCTCGTCGTCCTGCTCCTCACGCTGCTCTTCCTCGCCCTCTACGCGCTCGCGAACTACTACGTCTTCCGCGACGTGGCCGCGGTCCACCTGCCCGAGGACGTGCATGCGGACAAGCGGTCGTTCGCCGGCGTCTTCCTGTCGGGGCTCGCGATGTTCGCGGCGCTCTTCCTCGGCGTCGTCCTCGCCGTCTTCCTCACCCTCGGCGTCGTCGCCGGAGACGCCGAGCGCGGTCTCCTGCAGCCGCTCGTCGTCCGCCCGCTCGGGCGCGCGAGCCTCCTCGTCGGGCGCTTCGTGGCGGCGGCCGCCGTGTGCGCCGCCTACGTCCTGGCCGTCTACCTCGGCGCGACGCTGATCACCGGCCTGATCGGCCACACCTGGCCGGGCGCCGTCTTCTGGCCGGGCGTCACGCTCGCGGCCGCCGTCGCGCTCGTCGCGGCGATCTCGCTCCTCGGGTCGATCTTCCTGTCGGGAACCGCCAACGGCATCGCGGTCTTCATGATCTTCGGCGCCGGCCTCGTCTCGGGGCTCCTCGGGACCGTCGGCCACGCCCTCGGATCGCACACGATCTCGCATGCCGCCCACATCGCGGCGTGGGCGTTGCCGTTCGAGGCGCTCTACCAGGACGCGCTCCGGCAGATCACCGAGCACACCACGGGGCTCGCCGGCGTCGTGCTCCAGCTCGGGCCGTTCGGCGGCGCCTACGTCGGCGGCTGGAGCGTCCGGCTCTGGGCCGCCGGCTATCTCGGCGCCGTCGGCCTCCTCGCAATCCGCGCCTTCGCCCGCCGCGACCTCTGATCTGGGAGCGCGCCGAGGCGAGGCCTCGCGCTCAAAAACCACCTGTCCCGGACGATGACGTCCCCGAGCGAGGGATTCGCGCATCCCTGCAGCCGACCGATCCTTTGGATTCGATGCGGCCGCGCACGCTCCTCCTTGCCCTGCTCGCGACTCTCCCACTCGTCTTCGTGGCGCCGTCGTCGGCCGCCACGATCGGCAGCCCGGACGTCGCGGCGGTCCAGGTGGCCCTGCTCGGGCGTGCGCTCTACCCCGGGCCGGTCGACGGCCTCGCGGGCCCCGAGACGGCGAAGGCGATCAAGCGTCTCCAGCGGAAGAACGGACTCCCGGTGACGGGCGTCGCCGATCCGACGACCCTCCAGCTCCTCGGCGACACGGGCGAGACGCTCGGCAGCCGCGAGCTCACGGTCGGCATGTCCGGCTTCGACGTGGCCGAGCTGCAGTTCCTGCTCGCGTGGCACGGGTTTCCGAACGGAGCCTTCGACGGGAAGTTCGGCGCGCACGTCGACGGCGCGCTGCAGCGGTTCCGCGTCTGGGCAGGGTTGCCGGCGGAGGGCGGCGTCGACGAGGCGACGCTCGCGGCGCTCGGGGCGCCCATGCCGTCGTGCCCGATCACGCTCTCGTGGCCGCTCGACCTCCCGGTCGGGAGCCCGTTCGGGCCGCGCGACAGCGGCTTCCATCCCGGGATCGACATTCCGGCCGACACGGGGACGCCCGTCGCCGCGGCCGCCGCAGGCGTCGTCGTGGCCGCGGGCTTCCAGCCGGACGGGTACGGCAAGCGAGTCGTGATCGCTCACGGCCGCGGCGTGACGTCGATCTACGCCCATCTGTCGAAGGTCGAGGTGCACGTCGGCGATCAGCTGGCGGCGGGCGACGAGCTCGGTCTCGTGGGTGAGACCGGCGAGGCGACCGGGCCGCACCTCCACTTCGAAGTCCGAGTCAGAGGCGCCGCCGTCGACCCCCTGCCGGCGCTCCCGTAGGCCGCCGCCCGCTCGGGGTCGCCAATCCGGGGCGGCTGGCGACGCGGACGTCAAACCCTCCTCGTGACACGTTGTTGCAAGCATGCGCGACCGGGCGCGGGGAACGCGGGCCGGCTGCGGGGCACGTCCGAGCAGCCTCCGGGGGCCGCTTCCGGGGGCGTCTACCGACGTCCGTCTGCGCCGAGCCGGCACCCCAAGCCCTTGTAACACAGTGTTACTAGGGTTCAGGCGGCCCTGCTGAGCGCTCTGACGAGCTCGTCCTTGCTCATCTGCGAGCGGCCGGGGATGTCGGCCTTCTTCGCGCGCTCGTAGAGCTCTTCACGGCTCAGGTTCGCGAGGCCGTCGCGCGGCTCGCGGCGCGCCCGCCGGCCGCCACCGCCGCCCGTCCGGGCCGCGATGCTGGCGCGCAGCGCCTCCATCAGGTCGATCGGCTCCTCGGAGGGCGCTTCCCGGGCGACGTGCACCTCCTCTCCGCGGCGCTTCGCCTTCACGATCTCGCACAGCGCGTCGCGATAGGTGTCCCTGTAGCGCGCCGGCTCGAAGTCGCCGGCGAAGCTGTCGATCAGCCGCCGCGCCATCTCGAGCTCGCGCTTGTCGACCTTCCCGCCTCGCGGCTCGAGCTCCTCGCCGGGCCGGATCTCGTCCGCGAAGTACATCTGCTCGAGGAGCAGGAGCCGGTCACGGACCCGCAAGCACCCGAGGTGCTGCCGGTCGCGCATGACGAACTTGCCGATTCCGGACAGGCCTGCGTCGGCCATCGCCTGACGCAACAGCAGGTAGACGCGCTCGCCTCCCTCCTGCGGCGCCAGGTAGTACGTGTGACGGAAGAAGAGCGGGTCGATCTGCTCGTGCGGGACGAAGTCCTCGATCTCGATCGAGCGCTGCCCCTCGGCCTTCGCGGCCTCGAAGTCCTCGTCCGTCAGGTGGACGAGCTCGCCGCCATCGAACTCGAACGCCTTGACGATCTCCTCGTCCGGCACCGGCCGATCCTCGAGCTTGCAGAGCTTCTGGTAGCCGATCCGTCCGTCGTCCGGCTCGTGGACGAGGTGGAAGTGCAGTGTGTGCTCGCTGATCGCGCTGTACGCCCGCACCGGGACGGTGACGAGGCCGAACGAGACCGTGCCGCTCCAGATCGCTCTCGGCATGGCCGAAACGTCCCCCAGACGGGTTTCGCAAAAACCCCTATTGGAGGAGACCACACCTGCCGATAGAGAGCACTGATGGAACCCCGGCCTCCCTGGCTTCCGCTCGGAGCGCTCCTCCTCCGCGAGGGTCTGATCGACGCCGAGCAGCTGGAGCTCGCGCTGCTCGACCAGGAGCGTCACCACCGGCGGCTCGGCGAGATCCTCGTCGATTTCGGCTGGGTCTCGAGCGCCGCGATCGCCCACGCGCTGGCCGAGCAGTACGGCATCGGCTTCGTCGATCTCTCGAGTCTCGAGATCGACCCGCAGGCCGCCGCGCTGCTCGATCCCGCGCTCGCCTACCGCTACCAGGCGCTGCCGGTCGCGTTCGTCGAGGACGATGTCGTCCTCGTCGCGATCGGCGACCCGACCGACGTCGGCGCCTGCGACGAACTCCGCGAGATCATCGGTCTCCCGATTCAGCTCGTCGTCGCGGACTCGGCCGAGCTCACGCGGGCCCTGCGCGAGCCGGCGTCCGCGAGCTAGCGAGCTACCCGACCGTCTCGCCGAGCAGCTCGGCAACCGCGCCGGGCGAGGTGCGCTCCCACAACCGCAGGTAGGACTCGACTTCCGCGTGCTCGACCTCGTCCGGGAGGTCGTGCGGCAGGAAGACGGCGACCGCCCCGTTCTCCCTCACCTCGGCAAGGCACCGCGAACGCTGGAGAAAGCCGATCAGGCTGTCGGTCAGCGCGTCATCCGCCGCCCGGATCATGACGCTCACGTGGTGCCCGTTCCCATTCCCCGGTCCGTCGAATCGCCGCTGCGCTAGCCTCACGGGCGGTGTCCGTGCGGGCCCTCGGCGCTCTCCTACTCGGCGTGCTCGCCTGGAGCGGGACTGCGGCAGGAGCCGGACGGGACTTCGTCCTCGACGGGCGCGGCTGGGGCCACGGCGTCGGGATGAGTCAGTGGGGCGCCGAGGGGCTCGCGATCCACGGCTACGGCTACCGGAGCATCCTCGCGCACTACTACCCCGGTACCGAGCTCGCTCGCACGCGGGACGTTCCGATCCGGGTGCTGCTGGCCGACGGGCGCTCCTCCGTCACGATCTCCTCGCGGAAGCCCTTCCGCGTCGTCGCCCGCGGCCGGACGTGGATCCAGCCCGCCGGGTCGTACCGCATCCCGGGGCGGAAGCTGCGACCGCCGCTCCTGGCCGAGCCCGGGGCCGCGCCGCTCGCGCTCGACGGCGACGGCTACCGGGGCGCGCTCGACATCTCGGGCTCGGCCGGATCGCTCACGGTCGTCAACGTCGTGCCGCTCGAGCGGTACGTGCGCGGCGTCGTGCCATGGGAGGTGCCGTTCTACTGGCGGCGCGACGCCCTCGAGGCCCAGGCGGTTGCGGCCCGCTCGTACGCGCTCTCTCAGCTGAAGCCGGAGCAGAGCTACGACGTCTTCTCCGACGCGCGCGACCAGATGTACGGCGGGATCGGGGCCGAGCGGCCGGCGACCGATCTGGCGGTCGGCGTGACGGCCGGGCAGGTCTTGACCTGGCACGGCCGGATCGCCCTCACGTACTACTCCTCGACCTCGGGCGGACGGACGGAGGCGGTCTCCGACGCCGTCCCGGGTGCGCCTCAGGTTCCGTATCTCGTGTCCGTCCCGGACCCCTACGACTCGCTCTCGCCGCACCACCGCTGGGGGCCGCTTCGATTCTCGGCGAGGACGCTCGCCTCGCGGCTCGGCCTGCCGTCGGTGCAGGCGCTCGCGCTGGCGCTCAACGGGTCGGGCCGGGTGGCGTTCGTGACCGTGCGCTGGCCGGGCGGCTCCGCGCGGATCCCGGGCCGGACGTTCCAGGCCGACCTCGGGCTGCCGTCGGCGTGGTTCTTCGTGAAGGGCGCGCCGGTGACCGGCAACGTGCTGCCGGCCGCGGAGCCCGTGCTTCCGCCGCCTACGAGCATCGACTGGCCGCTCGCGCGGCGCGGCTGGACGGTCGTCATCGACTCGGTGCCGCGCGGTGACGGGTTGCGAGCCGCGCGTGCCGAGGCCGCGCGCGCGTCGCAGGCCGGGGCGCCGGGCGTGGGCGTGCTCGACTCGGGCGACTTCTCGAGCCTGAATCCCGGCTACTACGTCGTCTTCAGCGGCGTGTACGGGTCGCGGTCGGCGGTCGGGCAAGCCGCGGCGGCGCTCGCCGGGAGGTTCCCCGACGCCTACCCGCGCGAGGTCGCGCGCTAGCCGGAGCCCGTCAGCTCGCGCACGAACGAGCCGCCGCCGATCGTGCGTTCGGCGCCGCGGGAGGCGCGGGCGCGTAGCCCGCGGTCGGAGGTCACCAACCAGTAGGGCGTGCCGGCCCCGGCGAGCTCGGCGGCGCGCCGCGCGATGACGTCGTCGGCCGTGCCGTGCTCCGGCTCGAAGACGATCTCGAGCTCGACGCCCTCGCGCTCCGCCCAGCGCTCGCACCGATCGACGAGCTCGCGCGCCGGGAGGTTCGGCCAGCGGGAGCGGCGCACGTTCTCGGCGTCGACGAGCACGACTGGCACGATCCCATCGTGGCAGCTCGCGTCCGCATCGGGACGTGCTCGTTCGCGGACGAGGCGCTGACGAAGCACTGGTACCCGCCCGGCGTCCGCTCGAGCGAGGCCCGGCTGCACCACTACGCCGAGCACTTCGACACCACTGAGGTCGACTCGACGTTCTACCGGCTGCCCGAGGCGGAGACGACCGCGCGCTGGGCCGAGCGGACGCCCGACGGCTTCGTCTTCCACATGAAGGCGTTCGCGCCGATGACGCGGCACCCGGTCAAGCTCGAGCAGCTGCCGCCCGACCTCCGCGACGGGCTCGCGGTCGACGGCCACGGTCGCGTCGATCGGCTGCCCCGCGAGCTCCGTGCCGAGGTCTTCCGACGGTTCCGGGAGGCGCTCGAGCCGCTACGCGTGGCGGGCCGGCTCGGCGGCGTGCTCATGCAGATGGCGCCCTACGTCGTCTACCGCGACTCGTCGCTCGAGTACCTCGAGTGGGCGCGAGGCCAGCTCGCGGACGAGACGGTGCTCGTCGAGTTCCGGCACCGCAGCTGGCTCGACGACGACCATCGGGCGGAGACGCTCTCGTTCCTCGAGCAGCGCGGTCTCGCGAACGTGATCGTCGACGCGCCGCGGTCGGAGGCGAAGAACCTGATCCCGACGGTCGTCGCGCTGACGTCGCCCGTCGCCTACGTGCGGATGCACGGGCGCAACGCGAGGACCTGGAACGTCCGCGGCGGCGCGGCCTCCGACCGGTTCGACTACCTCTACTCCGAGGAGGAGCTGCGCGAGTGGGTCGAGCCGCTCCGCTCGCTGGGCCAGGAGGCCGAGCAGGCGTTCGTCCTGTTCAACAACAACCGCTGGTCGCCGGCGGCCGACGATCCCCACCGCCAGCTCGCACAGGCGCCCCAGAACGCCGAGCTGCTCGGGCGCTTGCTTCGCGAGGCGGGCGTCTCGGGCTGACCCAACGCAAGTAACACGTTGTTACGAGGCGTGCGTGCGGCCCGCGGCGCGCGAGCTCGAGGCCAGCCACCCGCAGGTCCTCGGCTCTCGAGGCAAGTGACAAAGTGTTACGAGGGTCGGGTGGCCCGCGGCGACCGAGTGCCGCCCCGCTGGCGCGTGCGCCCGCCGGGGCTACCGGAGCTCGAAGCGAAGCTCGCGCACCCGCTCGCGGCAGCGGGCGACGGCCTCCTCGCGCGTCGGCGCCCACTCGGAGAAGATCGCGAGCCTGAAGCTGTGGGGGTCGTTCAGGCCCTGGTCGGACAGGCGTAGGCCCGGCCTGACGAGCACCTCGAGCCCGTCCTGCGCTTCGGGGACGTCCCGGACGTACGCGTCCTCGAAGACTCGCAGGCAGTAGCTGATCGCGACGCCGTTCTCCTGTCCGTGCTGCCAGCCGGGATCCTCGCCGGTCGCGAGCCGCAGCAGGGCCTCGTACGTCGACTGTCCCTCGACCGCCTCGACGAGCGGCGCGAACTGCGAGGCGATCCGGCCGTTGACCTCGACGATCTGGGCCGGCCCGGTGGCGGGGACGACGAACTCGACGTTGAAGAACCCGCCGTCGAACCCGAGCGCGGGCAGCACGCGCTCCGCGAGCCCGGCCAGCTCCGCCTGACGCGACGCGGGCAGGCCCGACGGGTACTCGAACCGCTCGAAGCTGTTCGTGCCCTCGTACTTGACGGAGTCGGTGATGCCGATCGTCGTGACGCGGCCTTCGTGGACGTAGCCCTCGAGCGTCACCTCGTCGCCCGCGACGAACTCCTCGATGAGGAAGCCGTTCACGAGCTCCGGGTCGAGGCCGGCGAGCGCCGCGATCCGCGCGTAGCTTGTCCGGTAGCGGTCGATCGCGCCTGGCCCGGAGAGGTCGCTGACGTCCTCGGCCCGGTGCGCGCCCTGAGACAGCCGCCCGACGACCGGCTTCACGAACCACGGCGCCGCGAACGGCGGGGCGAATCCGTTCAGGATCGCGTATTGCGGCGTGGCCGCGTGAGCGACCTCCTGCTGCAGCCGCCGCGACGTCGGCTTGTGCTGGCACGCGAGCATCGCCTTCGCCGTCGGCCCGGGCAGCCCGCGCCGCTCCGCTACGAGCGAGGCGAGGAGCGCCGAGCGGTCCTTCGTCCCGATGACGCCGTCGGCGGGGACCACGTCGCATTCGGCGAGGAACGCCGTCGGCTCGAACGCGTCGTCCTTCGCGTCGAGGTCGTCGCCGACGAACCGGATGCGGAACTCCCGGTCGAGGCCCGCCGCGCGGACCGCTCGGATGTCCCGCTGCTGCGGGCAGAGCACAAGGACGTCGCGCATGACGGCGGGAACGAATCGTACGCGTCCTAGACTCCCGGGCGTGATCGGCCGTGGCTGACCGCGTCGTCGTCCTCGGCGGCGGCTCGACCGGACAGGCGTTCGTCGCCGCGCTCCGGCGGGCGTCGCCCGGTGCCGTGATCACGCTCGTCGAGCGCGAGCTCGTCGGCGGTGAGTGCACCTACTGGGCGTGCATGCCCTCGAAGACGATCCTCCGACCGCTCGAGGTGATCCACGCCGCGCGGATCGCGCCCGGAGCGGCCGAGGCGGTCACCGGCAGCGTCGATCCGAGGCAGGTCTTCGCCTGGCGTGATCGCGTCGTTCACGAGTACGAGGACCACGACCAGGGCCCGTGGCTGTCCGAGCGCGCGGTCGAGCTCGTGCGCGGCGAGGGCCGCGTGGTCGCGCCGGGCCGCGTCGAGGTCGGCGACCGTGAGCTCGAGTACGACACGCTCGCCATCGCGACCGGCTCGGAGCCGTCGTTCCCGCCGATCCCGGGCCTCGACGGGCTCGAGTTCTGGACGAGCCGCGAGGCCACGTCGGCCCGCGCCGTGCCGGAAAGCCTGATCGTGATCGGTGGCGGCGTCGTCGGCTCGGAGCTGGCGCAGGCGTACTGCCGCCTCGGCGCTCGCGTGACGGTCGTCGAGGTGCTCGACCAGCTGCTCGGCCGCGAGGATCCGGCCGCCGCCCGTCTCCTCCGCGAGACGTTCGAGGCCGAGGGCATCGAGCTGCGGCTCGGCGCCTCGATCGAGCGGGTCGCGGCCGGCTACCGCGTCGAGCTCGCCGGCGGCGAGGTGCTCGAGGCCGAGCGCCTGCTCGTCGCGACGGGGCGGAAGGCGGCCGTCGAGGGGTTCGGTCTGGAGCAGCTCGGGCTCGAGATCTCGAAGCGCGGGATCGAGGTCGACGACCGGTTGCGCGCGGCGGACGGCGTCTACGCGATCGGCGACGTCACCGGCATCGCCATGTTCACGCACGTCGGGAAGTACCAGGCCAGGATCGCCGCGAAGAACGCGGCCGGCGGCGATCTGCGAGCCGACTACCGCGCGATTCCTCGCGTCGCCTTCACCGACCCGCCGATCGCCTCGGTCGGAACGACGAGCGGCGACGGTCTGGTGCAGGCCGAGTGGCGGACGGTTGCCCGCCACTCGACCTACGAATCCCCGCGTCGCCGCGGCTTCGTCCGCCTGGTCGCCGACCCGGCGCGGCGCGTCCTCGTCGGCGCGGTCGCCGTCGGCCCGGAGGCCGGCGAGTGGCTGCAGCAGATCACGCTCGCGATCCGCGCGGAGATCCCGGTCGACGTCCTCCGGGACACGATCCAGCCGTACCCGACCTTCTCCGAGGGGGTGTACTTCGCCGCGCGCGACCTGCCTCTCTGAGCGCCGTCAGCGCGAGATCTGCTCGAGGACGCGCCCCGCTTGCGCGTCGGCCGCGTGCTCGGCCACGTCGGCCTGCGCGAGCACGCCGACCAGCTTCCCGTCCTCGACGACCGGCAGCCGGCGCACCTGCTCCTGCGCCATCAGCTGGAGCGCCTCGTCGAGGTCCTGATCCGGCCGGACGGTCTTCAGGTCCTTCGAGGCCACGTCTCCGACGGTCACCGAGCTCGGCTCCCGCGCCTGCGCCACCGTGCGGACGACGATGTCGCGGTCGGTGAGGATCCCCACCAGCCTGTCGTTCTGGCACACGGGCAGCGAGCCGACGTCCTCCTCCTCCATCATCCGGGCCGCCTCCACGATCGACTGCGACGGCTCGACCCAGGCAGGATGGGTCGTCATCGCGTCACGCACCTGCTTCGCCATTCCTGACACCCCCTCGACGTTGACGGCCGGCGCCTTCCCGCCAGGCGGGCGCGAAAACGCCTACGACCGGCGGCGGAGCGACGCCAGCAGCTCGATCGCCTCGACGTCGTCGTGGGCGAGATGCTGCAGGTAGACGCGCGCGAGACCGAGCGCGGCCAGCTCCTCCAGGCGCGCGGCGGCCTCGTCCACGGTCCCGACGATCCAGCGATCGCGGTGCTCGTCGAGGAATGCAGCCGGGTCGCCGTCTGCGCCGAGCTTCCGCATGATCCGCCGCGCCCGCTCGAGGACAGACTCCGCGTCCTCGCCGACGCAGCACGGAGTCATCAGCGAGAAGCGCATCGTCGCCGGATCGCGGCCCGCGCGCTCGCACGCCTCGAGGATGCGCCGCCGCCGCTCGACGACCTCGTCGGGCGACGACATGAAGGTGTTGTACTCGTCGGCGAAGCGCGCCGCGAGCGCGGCGGCCCGCGGGCCGGCTGCACCGCCGAGGACGAGGGGCGGTCGCGGCTGCTGAACCGGCCTCGGGAGCGCGGCGACGTCGTCGAGTCGGTAGTGGCGGCCGGCGAAGCTGGCCGACTCCTCGGTCCAGAGCCGGACGACGACCTCGACCTGCTCCTCGAGGTGCTCCATCCGCTCGGGCATCGAGGGGAACGGAAAGCCGAACGCGGCGTGCTCGCGCTCGTTCCAGCCGGTGCCGAGGCCGAGCTCGACGCGTCCACCCGAGACGTGGTCGACGGTCGCCACGGACTTGGCGATGACCGCCGGATGCCGGAAGGTCACCGGCGAGACGAGCGTGCCGAGCCGGATCCGGTGGGTGCGCGCGGCGAGCGCGGCAAGGGTCGTCCACGCGTCGAGGCTTTCGCGCGGCTCGCCGCCCATCACCGAGAGGTAGTGGTCCGAGCGGAAGAGCGCGTCGAAGCCGCTTCGCTCGGCCGTCTCGGCGATCGCCAGCCACTCCTGCCAGAAGACGCCCTCCTGGCCCTCGATCATCAGAGCGAGCTCCACGCCCGCGGGAATCTACGCGGCGGCGCGGCGGCGTGCGAGCTCGAGCACGGGCGGGAAGCGTTCGAGCGCCCAGTCGGCGCCGAGCCTGCGGCGCGAGTACGGCCTGCCGTTCACCAGGACGAAGTCGCCGCTGCGGACGTCCATCGGCAGCCTCGCTTCGACCGGGTAGTAGCGGTTGTGCTTGTCGATCAGCTCGTTGACGGCCGAGAAGCTCCAGCGCTCGACGCGGCGGCGCCAGCGGCCGGCGAAGTCGTCGCCGCTCTCGGCCTCGGCCGCGAGCTCCGTCCACGCACGCTCGAGCGCCCGCTCGTGCTCCGCGCTCTCGGCCTCGATCTCGCGGAGGCGCGTCATGTACGGGAGCGGGCCGCCGAGCGACGCGACGTAGCTGTCGGCGCTCGGGCGCAGGCTGATCCGTCGCCGCTGCGGCTTGCCCGCGAGCGGGCTGCCGACGAGGTCGCGCTCGAGGCTGCGACGTCCGGCGCGCTCGAGCGGGCTCTCGCCGCGGACGCCGCCCTCGCGCAGGATCGCCTCGCGTTCCCTGCGGTCCACGCACCCATTCTGCCGGTGTTTGAGGCCCGGCCGGTCGGGTCAGACCCCGGACATGTCCACGCCGGACCCTGGGCTCGACCGGCACGAGTGGGAGTCGGAGCTCGAGACGCTGCGGCCCGAGCTGGAGAGCGCGCCCGAGCAGGCGCTCCCGGATCTCGCGGCGCTCGTCGAGCGGATGCTCACCGTGCGCGGCTACGACCTCGCTGACCCGGTCGCAGTGACGGGCGGCGAGCGCGAGGTCGTCGCGGAGTACATGGCCGCCCGCGAGACGGTCGACCTCGTCGAGTCGGGCGGCGCCGACCCGGGCGAGGTGGCGGCAGCCGTCCGCGGGCTGCTCGCGGTCTTCGACGGCCTCGTCGCCGATCGCAGCGCCTCCTGACCCGGCGGGGGCGGCGGTCGCTCGCCGAACCATCCCTCGCAACAACGTGTGACAAGCGGTTTGGCTCGCGGAGGCCGGGGGCGGGCGCGCGTTCGCGACCGGCTCCGCGCGGGGCCTCCGCTCCGCCCCAGATCTGGCAGCTACGGGCCGCACGCGTGCCTCGTAACAGTGTGTTACGAGGGATGGGTAGACGATCGCCCGCGGCGCCGCCCGGCTGCAGCGATCGCTGCGCGCCCGCCCGCCCGCCGGCGCCGGGGCTCAGGCGCCGTCAGCCCCAGATGTGGCGCGCGGCCGCGGCGACGGTCGCGAGCTTCGCCCACTGGTCGTCCGGCGAGATCGCGTTCCCGACCACCGACGTCCCGAAGCCGCACTGCGGCGACAGGGCGAGCCGCTCGAGCGGCACGAACCGTGCCGCGTCCTCGACACGCGCCGCGAGCTCGTCGATCGTCTCGCGCCGCCCGGTCTTCGTCGTCACGAGCCCGAGCACGACGACCTTGTCCTCCGGCACGAAGCGCAACGGCTCGAAGCCGCCCGAGCGCTCGTCGTCGTACTCGAGCAGGAGCCGCGCGGCGCGCACGCGCGGGAAGAGCCGCTCCGCGAGCCAGTCGTAGCCGCCCTCGACGAGCCAGCGGCTCCCCTGGTTGCCGCGGCAGAGGTGGAAACCGAACGTCACGTGCGCCGGCATGTCCTCCATCAGCGCGTTGTCGTATGCGAGCCCGAACTCGAGCCGCCTGTCGGCGGGCCAGCCGCGGCTCTCGTAGACCGCCCGGTAGCGCGGCTCGATCAACAGCGGGTAGTGCGGCGCGTCGATCTGGACGTAGGTAGCTCCGAGCCGCACGAGCTCCTCGACCTCTTCCCGGAGGATTCCGGCGACGTCGTCGACGAACGACTCGAGCGTCGGGTAGACGCTGCTCGAGCGGTCGTGCTCCCAGAACTGCGCGAAGAGCGTCGGGCTCGGCAGCGTCACCTTCAGGACGCCGTCGGCGCGCCCGCGCGCGTACGTGAACTCCTCGGCCGAGAGGAACCGCCGGCGGCGCAGCCGTCCGGTCACGGCCAGCTGCGGCCGCTCGACCTGCTTGTCCTCGACCACGTCGCTGTGCCACTCGCCCCAGAGGAACGCGTCGAGGTCCCAGTCGCCGAAGCCGTCGACCGACTCGACCATCTGCGCCTGGAAGGACAGCCGCCGCAGCTCGCCGTCCGTGACGGCGTCGAGTCCGGCCTCGGCCTGCCGGCGCAGCACCTCGTCCACCGCCGCGTCCTCGATCCGCTTGAACGCGGCAGCGTCGAGCTCGCCCCGCGCGAAGCGGTCGCGCGCGTCGAGCAGCTCGGACGGTCGCAGGAGCGAGCCGACGACGTCGCTGCGCGGCGTCACGAGCGCGCCTCCCGGTTCGAGATCCCGACGGCCGCGACCGCCGCGCCCGCGAACGCGAGACCGGCGGCTGTCAGCATGGCCACGCGGAAGGCGTTGACCGACGCCGAGCGGACCTTGGGATCCGCGACTCCGCGCGCGAGCGCGACGCCGTGCCCGCCGCTCGAGCGGTAGACGAGGGCGACGACGAGGCCGAGGACGGCCACGGCGAGCAGGTTCCCGAGCCGCGAGAGCGTCGAGTTGATCCCCGACGCCACCCCGGAGAGGCTCTCGGGGGCCGAGGACAGCGCGGTCGCCGTGATCGGTGCCACGAGCGCGGCCAGGCCGACACCCGAGACCACGAGGCCCGCGAGCCCGAGGCGCCAGAAACCGCCGCGATCGTCGACGAGCGCGAAGAGCACCGTCCCGACGCCGATCAGGAGCGGGCCCACGACGAGCATCGTACGCGGGCCCCGCTCGTCGGCGATCCGCCCGAGCCGCGACGCGAGGAGCACGAGGATCGCTCCCGACGGCGTGTTCGCGAGCCCGGCGGCGAGCGGGGAGAAGCCGAGGAACTGCAGGTAGAGCGTGAAGAAGAAGAACATCCCGCCGAGCGCGCCGTAGACGAGCAGCGTCTCCAGGTTCGCGACGGCGAAGTTCCTCCGGCGGAACAGGTCGAGCGGCAGCATCGGCTCCGCGAGCCTCGACTCCAGCAGCAGAAAGCCGCCGAGCGCGACACCGGCGGCGACGAACGCCCACCAGACGCGGCCGAAGCCGTGATCGGCCCCGCGGACGAAGCCGTACGTCAGCGTCCCGAACGCCACGGCCGCGAGCGCCGCGCCGGGAACGTCGAGGCGGCCGACGCGATGGCTCGCGCGCGCCCGGCAGCGTCCCGCCCGGATCAGCCAGACGGTCGCCGCCGCCAGCGGTAGGTTGATGAAGAAGATCCAGCGCCACGAGATCCACTGGACGATCGCGCCGCCGAGCGGCGGCCCGCCGATCGTCGCCGCGCTCGTGAACGCCGTCCAGAGGCCGACCGCGCGGCCGGACTCGCGGCCGAACGTCTCGCGCAGGAGCGCAAGGCTGTTCGTCGAAACGAAGGCGCCCGCGATTCCCTGGAGCGCGCGCGCGACGATCAGGACGGCGCCGTTCGGGGCGGCTCCCGCGAGCGCCGATGCGAAGGCGAAGCCGACGACGCCGGCCGCGAGCGTCTCCCGGCGACCCGCGCGGTCGCCGACCGCGCCCGCCGGCAGGTAGAGCGCTGCGAGCGCGAGCGAGTAGGCCAGGAAGACCCACTGCTCGCCCGAGAGGCCGAGGTCGAGGTCGCGCTCGATCGTGGGCAGCGCGACGACGACGACGCTCGCGTCGATGAACGCGAGCGACGAGCCGAGAACGGTCGCCGCCAGGGTCAGCCGCCGGCGCTGCTCCTCGGTCAACGCGGCACCGTGATGTGGTGCCGCGCCAGCGGGCTGCGGTCCGGCGCGCCGCCCTTGCGCAGGTGGATCGCGACCCGTCCGTCTGCGTGCTCGACCTCGTGGACGAGCCACGGCCGTCCGTCGACGGCCGAGCGTGACACCTCGGCGCCGGGCTCCGGCACGTCGCCCTCGAAGACGCCGCGCTCGAGCTCCCGGCCGTCCCCGTCCTCGTGGATCCAGACGCTCTCGCCGTCGATTCCCGCGGCGGCCGGGGCCGCGCCGCCGCCCGCCCAGACCGCCTGCGGGTCGAAGGTCGGCTGCTCCCGCCGCGTGATCGCGCGCAGCGTCTGCCGGAGCTCCTCCGGCGTCGGGTTCCCCCAGTACCAGAACCCGCACCAGCTGCGGACGATCTCGCGTCGCGAGTCGAGGACGAACGTCAGCGGCAGGAACGGCCGGTGCTTTTCGTCGGTCAGCTCGAGGAGGTCGAGCTCACGGCCGACGCGCCGCTCCTCGTCGGAGAGGAACGGGAACGCCGCGCCGACGCCGGCCCGGAAGGCGCCGTTCACGTAGGGGCCGTCGACGGTCACGCACGCGATCCTGCCGTACTCGCGCTGCACCTCCTCCTGCAGCTCGACGAGCATCCGCACGCGCACCTGCTCCTTCGGACACCACCAGCCGCGTACGAAGCAGAGGACGAGCGGCTTTCGGGCAGCGAGCTCGGAGAGCGAGCGCTCCTCCCCGGTGTGCTCGGGCAAGCGCACGTCCGGAAAGACGTTGCCGGGGATGAGATCGCTGCGCATGGCTCCTCCTTCGTCGACGCCGTTCGGGGCAGTCCGGTGCCCGCGGTCTGAATCCCCCGGCGGGGTGATTTTCAGGCGCCTCCCCCTACGGGGGGATATTGACGCGGAGGGGCGATGGCGAAGCTTGTCACACGTGATCAAAGCGGCAGTTCTCCAGGGGGAGGGATGTCGGGACACAGGGCGCGGGGCGTCCTCGTGGTCGACTCTCGTTCGCGGGGCAATCAACCGCCTCCGAGCCTCTGCGCCGCCGGATACCGCGGTCGTCATCATTCCGGTCTGCCTCGGCGCGGCCGTCGTCTTCGGGCTCGCGCTCGTCCACGGCGCGACGATGCTCGCGGGTCCGCCGATCGCACTGCTCGCCGCGGCGACGCTCGCCGAGGCGCTGCCGGTGCCGATCGAGGGCGTGGCGGCCGGCGCGACCTCCTTCTCGAACGTCTTCATCGCCGCCTCGGCGACGCTCTACGGCTGGAAGGTCGCGGCCGTCGTCGGCGTGCTGACGATGCTGCTCGTCGAGCTGTACCGCCGCCGACCGGTCGTCCAGCTGCTCTACAACAGCTCGCTGTACGCGCTGGCGGGCGCCGCGGCCGGAGCCGTCGCGCAAACCCGACCGGAGCAGTACCGGATGGGATTCCTCAGCACGATCGCGTTCTACGCGGTCGACGTCGCCCTGCTGTCGGCCGTGGTCGCGCGCGCCAGGCGGGCGAGTTACCTGAGCGTGGCGCGGACGTTCTACCGCTCGACGCTGCTGCCGCTCATCGTGATGGTCACGACGACGGCGATCCTCGTCCGCCTCTGGCGCGATTCGCCGTACTACGCGCTGATGCTCCTCCCGCCGCTCGTCTCGATCGTCTTCTACCAGCGGTCGCTCGTGGCCGCGATGAAGCGCCAGCGGGAGCTCGACCAGCTCAAGGACGAGTTCATCGCCGTCATCTCGCACGAGCTCCGGACACCCCTCTCGTCCGTCTACGGCGGCGTGCTGACGCTCGAGCAGCGGCGGCTCGACGAGCCGAGCCGGCAGCGGTTGATCGCGGTGATCCGCCGCGAGAGCGCGCGGCTCGCGAAGCTCGTCGACGACGTCCTCTGGGTGAGCCGCCTCGACGCGAAGAAGAACGTCCTCCACCGGGAGCTCTTCGACGTCGGCGAGCTGATCCGCGACATCGTCGCGACGGCCGACGAGCTCGCTCCGGACAACATCTCCGTCGTCGCCGACTGCGAAGACGACGTCCCGCGCGTCCTCGCGGATTCCGAGCAGCTCCAGCGGGTGCTCGCGAACCTCGTCGACAACGCCGTGAAGTACTCGCCGGACGGCGGCACCATCGTCGTGGGCGTGCAGGCGGTCGAGGCGGAGCGCCTGCGGTTCACCGTCAAGGACGAGGGCATCGGCATCGTCGAGGAGGACTCGGAGCGCATCTTCGAGCGCTTCGTGCGCCTCGATCCCCAGATGAGCCGCGGCATCGGCGGGACCGGCCTCGGGCTCTACATCTGCCGCGAGCTCGTGACGGAGATGGGCGGCCGGATCTGGGCTCTGCCCAACGAGGGGCGCGGCTCGACGTTCGCGTTCGAGATTCCGATCGAAACCACGAAAGGAGAGGGATGATGTCGAGGGTGAAGGCTGTAGCGCTGATCGCGCTCGCGACGGCGCTCGCCATCGGTGGCGCCGGCTGGAAGTGGCGCCCGGGCGGCCACGGAGGGAGCGGCGCGCCGGTCAGCCATCTCGCTGGCTGGACCTGGGTCAACGACCCCAACCAGCAGAACCCCCCCGGAGGGCGCGCCTGATCGGCCCCGTTGTGGCAGGCCCGCGCGCCCGCGCGGGCCTGCCGGGCTTCTCGTAGACTCCCCCTTCCCCAGACGTCGAGAGGAGCTGCGATGAGTGCGGAAGGAAGCGGCTGGCGAGTCGCTCTGGTCGACGACATCCCGCCGGTAAGGCCGGACTGGCCGGCGACCTGGAAGTCCGTGCGGCACTTCTTCGGGATCACCGGCTTCGGCGTGAACGCGGTCACGAAGGACGCCGGCAACGTGCTGATCCCGGAGCACGACGAGACGGAATCGGGCCAGCAGGAGCTCTACTTCGTCCACGCGGGCGAGGTCGTCGCGACCATGGACGGCGAGGAGCTGCGCATCCCCGCAGGCGGCTGCGTCGGCGTCGAGCCCGGCATCAAGCGGAAGTTCGAGTCGGCAGCGACGCCGACCACCCTGCTCGTCGTCGGCGGCTGTCCCGGGAAGGCGTACGAGGTCGGACCCTGGGAGCAATGAGAGGTTTTCGAGACGATGTGGTTTAGGTTTCGTCCTTAGCGGAGAACATGCGGTCGGGGCGGCGCTCCTACCTCCCTCTCCCGGGAGCCGACACTTGATTTCTGGGGGAATCATCAGGCGCCGGCATCCTTGCGCCGCCCCCTCCCTCTCCTGAACGAAGCGGTCGAGGGCCGTATCCTTTCCGGGCTGCGGGCGTGGCGGAACTGGCAGACGCGGCGGGTTTAGGTCCCGCTGGGCCGTGAGGTCCCTGGAGGTTCGAGTCCTCTCGCCCGCACCTCGTGGGCCGGCTGCGTAGGCTTCCGGCCGTGGACGCCGATGCGGTCGAGCTCCGGGTTCTCGGCTGCCTGATCGAGAAGCAGCGAACGACGCCGGACGTCTACCCGCTCTCGCTGAACTCGCTTCGCCTGGCCTGCAACCAGTCCACGAACCGCGAGCCAGTCGTCGAGTACGAGGAGCCCGAGATCCGCCGCGCGCTCGAGCGGCTCGCGGAGCGTCGCTGGGCCCGGCTCACCAGCGGGGCGGGAAGCCGCGCGGCGAAGTACCGGCACCTCCTGGACGAGGCACTGGGGCTCGACGACGCGGAGATCTCGCTGCTCGCCGTCCTCATGCTCCGGGGCGCGCAGACGCCGGGCGAGCTGAAGCAGCGGACGGAGCGGCTGCACCGGTTCGACGCGCTGCCGGAGCTCGAGGAGACGCTCGACGGGCTGATCGGCCGCGAGCTCGTCGCGCGGCTTTCGCGCCGTCCCGGGCAGAAGGAGGAGCGCTACGTCCAGCTCCTCGGCGGCGAGGCGCCGGACGCTGCGGAGGCGGCGCCGGCGTCCTGGGCGGCCCCGCCGGTGGCGACCCCGGGATCCGAGCGCCTCGCGGCGCTCGAGGCGCGCGTCGAGCGGCTCGAAGCCGAGCTCGAAGCCCTCCGCGCCGGCCGCGACAGCTGACGTGGGCGCGCGGGTGGCGCGCGTCGAGCCGCGACGGCTGACGCCGCGCCGCGCGGGCGGCCCGAACGGCGACGGTCGCGAGCGTTGGGCAGGACGAACAACCCTTGTAACAGTTTGTTACTTGGGAAGATTTGGCGCTGAGTTGTCACAGAAGATCGCCTGTTCGCGGCGCAGACTTCCTCCGTGCTCGCGTTCGCGCCCCGGATCCCGCAGCGGTTGCTCGAAGCCCTCGCGAGGCTCGACGGCCCCGGCGTGCCGATTGCCGAGATCAACCGCCGGCTCGGGCAGGAGGCGGAGCGGCTCGGCTTGCGCAGGCCGAGTTACGAGCGGATCCGGGTGCTGGTGCACCAGCTGAGGCGGTTCCGGCGCATGCGGCCGACCACGACCAGCGTGCTGCTCGACGTGCTCTGGCGGACGCGGCCGCCCGAAGCGTTGCTCGATCGGCTGGCCGGCATCGAGGTGCCGCGGCTCCCGCCCTGAGCCGACGGCAGAACGCCCGCGAATCTCCAAGTGACATCGTGTTACAAGGGATGAGAGCGGGCGCCGCCGACGACGCCACCGTCCGGGGCTCTGCTTGAATGGGCGCGTGGAGACCCAGGTCGAGGAGCTGCCGGAGAACCGGGTTCGCCTGACCGTCGAGGTCCCGCAGGAGGCGGTCAGGCACGCGGTCGATCACGCCGCATCGGACCTGGCCGGAAGCGTCAAGATCCCGGGCTTCCGCAAGGGGAAGGTCCCCCTGCCGGTGCTCGTCGCGCGCGTCGGCAAGGAGCGTCTCTACAGCGAAGCGGTCGAGAGCCACATCGGCGGCTGGTTCCGCAACGCCGCCGCGAGCGCGAGGATCCGTCCGATCTCGCGTCCCGACTACGAGTACGACCTGCCGAGCTCGGCCGACGGCGGCTTCCGCTTCAGCGCGACCGTCGACGTCCAGCCGCAGATCGAGGTGGCCGACTGGGCGAAGCTCGAAGTTCCGGCGGCCGAGGCGAACGTGCCCGAGGAGCTCGTCGACGCGGAGCTCGACGAGCTGCGCCAGAGCGTTGCCGAGCTGGCCCCCGCGAACCGACCGGTCCAGGAGGGCGACACCGTCGTCGTCGACCTCGTCAGCCAGTCCGGCGAGGCACAGCGCGACTACGTCCTCGAGGTCGGCCTCGGCCGGCTGGCCGACGAGATCGAGGAGGTGCTGCCCGGGATGCGCGGCGGCGACTCCAGAGATGTGGAATACGAGCTGGCGGACGAGACCACCGGCACCGTGACCGTGACCGTCAAGGACGTGAAGGAGAAGATCCTGCCGCCGGTCGACGACGACCTGGCGCGCGCCGCGAGCGAGTTCGACACGCTCGCCGAGCTGCGCGCCGACATCGAAGCGCGGCTGAGGGAGCAGCTCGCGGCCGAGCTCGAGGCGGAGTTCCGCGTCGCGGCGGTCGACAAGCTCGTCGAGGCCTCGCGAGTCCAGCCGTCGGCCGCCCTCGTCGAGTCGCGCGCGGGCGAGCTGCTCGCCGGGATGCTCCGCTCGCTCGACCGGCGCGGCATCGGCGTCGAGACCTACCTCACGGTGACGGGACAGTCGCCCGAGGAGCTGCGCGACCGGCTGCGCGCGGAGGCGCGCCAGTCGATCGCGCGCGAGCTCGTCCTCGAGGCGGCCGCCGAGCGCCTGGGGATCGACGTCACGGACGACGAGCTGCGCAAGTTCATCCGCGAGCAGGCCCGCGGGGATGAGGACCAGCACGACGATGCCGAGGAGACCGTCCAGCGCGTGTTCGAGAGCGGCCGCCACGAGGACCTGCGCGACGACCTTCGCCTTCGCCGTGCCCTCGACCAGATCGTGAAGGAGGTCAAGCCGATCCCGGTCGAGCTGGCCGCCGCACGGGAGAAGCTGTGGACGCCGGGGCAGGAGAAGCGACCCGCCGATACGAACATCTGGACGCCAGGACGATGAGGAGGACGAGAGCATGAAACGTTGCGTAGACGCTTGGGCCGCGTGCCTGACTTCAGCCTGGCACGCACGTGGTGGCACTGCATGAGCCCGCTGATCCCGATGGTCATCGAGCAGACGTCGCGCGGCGAGCGCGCGTTCGACATCTACTCGCGTCTGCTCAACGAGCGGATCATCTTCCTCGGCACGCCGATCGACGACCAGATCGCGAACCTCATCGTCGCTCAACTCCTGCACCTCGAGTCCGAGGACCCGGACAAGGACATCTCGATCTACATCAACTCGCCGGGAGGCGACGTCTACTCGGGCCTTGCGATCTACGACACGATGCAGTTCATCAAGCCGGACGTGCAGACGATCTGCGTCGGCATCGCCATGTCGATGGGGGCGCTGATCCTCGCCGGCGGCCAGAAGGGGAAGCGGATGGCGCTGCCGAACGCGAAGATCCTCATCCACCAGGTCTGGACGGGCGGGATCGGCGGCCAGGCGTCGGACATCGAGCGGCGCGCCCAGGAGACGATCAAGCTGAAGCACCGCATCGAGGAGATTCTCGCCCAGCACACCGGGCAGGACCTGGACAAGATCAAGCAGGACACGGACCGCGACTACTTCATGACCTCGCAGGAAGCCCACGAGTACGGCATCATCGACCGCGTCATCGAGCACCGGTAGGCGATTTCACCCGTTCGGCGCTAGCCCCAAGAGGAAATTCGAGGTACAAGAAGAGACATGGCTCGGGCATCCGACGGCAACGAGCAGCTGCTTTGTAGCTTTTGCGGCAAGAGCCAGCGGCAGGTCAAGAAGCTGATCGCAGGGCCCGGCGTCTACATCTGCGACGAGTGCATCGACCTCTGCAACGAGATCATCGACGAGGAGCTGACGGCTCCGAGCCATCTCGATCTCGACAACCTGCCGAAGCCGAGGGAGATCTACGAGCTCCTCAACGACTACGTCGTCTCGCAGGAAGAGGCCAAGCGGACGCTGTCCGTCGCCGTCTACAACCACTACAAGCGCGTCCAGATGGGCACCGACGACGGCGACGTCGAGCTCCAGAAGTCGAACATCCTCCTGCTCGGGCCGACCGGCTGCGGGAAGACGCATCTCGCGCAGACGCTCGCGCGGATCCTCAACGTTCCGTTCGCGATCGCCGACGCGACCGCGCTCACCGAGGCCGGCTACGTCGGCGAGGACGTCGAGAACATCCTCCTGAAGCTGATCCAGGCGGCGGACTTCGACATCAAGAAGGCCGAGACCGGGATCATCTACATCGACGAGGTCGACAAGATCGCGCGCAAGGCGGACAACCCGTCGATCACGCGCGACGTGTCGGGCGAGGGCGTCCAGCAGGCCCTGCTGAAGATCCTCGAGGGAACGGTCGCGTCCGTGCCGCCGCAGGGCGGGCGCAAGCACCCGCACCAGGAGTTCCTCTCGATCGACACGACGAACATCCTCTTCATCTGCGGCGGCGCGTTCGCCGGGCTCGAGAAGATCATCGCGCGGCGCATCGGCCGCAACGCCGTCGGCTTCGGCGCGGAGATCCACTCGAAGCACTCGCTCGATGGGGCGGAGCTGCTCTCCGAGGTGATGCCCGAGGATCTGCTCGCGTACGGGCTGATCCCGGAGTTCATCGGCCGCCTGCCGGTCGTCTCGGCCGTCCACCAGCTCCAGAAGCAGGACCTCGTCAAGATCCTGGTCGAGCCGAAGAACGCGCTCGTCAAGCAGTACCAGCGCTTCTTCAACTACGACCTGATCGAGCTCGTCTTCACGGAGGACGCGCTCTGGGAGATCTCGCAGCACGCGCTGGCGCGCGAGACCGGCGCGCGCGGGCTGCGCTCGATCATCGAGGCCGCGCTCCTCGACGTCATGTTCGAGCTGCCGTCGCGCAAGGACGTCTCCAAGTGCGTGATCACGAAGGAGACGATCTCGAAGGGCCTGAAGCCCACGCTCGTCACCTCCGGCGGCGGCCTCTCCGCGGACGACGAGCTCGCCGAAGAGTCGGCCTAGACGTTCGCCCGGTGGAGCTCGAGCCGGCGTTCCGTCGCGTTCGGCCGGCCGTGCGCGCGTCCGACGCCGACCGCGAGCGGACCGTCGAGATCCTCAAGCGCAACGCGGCCGCCGGGCGGCTCGACGACGAGGAGCTCTCGACGCGGCTCGACGGTGCCTTCGCCGCGAAGACGCTCGGCGACCTCCAGCCGCTGATCGCGGACCTCCCGGAGGGGAACCGGGATCCGGTGGCCGACCTCGTCGGGGGCGTCGTCCGCGGCGGCATGCAGGTGGCGCGCGTCGGACTCTGGGTCGCGCTCGGCGGGATGACCGTCGCGGTGATCCTTCCGGTCGCGATCATCCTCGCGGCGACGGTCTCGCCGGCCGCCGGGCTGATCGCTGCTGCCGCGCTCGTGCTGCTGATCCTGCTGGGCGTCGGTCGCGCCCGACGTCGCCGCTCGAGGCGCGCGCAACAGAATCTGTTGCGCTAGCCTTCAGGCGTGCCGATCGAGACGGCGGCGAAGGTCGAGGCGCTGCGTGTCGACTTCAAGACGCAGGCGGCGCTCGCGGACCTGCTCGGCGTGAGCCGCAGCCAGATCACGCGCTGGCTCCGCGGTGCAGGCATCGACCCGCTCAACGCGGAGAAGGTGGATCTGCTCGAGCTCGTCTGGTCGAACCTGCTGCGGCTCTACGAGCCCGACGCCGCCCGCGCCTGGCTCTTCGGCGTCAACCCCCACCTCGGCGACCGGCGCCCGATCGACGCGATTCGCGGCGGCCGGACGGAGGAGCTGATGCGGGCGATCCGCGCCGAGCGCGCGGGCTCGTTCGCGTGATTCTCCACCGTTGCTTCGCCTGGGACGAACGCGCGCTGCCGGACGAGCCGGACGGCCCGCTGTGGTTCCCGAGGCCGTTTCAGGGCGCGGGTCGTCACGACAACCCGGACGTCTACGGCTGCCTCTACGCGACGGAGGACGCGGCGTCGGCCGTCGTCGAGCAGCTGGCGGGCTTCCGCGGCAACCGCTTCCTGCCGTCGATGCTCGTCCGGCGCGGCCTGCCGCTCGCGCTGGCGGCGATCGAGCTTCCCGACCGGGCGGAGCTCGTGGATCTGGACGACCCGCGGGTGCTCGTCGAGCGCGGGCTCCGGCCGTCGCGGGTGGCGACTCGTGACCGCGAGCTCACGCAACCCCAGGCGCTCGAGCTGTACCGTTCGCGCCCGCGCAGCGCCGGGATCCGCTGGTGGTCCGTCTTCGAGTCGCTCTGGCTGAACGTGACGCTGTTCGACCGGTCCGCGTCGCGGCTGCGGCTCGCCGGAGTGCGCGCGCTCGCGCGGGACGATCCCGAGGTCGCCCAGGCCGCCGAGTTCCTCGGGCTCGCGTGACGCGAGCGGCAGCGGCCTGTGCCGTGATCGAAACGTTTTCTCCCTCTTAACCGACTGTCTACCCGAATGGGGGCGATGGCGGCTACAACGATGGGAATGGATCAGGATCGCCTCGACAGCTGGGTGCAGTGGTACCGCTTCGCCCGCGAGACGCTCGAGTACTCGCACGCGGAGGCGGTCGCGTACGCGAACGTGCGCACGACCGAGGACGCGAACCGCCGCAAGCTCCGCGAGCAGCGGCCGGCGGCCTGAGCCCGGTTACGCGCTTCTCAGCCCGGCTGGCTCGCGGCTGCGACCGACGTAGTCGAGGATCGCGTCGAGCAGCTGCCACGAGTGGAGGACGTGCTCGCGTGCGAGGTTGCGCGCGCCGGTCGCGCTGCCGGCGGCGATCGCCTCGCGGATCGCGCGGTGCTGGAGGTCGTTGCGGGCGTAGAGCTCGTCGAGCTCCGCGCGCGCCACCCACGTGATCTGGCCGACGAACGTCCGGCGCGCGCTCTTCGCGATACGTTCGAGGTACGGCGTGCCCGCTGCCGCGTAGACGACGTCGTGGAAGGCGTAGTTCGCGCCCATCCACTCGACGGCGAGCGAGACGTCCTCGACGCCGGCGCGGGCCTTCGCCCGCAGGTCGATCGTCAGCGCGCTGAACCGCTGCTCGGCCGCGTCGAGCGCGGCCAGGTCGGCGGCGGTCATGCGCGGAACCGCCAGCTCCGTCGCGAGGCTCTCGAGCTCGGCGCGCACGAGGAACGCCTCGCGCAGCTCGTCGCGCGAGAGCGTTCGCACGCGGACGCCGCGATTCGGGACGAAGGAGACGAGGCCGAGCGCCGCCAGCCGGCGGAGCGCCTCCCGGATCGGCGTCCGGCTGACGCCGAACCGCTCCGAGAGCTGCTCCTGGCGAAGGACGGTGCCGGCCTCGACCCGACCCGAGACGATGTCGTCCTCGAGCGCGAGCGCGATGTCGTCAGCCTTCGTCGACAGCGACTCCATCGGGGCTCAGTGTACGACTGCGCACGTTCAGCCCAGGTAACAGAGTGTCACGAGCGTCGGGGCCAGCCGTTGGCGCTCGCCCTCTCGCTCGTGACACTCTGTCACGAGGGCTGTACGTCCTGCCGTGCGCTGCCGCCCGGCCGGGTCAGACCTTGAAGTGCACGGACGCCGGGGAGTAGCCGGTCGCCGCCGCGGTCGCCGCGTAGGAGCCGGCCTTCAGCGCGAGGACGGCCTGGCCCTTCGCGTCGGTCTTCAGGTGCTTGCCGGCGACCGTGATCGCCGCGCCCGGCACCGGGTCGCCGGCGTCGCGCGCGGACAGCGTCACCTTCGCGCCGGTCTTCGTCTTGGCGACCGTCGCCCGCAGCGCGAACTGCGCGAGCACGTGCGTGTGCCAGAAGCCGGGAGCGTTCGCCTTGTCGTTCACGTACGCGAAGAGGTCGAGCGGCCCTAGGGAACCCTCGCACTGGACGAACGTGAGGCCGTTCTGCGTGCTCTGCGGGAGCGTCAGCTTCTGCACCGGCTCGAACCCGCTCGCAGCGCGGTTGGAGCGGGTGACGAAGAGCTCGTCGTTGTTGTCGCCCCAGCCGAGCCAGAGCCGTCCCTGTGGGCCTGCGCAGACCGCGGCGCTCGTGTACGGCCCGGTCGCGAGCGTCCGCGAGGTGCCGCCGTAGCGGTAGAGGCTGAACGCCTTCCCGTCAGCGTAGGCGACGTAGACGCCCGCGGCGCCGATCCGGCCGCTCAGGCTCGCGCCCCGGTCCTGGACCGTCGGAACGGGCAGGACGAGGGCGGGTCCGGGGCTGGGCAGGACTTTCTGGACGAAGAGGCCTCCTTTGCCGGCGATCGTCACACCGGAGAGGACGACTGCGCCGGTGGCCGCGTCCGTCGCGAGATGCGAGTCGAGCTGGTCCGCGACGAAGCCGTTCTGCGGGATCGAGGCCGGCGGCACCCCCTCGGCTGCCGTCCCGGCCCATGCGGTCACCGGCTGGGCGTCTCGAGTGAGCGTGGCGCCGATGGTGCCGCTCGCGCTGGCGACGGCACCGCCCCAGGAGACACCGCTCTGGAGCGTCCAGCTGGCGCCGGTCTCGGGTGCGGTGAACGTGTTGATCCCATCGATGGCCGGCGTCTGCGCCCCGGCCGCGAAGAGCCGGAGGGTCCTGTCCGGCATGGCGAGCAGCGCAAGGCCGCCATTTCCGCCGAAGCCGCTTGCGACAGTCGACGTGCCGGTCGTCTTGCCCGCCGGCGACAGGCGGGTGTCGAAGATCGACGTCGTCGTTCTTCCGCGATTCCAGACGACGTGCAGGACGCCGTCGGCGGTCCGGGCGAGCCCCAGCTGCACGCCGGGGTCGGTCGGGCCGCTGACCCGCGTCCACGCGGTGGCGGTCGGGCCCGCTTGGGCGGTGAGCGCGGCCGCGGCGGCGGCCGCGCTCACCGCGAGGGCGACGGCGAAACGGTGTGGGCGATGCATCGAAACCCCCTTCAATCGGTCGATTCTGCGGTCGGCCAGGGCGAGCGGCCGGTCGTGAGGATGCGCTCGAACGGGATCCCGGCCCGTTCTGCGAGCTCCCGGACGGTCTCGGCGGTTCCCTCGAACTGACAGAGGACGACCTCGTCCTCGCGCAGGAGCATCGAGCCGAGGTACCGGACGGGCGGGGTCGCCGCCAGCTCGGCGGCGGCCTCCTGGACGCGCCGGTCGAGCGCCTCGAGGTCGGCCTCCCCGACGTCCGGCCAGAAGCACTCGGCGACGTAGCTCTCGACGCTCTCTGCCATGCCGCGGAGCATGCGCAGCCGTGGCGCGGCGGCGAAAGGCCGGAAAACCCTACGAAATCGCCGCAGCCCCGGACTCGTCCAGGGCACGCGCGAGCTGCGCCCGGGAGCGGATGCCGAGCTTCCGGTACGCGCGCTTGAGGTTGGCCTCGACCGTGTTGACGCTGACGAAGGCCTGATCGGCGATCGCGCGGTTCGTCAACCCGTCGGCGGCGAGCCGGGCGATCCGCAGCTCGGTCGCCGTCAGCGCCTCGGGAGCACGACGCACGGCGACGCGTCTCAGCTCGGCCTCCGCACGGCGCGCCCAGGGCTCGGCACCGGTCCGGAGGAAGAGGTCGCGCGCCTGCTCGAGCGAGCTGCGCGCCTCGCGCTTCTGCTTCAGGCGCCGGAGGACCTGCCCGTGGGCGAGCAGCGTCCGCGCGCGCTCGAACGGCATCGGGCAGCGTTCGTGCGCGCCGAGCGCCTGCGCGAGCGCCTCGCGCGCGAGCTCGAGATCGCCCTCGGCGGCATGCACGAGACCGCGGCAACGCCCGCAGACGGCGAGGCTCCACGGAATCGGCGCGCGCGCGGTGCGCTCCTCGAAGCGAGCGAGCAGCCGCCTCGCGCGCCCGACGTCGCCGACGGCAAGGGCGGCCTCGATCGCGTCGCCGTCGACCCGCCAGACCGCCGGCTCGCGGAAGTGGACGCGTTCGAAGCCTTCGAGCGCCTCCGCGAGCAGGCGGTCGGCCTCGTCCGTCTCTCCGGCCGCGAGCTCGGCCAGGCCGAGGGAGCGGCTCCAGAGTGCCGCGACGATGGGCTCCTGGGCATGGTCGGCGGCCGCTGCCGCGCGCACCGCCTCGACGCGGCCGGCATACGCGTCCACGTACGCCTCCCACACCTTCATCCCCTCGGCGCGGACGCCGTGCTGGGCGAACGCCTCCCTCATCGACTCGGACAGCGCCGTCGCCTCTTCGAGCTGCCCCGCCCACGTCTCGAGGATGAGGCGGTTCAGCAGGATGTTGCCGAGCGACGAGTCGTCCCCCTCCTCCCGCGCCTGCTGCTCGGCCCGCGCGAGCTGAGCCCGCGCCCCGTCGAAGTCGTCGACGTAGCGCAGCCACTGCCCGAGCTTGAAGACGATCCGTGCGTCGACCGCCGGGAACGGGGCGGCCTGCTCGAGCGCCAGCGCCCGCGCCGCCGTCTCGGCGTCGAACCCGTCGCCGAGGAACAGGTCCGCCCGCACCCGCGCCCCGAGCGCCGCGGCGACGAGACCGGGATCGGCGTCTGTCCGAGGCTCGAGCAGCGCCACGGCGGCCCGCGCGGCGGCCGCGGCCTTCGGGAGGTCGACCGTCCCCGCGTGCATCGCGACGGCGGCGTGGCCACGGGCCTGGACGAGCGGGTCGCGCGCGTCCGCCAGCGCCTGCTCCGCGATCTCGACCGCCGTGGAGTCGCCGCTGCGCCAGAACTCGATCTCCGCGAGCGCGAGCAGGGCGCGCGCACGGAGATCGCCCGGCTCGAGCGTGGACCGGAGCTCCTCGAGCACCGCCGCAGAGCGCTGGAAGTCGCTCGCCAGGTAGAGGTCCTCCGCCAGCTGGAGGCGAACCTCGTCGATGCCTGGACTGCCGGCCGGGAGCAGCCGGAGCGCGAGTTCGGCCAGCTCCGCGGCCGCGTCCGGCGCACCGCGCATCCGGGCAGCCCGAGCCGCCGCCTCGACCTCGCTCGCGACTTGCTCGTCGGGGCCGTCGCAGCCGAGCGCGAGCTGGCGTGCGCGCTCCTCCGGGGCCATGACGAGGCGGGCGAGCTCGCGGTGCATCCGGCGGCGGCGGCTCGTCGGAGCGGACGCGTAGACCGCGGAAGCGAACAGCGGATGCACGAACTCGACGCGGCCGTCGCGCCGGATCCGGACGAGGCCGGCTTCCTCCGCCGGCGCGAGCGCGGCCGCCTCGACGAGCTCCAGATCGGCCCTGCCGAGCGAGGCGGCGCGCAGCAGGGCGTCCCGCGTGCGCGGCGGGAGCGCCCGGACGCGCGCCGCGACGAGCGCGCCGAGGCTCTCGGGGACGGGCACGTCCGCGGCGGCCTCCCGATCGCCCCGGGCGTCGATCAGGCGCGCGATCTCGAGTGCGTACAGCGGATTCCCGCCGGAGACGGTGGCGATCCGCACGAGGGTCGGCCGCGGAAACGTCCTGCCGAGCTCCCGCACGAGCACCCGGTGCAGCGAGGCGACCGACAGCGGTCCGAGCTCGAGCCGCTCGAGGCGGCGCTCCCGGGCGAGGCTCGCGAGGAGTGGCAAGTGCTCCGCCTCCTCGCGCCGGGCCGAGAGGATCGTCCGCACGGGCTCGTCCACGAGCCGCCGCAAGGCGAACTCGAGCGCCGCCGTCGAGGGCGGGTCGAGCCAGTGGAGGTCGTCGATCGCGATCACGACCTCCGCCTCGCCCGCGAGCGCTCGCGTGAGCGAGAGCAGCGCCGTGCCGACGAGGCGCCGCTCGGGCGCGCGGCTCGCCGGCGCCCGCAGCAGCGCGACGTCGAGCGCCGTCCGCTGCGGCGCCGGCAGCGAGTCGAAGGCGTCCGGGGCGACGCCCGCCAGGAGGTCGGCGAGACCGGCGAACGACAGCCCCGCCTCGGACTCGGCCGGCCGGGCGACGAGGACTGTCGACCCGAGCGCGCGTGCGTCGGCAACCGCCCGCTTCCACACGGTCGTCTTGCCGATCCCCGCCTCGCCGACGAGCGCGAGCGCCGCCGGACCGTCCGCGATGCCGCCGAGGAACGCGTCGACCGCGGCCAGCTCCGCCTGCCGACCGACAACGCTGGGCTCCAACGCCGGGAACTGTGCCAGGTCCCGGCGTCGGAGCCGTCCGCTAGAGGCTTGATGTGAAATCGGCGCCCCGCGGGGCCGTTTCAGGCCAAGCAGGGGCGGCTTGGCGTCCGCAGCGCAGGCCGGTGGCCTGTGCAAGGGGGACGAGACGGCCATGCGCCG